>Ga0265798_10004024_pt1 | contig 20561 bp, 29 predicted proteins | sample P3T30metagenome_FD_192430 | JGI IMG/M metagenome (GOLD analysis project Ga0265798, IMG submission 192430) | Plant litter microbial communities from East Loma Ridge, Irvine, California - P3 T30 | ecosystem: Environmental > Terrestrial > Plant litter > Unclassified | place: USA: California... | reverse complement strand
TACATAGAAAGGTGCTAAATTACGAAATACACAACTAGAACTATCCCTTGCTGTTTTTAACGATTACTCTAACGCCCTTACTATCTAACCGAGGAAGAGGCAGAAGGAACGCGCACACTGGGTCCACATCAGAGGCATCTGTATCGTGAAGTCTGATTTCTGGACTCCATGGACTAAACAGTGCAGCCATAACCATCGATATCTCAGTATATGCAAGACTGCGCGGCATTAGGGTCGCGAGGAAAGCGCAAGTGGAGAGTGACCTACTTGGGAGCGAGACACCTTCGAGATCCCCTCGAGAAAGGCACGTAGTTCCTGTCCATTCTAGGGTCGACATCACCCAGCCAACGTTCGGGCAAGAATTCCCTTGGGTTCTCATAAACCGTTTCGTCCATATGCATGAAATAAGCGGACATTCCGACGGGTGTCTGCAGTATTTTCAGTACGATGCGCTCTCGACGTTTATAGCACTAGCTAGAAACATACTTTGGGTGGAATTATCCAGCCATTGAACTCGAGAGCTACATATGGCGAGACACGTGGCAGCCGATGCATCAATCCATGACTGAGACTGAGTTTTGTAAGCGTGCGATGTTTAATCGGCTGCGGGTGCGCATTGAGCATACCGTAGTCCCTCCTTGACACATGCCTGCAGATATGGCAATTTTTCCAGCTCTCGGGCTTTGGGTAAAGAGGCCTCACCCAACTCCTCCATTAGAACAGCAAACTCCCCGCGGAGTCGCTTCTCTACATCTGGCCGAAGGAGGACATTGACGACTAAATGGCTCATGCTCTGAGCAGTCGTGACAGTCCCGGCGCCCATAAGAACTTGGGCTTCCGAAGCAAGACGCTCTACGGACATGTCGCTAGTCGACAGATCACTATTAACAAGATGATCAAACAATGTTGGAGCCTTGATTGTTCCTCTCTGGTACGTCAATATCTCTCCGGTAGCTTTTCGCTGGAGCGATTTCTTAATCTCAGCCACCGACATCTAGACGTTCAGTGTTAAGCAAAGGAATCAACGGTGATCATGACTGGGGACTCACATCACGCCAATCACGGAACATCTGACTACGGGGATCAACTCGCTTCAGGATTGAGGTCGGAACAAGTCGAACGAGCCCAGGAGATCTTAGTGCACCTTCTTTAACATGCCTGTGGGGATGAATTACCTGATGATCCACGGAAAGTTCATGAAGACTGGCATGGACATAATGAGCGTATGGAACAGCTCATACCAACCCTGACTGAAGTCCTTGTCGTCCAGAAAGGTCATGCTCGGACTGTCGATGCACATAGTGGTGATGATGTCTCCAGCAAGAGCAGCAAATGCATGATCAAGTCGCAGCACAGACCCTGTGCCCTCGTAGCCACGAAGTCGATCTACTAAAGTCATGATAACAGACGCAAGTTCCGATTCAAATCGTGCGACCCCGGCTTTAGAGAAGAAGGGTTCCAGAGGCTTTCGTCGCTGCCTGTGCTGATGGTGATCTACCGTCATACCGTGGCTGTCTGCAGGGAGCAGATTAATTATATGCAATCACGCTTTTGCTTAAATGCTGGTGATACTCACTGTTGAAGTCCATTCCGTCGCCGAAGCTCGGAAGAGCTTCGGTGCATCTAACATTTCCATTGACGTAGACTTTATCGTAAAACTCGCCATCCTTGATCGAGAGTTCTGTTGGATTCACACGAACGATAGGTCCTTCAAACGTGGTCGAGGTCAAACGTCGCTCTCGAAGAGAAACCACGGGATACAATTCAACGTACCGTATTTGTGATGCATGCGCTCGATCTCGAATAGGTATGCTCCGTTCCCGAAGTAATCAAAAGCGATCTCATAAAGATAGGTGGCAGCAGCGATTCTCGGACCAGGAAATTTCGCAAGAGGGTGGCGGAAGAGGCGGTAGAATAAAATCCCAAGGAAATAGATCAAAGTGATCAATATCAAAAAGAGAAACAAAAGTTTGCCATTTGTTGTGACATCATGCGTAAAGGTTATTGCCATCTTGTTCATGGAAAATAGATTCAATTGCGTAGTGATTTCGATGAGTCCCGTCAGTAGGCCAGGAGATAATTGTCCTCACATAGATCGTGTGTCACGATTCGTTCAAATTGCCGTTTGTTTGGGGTTTTTGCTGAATTGTGTTCTGCACGTGAATTGCTATGCCTAAGCTGTCCGGGTGGAAGGAAATCCGGAAAGATTGTGGCACACGTTACCTGCAAGTCGAACAACACTCCATTGCCGAGGTCCTATGCCACCAAATTGTGTTCGATCTATTGGCCAGTTACCCCACGGCCATGTCGTAGGTCCCACCTTTGCTAGTGCATCGAGCTCAACGCACTTGACTGACGACTATGAAAACCGGAGCCATGAGTATAGTGCACCTTGCTGCGTCGCAATTCCTGACGAGGCAGACGTCATTCCTTGCTCTCAAAGTTACTTGGGTCTCTGCATTAAGCTATGTGCCTCACACTCGATGACGATAGCGCCCCCGGGCACTCGCCAAGACCTTGCTGTAGTCTCCAGTCTGTTCTGAAACTCCTCCTCTTGGCTGGATATTCGAGGCTAGCAGCAGATGCATGGCGTATCAATAGTGGCGCTTGCATAAAACCACTTCTGTCGACCGAGTTTCGGTGGGCTCAGTAGTCCATCATTCCCTCGAAATGCCGAAGAGCTCATTGAACAGGCCATGAGAGGCCCACAGTGCAAATGCCGCATACGTGATGCTGCCCTGACGACCCTGCTCTGAACCTAGCAAGCGATGGTCCCACTAGCTCGCTCCTTTGCCACTGCCCTTGGTCACGGTTGCCACCATGCGTGTCGCGGTAAGTGTTGTTGCGCCTGTACGAACCCCAACCCCTCTCGCACCATTCTATGCACGATATGTTTCATGCCAATATATGACCACGCCACGTCAGAAAGACCCCTCAATCAACAAGCCAACGATAGTGTCAACCCGGGATCGAATGACCCAAACTTGAGACAGCTAGCAAGTCTCGTTCTTACTTAGTTGTTTGTATATTTTCCCCGCGTCGCTAGTGCGATGCATGTTAACTTAACCTTCACATTGCCTACGTACATTTTTCTACTAGCCGCTGTAACATCTTATACCTTGCTTGTAGTTGGCCCTTACTCGTATGCCACGTAAGCGAGAGAACGGACGATGTAACGTCTGTCACTATGTGCTGAAAAACCCTGTGTGCTGAAAATGACCAATCGGATCGCAGCGGCTAGACGAAAGTCCATGATCCTTGAGATCTGATTGGTTTTTTTCGGCGCATAGGGTGTTTCGGCACACCGTGACAGACGTTATCCCGACTAGCAGTTTGTGCACCTAGGGTGGTGGACGATTACGGAAGAATACACCTCGCTAGCTCACAAAAGTATGAGACCGCGATCTCTGCATCATGTGTTGGGATCTTCTGCATCTTTTCGCTTGGCATTGTTCGGACCAAGCCTCGCAATGCTAGCCGACTACGAGAGCGAGAGAATTCTATGGGTCCGCATAAAACTCATGCTTGATAGGCAATTCTGCGGATGAGCATCATATCGAGACATTGTCAGAGTACGAGGAGGACACGATTTATTGAGGGGCCTATCTGATCTTTCCTGCTTTCACGGTCTACGCGGTCTCCTTCGCTACCCTTGTGACGTCTAGCTCTTCTGATCGACGCCGTACTTCGACCTTCAATGTAGGGTCTATCGTTTCTACCATTTCAAATGGTATAACGCGTGCCTTCTCTGCCTGGCCTGGTTGGAAACGAAAGTCGTATTTGAGCAAGAGGCATGCAATAGTTATCTTAAGCTGGTTGGCAGCGAAGAAGCGTCCAGGACATGCATGCTCGCCATGACCGAATGTTGCAAAGTCGCTAGATGTCGAGGCCAGCTGGTGCTGGTCTTCTTGGCCCGGCTGTTCGCGGAGCCGGGCAAAGCGGTCGTATTTGAAGGTATCGGGATCTTCGTACACGCTGTTGTCCCTAAGCTTGTCGTTCATGACCATGAATCGACTATTCTTTGGAAGATGTGTTCCATCGCTGAGCACGTAGCCTTTCATGACACGGCGGTGCATGCCCACTGTCAACAATCAGCCTGGTCCAGTCATGTCACGTGTCTATTTGCACCATTGTCTCTTCCCCGACCGATCAGGTTTCCACTTACCGATTGTGAAGGGGGCGAGACGTTGAACCTCCTTTAAAAAACTGTCAAGTAGCCTCATGCGATATAAGGCTAGCTTCGACCAGCCACCAGTGCTCTCCAATACTGTCGTTATCTCTTCTCGAAGTGGGGCGACGATCTCAGGCATCTCACATAGCTTGACAACTGCTTTGGAGAGGTTGTCTGTCGAACTATGGATAGCGGCAATTGAGAGGGCCAACTGGCCTCCAACATAGTCCACCTGTCGACCACGAGCAATCTCCACCATCCATCCAATAGTGTCTTCGACCTTTGGGGGCTTCTTTCCCAACTTGATCGCTTCCTCGGCGCGACGTTTACGTGCTTGTACTTCTGGGTCAATCAAGCGTCTCGCAGCCGCGGAGAATTTGCGAAGCTGTGTGCAAGCAGGCATGAAAAATTGCATGAAAGGACGAGTAAGTGGCAAGCACTGGCGCAACTCTTCCGAACCCATGAAGGAGTTCCGTGCATACTCTTTCGTAATCTGGAGCCATTCTTTGTCTCGGCAGAGGCGCTCCCCAAGGAACACCCGCGACGTCAACTGGGCGACAATGTTGAGTATGTCTTCAATGATGAAACGCTGCTGCCACTCCCTCGATTCGCCTAGATTTTCGTGCAGGGCGTGTTGGCACTCGTTGGCAAGATTTGCTGTAATCAACCCAAGACTCTGCGTCACCTTGACACGAATCACTTCTTGCGTGAACGTTGAATCTTTAAATGCTTGGCGGAATCCATCAAATCCTCTATAGTCAGGAAAATTTTCATCTCGCAGCGCATCACGAAGGCTCATGTCGGGGTGATTGCGCAGCTCTTCCATGTATTTACTGGGCAGAATGATCCAATATCCGCTGCCGTTGGATATCTGGAACGCCCCCGACACTTCGTTCAACCCCTTGTTGACCAAGGCTCGACCGCGCCTGAACCAATTTGCGGCATGACTGGCGTCGGTCTCGGAAGGACCGTCGAGCGTGACAACAGGAAAGCCGGAGTACGGTCTTGGTCTCGATTGAAACTTGATATAAGCCGCGGTTGCCAGAACAGACACTAACAGAGTGGTCAACCAGAGAATAAAGAGACCGTCTCGTGGGAAAAGTATTTGAGCAGAGTCCATGATCCAGTTTAAAATTGACCTCTGAAGAAGGTGTCGTATTCAAAAGGGTTATAAAAGTCGGTTTGAGAAGATTCTCTTTGTGCACAACTGGTGATGCCTTGTAGTGGGATTGCATATGCAGGAATATTTCTCTTTCCTGTAGATAATCTCCTTTGATGAGGACAGACAGCAGTGACGTAGACAGAAGCAGGCATGGGACTGTGCGATCGATCAACTGTGATCACATGCATGGTTCGGAGTGATCGCGGCAGTGTCGGCGATGTTCGCGGCGCTTGATAATTAGCACACCAGCGACCATAACATCAACCCTGATCGGGCCTGACTTTCGTATTACAATTCGTTAGTAGCATGATAGCTGCCTTCCAGCCTTAATACATGACCCCATCTCAATGCGTACACTCCTCCCCCTATTTGGGTGCCTAGCGTCATTCTCCACTATCTAGCGTCTTTTTTAATTTATCCCTTCTATCTTATTTGCTATAGGCCCTTGTAGTAGGCGATGCAATGCTAGCGACTCTTACGCATACACCTACCTAGAAGGAAAATCCAGAATTGAGGCCTTATTTAGTACTTGTTATTCCTTGTAAGGAGCGCTGTAGAAGCTTATCTATTGGCTATAGCACTCGAAAAACGACGCTATGCACCCGAACAGGGGGGAGGGGGAGGAGTGTACCATGACTCCACATCCTAGGATGGGACGGTTCGGGCAACAAAAGCCACGTAGCATTTGTCATACTTGAGGGGTATTTGTATCTCCACTCATTTCGTAGATGCACTATCCTCTTCGCCGAAAACAACGCATTTCAGGCGCTCATACCTCGGTCACCAACGAATCTCTTGTCTTATTTTGGTCCAGCCCAAATGTCGCAATCCATACTCGTAATAATTGGTGCAGGCGGGATCGGCGAGGCCATTGCGCGTCGAGTTGGCCCCGGGAAAGAAGTCTTGCTAGGAGACTGGAGTAACGCGCTCCTACAAGAAGCTACGCAACGAATGAAGCGGGACGGCTTCAGAGTCACTTCTCAACATGTGGACATATCATCGCACGATTCAGTCATTCAATTCGCGGAAACAGCGCAGAGCCTGGGGCAGGTCATGCATGTCGCAATCTCCGCGGGCCTTTCGCCGGTCTCGTCGACACGAGAGACGATCCTTGCGGTCAATCTGGCTGGTACTGGCTTTTGTATTGCCGAGTTTGGCAAGCTCATAGGTCATGGGGGAACATGCGTGGTAATCTCCTCCCTTGCTGGCTATACCTTGGCACAAGATGTTCCACACGAAGTGATTCAGCATCTGGCGCGCACTAGCCCCAGCAATGTTCTCGACTTACCACTGTTACGGGAGACTGTACTGGACCAATGGTCGGCATACGGCGTGTCCAAGCGGGTCAATTATGTGCAAGCACAAGATGCTAGCTTATTGTGGGCCCGACGTGGTGCGCGCATAAACTCGATCAGCCCCGGCGCAATACAGACCCCCATGCTCAGTCTGGAATCGCAGGCCAGCAAGAAAGAGGTGGTGCAAGACTTGGCACAGAACATCCCATGCAAGAGAGTCGGGGGTAGTGGTGAAGTCGCGCATGTAGCGGCATTCTTACTGGGATGCGAGTCAAGCTTCGTTACTGGAACTGACATCCTGGTTGATGGTGGGGCACTAGCTTACCTTAGCAGAGATACTAGCTCCTAGAAAGTGCGAGACGGGGCATACCGGAACTTAGCATAATCGAATTAATGGTATGAGGCTCTGAGCAGCTTGATGTAGTCACCCAGCTCGTGTTCTGCACACACCTCTTTGCACACAATTGTCCGCTTTTGCTTGCAAACGTTGTCGACAACCCACGATGGCTTCTACACCTGCCACGATCTATTTTGGAGTTCCGGACCTCTCCTGCACACCGGAGCGGAGGGCGATTCTAACTGTGCCACCTGAGGAACATTTCCCGTCGGAAGTATTGCTCCATGATTTCAGCACTTCGTCAGAATTGATCAAAGGAGTGGACGGCTTGGATGTACAAGGCTTTACATACCTTAAGCATCATTCGAAGATTCTGGAGCTTGGAAACAGCTGGGATGATGCTCAACTCGATCGGTATTATCATGAACTTGAGGCGCTGATGTGCAAACGGCTTGGCGCTAGGAAAGCGTTTGTTATCAACACCGTTGTCCGCCGTGTGAGCACGCGGCCCGATCCTAAGACTTGGGTGGACCGCGACAGCAACATTGGAAAGGATCAGGAGTCGAGGCAATATGACAAAATCTTAGGTAATTTGAGGTTCCACACTAGTTGCTCAGGCTGACTATGGCTCGCAAAACCAGTTGCTGGCTCCCAAGGTAAAGCGGATACGGGCCCTGTAGGGAAAGCCCATATAGATCTTACTCTCCAAGGCATGAGAAACACGGTGCGGTTCGCTCGCAAAGACATTGCCGAGTGGGCTCAGGATATTCTAAGAGCAGAAGACGCTGGTCGCCCAGCTCCACGATATGCCATCTACAGTGTTTGGGTAAGTGTGAGACCGACAACATCGATCGTTTACCCCATTGCTTGGCTAAAATTACTTGAAGCGGCCACTACGTACAGTCGAGCGAGATCCCATGACGGTGTGCGATTATCGTACTGTAGATCCCGATGCGTTGATTCCAGTCCCAATTCGCTTCCCGGGCGAATTGATTGGCGAATTTACAGCCGACTCAGCCAATTTGCGGCGGCCAGCAAATGATGAGACAAACATGCAGAAATGGTTCTGGCTGCCGAAGCAAACCCCTGATGACTTACTCGTTATTAAGAATGCCGACACAAGTTCTGATCATGTAGCTGCCTGGAGTGCACACGCAGCGTGTGTGTTGCAAGAGGCTCGAGCTCCGGACGAACCACGTGAAAGTGTGGACTGTAGAGTTTTGGTTTTCTGGTAGATTGATCTATAAGATATCTTGGTTGTATTTACTTTATGAAGAACTCCTGCGGAAGCTCATAAACCGTCGCGTATTTACGGAATATTTCATCGCGGAATAGTTCTTCGTGTACATCATCTGGTAGCCCCAAACACGCCTCTGCAATATCTGTGCCATTATCATATTTCCTCCTCGGTAAGGCAACGCACCACTCTATGTTGACTTCGGGGATTCGAAAAGCAACCGGAGGACCAAATCCAAAGTCAGCCGTCTTGTACGCTCTCACTCGTGCCCAGCTCGTTCCACCAAAGTCCAATTTTCCGAATGGCATCCTGCCCCAGGACCTTTGGGTTATGTCATCGAGACTGGCAGTCCAGCGCAGCACATCCTTGAGCAACATCTCATCCGCCTGATGGATATTCGAGCGGATGGCAGCAACCACGTCTGTGAGTTTGCTCTCTTCTGTAAGCTCTAAAGCAGTCCAGGGTTGCACTCTTGCAAAAATTGCTGCGTTTCCCAGATAATTTGAGGGTATCTTCGTCCGGCGATGGTCGCTGGAGCAATATGTGATTGCCTGCATAAATGTCGATTGATTCGCATCTAGATACCGCGGAAGTCTGCGTTTTGCACGGGTTATTCCTTGCCACATGATTGCGCGAAAGCAATCTCCGGTAGAGATACCCAGATGCGGGTATTTGGCCTTGGCCGCAACTTGAAGCGACAAGAGTTCCAAGTGGGAGATCCCAATCAAAGCCGTTGTGTGTTTTGCAGACTGTAACGGTGAATCCGTTGAATCCGTTGAATCCTGCAATGTTGTTTCCATAGCGGCTCCTCTTCGACTGAGGTTCTCTTCCAAGGCCTGAATGTCCTGTATGTGCTCAGAAGGCTCACTGGTCACTAGTGCTGGATCGAATACAATTTCTGTGAGAAGTCCACGACAACTAGCGGCCCAGGACCCGAACACCAAATCCAGTCCCAAGGCGCCCGTAACGAAATGATTGATAGCGGCACCTATCACTACGCCTCCCTCAATGAAGGTGACCTTGAAACCACACACTGGCAGATTCTGGTCATGCTCGGCTGACTCAGTTGAGAAGGCAACCGAGCTGAACAATTCGGTCGGAATAACAAGGTTATAGGGCAAGCAGTACGAGGCGAAATGGACTGCATTTAACTCATCGTAGGATGGAAGCTCCCGTGAGATGTTTGCAACTCCACAGACCAGTAGAGGAATGCTGTCGTCTGCGTTGTCGACCTGAACAAAGGGACGCTGGCCTACTGGATGCACGACTCGTCCAGTCAGTACAGGGAGTTGCATGGAGGTCTTCTGAAGTCCAATCTGAAGCTTCTCCACTACCGCACTGCGAGTGTCCGCGTCTTGGTCTTCCAAGGGATAAATCAGACAAGCCGGCGTCATGAAATTTCTCATGAGCAGGTCCAGATCAGATAGTGGATATGTAACAATGCCAGCGTTCGAAGTGCACGATTTTGCTGTGGTCTCCATTTTGAGCGTGATTATTGGGAATCTCTGGAAAAATTGGAGTCGACGAAGGGTTGCTTCTGGATGGACGTGGCACGAGACCAGCTGCTGTCGCATGGCAGTGATATATTTCCGACTGCTACCCGATGACACCCGCTAACGCTGCATTCATGCTTAAGTCATTGCCAAGCAACGTTGAGGAGACAATTTGCTCTATAAGGGTCGCGGAACCGAGCGCATGAGTTGCCACTTCCGGCTGCAGTCTGGGCGCATTTTGCCTAGTTAATGTGCTTGGGCACTATCTTCCCAACTTGGTCTTCATTGGTCGCCAGGATTGACTAAGATTGTTGAATCCCGAGGGCTATATGATGACATGCCGGGTGTCTTTGATTCGAAGCTGCGCAAGAGATGAGTCAATGGCCGGCACCTTCGGGTCTGAGGTCCCACGTCATCTTCTCCTGTTGCCCCACGTGCTGCTTACTTACCATCCAAAAAATCACTCACGCTTGCTAGCATTTGTTATGTCACATCGTCTATGTCTTAACATCGGACTCTCAAGGGTTTTGCCTGCCTGCTGATTTCACACATTTTTAGATTAAGTACGATCGCTGTTTGCGGATAGTAGGATAGCAGCATCGCCACAGATGCGTGTCCTGAGCTTGGCGTCTCTGTGACACTCGGCTTAGTTTCTTGCCTTGTCTCAATGGCGATGAATGATTGCAATGACGGGTGGAATATTCAGCGCGACCCACTAGCTGCTTGCATTCGAGCTTCGATAGAGAGCAATGCAACGATAGCTTGAGGCTACATCAAAGCTATCAAGGCCCTCCTCGAACCCGTCACGCAGGTCTAAAGATACTTCAAATCGCACACGAATAATTAGACTCTCCGAGTCGGACTACATTGAAGACAGCTACACGAACGACTCGAAATTACGCTACACTGGTTGTGATCCCTACTCATACATTGCCTCAATTCGGATTTCCTCCTTGCGTCGCCTCACCAGCATTTTCGCCGAAGGATCGACAACCTGATCGAAACCACTGGTTCGGATTGCAGGACAGCCGCCAGTGGCAAATTTCCAGTCATACTTGAGCAACAAGTGCGCGATGAGGATCTTAGTTTCGAGATTCACGAAAAACCGGCCCGGACAGGCGTGCTTGCCAAATCCAAAGCCCATGTGATTAACGCTGACACTGGTGAAATGTCGAGATTCGGGATGCTTGGTCGGATTGACGAAGCGATAGCCGTCAAAGCTGTCTGGATTCTCATACACTGTGGCATCTCGCATTGAATGAGCAGAAACGATGACAGATGCATCCTTGGGAATCTTCACAGCATCTTGCAAGTAGACATCATGCTGGGCGATACTTCTCATAAAAGCTTCCGCTGTTAGCAGATTCTCCCTAACCCAAATTGTTGATTGTACTGACCCATAGCAACTGGTTTTACGCGTTGAGATTCCTTCATAACACTGTCAAGAAGGGGCAGCTGCAAGATTGTGGAGGCTTTCCAGCCTTTCTCCTTCAACGCAAGTATGAGCTCATCTCGTAATGGCTGGATGTACTCAGGATATCTGACCATATCCGAGAGGAATTGACACATGAAGTCGGTTGTTGAGTGAGTTGCAGCAACGGCAACTGTAAGCTGCGCAACCACTGGATCGTAGTCTTGCCCGTCTGCTAGCTCTTCGTACCATCCGAAGGCATCTGCATCTTCAGGACGATAAGTGCCATTTTTGCTGGCTTGAGAGAGCTCCTTCTTGCGTTTCTCATAGATAGGTAAGAGTTTTGCTCTGGCACGGCTTAATAGCCGTCGGGACTTGATGGCATCTGGATGAAACCAATGGATCACAGGGACCAGAAGTTTAGGTAACTTGCGAAGCGCGGTGACACCAGTGACACTGGTCACGATATATTGCGTCGCGATTTCAAGCCATTCGTCGTCGTAGCAAAGCTCTGGTCCTTGGAGCGCACGGAAAGATGACTGGGTGAGAACTTTTAGGACAGCTTTCCCAAGAGGCACTTCGCGCCACTCTAATGGACTGCATATCAGTATGTTGATCACACCATTCGAATATTTTTTTCGTCTAGAAAGAGAAAGAGATCGCGTACCTGAATCGTTTCCCATTTGTTTTCTTAGCGCATCATCAATGGCCTCAGAGAGGTATCTCGTAGCGGGAACTGCGAGAGATATCAGCGACGCCGTCAATGGAAGAAAGACTTAATAGTTACGCACCGAAGCATCGATTGAGACGCATACTTATTACATTACGGATTAGATCACGGTGCGTGCAAAGGAATCTGTACGGTTCAAAGCCAGGAACTGCGCCAAACATCTCTTTATCAGAGAATGTGTCCGGAGAGAACTTTTCATCTGCGCGAAGACGCTCCGCATAAGAAGGGGAAAGCACGACAATGTGATCCCAACTTGCATGGAGTCGAATTACGTCTCCGCTGGCGAAGCCTTTGCGCAATAATCGGGCGCACTCATTGAGGAACTCGGTTCTTGTTGTCTCCGTGACGAAGCAGAAGTAATCTTTCTTATGCGGGGAAGGTATCTTCGTGAGATGGACGTAGTTCACCCATATCTGTCGCACCCTGGGTCCCAAGATGGCTATGAAAAGCACAGGTAGTAGTCCAAGCACAGTCCAGTGCAGTTGCATCGTCGATATGGACGTCCAGCAGTCGTCAAGCGTGCCTCCGAGCATTATGACGTTTCTTCCGATTTCTATGGAAGTGGATTTGCCTCGATCACAGCGACAACTCCGCAGCAAATAGGTAGGTCAGTAGGTGAGAAGTAGAAACACTATGGCCTGTCAAAAAAATGAGGTTGGGAAAAGGCACCAGGCGCTCAATGCTGCTCCCACATTCGACAAATTGGACGTTCAGAGTAAAGAACGTTTTCTAGCGCTGATATCATAGTACCGATATCCCTGAGCACTGCAGAAGATTGAGCTTTATCTATAGGCTAAGATACATGGAGTTACAATGCATTAGTGCTGACAGTATTACGCTAGTGTCGTAGGATCATCATCACAACGTAGAAATATATCTTACTATGTGTAATATAAGTAAAAATACCGTCAAAAGTTCTTAAAGAGAACCCTTGATGGTGTTTCTGCAGCTGTAAACCGCTGATTGTTTGCTCTTTGAGTAATGATTTCCCGTTAACTAGGTTTGCACGGTAATAGGCAGGCATCTCGCTCACATCTTGTGTAAGCATGTAGCCTGCACAGCTCGAGGGACTGCAGAAATGAGGCATAATCTAGTGCAATCGGAGACAAGGAATCAACAAGGCCAGCGACAGGGCAGGCATATTAGCGTAGAGGAAAGCCACGTCGCCTTTTCTATAGTTTGATGCATGAAATCGGTCCGATGTCTTTTGTAAGCATGTAACCTGCACAGCGCAAGGGACTACAGAAATGAGGCATAATCTAATGCAATTAGAGACAAGGAATTAACAAGGCCATCGACAGGGCAGGCATATTAGCGTAGAGGAAAGCCACGTCACCTTTTCTATAGTTTGATGCATGGGATCGGTCCGATACCTTCATCCTTACCTTTGTGGACGTGACCAGCTCGGAGCCTAGCGAAGCTGACTATGGAAGTGGTCCGGCGAGTCGGGCGAGTCCGGCTTGAACATCGTTCAGTGCCAGAGAACTACTTCTCCGAGCCGGATCACTTGCGATCGCAGAGTGTGTCGACGGCAGATACAGAGCCACTTGCTATCCGTTGTAAGCATCGGGCAACATTCCACGTGTTCGTGCGTCCTCCTCAGCTACAGCCCCAATATCATTGCTCTCTTTGAGACAACCCACCACTACTCCAGTCACTCAAGCAGCAGAGAAGAAATGGCAGTCCAAAAGACAGACCTGGACAAAGAGTTGCTGCGGCTCTCGATTCAGGTTGCAGGTCTAGCGGCGCGTACGGACAGCCGAGGGTCTCAAAAGATCCAGGATTTTCTGATCAAGACGCAGCAGTCTTTGGAATCACCGTGGGAGACGTTGATGCGATACTATGATCTGGTAGGGTATTCATCAATGAATTGACCCGCATCACTGACGGCTGTATAGGACTTTCAACATGTTGCAATACGTATCGGATGCGATATGCAAGTTTTCACCACCTTGACAACTGCAGACAAGCCTATGAAGCTGCGGGATATTGCTAATATCAATGGTGCATCAGAAAGACTGCTTGGTACGTATTTGAGTCTGTCATCATTTTTTGTCACTGCTAAAGTGTGTGCAGGGCGCGTCTTGCGGTATCTGGCCTCGATCAACACGATCGAAGAAGTAGGACAAGACGCATTTGAAGCCAACCACATAACCCGCACGCTTTCTCAACCTGGTATTGAAGGGGGGATTCGGCTTTCGTAAGTCCTGCGTCGTCTGCGCAATTTCCAACACGAAAGCTTACACGTATACTCCTCCAGCTCTGCTTGTCAGCGACCAACAAACTCCGCTTTGCCAGATCTACTGGTGGAACGCGGGTTCCAAGACATCACGTCGGCCACTGAAACAGCTTTCAACAAAGCCTGGGCTTCTCGAGAGCCATTCTTCACCTGGGTGCGAAGCCAGCCTAAAATCTTCGAGTATCTTCGCCTTGCTCTGGACGTGCAATTTCAAGAAGACTGGCTGAACGCATTTCCCCTTGAATCACATCTTGGCGATTTCGCGTCGCGTGCTGATCCTGAAAAGGTGCTCTTTGTCGATGTAGGAGGCAACCTTGGTATTCAGTGTCGCGGATTGAAAGCAAAATTTCCACACTTGTCTGGACGGATCATTCTTGAAGATCTGCAGGAGACCATCGATGTGGTCCCGGCTCTGGAAGGAGTAGAGACACTTGCGCAGGATTATCTGACTGAGCAGAAGGTCAAAGGAGCCAAGTTTTACTACTACCGAAACATCTTCCATGACAATCCTGACGATCGCTGCCGGCTGATACTGGATGCCTTGAAGCCTGCAATGGAAGAGAGCTCACTGTTGTTGATCGACGACAAAGTTCTCTTGAATCAAGGTAGCCATCGCCACGTCACCATGTTGGACCTGGCTATGATGGCACAGGTGGCATCTCACGAGAGGACGAGAGCGCAATGGCAAGCTTTATTGGAAGGAGCAGGCTGGGAAATCGAGGAAATTTTTCAATACTCTCACGAGTGTGACTCTATCATTGTAGTTAAGCCTGCGGCACAGAAGGCATAAGTACGGGAGCCTTTGTGCCATTTTCTTCGTCTTTAGGGCGCGGCATAGGAATTATGGCTGAAGAGATAGTGAAATCTAAGACGCGTTCCTGGAATATCTCTTACATACACCATGTTAGAACTAGATACATCGTCTCTTTCACAACAAAAAAAACCCGAAATGCATATGGTGCAGTACCCGAGTCGATTTCCTCTATAACTGACGGACTCGTCTCTCCAGCGCTAAACTTCCCACTCTGTTCTCCGAGCGAAACGCATGTAAAGCGGGTCTTTACTCCATATGAACCAGGTCAATTGCTTTCCGTGCCACTCTTCCTGGCCCGGTTCCAAGATCACATCGAAGTTCCACAGAAGACAAGCTAGTGTCAATCTTATCTCGGCCCAGGCCAAACTGACTCTATCGTAAGTAGCTGTGGGCTTATGATGGCTCCAGTCTGGGCTCACTTACTTCTTGCCTAAGCAACCACGAGAGCCTAGGGAGAAAGGTTGATGCACGTGACGCTGATCACGAGCAAATCGATCTTTGGTAGTGTCCCACCTTTGTGGTATGAACATGTCAGCATGCGCAAAGTTTTGGGCGCTGTGATATGCCGCAAATGCGTTTATTCCCACTCGAGTATTTGGTGGTATGAGAACTCCGTTTACTACACGATGTCAGCGGGACATCAGTAAGGGCGATCATACACTCATATGACCTACTCATTGCTCCTGTTGCTGGGGTTAACCGGGGAAGAGTCGCCGGCAATGGAGGGTATATCCTTAGACTCTCTTGAATAACATGGGTCAAAAACTTCATCTTTGCTAAGTTTTGGAGGGACAGTTGGTCATGGGTCCTGAAGTCTTCACGAAGCTTGTGGGTCAATTCCTCCAATGTAGTCCGATTCAGAGATAGGTAGAAGAGGCACCCTGAGAGCATAGTAGCTGTGGTTTCGGATCCCGCATCGATTAACAGGGCAACATTTGCAGTCAGTTCCGACTCTGTAAGTTCTTTGGCCGATTCTTTGGCTCGCAATATGTATGAGACTTGACGCAAATTAGTGGCATTACGGATGCAAACGGTCGAAATTTGGCTTACTAAAATCGATACTTGTCGTCTCTGCTAGACGGAGGCGTAGCATCGCACGAGCCACCGAAGCATTGAAATTCTCACGACGAGCTTTGCCAAAGGCCCAGACTAAAATATCAAGCACAGTCGCTTTGAAGGGGACAAATCGCAAAACTTCTATCAAAGTCACGCCTTCGCGAATGCCTTCGAACACGACTCGAGCTGGAGGGAACCAGTCTTTCGAGCCCGAAGCATCAAGATCTTGACCGAAACACAAGTGTGCGATCATATCGTATGAGTGGTGGTGCATCCATCGCACGATATCAGTTGGCTTGCCATGGAGATCTTGAAGGCGTTGTACTAGTCGGTCTACGTGAGCTCGAATCAGGCTTTCCTGGGCGTGCAGCGCTCTGTCCGAGAATGCATGGGCTAATACACTGCGGATGCGACTGTGGTCCTCATCGCCGACAGCCCCCTAGATAGTCCTCGTTTCAGCCTACTGGACGATGCACGACAGAGTCACGACTAACCATATTCTTCTCCCCATTAGGGGCGGTTGCGCCCATGTAGAAGTGTGGGTCCTTCTGAAGACGCTGAGACTTCCTCGATTTTGTGCCATATATGTCATCCCAAGCGGAGCCTGTGTTGAAGCTGACTGAGATTTACAGGTCAATTCTTCATGCTCTCGGGCAAGAACAAGGGCTGAACGAACGTTCGTCTGGCGCAATCCTTACAATTCCGCCGTACCGGTTGTGCCATTGGAGTGATTTCCTTTCAGATAATCCAGCAGCTCGAATGTAAACCGAGTAAAGTCGCGTTGCACGAGCCATGACCGGGCCAGGGAATGAATGTAGCGGGTGGAAGAAGATGTTGTAGATAATTCTCGTGCCGATCCAAACGATGAGAGCAGACAAGACTTTCAGCAAAGTTGTCCATGGTATGGAAGCCATTGCGATTGAGTGCGAGGCAGGCTGGGAGTATCCCAACAGTGTCAGTCACAAATTGTTGCTCTTCAGCGGGACTCGAGTAGTCATCAGCTGTGACTTAGGAAGCGATCTACTCAGACAAGCATCAAGCAGAGCACGATGACCGACCGGTTCGCGCGTTTCTCCGACTTGGACCCGGAGTTGGCTGCCCCTTGCTCTCGACGATCATGTGCTGATAGCTCGGCTTTTCGTCGGTCATGCAGGTGAGATAATAGTTTTTGTGAAAGGCAGGATTGCATTACTAGCTGTCACCAAAGACGCTTGCAGGTCCTTGCCATGCACCTTGTTACCGGCCAAAGCTAGGCCATACACCTTGTTGCCAAGCAAAGCTAGCAAGGCTATGCCATACCTCACGGGCATCCCAGCATAGCTATCATACACTATGCACAATAGCGCGATCAACGGTTTTCTTGCCCAGGCGGTGAGCAGAATTTTGCGCTAGGCTCCTTTCGAATGCTTCATGGTAGCTCGTCATCAGTGAACCCGATGGCAAGTCCTCATCATCGATCAGTAGCTTCGCTCTTGCTGCCCTCTGCACCCACTAACTGAAGGAAAGATCCAACAAGCCAAAACTACACCCAAACATGAAATACCAATTTTCCACCATTGTGGACCCAGCGACCTACGACAACGAAGGCTTGTCTAATGGCATTGATCTACGAAAGAACAATTTTACGCACTTGGAAGATCGAGGTGCGATCCGCGCGCAGCAGGACTGGGCTAAGCATGTTGCGCCCATCAAGCAGTTTAAGGGCACCCTTGGTCACGATTACAGTTTCATGACGGTCTGCGTGCCTGAATGTATACCAATACGTCTGGAGATCATTTCGTATGCAAATGAATTTGCATTTATGTATGATGGTGAGTACGGCAGGCTGAGGAGCAAGAAAGATATGAGTCTAAGATCTAATGAAATGCGCGTAGACGATACGGAGCTGGACACTGAGAACAACGTATGTATTTAGTAGATCTTGCGCTTGCACGTGGCTAAAGATGTGGTGCTAACCTACATAGACGTCCGCGGAGAACGATAAATTGATGAAAATCTTTCTAGCAGGCACTCAAGGCTGGAGCTCGCCGCAGGGCCAATCCAGTTCCGGCAAAACACGAATCCTCAAACAGCTGTTCTTAGAGATGGTGGAAATCGACAAAGAGTGCGCGATAGCGACCATGAAAGCGTGGGCCGAGTTCCTCAAAGTCGGTTCAAGTCGTCAGCATGGCACGGTCTTTACACGGCTGGAAGACTACCTGCCCTATCGTATCAAGGACGTGGGCGAGATGTGAGCTTGGTTGCTTCAAGCCCGACCCTGAATCCGACTAATATTTATGACATCAGGTTTTGGTTTGGCGTTGTAACCTTCGGCATGGCCCTGCACATTCCAGACCACGAAATGGATGCTTGCCACAAGCTCATGGAACCCGCCTGGATCGCTGTCGGACTTGCTAACGATGTCTTCTCATGGCCGAAAGAGTGTGATGCGAGTCAAAGGCTCGGACGTACCCATGTTGTAAATGCTGTTTGGGTTGTAATGCAAGAGCATGGCTTTTCCGAAAAGCAAGCTGATCAATACTGCCGGGAACTTGCCGCTCAGTATGTCGCCCAATACGTGGATAATGTTCGGAACATCAAGAACGATGAGTCGATATCTCCGGACCTTCGCACTTATGTTGAAGCCATGCAATACAGCATCTCGGGGAATGTCATATGGAGCAAATTCTGCCCCAGATATAATCCTGAGAAGCGTTTCAACCAGACTCAACTGGATTGGATGCAGAATGGGCTCTCCAGCTCTGTCGAATTGGACAGTGCTTCTAGCACTAGCTCCTCTTTCTTATCAACAAGCACACACGGCTTGCCGGTATCCGGGTCCCAAACGACGATTGAATCCAAGGACGGATGGACCGCCGATTCTTTCGATATCGTGTCCTTGCTCCTCAATTGCTCATTGCCGCCTTTATCTCATAAAGTATAACCTTCATCTGCGCCCTTACTGAGCATTGCATACTGACACAAGCAACAGGTGGTCAGCGCACCGTGGATCTATGTCGATTCGCTGCCCTCTAAAGGTACCCGAGACATGTTCTTGGATGCTCTCAACCACTGGCTACATGTGGACGAACAGAGGGCATCTCAAGTGAAAACGGCGATCCGTATGCTACATAACGCGTCACTAATGTAATGCCATTTCACATCACATCCCGTCATATCACGACTCTGCTGACTTATTCCCGCGTGACTAGGCTTGATGACGTTCAAGATGGCTCTCGACTACGCCGGAGCAAACCTAGCGCACATCGCGTTTTCGGAGTCGCTCAAACGACCAATTCAGCTACGTTCTTGGTGAACGAATCTATCAAACTAATACGCGAATTTGCCGGTGATCAAGGGGTCGCTGCAGTGCTAGAAAAATTGACCAGTCTCTTCGTTGGTCAAGCTCAGGACCTGCATTCATCGCGAAATCTCTCACCTCCGTCTTTGACTGAATACATCCAGACGATTGACCAAAGTGGGTTCCTAGCCTCGCGGAAGAAATTCAGCCCTGCGTCACGGCAACCGCTGACCATATATACCGTAGAAACTAGCGCTCTCTTCGAACTGGCCTCGAGGCTCATGTGCCTTTGCTCGACGGCGACTGCAGTGCCCAACAGCTCGCTGTCGCGCTTCTGCATCTTACTCGGCCGTTTCTTTCAGATACGCGACGACTATCAAAATCTCACCTCACCTGAAGTAAGTTACGTGCTCACGTGTGTACAAGATATCAATCATTGCTAACAAAGAGACGCGAAAAGTATACCAAGCAGAAAGGATTCTGCGACGATCTAGACAGCGGAACGTATACGCTTCCCCTGGTGTATGCGATTTCACAACATTCAGAAAATCTCCTGCTTCAGAATCTGCTGTCTACAAGGCTAGCTGAAGGGACCCTCGACGACGCCCAAAAACGCCTGGCTCTGGATCAAATGCAGCTAGTAAAAACGGACGAGTTTTTACGAAAGATCCTAGCTTCATTGTATGATGAGCTGAGAGCGGAACTGCAGTGTATATCGAGTTCATTTGCGTCCGAAAACCCTCAAATGGAGCTGATGCTAGTGATGCTGAAGCTTTGAGGACACATGTTCGTGGAAGCGACGTTGATCGTCTTGCTGATTTAATTATCGACTATCAATATATCGTCTATTATATCTAACGTAACTGATGCTCCTGATTTGAATCAATGGTTACAGCGTCATCGTCTGAGCGACTTGCACTGTGGGCCGCTCATGGCCTGTTCAATGAGCTCTTTGGCATTTCGATAGAACGATGGACTGCTAAGCCCACCACAATTCAGTCGACAGAAGTGCAGCACGTCCAACGTGCCGTAACCGTAGTACGGAGAGGTATCTTGAGTACGGTACGGGCCGACTAGCACTGCAGTACTACCGTAGTACGTCTCGTCGGACGCGCTGCAGAAGTGTTTCCATGTAAGCGCTATCGATAATAGTCTACGTATCTACTATTAGCCTTGAATACCTAGCTAAGACGTGAGGTTAAACCGGACCGAGGACTATAGCTGATAGTAGAGTCTTAGCGAGTGCAAGGGTGCAATCTGTACCGCGATATGCGGGTAGTGTTACATATGGAACGGTCCGAAGACTACACTAGGGTCTTAGCGAGTGCAAGGGTGC
>Ga0265798_10004023_pt1 | contig 20569 bp, 22 predicted proteins | sample P3T30metagenome_FD_192430 | JGI IMG/M metagenome (GOLD analysis project Ga0265798, IMG submission 192430) | Plant litter microbial communities from East Loma Ridge, Irvine, California - P3 T30 | ecosystem: Environmental > Terrestrial > Plant litter > Unclassified | place: USA: California... | reverse complement strand
TCACCGAGGTCTACGGCATCCCCGTCGAGGTCCACGCGGACCCGACGACGGGCAGCCTGCGCACCCGCGCGGTCGCCCGCCACCACCACAGGAACGAGAGGCTCCACCCGTGATCACGAGACGACGAACCCTGGCGATGACCGCCCTCGCCGCCGCGACAGCGCTCACGCTGACCGCATGCGGCACCACCGAGGAGGCATCCACGGGCGCCGGATCCACCCCGAGCGGGGAGTCGATCACCCTCACCGACGGCACCGGCGCGGAGGTCACGCTCGACGGGCCCGCGACCAAGGTCGTCGGCACCGAGTGGAACGTCGTGGAGAACCTGGTGTCGCTGGGCGTGGATCCGGTCGGCGTCGCGGACGTCGCGGGCTACAGCGCCTGGTCGTCCGCCGTCCCGCTCGTGAACGAGCCGGCCGACATCGGCACGCGCGGCGAGCCGAGCGTGGAGACCATCGCGTCGCTCGCGCCCGACCTCATCGTCGCGACCGACGACCTGCCCGCGGATGCCGTCACGCAGCTCAAGGCCATCGCGCCCGTGCTGCAGGTGAAGTCGGCGGACGGCACGAAGCAGATCCAGCAGAGCGAGGACAACCTCGAGCTCATCGCGAAGGCGACCGGCACCGAGGACAAGGCGACCCAGGTCATCGACGCGTACGACGCCGCCGTCACCGACGCCAAGGGGAAGCTCGACGCGGCGGGCCTCGCGGGGTCGAAGTTCCTGTTCGCGGACGCGTACGTGGACGCCGGCCAGGTCACCATCCGCCCGTTCGGGAAGGGCTCGCTCGTCGGCGACGTGACCGCCGAGCTCGGCCTCGAGAACGCGTGGACCGGCGAGGTCGACCCCGCATACGGCCTCGGATCCACCGACGTCGAGGGCCTCACCACCGTCGGCGACGTGCAGTTCCTCTACAACTCGAACTCCACGCAGGGCGACGACCCGTTCGCGTCGACGCTCGCCGGCAACGCCGTGTGGACGTCGCTGCCGTTCGTGACGGCCGGCGACGTGCACCGCATGCCCGAGGGCATCTGGGTGTTCGGCGGACCCGCGTCGATGACGGCGTACGCGAAGGCGCTCGTCGCCACCCTCGCCGGCTGATCCGGCGCGCCCGACCCGCATCCGCGATCCGATGACCGCTCCCGCCCGCACCGCGCCCCCGCCGGTCGACGCGCCTCCCGCGCGCCCGGCCGAGGCGGCGATCCCGGCCCCCGTCCCCTCGCTCGCCGCCGTCGCGCGCGCCGACGGGGCCGGCCGGATCCCGGTGCGGGCGGTCGCGGTCGTCGCGCTCCTCGTGCTCGTCGTGGCGGTGCTCGCGGTGATCGACGTCACCCAGGGCACCGCCGCGGTCGGAGCGCGTGAGGTGTGGGAGGCGCTCCTCGGCCGCGCGACGCCGGGCGACGCGTCCGTGGTGGTCGCGTCGCGGCTGCCGCGCATGGCGGCCGGGATCCTCGTGGGCCTCGCCCTCGGCGCCGCCGGCGCCGCGCTCCAGACCGTGAGCCGCAACGTGCTCGCCTCGCCCGACACGCTCGCGGTGAACGCGGGCGCCTACGCGGCCCTCGCGGTCGCGGGCGTCACCGGGCTCACGCTGCCGGTGCTCGCGGGCGCGGGCGTCGCGTTCGTCGGCGGGCTCGTCGCGGCGGCGGTGGTGCTCGCGGTCTCGGGCCTCGGATCCGGCACCGTGCGCCTCGTGCTCGCGGGCAGCGCGCTCGCGCTCGGCCTCGGATCCGTGACCAGCGCGCTCCTCCTCCTCTTCCCGCAGCAGACCTCCGGCCTCTACCGCTGGGGCCAGGGCGGCATCGGCCAGAACGGCTTCGACGCGGTCGCGCAGATGGCGCCCGTCGTGGTCGTCGCGCTCGTGCTCCTCCTCCTCCTCACGCGTCGGCTCGACACGCTCGGGCTCGGCGACGACGCCGCGCGCAGCCTCGGCGTCGACGTGCGGGCCACCCGCGTGATCGCCGTGCTCGCCGCCGTGCTGCTCTCCGCCGCGGCTGTCACGGTCGCCGGGCCCATCGGCTTCGTCGGCCTGTACGCGCCCGCGTTCGCGCGGCCGTTGCGCCGGCTCGTCCCGGGCGTCCGCCGCTCGTGGGTCTTCATCCCCGTCGCCGGGCTCATGGGCGCGGCCGTCGTGCTGCTCGCCGACGTGCTGCTCCGCGCGGTCGTCGGCGCCGAGGCGTCCGTCGCGGTGCCGACCGGCCTCGTCACGTCGCTGATCGGCGCGGTCGTGCTCGTCGTGCTGGCCGTGCGCACCCGCGACGGCGCGACGTCCGCGCCGACCGAGCGGCACGGCGTCGTCACCCGCCGCCGCGTCGCGCTCGTGGTCGGCGCGCTCGTGGCCGTGCTCGCGGCGCTGCTGGTCGCGGCAGTGCTCCTCGGCGACGCGAAGCTGCTCCTCGGCGACGTCGTGAACGGGATCCGCGGCACGGCCGGCCCCGTCGTCAGCTACGTGCTCGACACCCGCGTGCCGCGCGTGCTCGCCGCCGTGCTCGCGGGCGCGGCGCTGGCGCTCGCCGGCGTGTTCGTGCAGGCCGTCACGCGGAACCCGCTGGCGGATCCGGCGATCCTCGGCGTCTCCGGCGGCGCGGGCCTCGGCGCCGTGCTGTTCGTGACCAGCGTGCCGCTCGCCGCCGGCTGGGGCATCGCGGGCGCAGCCGGGCTCGGCGCGCTCGCGGCCGCCGGCGTCGTGTTCGGCCTGGCCGCGCGCGGCGGCTTCCCGCAGAACCGCCTGGTGCTCATCGGCGTCGGCGTCTCCGCGGGCACGGCCGCGGCCATCAGCCTGATCATCGTGCTCACCGACCCCTTCGACGCGGCGAAGGCGCTGACCTGGCTCTCCGGATCCACGTACGGCCGCGGATTCGACGACGCCCTGCCCGTGCTCGTCGCCCTCGTCCTCGGCGTGGTGCTCGCGGCCCCGCGGCACCGGATGCTCGACCTGGTCGCCCTCGACGACGACACCCCGCGCCTCCTCGGCGTCTCGCTCGGCCGTGCGCGCCTGCTCGCCCTCTCGATCGCGGTCGTGCTCACGGCGACGGCGGTCGCGGCGGTGGGCGTGATCGGCTTCGTCGGCCTGGTGGCGCCGCACGCGGCCCGCGCGCTCGTCGGCTCGCGGCACGCGCGCGTGGTGCCCGTCGCGATCCTCCTGGGCGCCGCCCTCGTGACCCTCGCCGACCTGCTCGGCCGCACCGTGATCGCCCCCGCCCAGCTCGGCGCCGGCCTCGTCACGGCGCTCGTCGGCACGCCGTACTTCGTGTGGCTGCTGTGGCGCGGGCGGGCGGCCAGGGGGCGGTAGGGCGGATCCCGTCAGCCGGCGTCCCGGATCGCGCGGGCCACCGCCGCGAGCACGTCGGCGGGGTCGCGGCCCTGCAGCGTCGGCGACCAGGCGGGCGTCCAGGGGCGCCGGTGCGACACCCACGCTGTCTCGAGGCCCACCGCGCGACCGCCGGCCATGTCGGCCTCGATGTCGTCGCCGACCATCCAGGTGGTGCGTCCCGGTCCGGCGATCTCGCGGGCGGCCGCGAAGATCCGCGCGTCGGGCTTCTTCACGCCGAGCGCGCCCGAGATCACGCTGCCGGTCACGAGGTCGGCGAGGCCGGTGCGCTCGATCGTGGCCCGCTGCTGCCACGCGTCGCCGTTGGTCACGACGACGAGCGCCTCCCCGAGGTCGGCGAGCTCCCGCAGCCGCGCCACGACGCCCGGGTAGCAGTCGTTGCGGGCGACGACCTCGCGGCGCAGCACGGCGACCAGGCCATCGACGTCGGAGCCGGCCGCGGGGAACCGGTCGACGATGCCCTGCGCGAGCACCTCGCGGGGCGTGCGCCCCCGGCCGTCGGCGTGGAGCAGCCACTCGACGTCCGCGGCGTCGCCGCCCCACGCGGGCACGGCGTCGGCCGCCCAGCGCGCGAAGGCGCCCGAGCGATCGACCAGGGTGTCGTCGAGGTCGAGGAGGACGGGCATGCTGGGACCCTAGGGCTCTCCGCCGCTCGCGCTGACCGTCGGTCCACCGCCGATCGGGCGGGCCGGGATCACCCGTCGGCGCCCGTCCACCGGTTCACGACCCACCGCACGGCCGACGGATCGTCGACGAGGTCGTCCGCCCAGTCCACCGGCAGCGCTGTGGTCGGCCCGTCGGGCTCGCCGACCTCGCCGGCGAACACGGCCGACGCCAGGCTGCGTGCGTCATTCGGGGCGAACTGCTTCGCGAGCTCCTCGAGCACCCAGCGCCGACCGATGGCCCTGGTCGAGTGGGACGCCCGGTACAGGACCACGGCGGAGCCGTCCGCGCGAGCCCGGCCGGCGACCCACGACTTGCCCGGGGCCAGATCCGGGTACGTCGAGAAGCGCGCGCGGATGCAGTCGACGAACGCGTCGCCGTCGACCGTCACCGGGCGCCCTGCGCGTTCGCCGCATCCACCCGTGCCTCGGTGCTGCCGACCCCCATCACGTACCGCCGGCACACGTGCACGCGCCGGTACCGCGCCCGCAGCTCCGCCTCGCGCTCGATCGGCGCGTGCAGGAACGCCTGCACCGGCTGGCCGAGGCCGTCGGGGGTCGTGAAGCCGGTCGTGTCGTCGCCGTCGCTCACGTAGACGTGCAGGTAGCGGGTCTCCTCCTCGAACCCGACGCGGCGGTACCAGGCGTTGGCGGCGGGATCCTCGCGGGTCCAGGCGTCGAGCTCGGTGGCGCCCGTCCCGGCAAGGAGCGGGAGCGCGGAATCGAGGAGGGTCGTGGCGATGCGGCGGCCCCGGTGGTCGGGGTGGACGGCGATCGCGTCGATGGTCGCGAGGGCGCCCTCGACGCCGATGTCGAGGATCCCGACGATCGTGCCGCCCGGATCCTCGGCGACGAGCGCGACGGACGGCTCGGCCGGATCCGGGCGCGAGGCCAGGCCGTAGTCGAAGTACTGCGTGTCGAGGAAGGAGAGCGCCCGGCAGCGGAGCCAGCCGGTCTCGTCGGCGGGCAGGTACGGGCGGATGCGGGGGTGCGGGGCGTGCGCGGTCATGGGATGCCTTGTCGTCGAGGCGCGCCGGACGGGATCCGCCGGGCGCGGGTGGTGGGAGCGGAGCGGGAGGCGGTGCTCATCTCGACGACATGGGTCCACCGTGGCGGACGGCGTGGATCGGCACAAGGCCTCCCGTGCGCGCGCCGCCTCAGCCCAGCGCCCGCCCCATCTGGATCCGCCGCCCGAGCCGATCAAGCCCGAGCCCGGCCTCCGTCTCCACGAGGCGCCGGTGGAACGGCGTCGCCGGCGGCTCCTCGACGAACCCGGCGCGGGCGTAGGAGGGCGCGTTCCAGGGCACGTCGGCGAACGTGCGCAGCGTGATCCGCCGATGCCCGCGTCGTCCGGCCTCCCCGGCCGCCGCCTCCACGAGAGCGCCGCCGTGCCCCCGGCGCCCGTGCTCGGGCGGCACCGCGACCTGCTCCAGGTGCGCGAGGCCGTCGACCTCGAGGACGTGCGCGAAGCCGACGAGGGCGGGCTCGGCCGCGTCCTCCGCCACGAGCAGGAACCCCGGCTCGGCCGCGCGCTCCGCCCCGGTCGGCGCGGGCGACCACGCGGCGGGGCGCAGCAGCTCGACGAGGATCCGGTCGGCCCGGTCCTCGATCCCCTGCAGCGCATCGAGGTCGCGGGCGGCGGCGGGGCGGATCCGGGTGGGCATGCCGCGAGCGTATTCGTGCGCGTGCGCGTGCGCGTGCGGTCGCTGTCGGCTCGAGGACGTCAGTCGAGCACGCGCCCCGCCGCCGCGAGCAGCAGGTCGAGCAGCGCCGTCAGCTCCGCCTGCGCGCGCTCCGGCGGCTCGTCGGGCAGGCTGCCGCGGCGCATCGCGGATCCGGCGTCGAGCGCCGCCACGAGGTCGGCCGCGAGCCTCCAGCGCAGCGCGATCGCGGCGTCGAGGCCGCGGCGCACGGTGTCGGGCGGCGCGGATCCGCCCGCCGCGCGGATCCCTTCGGCGTAGCGCGCGACGGCCGCGTCGAGCACCGCGGCCACGTCCGCGACCGACGCGTCGCCCCGCCGCACCGACGAGAAGAGCAGCGACGCGAGGTCGGCGCCGACCGGTCCCGGGCCCACCGACTCCCAGTCGATGAGCACGATCCCGTCGCCGTCGGCGAACACGTTGGCACCCGTCGCATCGTGGTGGCAGAGCGTCCGCGGCAGCGCCTCGAGCGCCGCGCGCACGCGGTCCTGCCCGGCGAGCAGGCGTGCGGCGGCCGGGATCCGCTCCCCGAGCAGCGCGGTCGCGCGAGGTCCGGGCGCGGCGAGCGTGCGCGCGGCGGACGCCGCGGCCTCCGGTTGCGCGTGCCGGTCGATCCAGCCGGTGAAGAGCCACGGATCCTCCGGCGGCCGCCCGAGCCACCGACCGGCCACGAGGCCCAGCGCCTCGGCCGCGTCGAGCAGCGTCGACGGATCCAACGGCCGGGGAGCCGCGTGCCGCACCTCCTCGAGCCAGAGCGTCACGCCGCCGTCCGCGTCGCGCCGGGTCCCGTGCGCGCGCGGCGCCCGGATCCCGGGCGGCAGCCCGTCGAGCAGCCCCGACCGGTAGGCGGCCAGCTCCCGCGCGCCGTTCGCCACGAGGTACGGCACGGCGAGCCGCGGCCCCTCGGTGCGCTTCTCGACGAGCGACCACGACACGCGCGCACCGCCGTCCACGACCGCCGTGCCGCGGATCCGCGCCACCGACCGGTGGGCGAGGAACGCGTCGTACTCCAGCGGCTCCCGGCGCACGTCGACCAGCGCGGCGACCGGCCGCCCGAGGAGGTCGGCGACGGCGTCGCGCAGCCCCGCGTCCCGTCCGTCGTCCATGACCCGACGCTAGCGAGCCCGCGGCCGACCGGCCCGGCTGCCCGCCCGTCGCCTGGCATGCTCGGTGACGGCCGCGGAGCGCGGCCCGGACCCGGGCGGAGGCACCCGTGCACTACCGCCTGATGGACGAGTACGGAGTCGACCGTCCGCTCTGGGGCGACGACGGCCTCTGCCCCGACGGCACGCCCGCGCTGCCGCCGCACGTCGAGGAGGCCGTCCGGGAGTGGGCGGCCGTGTTCGAGGAGGGGTTCCGGTGGGACCGCGGCTGGCGGGACCGCGCCGTCGCCCGCGAGCACGAGGCGCAGGGGCGACGGCTGCTCGGGATCCTCGAGCGCGCGCTCGGGCCGGAGGACACGGTCGAGCTCGTCTACGGGGAGACCGACCGGCGCCGCGGCGACGTGCGCTGACCTCAGCTCTCCGGGTCGTTCCCGAACGCGCGCACCTCCTGCGCGCAGCGGCACGCGGCGGCGATCCGCGCCGCCCACGCGTGCGCGTCCTCCTGGGACGGCAGGTCGAGGATCGCGTAGCCGCCCTCCAGCCGTCCGGTCCGCGGGTGCGCACCCGGCGTGACGGATCCGTCGGCCGCCACCCGCACGGGCGGGACGGACCCGTCGATCCCGCCGCCGAACACCCACACGCCCGCCGACCTGGCCTCCCGCACCACGGCGTGCGACTCCTCCACCACCGTCTCCCACTCGCCGTCGGGGACGTGCATCTCGCCGCTCGGGAACGAGATCAGCCACTTCGTCATCGGTCATGCCCCTCGCCGTGGGCGGCCTCGTCGCCGCCCTGAGCACATCCTGGCCCCGTCCGACGAGGTGTTGGACGACCGTCCAACGACCGGCCGGATCACGTGCGCTCCGGCCGCCCGCCCGGCATCGTCATGGGTGTCGGGACGAACGCAGGACCGACGGAACGACTGACAGCACGATCCATCCAAGACCCCACAGGAAGAGGAAGAGATCATGAGCAAGCTCACGTCGAAGACCACCCGCATCGTCGCCACCGCCGCCCTCAGCGGCGGGATGATCGCCGCGCTCAGCGGCTTCGCGACGGCACCCGCCCAGGCCGCCGAGCCCGCGGCCCCCGCAGCCGAGAGCAGCGAGGTGAACAGCCCCGTCACCGGCAGCGTCACGCTCGACCCGGTCGCCATCGTCGGCGCCATCACCGCCGCCGTGAACGACCAGAGCGACCGCAACGGCGCCGTCCTGGCCGCGCTCGACATCGGCTACTACAGCGCGGACAACCCGGACCGCCTCACGGTCGCGGTCGTCAACAAGAACCAGGACATCGTCGTCGAGGGCGCCATCGTCGACGCGAAGCCCATCGACATCAAGGGCGGCAGCTACGTCATCTACTGGTTCGACGGCCCCGGCAAGGTCACCAACAACGGCGACGGCGGGTTCCTGAACTGGGGCGTGCTGGGCAACAACGTCAAGACGGACAACGTCATCAGCATCAACGGCGGCTGATCCCCGTCACGGCTCCGTCGGCGCCCCGTCATCCCCCGGGATGGCGGGGCGTCCTCGTTCGCCGCCCTCGATCATGCGCGGCGGCTCGGCACGGCGGGCGCGTCGATCGCGGCGGGTGCGGATCACCCCGCGCACGAACGCGACCGACACGAGCGCCGTGCGGTTGGGCGCGTTCCACGTCCTCATCAGCCGGCCGAGGTGCCACGCCACGGCCTGGCGGCTGTAGGAGGTGGCGCGCGCGATCTCGTCGTTGGACATCCCGTGCGCGGTGAGGGCGAGCATGCGCTCCTCCACGTCGTCGAGGTCGGGCGCGCGGGCCACGAGGTCGAGCTCCACGTCCGCGTCGGCGGGCGGCGGAACCGCGACCACGACCGCGGGCGTCGCCGCGTCCTGCGCGCGGTGCCCCGCCCAGGCCTCCACCCAGCACGTGCCGAGCTCGTGCGCGACGTGGGAGGCGCGGGCCATCGCGACCACGAGCGTCGCGTCGCGCTCGGCGGCGGCCGCGTGCATCACGAGCGCGAAGACGCGGAGCGCGGGCAGGGCGCCGCGGAGGGCGACGGACAGGTCGACGTCGGGCTGCGCCGCGCTCCGGCGGGCGACCGCGCGGAGGTCGTCGAGGCAGGCGGGCGGCAGGGTCCGGCCGTGCTCGACCGCGGCGAGGGCGGCGGGCAGCACGAGCGGCACGATCTCCTCGTAGCGCAGCCGGAGCCAGTCGCGGCCCGCGGGGCGCACCTCCTCGAGCGGGCAGCGCAGCAGCAGCTCGCGGAACTCGTCGACGCGCGCGTCGAGCCGGAGGCCCAGCGGCTGGCCCGGCCGCAGCAGCCGCGCCCGCTCGACCGGCTCCGCGGACGTCCCCGGCTCCACGCCCTGCACCTCGATCATCGGAATCCCCCCGGATCCGCGATGCGCGTCATCCCCCCGGACGCCCGCACCGCACCCCCATGCTGTGCCCGACGGGTGGACGGCCGGTGGACGCGCCGTGTCCCGTCGGGGTACCGGCGGCCGAACCGCGCCGCCCAGCTCCTGCGAGCTGCCCCGTGGGGCGCGGATCCCCGGCCCCGAGACGACGCTCCCACAGCCGGGCCCGCGCCTCAAGGCGTTGACGGCGGCGGCGGTCCGTGCGAGCCCCCGCTCGATATCGTGGGCGCCAACCCGTGCCACCCGCGCGGCAGCACGAGGAGGAGCACCCATGAGCAGCTACGCCGTCACCGATCCGACCACCGGCGAGACCGTCGCCGAGCATCCGGAGATCACCGACGCGGAGCTGCAGGACGCGATCGCCGCCGCCGAGGGCGCGTACCGCGGCTGGTCGCGCCGCACCTCGATCGCCCAGCGCGCCGCGCTCGTGGCCCGCGTCGCCGAGCTGCACACCGACCGCCGCGACGAGCTCGCCCGGATCATCGTGCGCGAGATGGGCAAGCCCCTCGACCAGGCGCTCGGCGAGGTCGACTTCGCCGCCGACATCCTCGGCTACTACGCCCGGAACGCCGAGGAGTTCCTCGCCGACGAGACGATCGCGGTCGCCGACGGCTCCGGATCCGCGTTCGTGCGCCGCTCGGGCCTCGGCGTGCTGCTCGGGATCATGCCGTGGAACTTCCCCTACTACCAGGTGGCCCGGTTCGCCGGCCCCGCCATCGTGACCGGCAACACGATCCTCCTGAAGCACGCGCCGCAGTGCCCGGAGTCGGCCGAGGCGATCCAGCGCATGTACCGCGACGCGGCGGCGGAGCTCGATGCCGACCCCGGCGTCTACGTGAGCGTGCTCGCGTCGAACGCGCAGATCGAGGACGTCATCGCCGACCCGCGCGTGCAGGGCGTCTCCGTCACGGGATCCGAGCGGGCGGGGGCGGCGGTGGCGGAGATCGCGGGACGGCACCTCAAGAAGGTCGTGCTGGAGCTCGGCGGATCCGACCCCTTCATCCTCCTGTCGACCGACGACCTCGACGCCGCCGTCGCGGATGCCGTCAACGCGCGCCTCGACAACAACGGCCAGTCCTGCAACGGCGCCAAGCGCTTCCTCGTGATCGACCACCTCTACGACGACTTCGCCGCCCGCTTCACGGCCGAGCTCACGGCGGCCCAGCCCGCGGATCCGATGGCCGACGGCACCCTGCTCGGCCCGCTCTCGTCGCGCGCCGCGACCGAGCGCCTCGCCGAGCAGCTCGCCCGCGCGGTGGAGCAGGGCGCCACCGTGCTCGCGAGCGGCGAGCCCGTCGGCAACATGTTCCCGCCCGCAGTGCTCGCCGACGTGACCCCCGAGATGGACGCCTACCGCGAGGAGTTCTTCGGCCCCGTCGCGGCGCTCTACCGCGTCGCGTCGGAGGAGGAGGCCGTCGCGCTCGCCAACGACACCCCGTTCGGCCTCGGCTCGTACGTCTACACGACGGATCCGGAGCAGGCGCTGCGGGTGGCCGACGGCATCGACGCGGGCATGGTCTGGGTCAACCTCGTGCTCGGCGACGCGGCCGAGCTGCCCTTCGGCGGCGTGAAGCGCTCGGGCTCCGGCCGGGAGCTCGGCCGCCACGCGGTGGACGAGTTCGCGAACCGGAAGCTGATCCGCATCGCGTGAGACGCGGGCGGGCGTCGGCGCGCGGGCCGCGACGGGGGCGCGCGGCCGGCCGTGCGGTGCGGCCGGCGAATACCCTGCACCCATGACGGATCCGCACGACACCGCCCTCCGCCCGCGCTCCCGCGCCTGGCTGCTCGGCTGGCTGAGCCTCATCGGGCCGGTGGGCGTCGTGGTGTCCATCGCCGTCGCCTACACCGTGCCGCAGCCGCAGCTCCTGATCGGGGCGATGCTCTTCGCCGCCGTGTCGATCGCCACGTTCGTGCTCGGGATCGTGGGCGTCCGTCGCGGGATCGGCGACGCGCGGCGGCACCCGGCGGAGCGCCCGCGCCTCGTCGGGGGCGGCATCGCGGTGTCCTCGCTCGGGCTGCTCGCCTCCGCGGCCGTCGTGCTCGTGATCGGCGGGATCCTGTTCGCGCTCTCGCAGTACCGCCCGTACTAGCGGCCGAGCCCGGCCGGACCCGGCCCGCTCAGACGCCGTGCGTCGCCGACGGGCCGCGCCGTGCCGACACGGCCGCGTCCAGCCCGGCGGCGATGACGTCGAGCGGATCCGGGAGGGCCGCGATCGCCGTGGCCAGCTCGCGGCTCCGCGCCCGGTAGGACGGCGTCGTGAGGACGTCGCGCACGGCCCGCCGCACGGCGTCCGGCCGCGGGGATCCCGTCCGCAGGTTGCGCCCGCACCCCGCCCAGGCGACGCGGGCCGCCACCTCCGGCTTGTCCTCCGTGGATCCCGCGACCACCAGCGGCAGGCCGTGCGCGATGACCCGCTGCACGCCGCCGAACCCGCCGTTCGTGACGACGGCGTCGGTCAGCGGCAGCAGCAGGTCGTAGGGGAGGAACTCCGCCACGCGCGCGTTCGCCGGGAGCGGGCCGCCGAGCGCGCGCTCCACGTCCTGCACCGGTCGGCCGCCCGTGGTCGCGACGACGAGGACGTCCTCGTCGGCGAGGGCGCGCAGGGTCGGGGCGATGAGGCGGCCGAGGTCGACGTTGTCGATCGTGCCCTGGGTGACGTGCACGACCGGCCGGCCGTCGACGAGATCCGGCCACCAGTCCGGGAGCACGGTGTCGTCCGCGGAGGTCGTCGCGTCGCGCAGCGGCCCCACGAAGCGGACGGTGCCGGGCAGCTCCCGGCGCGGGTACTCGAGCTCGGCGGGGCTCAGCTGGAAGAGCGCGTCGAAGCAGCGGTAGGCGTAGTCGAAGGGGTCGGCGCGGGAGGTGGGGGAGCCGATCTCGGCGAGCACCGCATCCACCGCCTGCCGTAGCGGCCGCGTGAGACCCGGGCGGATGGCGAGCGCGAGCGCCCGGTTCCGGAGGCGTCCGAGCGGGCCGCGGCCGGGCGGGAGGCCCGCCCCGAACGGCGCCGCGTCGACGCTCGCGAGCACGACGGGCGTGGCGCCGATGCCGAGCACCGGCAGGCGATCCGCCGGCGGGAGGGAGAGATAGGGGACGAGGCCGGTGAACGCCCCCTCCGCGAGGACGGCGTCGAACGGCTCGGCCTCGAGGAGGGCGAGCACGGCACGGTGCTGGGCGGGGATCACGCGCACGAACAGGGCCAGCATGCCCTCCCGGATCGCCCCCACGCCGCGCGCCGCGGACGCGGGGGCGAGCAGCTCCTCGAGGTCGGCGTCGTCGAAGTCGACCTCGGCGGGCAGGGGCGCGAAGCGGAGCCCGGCGCCCGTGACGAGGTCGCGGTACTTCGCCCCGGTGAGCACGGTGATCCCGTGACCGCGGGCGGCCAGCCCGCGGCCGACGGCGACGAGCGGCGCGAGGTGCCCGTAGATGGGCGGGGCGCAGAGGAGGTAGGTGGACACGATGCTGCTTCCGGTCGGAGGGCGCGGGCGCGCGCGGACTGAGGGGCGAGGGGTGAGGGGGCGTCCCGGGTGCGGACGCGGGGTGGACGCTGCGGGACCGCGCGTCAGGGGAGCGCGGCGTCGGGCGGCGGCGCGACCGGATCCGCGAGGAGCAGCCGCTGGAAGCGGATCACGCCGACCGTGAGGAACCCGACCACCCCGGCGGCGACGCACGCGGAGCCGACGGCGACGACGCCGAGGGTGAGGGGCAGGCTCGTCGGATGTGCGGCGCGATGCATGCTCGATCTCCCTCGTCGCGGCGGGGAGCGCTGCGGTCCCGAGGAGGGTAGGCATCGAGGCTGGGATCGGCGCCCGACGGTCCACACCCACCGCCGGGAGGCGCAGTCGGCGGATGCGGCCGCGCATGTCGCCGTGTGACGGACCGCCTCGGGGCGCCGCGCCCACGCGGACGCGCCGTCCGCCAGGCTGGACGCGGCGCGACGGCCGGACGCCCCGCAGGCCCGCCGTCCCCGCCGTGCCCCACGCCCGCATCCACCCGCCCCGCCCGCCCCCGAGGAGCCCGCATGACCGACCGCATCCCGACCACGCACGCCGGCAGCCTCCCGCGCTCGCCGGAGCTGACCCGCCTCCTCGTCGCCCGTGACCAGGGGCGCCCGTTCGACGCGGCCGAGCTGGCGGAGGTGACCGCGTCGTCCGTCGCCGACACCGTGCGCCGCCAGCTCGAGACCGGCCTCGACGTCGTGAACGACGGCGAGGTGCCGCGCGTCGGCTTCTCGACCTACGTGCTCGAGCGGATCGACGGGTTCGGCGGCGCCGGCCACCGCAAGCCCACGCTCGACTCGATCAAGTTCCCCGACTACGCCGCGTTCCAGGCGAAGCAGATCGTGGAGGGCGCGGACGTCGCGCGGGTCTGGGATCCGCCGGTCGCGCAGGGCCTCCTCGCGTACGACCCCGCCCTCGCCGGCATCACCGAGGACCTCGACGGCTTCGACCGCGAGCTCGCCGCGCAGGCGGACCGCGGCCTCCGCCCGGCCGGCACGTTCTTCTCCGCGGCGACCCCCGGGATCGTCTCCACGACCCTGCTGCTCGACGCCGCGAACCCGCACTACGGCGACGACCGCGCCTACGTCTTCGCGCTCGCCGACCAGCTGAAGCTCGAGTACGACGCCATCGTCGCGCGCGGCCACACGCTGCAGCTCGACGCGCCCGACCTCGCGATGGAGCGGGTGATCCAGTTCGGCGACGCCACGCTCGAGGAGTTCCTCGCCGCGGTCGACCTGCACGTCGACGCGCTCAACCACGCGATCCGCGACATCCCGCGCGAGAAGGTGCGCCTCCACGTGTGCTGGGGCAACTGGCAGGGCCCGCACCAGGACGACGTGCCCGTCGAGGTGCTGCTCCCGCACCTGTACCGGGCGAACGTGGGCGCGTTCAGCATCCCGCTCGGGAACCCGGCGCACCAGCACGAGGCGCCGGCGTTCCGCGCCCACCCGCTGCCGGAGGGCGCCGTGCTCATCCCGGGCGTGGTGGACGTGACCACGAACTACCTCGAGCACCCGGAGGTGATCGCCAACCGGATCCTCGAGGTCGTCGACGCCGTGGGCGACCCCACCCGCGTGATCGCCGGCACCGACTGCGGGCTCTCCACGTTCGCGAGCTACGAGTTCGTCGCGACGGACGTGGCCTGGGCGAAGCTGCGGGCGCTGGTCGAGGGCGCGGAGATCGCGTCGCGGCGCGCGTTCGGCTGAGGGGGGTCGTGAGCTCTAGCGCCACTGAAGCTGATGAGACCGCGTGGAGGCGGTCGTCGCCTCAGGCCGCGCCGGTGCCCGCGATGTCGCGCAGGCGGCGGCGCACCGCGGCGTGGGAGGCGACGAGGGTCGCGTCGAGGCCGGCCGCCCGTGCATCCGCCCACTCGTCGAAGGCCGCGCGCACCGCGACGCCCGCGAGCTCGGTGACGAGGCGCGCCTCCTGGGCGGTGATGCGGCCGCCGAACGCCGTCGTGATCCGCTCGGCCAGCTCCCACGAGCGCGTCGCGTCGATCGACACCGCGGTCGACCGCAGCTGCGGCTCGGCCGCCATGAGCCGCCGCACGCGCAGCTGCTGGTGCGCGATGGCGGAGAGGTCGCCGTCGAGCGCGGCGAGCACGCGCTCGTAGACGGCCTCGAGCTGGGGGAGCGGCGCGGATCCGCGGTCGACGTCGGCGAGCCACGCATCGAGCGGCGCGTCGAACACGGGGTGGAGCGTGAGGACCGACTCCTCCTTGCTCGGGAAGTAGCGGAAGCACGTGCGGTCGGAGACGCCCGCGGCCTGGGCGATGTCGTGGATGGTGGTGGCCGCCATGCCGCGCTCCTCGAAGAGCGCGAGGGCCGCCTCGCTGATCTCGGTGGTGGTCGCCATGCGGCGCCGCTCGCGGAGGCCCGTCGGCTCGGCCGTGTCGCTCAGCGTGCCCATCCGGTCGCCTGCCTCTCGCGCATCCCGCCGGTCGGATCCGACGAATCTGTCATATACTGCCACAAGGTCCGAGTCTGACATCAGGACCTCCCCGGCCTCGCAGCGTCGCGCGCGCCCCGCCTTCCACTCCCGGAGAACCGCACATGACCACGCCGCCCACCGCCGACACCCGGCGCGACGCCACGCCCGCCGACGCGACCCTGCCCGCCGCGGACCGCGCCGCCGCCGACCGCGCCGTCGTCCCCGAGGACGAGCGCCTGCCGCACGGCGCCCCGCTCGTCATCGGCCTGCTGGTCGTCGCCGCGTTCGTCGTCATCCTCAACGAGACGATCATGAGCGTCGCGCTCCCGAGCCTCATGGTCGACCTGTCGATCACCACGGCCACGGCGCAGTGGCTCACGACCGGCTTCATGCTGACGATGGCCGTCGTGATCCCCGCGACCGGCTTCATCCTCCAGCGCTTCACCACGCGCCAGGTCTTCGGCGCCGCCATGACGCTGTTCTCGCTCGGCACGCTCGTCGCCGCCATCGCGCCCGGGTTCGGGGTGCTGCTCGTCGGCCGCATCGTGCAGGCCAGCGGCACGGCGATCATGATGCCGCTGCTGTTCACGACGGTCCTCAACCTCGTGCCCGCCGCCCGCCGCGGCCGCCTCATGGGCGTCATCTCCATCGTCATCGCGGTCGCCCCGGCGATCGGCCCGACGGTGTCCGGCCTCATCCTCAGCTCGCTGTCGTGGCGCTTCATGTTCTGGATCGTGCTGCCCATCGCGCTCGTGGCCCTCACGCTCGGGCTCTGGAAGATCACGAACCTCACGACCCCGCGGAAGCTGCCGTTCGACATCCTCTCCGTCGTGCTCTCCACGCTCGCGTTCGGCGGCCTGATCTTCGGCCTCTCGAGCCTGGGCGAGTCGGCGGAGGGCAACGCGCCCCTCCCGCTGTGGATCCCCATCACGGTGGGCGCGCTCGCGCTCGCCGCGTTCATCGCGCGCCAGATCGGCCTGCAGCGCGAGGACCGCGCCCTCATGGACCTCCGCACCTTCCGCAGCCGCCCGTTCGTGGTCGCGATCATCATGGTGAGCGTCAGCATGATGGCGCTGTTCGGCAGCCTCATCGTGCTGCCGCTCTACCTGCAGAACGTGCTGGAGCTGGGCACGCTCGAGACCGGCCTGCTGCTGCTCCCCGGTGGCGCGCTCATGGCGATCCTGTCGCCCATCGTCGGCCGCCTGTTCGACCGCGTCGGGCCGCGCCCGCTCGTGATCCCCGGCGCCATCGTCGTGAGCATCGCCCTCTGGGGCATGACCACGATGCTGCACGAGGGCACGTCCATCGGCTGGGTCATCGCGGTGCACCTGGTGCTCAACGCCGGGCTCGCGTTCATGTTCACGCCGCTGCTCACCTCGGCGCTCGGATCCCTGCCGCCGCGCCTCTACTCGCACGGCAGCGCGACCGTCTCCACGATGCAGCAGCTCGCGGGCGCCGCCGGCACCGCGCTCTTCGTCACGGTGCTCACGACCACCACGGTCGCGGGCCTCGCCGACGGGCAGTCGGAGGTCACGGCCACCGCCGCCGGCGTGCAGGCGGCCTTCATGATCGGCGGCTTCATCTCGCTCGCCGCGATCGTCGCGTCGTTCTTCGTGCGCCGCCCGGCGGAGCCGCTGCCGGAGGGCGTGGCCGCGCACTAGGCGCGGGCGGGCTCCCGCCTCCGGGTCCATCGGAGGAGGACGGGCGCGGTGGCCAGCACCAGGATCGCGAACAGCGTCTGGTTCACCGCGCCCCACACCGGGATGCCGCCGGCCGTCGCGATCACCGTCCAGTTGACCGCGATGTCCGCGAGGATCACGGCGGTGCCGAGCCCGACCCCGGCCGGTCGCCTGCGCGCGAGCAGGGCGATGACGAGCGGATCCAGGATCGTCAGCGACACCCAGGACGCCCGCAGGGGGAGCGGGTGCCCGGCGTAGACGTCGAGGCCGGCCGTCGCCAGGTCGAGCACGTGGCTGGCGGTGCCGATCGCGAAGCCCGCGATCCAGAGGGCGCGCACGAGGCGCGCCCCGCGGTCCGGCCGGCGGGCGCGCTCCGCCGCGGGCGTCACTCCCACGACGCCGAGCCCGGCGGGACGGCCGCCCGCGCGCCCCCGCGCCACCGCGCGATCGACTGCTCCACGTACTCGCCCACGAGGCCCGGCAGGTCGATCCGCGGATTGTGCAGCCACTGGATCTCGAGCCCGTCGAGGATCGCGAGGAAGCAGGCGGCCTCGTAGTCGAGCGTCGCGTCGTCCATCGCGGGCACCTGGCCGAGCGTGCCCGCCTCGCCGATGCGCTGGCGGATCTGCGCGATCGTCCGCGCGTACCGCGCGCGGATGTACTCCTGCGCGGGATGCGTCGCGTCCGACGCCTCGGTCGCGAAGGTCAGGTACAGCTCGAGGAAGCCGCGGTGCTCCACGTGGTACCGCATCAGGTCGACGAAGGCGCGGATCGCGGGCAGGCCCGGGGCGGCCTCGGAGACGAACGGCTGCTGCCGGTCCCACTCCCGCAGCACCTCCGTGAGGAGCTCCTCCTTCGTGAAGTAGCGGAGCACCGCCGCCGGGGACACGCCCACCTCGTCGGCGATCTCCTTGATCGTCGCGGCGCCGTAGCCGCGGATGCCGAACACGCGGACGGCCGCGGCGACGATCTCGGCGCGGCGGCGCACGCCGGTCGAGTACCGTCCGCGCGGCGCCTGGGCCGTCCGATGCACGGATTCCGTGGTCGCGCTCTCATCCCCGCCAGCGCGGGACGGGCTCTCGGGGGTGCCCGAGGGCGGGGCCGGCTTGCGCGTGTCGGTCACGATGTCGATCCTCCCCCTTGTGCGGTCCGCGAAGCCGGACGTACAGTGACTCAACCGTAAACAGGTCGTCAGTGTTCGTCCTGGGTCATCAGCTAGGGACGAGGGCGTCGTGAGCGAAGTGGTGTTCGGGGTCGGCCTCATCGGGGCCGGGCCCGTCGGACAGGCGATCCACCTGCCGACGTTGGCGCGCATGGCCGACCGGTTCCGCGTGGTGCACGTGATGGACGTGGATCCGGACGTGGCCCGCCGCGTCGCCGCCCGCGTCGACGCGCGCCACTCGACCGACGCGGACGCGCTCATCGACGACCCGGCCGTCGACGTCGTCGTCATCGGCAGCCCGAACCGCTTCCACGCCGAGCAGGTCATCGCCGCGTGCCGCGCCGGCAAGCGCGCGGTTCTCTGCGAGAAGCCGCTCGCCGTCTCCGTCGCGGAGGGCGAGGCCATCGCCCGCGCATCCGTCGAGCACGGGGTGCCCGTGGTCGTCGGCACGATGCACGCCTTCGACGCCGCCTGGATCGCCGCGCTCGACGGCTGGCGCGGCTCTGGCGACGCGCCGCACACCGTGCGCGTCTCCGCCGTGATCCCGCCGAACCCCGACTCCGAGGACTCGGCCACCGAGATCGTCGGCCGGCCCGCGCCCCGTGCGGCGGGCGCGCCGGACGTCGAGGCGCGCGTCGCGGCGATCACCGGCGGCGTGCTCGGCCTCGCGATCCACGACCTGCCGCTCGCCCGCCAGCTGCTGCCCGCGGCGCCGCCGCGCGTGATCGCTGCGCGCACGCTCGAGCCGTGGGGCTACGAGATCGTCGCCATGGTCGGCGACAGCGTGCTCGAGGTGCACGGCGTGGGCGGGGCGTCGTGGGATCCCGAGTGGACGCTCGACGCGATCGCCGTCGACCGCTCCCTCCACGTCGACTTCTCCCTCTCCTACGTGCACGCCGGATCCAGCACCGCCGCGCTGCGCGACGCGCGCAGCGCGACGACGTGGGGGCCGTACCCCGACAACGGCTACGTGGGCGAGTGGGAGCACGTGCACGACGTGCTCGTGGGCGCCGCCGATCCCGTGCCGCTCGACGACCTCCTCGCCGACCTCGCGCTGGCGACCTCCATCGCCGAGCAGTGCGCCGAGCTGATCCGCGCGGCGGCAGCCGCAGCCGGCTCTCCCGACGGCGGCGCGCTCACGGGCGCCGGATCCCGATCGGGGCTGGCCGCATGAGCTCCCTCGCCGTCCGCGTCGACCCGACCGCGACCCCGGTGCGCCGGGCCGCGGCCGCCGCGACCCTCGCCTCGCTCCCCGAGTCCTTCCGCCGCGCCGACGACGCCGGCGAGGTGGTCGTGCTCGACGGCGGATCCGGCTGGCCGGCCCGCGCGCTCGCGGCCGCCGCGGAGGGCGCCCGGTCGCTCCTCGTCCTCGACCCGTGCGCGGCGGACGACGACGCGCTCGCCGCGGTGATCGCCACCGGCGTGCCCGTGGTGCTCGACGTGCCGTGGCGGCACGCGGAGGCCGTCCGCCGCGTGGCGCCGCGGATCCACCGCTTCGCCGCCCCGGGCGCGCTCCTCGAGGCGCGCGCCGCGGTCGCGGGCACGGCCGACCTGCGCGGCGCCGCCCGCGCGCTCGCGCTCACCGCGGGGACGCTGCTCGGCTCGCCCGTCACCGAGCTCGTGCCGGTCGTCGCGACGCCGCACCACCTCATGCTCGCCGGGCCCAGCGCGTCGGGCGTGCACGTGGTCGTGAGCGCGGTCGTCGCCGGTCACGACCGCGGTCACTCCGCCTTCCGGATCCTCGTCGGCGACCGCGCCGCGCACGTGGCCCTGCCCGCGCCCGGCTCGGCGTCGCCCGGGCGCGCGAGCGTCACGGATCCGGCCGGCCGCGAGGACCTGCCCGTCGTGTTCGAGTCCGGCCACCGCACGGCCCTGCGGATCGCACGCGACGCCGCGCACGGCCGCTGCGCCCCCGCCGACGTCGCCGACCTCCGCGCGCTCCTCGCCGCGGCCCCCGCGCTCGCCTCGGACGCGCGCCCCTAGACCCAGCCCCTTCCCTTCCACCACACACAGCACCACGAGACAACGGAGTCAGAAATGCCACAGCAGTCAACGAGCGCCTTCGGCAACGGCCTCACCCGTCGATCCCTCCTCAGCGCCGGCGTCGGCGCCGCGGCGGTCGGCCTCCTCGCCGCCTGCAGCGGCGGCGGGGGAGGCGCGAGCGGCGCCGCCGGCGACCTCAAGTTCTGGAACATGCCCTGGGGCGCGCCCGCGTTCCTCACCGAGGACAAGGTGATCTCCGCCGCGTACAAGCCCGCGAGCGGGTTCGGCAAGGTCAGCTACCAGCAGGTCCAGTGGGCCAACTTCACGCAGACCTTCTCGACCGCGGTCGCCGCCAACAACGGCCCCGCGGTGAGCTCGGGCGGCGGCACGACCGCGTTCCTCTTCGAGTCGCAGGGCAAGATCGCGTACGCCGACGACCTCATCGAGACGTGGAAGGGCAACGGCATCTACGACGACTTCCTCCCGGGCCTCGTCGACACCCTGAAGACGGCCAACGGCTACGCGGCCGTCCCGTACAACCTCGACATGCGCATGTACTGGTACCGCAAGGACCTCCTCGAGAAGGCCGGCGTCGAGGCGCCCACCGACTGGGACTCCTACGAGGCCGCG
>Ga0265798_10004019_pt1 | contig 20590 bp, 20 predicted proteins | sample P3T30metagenome_FD_192430 | JGI IMG/M metagenome (GOLD analysis project Ga0265798, IMG submission 192430) | Plant litter microbial communities from East Loma Ridge, Irvine, California - P3 T30 | ecosystem: Environmental > Terrestrial > Plant litter > Unclassified | place: USA: California... | reverse complement strand
CACGAACTCGACGCCAACAAGCCCACCGTCGACGACTGGGAGCGCAAGACGGTCCTGGCTGGAGGGAGCTGGGTGTGCGATGTACTGAGGGGGTATGCGAAGGGGAAGGGTAAGGGGAAGGGGAAGGGGAAGAAGGCGGTTGATGTGTTGGGTTTGGTGGGGGGGTTGGAGAAGTGGGTTGGGGGAAGGGTTGACGGTGAGGGGAGGGGAGACCGGGAGGGAAAATTTGGGAGGGGAAGGGGACGGAGCGGGGAGGGGGAGGGGGAGGGTGAGATGAGGGAGGTATGTTGAGTTCGAATTAGTGGGATAGTTTATCAAGCGCTCTTTTGCTTGATAGACTTGGAGTACAGATGATGTTAAGCTTGCTGCCAGATGAGGTTTGGCGAGAACTCTCGAGGTTGATCAACATATGATATGACAGTATCACGTGGCATCAGGAACTGCTTCAAGCCATTGTACACTTTACATTACGGTACGATACAACGCGCACTGATGCGCTGTGCAGCCAGACCAGCTGTTCTCATTGTATCGGGCTTCCGAGTTCGTGATCGCTATCTTTAGTGCTCTCTCCATACACATCTTTGCTCTTGCATCTTCCTAAATCGATCCCGTGCCTACCGCACAAGCGCTTAGTCTTCTCCTCCTTCCTTCACGCCTCTGTCTATCTCACATCCTTCCAAATTCTCCTGTTCACCCAACTTCCACAGTCCAGCCCTGGCTCTTGCTTGCGAATCTCAGCCCAAGCACCGCGGCAATGGCGAGATGCGTGTTCTGGAAGGTCTGTTTCCACCGGAGCATTTTCCACATTCAGAGAAAGGTGAGAATTATTTCCGCGACGGTTCGCCTTGTTTGGTCCAGCGTCGCGTATCTTGGTGTTCGAGATCTGCGCTGATCAAGTGGGCCAGACTCTTGCTGCGGGACATTCGGCTTGGTGGGCTTCATTGCTCGCATGACTCGCGTGCCGAGCAACACCCGAGCACGAACATCGACCGCGTATCGATAGATCTTTTGCCGCATTATTCTGTCCATAGCGTGATATTGGTGTTGTGCATTTGCAATGCTTTCCCCAAACTTGCTCAGAACGTCTGCAGCTGTGGCGGTCGGAACAATTGGTAGCTTTGCTGAATCATCTCCTCGATCTTGCTGGTCTCGTGCATTTCAAAGTCCTGCATGAGCTGCGCTTGCTGCTGCTGGTTGAGACCATTGCCTCTTGCTTCTTGACTCCAGCCTGGGTTGAGATAGTCGGCAAGCTCATACCCCTGATTCGCAGCATACGTTTCGTTGTAGAAAGGCGAGGACATTGGCATTGTTGGCATGCCGTACTGCTCTTGTGGTGGCATCGAGAATGTAGGGTTCCATTGCGGAAGATCAGCAAACGTGGTAGGCAACGAGGTGAACGATGTGTTATTCGGCGCGTAGCCGTAGAGAGGTATAGCATTGTCGATTGGTGCCTTCGGGCTCATGTCTGCATAGATCTGCGGTACTTGTTGTGACTGCGGGGTGTGTAACGAGGATTGCTGTGGATTCGGGGAAGATGCATACGGGCTCGTGTTGTTCGACGGCGCGTTGTTGAAACTGAAGATTGGCTGGCCCTGGTTTGGTAAATAGCCGAACGGCGCAGACATCTTATCGGAAGGCGTGCTCACTGATGCAGTGGACGCCGTTGCGGGGCTGGTAGTCCGAGAACGATTGATGCCGTCCACGATGCTGCTCGATATGACAGATGCGGTATCTGACGGTGACCCCGCTGTGATGGGCACGTCGCCATCCTTGTCGAATATCTTCATGCAGGCGGCAATAAGGTTGTAGTAGAGCTCCATCGCAGACGCCACTCCGGGCCATCTCTCCGATGAGAGGCTGATGGACTCTAGAGCGACGTTCATGTGGCCTTCGACCTCCTCGCGGCTGTGCAAGCGTCGCACTTCCGAGTATGACAATGTCCATAGCATGGTGTTGACGCACATGAAGATCGCTTGCACAAAAATCCAGGTCACGTCGACGGTTTTGGTCTCGATCTGCTTCTGAGTCATGTAAATATTGTATCTGCAGGCGTCGTAGCAGAGTATGGCAGCCTGAAGTGATGGCCGAGGAACCTGCGGTGAAGGACGGTACAGGAATACGACCATGGTGTTGTATCTTCCGACGAACCTGTCTTCTGTCAGCACAGTCTCGCAATGCATGTGATGAAGTCTTACCAAACCTTGTTCAAGCCAGAGCCGCCGTCCATCTCGGGACTCGTGTCTCGCCAACCCTCAAGTTTCGACAGCATCTCAGCGAACCAGGGATGCTGGTCATCCTTCGGCTCCGGCTTCTTCTTCTGATACAGCATCTTTCTGATCTCCAGCTGAAGTAAGCGCATCTTGTAGAAGTGGATCCCGATCCATTTCTTAAGCGAGGCTTGTGGTGCAGGCTTGATGCCGTCTTTAGTGATGTATACGTCATCGACGAGCTCACCAAAATTAACGTCGATGTGCTCGCGCCTGGTAGCAAAATGGGCTGGACGTCCAAGACTGTGCGACAAGCCGTAGTCCATGGTTAGTAGACACCAGAACAGGCGGCGACGCATGTCAATCTCGAGCGGGTCGGCTGGCCGGCCACCCCGCCCTCCAGTAATCGTCTTTTCCTCGTGCAGCCCCAACGCCTGGCAGAGCCGCACGCCAAGGCCAATAATGTAGTACACAGCGGTCCTGGTTGGCGTGAGGAGCGAGTAGCCTGCGACGAGGGCGAAACATTGCAGCGTCTTGAGGTTCATTGGCTTGATGGCGGCCTCGAAGTACTTGAGTGCTGCGAGGTAGTAGCTGTCTGCCAAGCCGGCGTACTGGGTGTCCATCTTCTGCAGACTGATGGCGATGACCATGCGCAAGCAGTAGTTGAGGTAGGGGTCAGGAGAGCCATTGTACACTTCGTCGACGTTCTTGGTGAAGGTCGGCTCGTGGAAAATGGGATACATGGGGTGCACTGTGCACGGTCAGCATGGGAACGGCATGTCCACGGTGTAGTCGTACGCGCCTTTGCAGTAGAACAGCTCGACCAGCAAATTGGTGAGCTCTCTGTTCGGCAGCTCCTCGGCGGCTACATCGCTGACGAGTGGGTATATCTTTGACGTCGGGCGCTTGTCCTCCTGCGCAAAGGTGGCCTGCATCGACTTTGCTCTTGCATGCGGCACAATCTCGGATATACTCTTCGACTCTGTGAACTGCTTCGCGAGCTGCATCACCAGCCGCGTTATGGTGATGCCGCTGGAGGGTCCCAGGAACTTCGATTCGTCGCTATCCTGCACCCGCACCGCTGCTGCCCCGCGCATGACATCTTCCGCATCCGGCTCGATGTCGTCTCTCTCCAGGTCGCCCAACTGCTTCTCGAGCTCGCGAACCTTGTGCTGCAGGTGCACGACATAGTTGCGGGGGATCTTGCGCGCCTTGGTCGGGTCATAGTACTCGCAGTGGGAGTTGGTCCGCTCGCAGGGGCCGCATCGAGGCAGTCCGGGGTCGCATCGTGTCTTGCGCTGGGGGGTGGTTAGTGTGATGTTTGTTCACAGGTGGGAAGGCGCATACCGTGCGGCAGCGACAACACGCCGTGAGGGTGTGCGCGATTCGTCCGGTGGTGTTCTCCTCTGGCTGCGTCGCGGTCGCGGCTTCCGTCTTTGTGCGCGTCCCGTTCGCGCCTTCCATGGCTCGCGCAAGAAGAGGTTACCTTGCCGTCACCTTTCGCTGGAGGGGCGGAAAGTCGCTGGCTTGTGATGATGCTCGGCTGCTGAGGTGGGGAGATCGACACGCACGTCCATCACCAGCATCTGTGTCTTGAGAAGGAGGGGAGGGCACAAAGGAAGGCAAAAACGTACACTAACCACCGGGTTCACTAACAACTAACCTGGTACGTATAACTTCTAAGTTATGCAGGAGACGGCTGGCGAACGATCGCTCGGTGTATCAGTCAGATCCCTACTGCACCCTGCGCCCGCGGCACTTCAAAATGACAGCCACACATTCCCCGGCTTCCGCCAATTGCAGTGCCGGATAACGAACACAGAACATGACGAAACTCTCGCCTCTGCGGCGTAGCTCGGCGGTGACTGGCTGGTTACTGATGCCAAATCGTTGGGCAGATGCGGAAGCGGCCGCTGATAGGCTCCGGGATGGAATTGGGTCTCGAACATCACCTGCCGAAGGAACGCCAGCGCCCACATCATTAACCACCACGCCTCGTCGAACGACAGCTACTGAGTACTCCAGCTGAGACACCTGTCATACGCAGCCACGGTACCTTTGACGCCTCCACGCGAAGCCTCAGGGGCGCATTGTACCGACCACGCCACCCGCTGTTACGCTGTTGCGCTTAACACAACCTCAACACCCACTACTGGACGACACGCCAACCCGCTTTCGAAGCGGTTGGGTTTCGCACTGTTGCCGCGAGCCAGCCAGATCTAGACGGGCACGCCATCCCTTCGTTGTGCATTTGACCGAGCTGGTGAGTGCCTCTCGAATGCCATGGCTACGAACGTGATTTCCACAATTCCACCAAATCTCGCATCTGTCGATTCGCTCCGCGAACCACCCTTTACGTATTGATCCTTCGTTGCAATTTTGACCTCCTAAATTTATTTGAAGATACTGTCAGTGTTTCGAGCGTCTTCATCGTCATGCAAACAAATGCTTACCACCACAACTAACAGCCTCATGGTGCTGGAGACGCCACTGCTGCGAGTCAGTCGCCCGGTGGCCGCTTGCTCGCGATGTCGTGCGGCTAAAGTCAAATGTGATGGAAAACTCCCTGCGTGCACAGCATGTGAGAAGTCGAATCGATCGTCTGAGTGCTCCAGCACAAACGACCAATTTGCGAGAGGCAAGGAACGCAGCTACGTTGCTACATTGGAGGCCAGAGTCGAGCGGCTCGAGAAAAAGATCGCAGAACAAAGAGCCAGGCGAAAGTCATCAACGATGATGCTGGACATGTCGGACTCAGCTACTCCAAGGCGAACATCGGTGGACACCTTGAAACCCAAGCCTGTCAGTCAGCGTGCCGCGCGAAGGAAGGAGGCTGTGGAGATTGATGACCTTGTCTCTGGCTTTGGGCTCCTGTGAGTGCGTTGCGCCAATGTGATGTATACTACTGACATTTGCAGTGCTGTCAATGCTACAGCAAGAGACTTCTACGGATTCACGACGGAGATGTCGTACGCAAGACTGATACAGTCGGCAAGCACAAAAGAGCCATTACCGACTGGCTTGACCAAGGCCCTACCGGCAAGATACGCGGCTAATCCACTGATTCAGCACTACTTGAACAACATCTACACGCTACTTCCCGTATTCGAGGAGGCAACGCTATACTCATCAGTGGACGCTATGTATCAGCAAGGCGATGTTGCAACCTCGTGGGATCGCTGGACTGTACGCATGGTTCTGGCCATTGCGTCTCTTTCGCAATCAGAACAACGCGGCGACGTTTTCTACTCTGATGCCGTCGGCCACGTCAATGCTGCACTCGAGAACGCTGAAGACGTGCTACATCCTGGATATGTGACTAGCATTCAAGCACTAGTACTTTGGACAATCTACGCGACAATGGACCCTCACCACTTCGACAGCTGGACGCTGATTGGCGCAGCGTCACGAGCCATGGTAGACTTAGGCATCCACCAGGACCCCTCCAAGAATGTGTCGATATCGCGATCCAAGCTCGAGATTCGACGGCGAGTGTACTGGTGTGTGTACTCGCTTGATAGGTCAGCCTCCATCACTCTCTTAGCGTTTATTGTACTAAACTACATCAGATCAACGTCACTTGTCCAGACGCGAGCATTCTCCTTTTCAGACGAAGCCGCGAATGTCGCTTTTCCCTTTCACGTTAACGCAGGCTCACCCAAGTACTCATCACCCCAGTCGCAAGTCTTCCAGCAGTCTTTCGATTCCGCGCTCGACTTGTTCAGGATACGCGAGATACAGTCCGAGTGGTACATGGACCTCTTCCACTCTGGTCGTGAGCCGTGGCAAGATCCATATCCATATATCTGGAAGCAGTATGGCCGTATGTCTGAGTGGTTTCAAGACATGCCGCAAAGCACGCTTCCAGCAATACGATCGTGGTTCGAGCTCGAATTGCTGTACAGCTATGTCTACATTCTATCGCCGAGTCCACGAATACCACACATCCACGACTACGCTCAACGTCTCATATTTGAGCACTGCATCGCTTACTCTACGACCCTACTTTCGATTCTGAACAAGCCATCCAACACAACAAAGCCGCCAGTAACCTTCTACGACGCAATGCGAGCATACATGACTGGCCGCCAATTCGTTGACGTCCTCTCCCGCAACATCGACATGATCCTCGATCCACGGCCGCCAGCACCTCCAGCTCCAACCTCACAACAACCAGAATCCGAAGACCCACTCGCACCGCCAGCCCAAGTCAACGCACCAGTCTTCCCAACACCCCTACGTTCAGACGGACCCTCCAATCCGATTTCCCGCGCCATTAACGCCATCAACGACTTCACATCCGTGCTCTCCAACTTCGGCCTCCGCTTCGGCTTCACCCACTGGCGCGACCGCTTCCAGCGCGAATCCGCCGCCCTCAGCGCACAGCTCTACCAACGCAAATCCACAACACCACATACCTCGCCGCCCACCCAAAAACTCCCCCCACCACTCACATACCCCCCACAATGGATCCCCTTGCCCTCCGTCTCACCACAAGCACCACAGCTCGTGTACGCCAACCCAACCACACCACCCAGTCTCTTCCCACAACAACCATCGCCGTTTTCAAGTTCGCTCTCCTACACCGGCGGTCAAGGCACGAGTCCAGGCCAAATGAGTTATAATGGAGGCACGTCGCCAGGCGCGAATATATGGGTCACACCGAGTCCGCAGCCCATGCCGGATATGCCGATGCCCAGTGAGGGGAGAAAGAGGCAGGCGGTGGTGTATGGACAAGGGCATAGTCCGGTGCTGGCGCCGGGGGTGGAGAGTTGGGTGCCGCAAGGGCGGATTGGGGGCGGGGGGCAGGATGGTAGTGGGTGGATACAGGGTCAACAGGGGCAGATTGGGACGGGGCAGGGGGATGGGAGTACTTGGGTACAGGGGCAGCAAGAACGGGATCAGGGTGATGGAAGTAGTGGGAATGGGGGTTGGGGTCAGGGTATTACGCGAAACCGGGGTTGATGGGTGTGTCCCCAATTCCATGGATTTCCATTTCGTCTGAGGTGACACAAGTCTTCTGGCCATTGTGAGGCCTTTTCACCCATCTGAGTCATGATTTTCTGAGATGACATGAAGGCCTTCTCTTGGACGAGCTACGAGGACTTGAAAGGGGCTGGCAAGAAGTGTATTGCTATAAAGGTAGTTGCTATGAATATATAGAGAGGTCCACGTAAGCAAGAGGCTAATCGGTCCGAGGTAGGATCGAGGCGGATCGTTGGGCACCATTGTGCAACACCTTCATTGAAGGTTTTGTGAACGTACGCATGTACTCCAATATGTGCGAGGAGAAAGTCAGGTAGACTATGATGGTTGGTAAATATGTACATACAACGTCGTGGTAGTACTCGTGTTGATTTTCGTTGCTGAGAGACTATGGACAGTATGCTGAAGTTCTCTTTAATTTCTTATGGCTTTGCGATGCGCGTTCTGTCGGTTGGATTTCGAGGACTTCGCCGTCGGCTTTTTGGACGGTACTAGTGCGATGTCATTGAGGTATATGCATTATCGAGCTCATCTCCGCTCAGATCTTACCTCTCTGATATGCGTCTCAAGCGCTATGGGCATATACTTTTCTCTTTATAGCTTCGTCAGACCTGTTATAGTTTTCATCTCAGTGAGCTTGAGCATAAAGCAAAGCTCTGGTCGTGCTTGAGATTACAGCGATGAGACTACAGGAAATCCCGAATACTATAAAACCTCTATATTACATGAAGTACTTCATTCAAAATTCTCCATTTTCGTCTTGAAAATGTATTTGACATCCCAGTGCAAGTCGAGAAATCTGCCGACATCGAGCACCACACAATTATGCGTTGAGATGTTCAGGGCCACTACATTCTTGAACCAAAAGATTTGGTGTATTTCATATTGAAGTACTTCAACATTGTCTAGTACAGTGATAGCGGGTGTCATCTCATGGTGGTGTCGGTACCTCCACCTTCACTTTACCACCTCGCGCCCACTTTCATCTCAACTTTTCCGCTCTCACCTCGGAGTTTTCTCGAGCGTTTGCCTCGCTTAGAGGTTTCCTTTCGCGCCTTTACCTCGCTCGCACCTTTACCTCACTTTTGCTCACTGCAACACCACCTTACTATTACCTGCATACCAGACCTCTACCTCTCTTTCTATATCTCATAGCAACCACCCACCAACATGACGAACGCCCTTTCACTTACCTGGGCCGCCACAGTCACCTACTCCTTCCTCTACCAGTCCTGGCTACTCTTGGCCGCCTCTATCCCTTGTCTCCCCCAGCTCCTAGCTCTCCACATCGCCTCATAGAGCTATGGAGCCGCCTACGTCAACGGCGACCGCCCCAAGCTGGCCTTCGCTCTCGCTCTCCTCGCCCTCGTCGCCTCTCACCTCATCCACTACTGTTGCTTCTCTCACCCGCACAGTGCAGCCATCGAAAAGCGGCTGTAAGCCGTCGAGCGCGAGTCTCGCGAGTCTCGCGTGATCGTTAGGCGCGTCGCACAGCGAGTCGACCTGAGCGATGCGCGAAACATCGCCTCTCACATGCCCTGCAAGGATCTTCACACCATCACTAAGAACGCGCTGCGCCGCCGCCTTCGCAACACACAGAAGTGCCTCACCGTGTTCGAATTTGCAGCCGCACAGAAAGATGTCATCAACGGAGCGCTCGCCACATCAATCACCGAGTTCACCCAGCAGCTCGCAGAGGCCGCGGCCAAGCACAAGTGGGCGGAGGTAAAGGCAGACAAGAAGATTGCTGAGCTCAAGACTCGTCTGGATACTGCGTTCCAGACTGGAGCTCAACAGGCCACGACTCTGGGTCGTGTACTCGCCGAAAACAAGGACTTGATTAATCAGGCTAAAGACGCTGCTTCTCTCACCAACAAGGCTGTGTCGCTCAAGACTGCCATCGATGGTCACCAAGCGTCTCTCACTTCGAAGGAAACTCAGATCGCCAACCCCAAAGAGGCCAATAACGCCTTTCTCACCTCCAAAGACGCCGAAATCGAGCGTCTCACGACCGACTACGAGTCGTCTCTCACCACTAAGAACGCTGATATCGAGCGTCTCAAAGAGGCCGGCCACACCTCTCTCACCTCCAAGAATGAGGAAATCGAGCGCCTGAAGCATGAGCACGAGATGTCTCTCACTGCCAGGGACGAGCAAATCACCAAAATGCAGACCATGCATGCACGAGAGCTTCACAAGGAGCGAGAGATGCATGATCGACAGGCCGCTGAGGATTCGAAGCTAGCTCAAGCCGAGCTGGACTCACTCGTCGCACAGCACGCACAGGAGATCCGCGAGAAGGACCAGGATAAGCAAAAGCTGTGCGACGACCACGCCATCTCTCTCACTAGCAAGACTCGCGAGGTGAGTGATCTCAATGAGGCACAGAAAGCCTCTCTCACTAGTAACTACGAGAAACGTCTGGCTAAGCAGTCTGAGGAGCTGCAACTCACCTACACTGTCGCTATTACCACCAAAGATGACGAGATCAAGCAACTACGCGATCAAATCAACACTCTCACTACCAACGGCGAGAATGTCGAGAAACTGAGCAACGACCACAAGAAGGCTATCGCAACCAAGGACGATGAACTTGAGAATCTCCGTACTGAAAACGTCGCCACCCTCACTTCCAAGAACAAGGAGATCCAGGAAGTCACCAACAAGCTCGCTCGCGCCTCTGCTGTTACAGACGACGATCTCAAAGCCAAGCTCGATCAGCATGTTGACGCTCTTGTTACCAAAGGACCAGGAGATCACGCATCTTGTTCAAAAGAACAAGGAAGACAGCATGGCTCTTCGCAAGGCTCTTGGAGAGAAGCATACCGAGGTCGACAACTTGAATCAGCAAGTCGGCAACTTGAGGCAGAAGGTCAACAACTTGACGCTGCAGGTCGGCTCCTGGACGAAAGAGGTCGACATTCTTCAACAGAATCTCGTCGATGAAGCATGTGACAAAGAGGCACAGATCACGACTCTTCAAGGCAAGCATGATGCTGAAATGCGTAATCTACGCGACCAACATGCCAAGCAGCTCTCGGATCAGCAGCAGATTGCTCCCATCGCTCCTGTCGCTTCATCCAGCCAAGCTTCTAGCACTTCTAACAAGGACATGGAAATTCTGCAGCAAAAGCTCATCAGTGCTGAAGCCATTGTCAAAATCACTGATGCCAGCCTGGCCGCCATCAAAGATGAATGAGAATACGTTTGCACCCTGATCGAAGGCATCAACGACAAATTGCCTCGGGCACTCCGAACATTGGCAAGACGTACAATGGCTGCGAGGACGAGATTTGGGCTCTGATCAAGGGCGACAAAGACAGTAAGTTCATATTCTCTTCCTTACCTTTATTACGCAACTTGCTAACGCCAATACAGTGGTAATTCTGCCTCACAAGACCGGCTTGGACACGCAGTTCAAGATCCGCCGTGCGCGCTACCAGTTGAAGACAATCTTCAAGCACCACCACAGCTTCCTCGAGGTTTTCGGCCCGAAGCTCATTGCTGCGTTTCCGGAGACCGCCAATATCGCTGCTTCAGTTGTAGCTGGGCTCGCCGCTAATAGGGCCTCTGCACCTGCAGTCGTCCCTAGGACGATCGCCCCTCCCGTCACACCTTCACCCTCATCGGCACGCGCTTCCGACCCCGTCACATTCTGCGAGTGCGGATACCACTTCCTTGCCGCCGACTCGCCCGAAGCACGCCGCGCCCACCTCGATGACTGCAGCAAATTTCAAAAGGCCACGGATGAAGAGGCAAACATGTTGCTCATCAACCTCGGTCTCAAGCGCGCTGAGCCCAAGCAAACGCAGGCTAATCCCGATTCGGTCGATTGCTGGCACTGCAAGCGCACATTCGACGCTAGTGCGCGGACATGGTTCCACACGAGCCATCTCAAGATGTGCAAGAAGGGAGCGCCTAGCTATACCGACATGACTCCCGTCCAGACGCCCACGGGCCTGCGAAAACAGGCGGCTAACCCCAAAGCCTCGCCTTTCACTCCGATCGCGGCGCCGGTCAACCCCAGGGCCATGCCTTTTGTCGGATGAACGAAGAGATGAAGGAGAAGGTTGATTGTTCTACGTAGGAAACAAGCAAAATTATATACATATGATGAACAGGAAGACGCATAAGCGTCTGACGTGGAAAGAGTGACGATGAAGGTCGTAGAACGTGCTCGAATGTACCGTGCTCACATATCGGGCCGATACCAGGAAGCACTATGGTCATGTGACAGGTAGTCACAGAAGAGGTACCAAGGCTGACACCTTTCACTCCCGCCGCGCCGGCCACCACGACCCCTAAGAAGGCTTACCAAGGCCTAATGGGCGGGAGCAGGTGGGCGACGTCGGGTCACGTGTCGCATCTGTAGCGGCCGGATCATGATCAGGCGATGTTGGATCTGCAGGCGGCTAGGAGGAAGTAGGTGAAGGTGGGGTGAGTGAAGGTGGATGAGATGGGATAAGAGGGGAGAGACTATATCAATCGGGCCAGGCACCATCAAGCTGGGTGGCTGGGCTGATGGCGAGGTATAGGACGGTTTTTGGAAATTAAAAGTGGCGTTATGGCTTTGAGGTGTTTGAGATGGCGTTTAGGAAAATACTAGGTGCTTTGGGAAGTGTAATTTGAAGTACTCCATCGCGAAATTTTGGACGTGCAAGATGCAATTGATGTGCCAGCGTGATATTTGCTAAGTACCTCTTGCCCTTCGAAGAGAGGGCGGTAATGTGCGGAATTGTTCCTGGATGCGGTATGTCTTGACAAATGACTCTGAGAAGTGCGGCTTAAGTCTGATAAGTCATAGCTCACATGCTACCGTGCTACACCTCAACTCATTTTCATAACTTGATCAAGATTCAACAATCTGCTGAGGTGTTACTGGGCGCTATATTTATCAACAAATGTAGAATCGAACATTTGGGTTGAAGGACTTCATGTTCGCACTGAAAAGAGTGCTCGAAACGAAATGACAGAACGACGAGATGAGATCAGACGAGATGAGTACGGAAGTTGAGATGGAGTGTACTGTGTGACGATGTGCTGACGTGCTTCTGGAGTTTGTATGTTCGATCCAGTGACTTGCGCGGATGTTAGGCTGAACGACTTCATATTCATTTTGATAGGACTGCGAAATAGCAGAGGTCATATTCGATCAAGTCTCAGAACTCTCATAACGTCCTTACTTAACTCAAAACGCACCAAGATGTTCTCAATGTACGATACAAAGTCAACGCACAAATCGAAAATCATTGTATGCAATCAGCCTTATTCAACTCATACACTAGTCCATCACCAAAATGCCCACCTCCCCTTCCTCCTCCGCGCAATTTCCGGCCCCTCAACTCTCACCTTTCCCTCCACAACACCAACCATGCGATCCCATTCCCACCTCTCATCCTCAGACAACGCCACTCTCGTATTGTAGTGTCCGAGAGATGCCAGTCTCACCCCCTCCCTAAGCTCCGCCCCACGAGCCCACAAAAACACCAACGGCCGTCGTAGCACCGTCTCACGCTCCCTCAGCACTTTTCCAGCTCTTGTGTACATCTGCAGATACTTGCGCGCATCCTCCATGCTCGGGGCGAAAACGGCGCATAGGACAATCCTTGTGCGCCGTCTTTCGCATATGTTGCTTGCTTTCGCATATTTCTCGTTGTAGGTGCGCTCTGCTTTGGCGTATTCGTAAGTATGGAGGGCTAGATGGTGGCGGGCGGCGTTGTGGGCCCATTTTAGGTCTTGGAGATGTGCGATTTGTGAGGTGAAGAGGTGTGTTGGGGGGAAGGCGGAGGCGTAGGGTGGGTGCTTCGTTTTCGATTTGGTGTTGCCCATTGTTGAATGTTAAAAGAGTGAATGGATGGTGCATGGAGAGAAGGGCGAGTGAGTGGTTTTGAATGTGCTCTAGCGTTGTGTCTTAGAAATTTGAATGTCTTATCTCACTACAGAGACAATTCCCACTGGATTATCTGAGACTTCAAGCTATGTCTCGTCCGACCGACACAACTTGACAGTTTTACGTGTATTCCAATGGTACATCAGGGAAGCGGGTCGGCCCGAAGATTAGGTTACTGGGGCAGCAAGAGAGACTTCTCGTGCATTCCGAGAGCATATGGCTGTCTCCATGGCGCAACCCTTGGCCTGAGCTCCATGAAGATATGAGAGTCATTCGTCAAGCTCCGTATCAAACCCAATTCCAGCAGCGTCACGTTCCCCCAGCTTCGCTGCTTCATTCAATCGTTACCGTGCAAGTGGTAGCATGCCTCACGAACCAATTGCCGTCAACGTTTCGAAACAGCCCAAGCCGAAAATAAACATCTTTTTCAGAGTCGTGCCGCAAAATGAGGACATTGGTTCTATCCCCGAGAGAGGTAAGGCCGAAACAAATTACTCGATGTCCGTCAATGCTGTACTGTGAAATGCTGTAACGAGATTCCTCTGGTGCGAACACTTTGCCGTCATGAAAGCTATGATCTATGTTCAGGGTGGGGTGGAGATCATCAAGCTCGTGCCAGGCGTACTTGGGCCGTGAGTTAAGTTCGGATAGCCAGTCGGAACACAGTACGGCCGGGCCCCTCAGCGTGATTGATGCGTATTCCAACTGACCAAAGGGTCTGTTGTGTAGGGCCTAAATTTCAGGTCCGTCATAGTGCACAGAGCCAACACATCTGGACCCGCACTTGGATATGCGGCCAAAGAAAGTCCGAGGGGTGAAGTTATCCACGAGAAGGAGGGCTTGCACACGCGAGACGACGCCATCTCGGTGGTCCATGGAGTGTTGGTAAACCACCCCAACTGAATTGCGATTTGGCTTTACCAAAGGCCGGCTACGTATCTTCCAAGGCAGGCAGGGCCACGGTGTGCCAGTCCTGAAAGCGCCGGCAGTACATCCATAGGAAAGGTGAAACGCCCGATACTACAGTCTACTATTATCTGGGCCCAACTTTGACTCGCTTGCTCGAGTTCTTCATCGCTGTTCAATCCGGATAAGAGCGGTGGCCAGCTTCACGGGTTGATCCCGAAGTACTGCGTCTCGGGAAGACCACATTCACATGTGTGTTAGCATTTGCAACTGAAAATTACTTCTGAAGGTAAGAAGTGCATGATCCTGATAGCTAGCAGGCTTTCTTGCAGGCACCAACCTCGTTGATCCAGCGGTGAATCGTCGAAGATGGGAGTTCCGCTGTAGTGGCAACCTTGCCACGCTGTGGCGATGACAGACTGACGTGCACTGAAGTGAGAGGAGATATTGTGAGGTTTAGTGTGATGCCCTTGGAAGCCTTTAGTCGCGTCCTTGGCGCATGTAGCCGAAAGCACCACGTATGCTGCTGAGTAAATGTCTGCTATTTTGGCAGCTTCTTCTACCCAGTCCTGCCAGTCATCTTGCACGATGCACAAAGAATCAATCCAGATATAGTTGATGCCGAGCTTGAGCGCAAACCAGATGGCGTCTTTGAGTGTCTGGGGAAGGTTGTGGACTTCGAGCTTTGAGTGCCGCATTGCGACGTTAGATGACTCCGTCCTATGTTCAGAATACCCGTCCCAGCAATAGCTGAGCGCAGCATAGCGCACGGGCTCTGCGGTGTGGATCAAATGCGCATCACCATCGATATGAAGAAGTCGCTTGGGTGTAGAAAAGGCCACTGTACTTTTACACAACTCATGCTTGAGCTCGCACTCTTTGATCCAGCCATTTACTCTTTCCACGAGTGCATCGGTCGCAGGATCCATGTGTATGTCTCTTGCAAACAACGGGAAGGGGTTCTCGGGATTCTCGCTGTCTGGACGAAAAGTGTTCAGTTAGTGCTGCAGGTCAAGAGTCCTTCGCCAACACCTTGCGCAAACGATCCACCATGTACGAGAGCATACCTTCCGAGTAGAACAGTATGTCACGGAACTGTTGACGGTACGACATGAGTCGCAGTCCCATCCTGTCGGCAGAGATCGGATGCTCCAAGCGCAAAAGTTGCATATGTTCCTTCACTTTTTCAAGGCCAAAGTGGTCGTGTGCAGACTTGATAATGCGGCAGAGTACACAATCAGCGTTGAGCTCATCAGGTTCCAAAAACGTGGCACCGTCGCATTCCTCATCTTCGTAACGATTCGAACAGATCAAATGCGCATACTTCGCAGGTGATCATGTAGTACGCTAGCTCGCGTGCTGATAATGTCCTTAGCTTAGCCCAGTCACGAAGAATTCTTTTCCGGTCCGGCTCTGTTTTTTTTTTCTCGCAGGGCGATGATGGAGCTGTTTGTAGACTAGTGAGCGCGGCGTTCTTCCCCGGACCGTTTCCACCAACTTACAGCAACTTGAGGTTGTTGCAAATGCATGGCTTTCGGCTGCGCTTCGTATGCGCTTCAAGGGCAACGTTCTTGTTGGCCATCATGCTTTTCGCTCGAGAGCGAAGGAATTTCATTGGGAGGAAATGTAAGGCAGACGTAAGACTGCGTTATCAAATGCAGCGCACCCTAGGTACGTACCGGTACCTATCGATAGCGTGGGGCCATCCCACCCGCCAACCAAGAAACCCCCATCCAAACATCACAACATGGCTACAAACCTCATTTTGTACTCTTCCTACGTCTTGAGACTCTATCTCCCTCCATAATCCCATCCTCACAATGAACTCTCCCTACGATAAAGCCCTCGCAGCCATCGACGCGGCGCACGCCCTCGACCCCACCAAAGTCACCATCAACGGCAGCGAGCTCCCCTACGAACTGCACTACGCGCAAAAATGCAGCGCATACCTCGAACAACGCGCCCCAGACTCTCCCGAACATCTCCGCCTCGCCATCCGCGCGCAACACTTTCGCCGCTGGGAAGTCCCGCGCGCCTCATATCCCATGACACGCCCCGGTTACCACGCGTGGCGCACATATCTCAAGAAGCGACAGGCCGAGCTCGTGCAGTCCATATGCATTGAGTCTGGCTATGACGCTGAGTTTGGCGAGCGCGTAGCCGCGTTGATACGTAAAGAGGACTTGAAGAAGGACGAGGAGACGCAAATACTGGAAGATGTAGCATGTCTAGTATTTCTGGACGATCAGTTCGAGGCGTTCGAGAAGGAACATGATGAGGAGAAGATTATAGGCATACTGCGGAAGACGTGGGGAAAGATGAGTGAGAGGGGGCATGAGCTCGCGTTGGGGATCAGGATGGAGGGTAAGGCCAAGGAAGTTATGGATAAGGCATTGGCGGTGTGAAGTGGACTTGTCACGCATGGAATGTGTTATATTGTAGTAGTTGTATTATGGTGAGTGGTGTACGGATCACCAGTCGTTATGTATGATTGTGTGGGTATCATTCTTGTGCCAAAGAAACTTCATCGAATCCGCTTATGCGCCGCCCTCCCTCTTCGCGTACTCTTCCTCCATCGCCTCCTCGTATCGCTTCTCGGCGTCCAGTTCTGCTTGTGTCTTCTGTGTCTGGGGTGCGTTCGCTCCACTCGGCGTGGATGCACTGTTGCCTGTCTGTGTGGTCGCAGAGGTGTTGGAGGTGGATTTCTCCGAGGTGGAAGGCATAGGAACTGGCATGTTGATGTGTTGCTTTTAAGGTGTGTGGTTGATTTCGAGGTGTTGTTTGGGTATGACTTGAATGTGTAATGCTGTTCAAGGTGCAGCGGCGCAAATGGTTATATGCGGGTTTAGGTATGACGTAGCTTGGTGTGGCGGTGCAAACGTGGCTGCAGCTGGAAGATTCGAAAGCATGTGATTCGCCCCTCGACACTTCCAGCACCACGACTTCACACAACACCTTCAACTTTCAACGCTCACCTTGAATTCCAAACCTCAATATCGGAGCGACGTACGCGTTTGTCTTTTGTATCGGCCGCGATGAATTTTGGCGGTGACATGCTCGGGTTTTCCATGCCAGTGCGAAGTCTTGCAAAACGTGAATCGCTACAATATGTGATCATGCGCAAACCATGGATTCGGCGGACTTCATATGTATACTGCACGCTGTGCTCATGACGTTTCTCATAAGCACTTGGTAATTCCTGAATTACAATTCCCTCTGAAGAGTCCCCGTTCACTTGTCGTCTTTCATTCATGTTCCTGTTTCACGTTATCCTCTTCGCGTCGATAGCAGCTGGCCTGCCCATTGATAACACTTCCGAGCCGGTCTCGACAAAAAACATCGAACAACCATCCAATTCCACAGCTTCTTTTGTACCGGTAAGCCTCTCCATTCAGTCGACTTCTGCGACTTCAGACACAACTGAATACACGGCTGCACCATTTCTCGACGCGCAAAGGATAAAGACCCCGAAAGAAACAGCGGCAGGTTTGGGGAAGCTCCTTTCTAAGACACCTCATCGTTGCAGTAGCGATTCTGAAGACCCGGGCCATATGATGCACCATTCCAAGAGAGAAAGTGCAGTTAGGAAATTTTTGAACTGGCTCAAGAAGATGTTTTCCAAGAAACCTCATCGTTGCAGTATCGATGCTGCCGGTTTGGATGGTATGATGCACCATACCAGGAGAGGGGGCGAGGCCCTGCCTCGATGCTCCACGACGGCGCAGAATGTGTTTACGGCCCCATCGCGTGAAGAAAAACGAAAACCGAAGGTCATCTCATTGAAATAGTTCAGGGATTTCTTCAGAAAGTCAATTACAAAGGTCTTCAAAGAAACTATCCCTAACAAGTTCAAGGAGATTGGCCACAAAAGAGTCAGAAAGAGTGATCTCACAGTGAAAAGGCAGGGCATCCCGGGCTTGGTTGCAGGTCTTGCAGGTGGTATTCTTGGTGGCAACAATAACCAAGCGCAACCCCAGCAGCAGAATCAGAAGCAAAATCAACGGCAAAATCAACAGCAAAATCAACAGCTGGCGGCGCAGCTAGCTCAACTTCAGGCTCTACAGCAGGCACAATAGGTAGCTCCACCTGAGCAACCTGCCCGGGAGGTAACGGTGACGGTCGGTGTCACCACTTCGAGCATACTCACTTCTACGTCCAAAGCACCGCCAGCACAACGGCTCTTTCTACGTCAACCATCGTTGCCACCAGTATCATTTCTGGAACGACTATTATTACGTCCACAAGCTCGATTCTAGCTACGAGCACGGCTATCGCCACGAGTATCATGTCTCTTTCGTCACCAGAGAATCATGGCCGCAATAGTATCTCGAAAGATCGTCCACTCTCTAGGCCGAGCAAACGAAATTTTTTCGATACTATTGGCAATATTGGAAAAGGGCTTGTGAACACGATCCTTCCTGGTGCAATTCCAGACGACAAAGCAGCACAGAAAGCGAAGGCACAAGCAGATCAAGCGAAGCAACAAGCAGAACTCGATGCTAAGTAACTCGCAGACGCTCAAGCTCAGCAACTGGCACTTGCTCAAGCCCAGCAGCAGGCTCAATACCAATAGGAAATGATTCGAGATGTCACATTTACCGTCACCGCAGCCATCATTGTTACTTCTACATCTGTCACCACAAATACCGCTACCGCGATTGCACTGTCCACATCTACATTGATTGCCACGAGCATTATCTCAAGCACCACAGTACTTACGTCTACATCCTCAACCTTAGCTACAAGTACGACCATTGCCACAAGTTTCATGACTGCGTCCTCCCATTCTCCTCGGAATCCCGCTCTTCTGAGGGCAAGGAATGAGCTTCCGCTTCACGGAAGAACTGCAAAGGGTGGCGGAAGCGGAGGCAGTACTGGGACAAGTTCTAGAGGCAGCAGCAGGAAAGCGTTTCAGCTAGCAGGACTTGCTATTCCATTGCTAAAACCTCTGAAGCAAAACCCCTCGTCCTCGCTCGCGCCAGCGCACGCTGCCAACGAACTTCGAGAAGTCACATCTACTGTGACTACCACCAGCACAGCCACATCGACATCAGTGACATTGAGCACTGCCTGTATAACAGCGACATCCACATCAATTATCTTGATTACAAGTACCTCGTCATCAACCACGGTTCTTACTTCTACTACTCTAACCATAGCTACAAGCACGACCATAGCAAAGAGTATCACTATTGCCTCAGCCACGCCGTCCAGCACAATGCTACCACAACCCAGCGACGCTGCAGCACCGCGTCTCGCGATGCCGAAGATCTTCCTCCTTCTAGGAGCTGTACATGCTCAGGCATCCAGTCTGCTGAGCACGACCACACCCATCCACAATTCCGAAAGTAGTATACCATCGACTCAAGATTCCCTTCCGCACCTGGGCACCCCAGTCAACAATCGCGTCAAGATCCTCGAATCCCTCTTCGTCCGACAAGCCGTCTCTCCAGCAACATGCCCTGAGCATACTCACGCGTGCGGCGCCTTCGGGTGCTTCGACCCCAACTCATGGCTTTGCTGTGGCAACGGAACGTACCCGTGCCGCAACGACATGGAGTGTCATGTCGAGGACTTGCATGACCAGCCACGGCTCGGATGTCGAAGAAACGACGGCGTGATCATTGAATTCGATCCCAGTACGTTGGAAGCTGCGAAAGCGAGTGCTAGTCAGGAGTTGGCGACCCCGAGGAAGAGTAGCGTAGCTACATCGACGTCGTCTCCAGCGATAGCGATATCTCAGGGCGTGAGTGGGCCTGCGCCCACTCATGCTCCAGCGCAAGACGGACCTTCAATAACGAGCTCGACTGGCTCTCTTCCTACGATACACAACCTGCCAACGACAACTTCGCCCGTTCCCACTGCATCCGCCGCCAATGACCTCAACCCGCCCGTAGTCCTCTGGCACCCCAACAGCGCCGCTGGAAACCGCCTCGCAATACCCAACCTCATCTATCTCCCCTTCCTCCTCCCCCTCCACCCCTTCGCCGCCGCATCACAACTCATTTTCAACCATCCCTCCAACTCCAACCCCACATCCACACCCTGCCTCTCCCTAGAGCGCCCCTGCGGCCCCCACGGCTGCTTCGACTGGGCATCATGGATATGCTGCCACAACGAGCCTGGGGATGCGTACCCGTGCCGCATGGACTTCAAGTGCGCGAGAGAAGGTGCGCGGTACGGATGTAAAGGCGCGGATGGCGTGTTGGTGGAGTTTGATGGTGAGACGTTGGGTGAGGCGAGGGAGAGTATGGCGGGGACGTTGGGGGGATATAGGCATTCGGTGGCGACATCTACGTCCTCGTCGTCCGTTCTTTCAACTACGAGTTCGTCTCTGATAGATGCGCCAAAGACGGGGATATCGGCAATCTCTTCTGCGCCTTCTTCTCCGACAACGCCAAAGACACAGACGAGCAGTGTGAGTGGAAGTGCATCCGCTCTGGAAGGCAGCACGGCGCCAACACCATACCTTGTCCTTGCCCAGAAACCCAAAAAATCATCTGCGCACCGCCTCTCGACTCCGATCCTCGAAGTCCTGCTCGATAATTTAGCCTTCCTCGGCTTCTTCGTCGCTGCGGATCAATACACGCCTGGAAAACCA
>Ga0265798_10004018_pt1 | contig 20602 bp, 15 predicted proteins | sample P3T30metagenome_FD_192430 | JGI IMG/M metagenome (GOLD analysis project Ga0265798, IMG submission 192430) | Plant litter microbial communities from East Loma Ridge, Irvine, California - P3 T30 | ecosystem: Environmental > Terrestrial > Plant litter > Unclassified | place: USA: California... | reverse complement strand
TGCGCATCGATACCTAGCGCGCATCCGGCGCCGGCGGCCAGCACATCAACAAGACCGACTCCGCGGTGCGCCTGACGCACGCGCCTTCGGGTATCGTGGTGCAGTGCCAGAACGACCGCTCGCAGCACCGCAACAAGGCCGAGGCCTTCGACATGCTGCGTGCGAAGCTGTTCGAACTCGAGATGCGCAAGCGCATGGCCGAGCAGCAGAAGCTGGAAGATTCGAAAACCGACGTCGGCTGGGGCCACCAGATCCGTTCCTACGTGCTGGACCAGTCGCGCATCAAGGACTTGCGTACCAACTTCGAGACCGGCAACACCAAGAACGTGCTGGACGGCGACCTCGACGACTTCATCTCGGCATCCCTGAAACAAGGCGTCTGACAAGGAACTGAGACGATGACAAACAAGCAGCGCGCATTCATCTTCGACATGGACGGCACCATCGTCGACAACATGGCCTTCCACACCAAGTCCTGGCTCGAGTTCTTCGCGCGCCGCGGCAAGGAATACGACCCGGACGCCTTCTTCCGCGAGACCGCCGGGGCCCAGGGCCGAGAGATCCTGCGCGACCGCCTCGGCCCGGACATCCCCGACGACGAGATCGCCGTGCTGGCCCAGGAGAAGGACGCGCTGTACCGCGAGATGTACGGTCCGCACCGCGCCGCCATCAAGGGCTTCGAAGACTTCGTGAGCGCGGCCGGCACACAGGGCGTGGCGCTGGCGGTGGCCACCTCGGCGCCGCCCAAGAACATCGTGTTCACGCTCGATGAACTCGACCTGCGCCGCCACTTCGCGGCCGTGGTCGGCGCGGCCGACGTCAAGCAGGGCAAGCCGCATCCGGACGTGTTCCTCAAGGCCGCCGAGAAGCTGGGCATGAACCCGGCCGACTGCGTGGTCTTCGAAGACGCGCCGATGGGCGTGGAAGCGGCGCGCCGCGCCGGCATGCGCGCGGTGGTCATCACCACCACCCTGCCCGCCGAGGACTTTGCCGAATTCGACAACGTGGTCGCGGTCGTGGGCGACTACGACGAACTGAACGTCGACGAGCTGCTGGGCCGCCTCTGAACCAAATACTAGACAAGAACCTGATATGAGCACCGAAAACCAAGAACAAAACGGCCAGACACTGAGCGGCCAGGAACAGCAACCGACCCTGCAGGCCGAAGACAACAAGATCATCGCCGAACGCCGCCAGAAGCTGGCCGCCGTGCGCGAAAAGGGCGTCGCCTTCCCGAACGACTTCGTCCCGCAGCACAAGACCGCCGACCTGACCGAAACCTACGGCGGCTGGACCCGCGAGCAGCTCGAAGCCGAGCCGCAACAGGTGGTGCTGGCAGGCCGCATGATGCTCAAGCGCGAAGCCGGCAAGAAGGCGGCCTTCGCCACCCTGCAGGACGCCTCGGGCCCGCGCGCCGACGGCCGCATCCAGATCTACGTCACGCTCGACAACACCGGCGAGGAAGCGATGGAAGCCTTCCGCCACTACGACCTGGGCGACATCCTGGGCGTGGAAGGCACGCTGTTCAAGACCAAGGTCGACGAGCTGACCGTCAAGGTGACGAAGCTGCGCCTGATCACCAAGTCGCTGCGCCCGCTGCCGGACAAGTTCCACGGCCTGGCGGACCAGGAGACCAAGTACCGCCAGCGCTACGTCGACCTGATCATGAACGAAGAGACGCGCCGCACCTTCAAGGCGCGTACCGCCGCGATCGCGTCGATCCGCCGCTTCATGCAGGACAACGCCTTCATGGAAGTCGAGACCCCGATGCTGCACCCGATCCCGGGCGGCGCCGCGGCCAAGCCTTTCATCACCCACCACAATGCGCTCGACATGCAGATGTACCTGCGTATCGCGCCCGAGCTGTACCTGAAGCGCCTGGTGGTCGGCGGTTTCGAGCGCGTGTTCGAGATCAACCGTAACTTCCGCAACGAGGGCGTGTCGGTCCGCCACAACCCGGAATTCACGATGATGGAGTTCTACGCGGCCTACACCGACTACAAGTGGCTGATGGACTACACGGAGGCCGTGATCCGCCAGGCGGCGATCGACGCCCAGGGCACCGCCGAAGTCACCTACGGCGGTCGCCCGCTGGACCTGGGCAAGCCCTTCCACCGCCTGACCATCGTCGAGGCGATCAACAAGTACGCGCCGCACTACACCAACGAACAGCTGCACGACGCCGAATTCCTGAAGGCCGAGCTGCTGAAGTTCGGCGTCAAGCCGCACGTGATCTCGGGCCTGGGCGCGCTGCAGCTGTCGCTGTTCGAAGAGACCGCCGAAGCCCAGCTGTGGGAGCCGACCTTCATCATCGACTACCCGGTCGAGGTCTCGCCGCTGGCGCGCGCTTCCGACACCCGTGCGGGCATCACCGAGCGCTTCGAGCTGTTCATGGTGGGCCGCGAGATCGCCAACGGCTTCTCGGAGCTGAACGATCCGGAAGACCAGGCAGCCCGCTTCCAGGCCCAGGTGGCCGCCAAGGATGCCGGCGACGAGGAAGCGATGTTCTACGACGCCGACTACATCCGCGCGCTGGAATACGGCATGCCGCCGGCCGGCGGCTGCGGCATCGGCATCGACCGCCTGATCATGATCCTGACGGACTCGCCGAATATTCGCGACGTGCTGCTGTTCCCGCACCTGCGCAAGGAAGACTGATCGTCATTCCGTCATTCCCGCGAATGCGGGAATCCATGCTGAGCCATTGAGCATGCGGCGCATGGATTCCCGCTTCCGCGGGAATGACGGTTTTACGGTTACCTGACCACCCGGTAGCAGGGAATATATTCCTTCCCCGGCAGCTTCATCCGGCTCTGCTCCACGAAGGACTGCAGCAGCCTGTCCATCGGCGCCATGATCTCCTCGTCGCCGTGGATCTCGAACTTGCCGTGTTTCTCGATTTCGCGGATCCCGTCTTCCTTCACGTTCCCGGCCACCACGCCCGAGAACGCGCGCCGCAGGTTCGCGGCCAGCAGGTGCGTCTCCTGGTTCTTGTGCAGCGACAGGTTGCGCATGTTCTCGTGGGTCGGACGGAAAGGCTTCTGGAATTCCGGATCGATCTTCAAACCCCAGTTGAAGTAATAGGCGTCGCTGCGCGACTTGCGGAATTCGCGCACCTGGCGGATCCCCTGCTGCATTTCCTGCGCCACCGCCGCCGGATCGTCGACGATGATCTTGTAGCGCTTCTGCGCGCGTTCGCCCAGGGTCAGACCGATGAACTGGTCGATCTGCTCGAAGTAGGCCTTCGCCGCGGCCGGGCCGGTGAACACCAGCGGGAACGGCACCTCGGCGTTCTCGGGGTGCAGCAGGATGCCGAGGATGTACAGGATCTCTTCGGCAGTGCCGGCGCCGCCCGGGAACACGATGATGCCGTGGCCGGTGCGCACGAAGGCTTCCAGGCGCTTCTCGATGTCCGGCATGATCACCAGGTCGTTGACGATCGGGTTCGGCGATTCCGCCGCGATGATGCCCGGCTCCGAGATGCCCAGATAGCGCCCGCCCTGCAGGCGCTGCTTGGCGTGGCCGATGGTGGCGCCCTTCATCGGGCCCTTCATCGCGCCCGGGCCGCAGCCGGTGCAGATGTCCAGTTCGCGCAGGCCGAGCTGGTAGCCGACGTGCTTGGTGTAGTTGTACTCGACACGGTTGATCGAGTGACCGCCCCAGCACACCACCAGGTTCGGGTTGCGCTGCGGCTGGATCACGTTGGCGTTGCGCAGGATGTGGAAGACGGCATCGGTGATGCCTTCCGGCCGGTCCAGGTCGAAGCGCGGGTTGTCGGTGACCTCGAAGTTCACGTAGACGATATCGCGCAGCACCGAGAACAGGTGCTCGTGGATACCCTTGATCATCTTGCCGTCGACGAAGGCGTGCGCCGGCGCGCTGCGGATATCGAGCTTGATGCCGCGTTCGCGCTGGATGATCTTGATCTCGAAATCCTTGTAGCGTTCCAGCAGCTCCTTGCCGTCGTCAATGTCGCTGCCGGAATTCAGCACGGCGAGCGCACATTTGCGGAACAGCTGGTACAGGCCGCCCTTGCTGGTGTCGAGCAGCTTCGCCACCTCCGCCTTGGACAGCACCTCGAGCTGACCTTCCGGGGAAATCAGTGTATCGACAACGTCTTGTGTCATGGTTCCTACCCTTTCTTTGCGATATTTCCTTGTGTCTTTTACGCCAATATACGACAAGTCACCGCAGTTTGCCCCCACGCTTGCGCAGGCTTTCCACGTCAATACTGCTGAGCCGGAAAAAGTTGCCTTCAAGAGCAGGATTTCCTCTAAAATGCGACGCTATTGGATTTGCGCCTTCATGCAATGCGGGCACTCCGTCCAACCATTCTTATTCTTATAAAACGTATTTGGGGAGGAACCGCATGAGCGGTGCAGCTACTTCTACCGTCGAACAGAAAGCGATCCCGGAATTCAAACAGATCATGGGGCACCCGGCGCCGCTGTGGATGCTGTTCATGACCGAATTCTGGGAACGCTTCGCCTTCTACGGCATCCGTTGGGCCCTGGTGCTCTACATCGTCGCCCAGTTCTACGGCGGCAGCGGCGTCGGCCAGGCCGACGCCAACCTGACCTACGGTTCCTACCTCGCCCTGGTGTACGCCGGCGCGGTGTTCGGCGGCTACATTGCCGACCGCGTCATCGGCTACCAGCGCGCGATCCTGGTCGGCGCTGCCTTCATGGTGGCGGGCCTGTTCGCCATCACCGTCCCCGATCCGAACGTGTTCAAGCTGGGCCTCGCCACCATCATCGTCGGCAACGGCATGTTCAAGCCGAACATCTCGACCATGGTCGGGCAGCTGTACGGCATCAACGATCAGCGCCGCGATTCCGGCTTCACCATCTTCTACATGGGCATCAACGGCGGCGGCTTCCTGGCCCCGATCCTGACCGGTGCGCTGGCAAACGGCATGGCGGACCAGACCGGCGTGCCGGCCTACAAGGTGGTGTTCTTTGCCGCCGGCATCGGCATGATCCTGTCGCTGATCTGGTTCCAGATCGGCCGCCGCAGCCTGAAGGGCATCGGCGCGCCGGTCGGCGAGCTGGCCAGCCCGATGCGCCTCGCCGCCGTCGTGATCGGCGCGCTGGTCGTGGTCCCGGGCGTGTACTTCCTGCTCAAGCTGGGCGCCAACACCCTGCAGGGCATCCTGTCGGTGCTGTTCATCGGCCTGGCGCTGATGCTGCTGGTCGAAGGCATCCGCAACGGCAAGGTCGCGCGCGACAAGACCATCGCCATGCTGCTGATCTTCTTCTTCAACGTGATGTTCTGGTGCTTCTTCGAACAGGCCGGCAGCTCCTTCACCTTCCTGGCCGAGAACATCGTGCGCCGCGACTTCGGCGACTGGATCTTCCCGACCGGCTGGTTCCAGTCGGTGAACACCCTGGCGATCATCGTCCTGGCCCCGATCGTGGCCGCGGTCTGGGTCGCGATGCGCGGCGCCAATCCATCGATCCCGCGCAAGTTCGGCCTGGGCCTGATCTTCAACGGCCTGGCCTTCCTGCTGCTGATGTTCTCGCTGCAGCAACTGGTCGGCCCCGACAGCAAGATCCCGTTCTGGACCCTGTTCATGGTCTACGTGATCCAGTCGATCGGTGAGCTGTGCCTTTCGCCGATCGGCCTGTCGATGGTCACCAAGCTGGCGCCGACCCGCCTGGTCGGCCTGGGCATGGGCGGCTGGTTCCTGTCGACCGGTATCGGCAACAACCTGTCGGGCATCTTTGCCAGCCACGTGTCGGGCGAAAAAGGCATGACCGTGGAGTCTGCCCTGAGCGGCTACACCTTCGGCTTCTGGGCCCTGATCGGCTCGGGCGTGGTGCTGTTCCTGATCGCGCCGCTGATCCAGAAGCTGATGCATGGCGTGAAGTAAGCCCTGTCCATTTCAGCTTCCATGAGAACGGCGGCCTGCGGGCTGCCGTTTTGCTTGGACTAATACGATCATGAAGAACGATTCAAACAGCCGTCTCGTCTATTCCACCGAAAGCGGGCGCATGTGCCCGGACTGCCGCCAGCCGGTGTCAGGCTGCGCCTGCAAGGCCGCGCCGGCCGTCAAGGGCGATGGCGTGGTGCGCGTGTCGCGCCAGAGCAAGGGCCGCGGCGGCAAGACCGTTACCCTGGTCAAGGGCCTCGCGCTGGATGCGGCCGCGCTTGCCGCGCTGGGCAAGGCCTTGCGCAGCGCATGCGGGTCCGGCGGCACCGTGAAGGATGGCGTCATCGAGATCCAGGGCGACCATTGCGGGCTGGTGCTCGACACCCTGGTCAAACAGGGATACCCGGCGAAACGCGCCGGCGGCTGAACTGTCGGGAATATTTACACCGTCACTCCCGTCGACCCGCCCCGGAAATGACGGAATTGACGGAAGTTGTTCAGATTCAAGGGCTTGCGTAAATACATCAGATGGTGGCACGGAGATTGCATTACTCCAGGTATCATTCCAAAAAGGGGTCCTGGCTATCATGAAGTCTCTCATCGCTTTCGTCATTTCGGCCACTGTCGGCCTCGCGGCCCATGCCGCCCCGGCAATCAAGCTGCCCACGGGCCCCCTCTACATGAAGTTTAGCGGCCAGGAACAAATCGCCATCAACAAGGCGAGCACCTGGACCGACGGCAAGGAAATCAACTGGGGCGTGTTCATCATGAGCACGATCGAAATGGGCGACGTCGACGTGCCGAACGACGAAATCGACCCGAGCGGCGACATCTTCTTCGTCAACGGCGCCCAGAAAAGCCAGATCACCGGTATGTTCTACGGCATCGAGCGCGGCAAGCCGTCCGCCACCAATCCCTTCCCGGCCACGAAGGGCTACATGGACCTGTACTGGCGCGACCTGTCGGTCATGACCAAAACCTCGCTGGCCTCGACCGCCACCGGCATCCGCTGCGGCTACAGCTGCGCCAAGGGCTACACCGAGGGCACCTTCCTGGCGCGCCTGATGTTCGACACCGGCATGGATACCGGTAACGCGCTGAACACCATCGTCGGCAGCAAGGTACCGAGCAGCAAGGGCTTTTCCGGCGTGGCCGATTCCTACGCCTCGGTCGACATGCGCAAGCCGGGGCTCTGGAGCAAGCAGCTGGATTCCAACTACTTCCACACGAACCTGGGCAACCGCGACCTGCGCTTCAAGAACAGTTATAACTACAACGCCAAATGGAACGGCAAGACCGACGTGCTGGGCGCACGCCTGGACGATCCGGGCCAGGCCTATGTGCTGCCCGAACCGGGCGCGCTGTCGCTGATGGCCCTGGCCGGCCTCGGGCTGATCGCGGCGCGGCGCCGCCAGCGCCGCAGCGGACGCTGAGGCGGACGGCATCGGGGCCGGGCGATGCGAATGCCATCGCCCGGCCCTTTCTTTTACTTCTCCTGTTTCTGCGCAGCCGGCTGCGACTGCGCCTTCTCCATCTCCTGCGCCCTGCGCATCGCTTCGCGCGCCGCCGGGCTGTTGACGTCGACGCCGGCCGCCTGCATCGCATTGCGCACCGCATCGTTGCCGGTCACGCCGCCGAAGGTGTAGCGCAGGCCCAGGTAGATGCGGCGCTGGTGCACGGTGGTGTCGGTGCGGTCGCGCAGGACATCGGTCTCGACGCGGAATTTCTGGCCGGTCGAATTGAGCACGTCGTTGGCGCGGATGTTCAGTGACAGGCGCTTGTCGAACTTGTGCTCATACGCGAGCGTCATCATGCCGAAGGGTTCGCGGTAGCCTTCGCCGGACAGCAGCTTCCCCTGCCGGAAGCCGAACAGGTTCACCGTGTTGGTCTCGTTGATCATCCACTGCCCGCCGCCCTGCAGCTGCAGCGAAGGCGAGGAACGCTTGTCGCCCGTCACGCCCAGCGCGCCGATGCGGTCCTGCTCGATGAAGCCCCAGTTCCCGTTGAACATGAAGCGGATGTTCGGCATCTTGTAGCCGCCCGGACGCCAGTTCGGCGGGATCATGCCCATCAGCGAGAATTCGATGCCGCCCGAGCGACGGTCGCCCAGGTTCTCGCGCGTGGTCAGGAGCGTGTTCTCGTTCAGGAAGACGCGGCGCTCGGTGATCACGTCGGACTCGCGGCGCAGGTAGCCGCGCACGCTGGCCGGCGCCAGGCCCATGATCTTGGTCTCGTAGCCCAGCTCCAGCGAATGCAGCTTCACGGCGTGCAGGCGCGGATTGCCCGAGCTGACGTAGTAGTCGTTGGCGTAGTTGACGAAGGGGTTCAGTTCCCCCGCGTTGGGACGCGAGATGCGGTCGGCATAGGACAGGCGCAGGTTCGAGTTCGCGTCCAGCTTGTAGGTCAGGAACAGGCTGGGCAGGTAGCTGGTGTACTGGTTCGTGGCCTGGATGCCGGTGGTGACCTGGTCGAGGTCCTGGTCGGTGCGCTCGATGCGCAGGCCGCTCTTGAAGGACCAGGTTTTATTGAGCGGCATCTCGTAGGTGCCGTACACCGCCACCACGTCCTGGTCGAGGTCGAACAGGTTGCTGCGGCGGGTGTCGAGGCCACCGCCGCCGCTCAGGAACAGGTAGCGGTTGTCGGCGGTCTGCTGCGTGCGCTGCCAGCGCGCGCCCGCGGTCAGGTAGCCCGGGCCGGACTTGCCGGTGAAGTCGGTGCTCAGGTCCGTGATGCGCACGCGGGTCTCGACGTCCTGGGCATAGTCGCGCAGGCTCGGCGCGCCGGTGGCCGGCATCGCCAGCGCCTGGTACAGGGTCGCGGTGTCGGCGGTGTTCGTGTTGGACGAGTGGCGCAGGTCGACCTTCAGGGTCTCGCCGTCGGCGGCGAAGCGGTGCTCGAAGCCGCCCACGAACTCATGGTTCAGCGCGTCGCCGTCGGTGCGGCGGCGCGTCAGGTAATCGACTACCGGCGCCTGGGTGGTGCGGAAGTCGGTGAAGTGCTCGTTCGAATCGCTGTCGTTGCCGCGCTTGTTGACCGACAGCGAGCCGGTCACGGTGTCGTGCTCGTTGTAGTTGTAGCGCCCGCCCAGGCCGGCCTGGACGAAGGTGTTGACGCCTTCGCGGCGCGCGGTGTTGCGCAGGCGGCTGATGACGCCAGTGCTCGGGTCGATGCGTTCGCGGATCTGTTCGGAATCGATGTCGTTGCCGTCGCGGCGCAGGTTCAGGCTGCCGTTGACCGAGGCGTAGCCGGCGCTGTAGCTGCCGTTGGCGAAGGCGTTGCCGCGGCCGCCCGGCGCGACCGTGCTGGCGACGGTGCCGTTCCCGCCCGGCTTGGTGTAGCGGCGCGAGATCAGGTTCAGGATCGGGCCGCCGCCCGCTTCGTTGCCGAATTCCGCGCCCGGGTTATTGATGACCTGGACCGATTCGTAGTTCTCGGCCGGCAGCGCATTGATGGCCGCGGCGCGGTTCTCGCCCTGCATCTGGGCGGTCGGCTTGCCGTCGACCAGGACGGTTACACGCTCGCTGCCGCGCAGACGCACGGTGCCGTTCGGATCGACGTTCACCGAGGGCACGTTGTTCAGCACGTCGCCGATCGAGGCACCGGCCGTGCTGGCGTCGTTCTTGATGTCGTAGACCTGGCGGTCGATGCGGTTGGTCTGGCGCTCGCTGACCACGTTCACGGTGGCGATCTCGCCTTGCTGCGGCGCTTGGGCGCTTACCGGCGCGGCGGGCTTGGCCGCCGGCGTGGGGACCGTCTTGGGCGCGGTCGTCTCAGTGGATTTGGTATCGGCGTTGGCCGTTTGGGCGCCGGCGTTCAGGCTCAGCAGCAGGAGCGCGATGGCGGCGGGGATCGCCTTGCGGGCGGTGGTGGACGAAGCCGCGGAGTGACTCGACATATGTATAAGAAAGATGATGAAAAGTAAAAAGATTAACCGTAGGAAAATATCATCTTTTGTACGTACCGGATAGTCCCAGCGGGTTGTTAAAATGGCTTTATCGCGGCGAGTGGAGACAACAGGTGAAGAAAGGCACAGGCATACTGCTCCAGGCAGCCGGCCAGATCATCAATCTCTGCACGCTGCTGGTCCTCGTCGTCTACCTGTTCGGCACTGTCGTGTGGATGCATGCACCGCTGTTCGGCGTGTTGGCGAGCGCCGCGCCCATGCTGCTGCTGCCGCTCGGCCTGGCTTGGCTGTGCCGCCGCATTGGACAGCGGCTGTGCGACGACAGCCCGGTTCTGCCGGCGTCGCCGCGCAAGCGCTGGCTGCTGGCCGCCATCGGCTTGGTGACGGTCGGCGCGTTTGCCACGATGGCCCACAGCGGCTACAAGGAAGTCGCATGCCATGCGGACCGGACCAGCCACGCGGACGGTTTCGAGCATGCGTGCCCGGGCGACCTCGCGCGTTGGGACGTGGGCTTCCTGCCGAACTTCATCGCCACCCGCAACCTGGCCTTTACACCGGTCGACCTCACGCACACGCCCTTCGCGCGGCTCGAGAGCCTTGGCGCGCGCGCCGAAACCGCCGTCGGCGTCCGTTCACGGCTCTACCGCGGCTTCCGGCTGCCGGATGGCCACCGCCTGACCCTGTACGAAGAGGACATGTCGTCCAACGGCATCACCACCTCGCGCCGCCCCGAGGACGAACCGGAGCGCATCAACGGCCTGCCGGCGCGGCTTGTCGTGATGGAAGCGCCGTCGGGCAAGGCGGTCTCGCTGCTGTCCTGGGTCGAGGGCCGGCGCGATTACCAGCTGTGGGTCGATGCGAATATTGTGCGCGTTCCCTTGCGTGGGCAGCTGTTTGCGCTGGCCGCTTCGCTGCCGCGGTCGGTGCCGGCCTGTCCCAAGGAAGTTCTACCCAGGCAAGCGCGCCGAGGGCCTGACGGCATGCCGCTCGACGATCCCATGCCCGAGATCGTCTCGCTCGATGTGAAAGCCGGCGCCAATGGGAGACCCTGCAAATGACAAGCTTCTTCCGCCGTTTCGCCATTCTCGCTTTCGCAGCGAGCGCAGAATCGCGCCATGTATCGACGTCTTGATGGAATTCAAGAGGAGGCCAACCTCGAACCTCTGCTGCCACCGATGTCTCGATCGCTTCGATTTTTACGAAAATGCCTTCAAAAAATGCTTTGCCTAATGTGTTTCAGCGAGGGTGTTAACCGACACTGCGATGGCGGATAACAGGCGATTTGTTCCAGTGAGAACGTCTGAACGCGTATGATTGCGTATCGACAAAATGCATTGGAGTATTAGTATGAAGAAACCCGTTTTGGGCTTATTCGCTGACGAAGCTGGGCTTCGTGATTATTTGGCCGGTAATCTGTCTCTGATTGAACCAGGACTTCGGCTCAAAAAAACAAATTACGGCGTGCACAATCCGTTGGGTGCAGATGGCTCATTCGATATCTTTGCCCAGGATAGGTTCGGCAACTTCGTGATTATCGAGATCAAACGAAGTGACCAGGCCGCAAGGCACGCGTTACACGAGCTTAGCAAATACATCGCGTTATTCATGGAGAGCCAGAAAGTCGACATCCACCGAATTCGTTGCTTTGTCATCTCCACCCACTGGCATGAACTCGATGTTCCGCTGTCGTTTTTCAAAGATTCCTGTCCTGTTGAGGTTAGCGGTTTCGAAGTCGCAGCGGCTGGAAGGAATGTAACCGTCAAGAAGCGACCGCTTCCGAAAGTCAGCCTGGCGTCGCGATTATCACCCGACATGCGCTTCATCTTCTTCGAATCAGCCGAGAATCAAAAAGGCTTTTGCGAAGACCTGCGACAGGCATTGGCTGGCATCCGGCACGCGCGCGCAGCATTGATCGTTATGGAGCCTATCGCCGACCGCGATTATATGTGTCTATTGTGCGCATGGCGTGTGCCAGATATTGCCTTGACCGACGTGAAAACACTGATTTTCAATCCGGATTTCCAGGAAGAGTATTATTTTTTTCCGGGATGGGAACTCGAAACCGATTTATGCGACTGGCTGGAGGACCAGAGTAAAAAAGCAACTGCCGTATGGCCCTCAGATGCCCGGGCAACGCCGGAAAAGGTAGAGAACTACAAGGCGCACCACCGGTATACGGAATTGATTAAACTCGGCGACTGGCCCGAAAATGACTTGGTCAACGATCTTGAGCAAGTAGTCCAATTCTTGGGCGCTAAGGATGTCTCCAGCAAGACGAGCAGGGCCAACCGGCATGAATTTGAAAAGCTGTCGAGTAAATCGACCGGCAAGTCATGGGATTATGCGTCAGATGCGTTCGAACAGTTCATTTCCAACAACGCGTTTTGGGTCTCGATGTACAAACAGGTGGCGCGGGACATTCCTGAGGATGCAACCGTTCATTTCATCGGTTCCAACATGCGCCATTTTTACTATGCTGTCCATCAGGCGATAGAGTATCCTGAAGCAGAGCTGTCCGCGTTTGCTATCAGCATCTCGGATGAAAATGGATTGCATGTCGATGTCGTCGGTGGCTGGCTTTGGGATGGTGTAACTTATCCGGCCAATGCTCGCGCGAATATCGAAGGAACCTATGGCACCACCGTTGCCTTGTCGCTCCTGCTTCAAAGCGCCGTGGACCAGAAAAACTATGATGCCGTATACCGTCAACACGGATTTTTCCCTTACGTTTCAGTACGCCATCCTGATACGGGAGAGTACAAGCTATACGGTCCGGACGACGCCCCTACACATGGGAGCGAATCGCAGCGATTATCTGCGTTTGTAAAAGCAAATCCGGATTATTGCGCTGAGGTATCAGCGTGTTTGGAGGCAGTCCCACGCAATTTCGCGAAAATCAAATAAGCTCAGCCGAATAGGCTGAGCGTAACCGTCACCCAGCAAAACATCGCTGCTGCGCTCGTGAAAAGTCCCGACAAGTGCCAAGTTTATTGGCGGTTCGAATGGTTTTCTATGAAGTCAGCGTCCGCCGCATCGCCTCCATCTCGCCGACGATCCAGGCGCGGAACTGCTGCACCTTGGCCATCGCCTCCTTGTGCGGATTGACCAGGAAGCGGTAGCCGTTCCCATACGGCGCGCTGCGGCAGTTCAGCACGCGCAGGCTGCCCGCCGCGATGTCCTCGTAGGCGATCCCGTAGGGGACCAGCGCGATGCCCTGCCCCGCCACCGCGGCCTGGGCCAGCACGCCCCAGTGGCTGAAGGTGCGCGAGAAATCGTACCGGCCCTCGAACTTGCCCTTGAGCGCCTTGTTCTCGTTCAGCAGCTGCAGCCAGGACTCCGGCGTGCGCTCGCACAGCAGCGGAAAGCGGGCCAGGTCGGCAAGCTGCAGCGCGTCCCCGGCGGCGTCCAGCAGTTCGGGGCTGTAGACCGGCACCAGGCGTTCGCGGAACAGCAGCGCCGGGTCGCCGTCCTTGGCGGGGCCGAAGCGGATCGCGACGTCGACGTTGTCGTCTTCCAGGTTGACAGGGGTATCGTTCGAATCGATGCGGATGTCGAGTTCGGGATGCAGCTTGGTAAAGCGCGGCATGCGCGGCACCAGCCACTTGATGGCGAAGGAATGCGTGGTCGAGATGCGCAGGATGGCTTCCTCGTCGCCGCGCTGCAGGGCCGCGACCTTGGCGCGCAGGTCGCCGAGCGAGCGGCCGACCGCGATCGCCAGCTCCTGCCCCTTGGCCGTCAGCGCGATGTGGCGCGGATGGCGCACGAACAGCGGAAAACCGACCGTCTCCTCCAGTTGCTTGACCTGCAGGCTGACCGCAGCCGGTGTCTTGTGCAGCTCCTGGGCCGCCAGCTTGAAACTGCCCCAGCGGGCCGCGCATTCGAAATCGATCAGGCCGGACAGGCTGCGCAGGGGCTTCACGCGCCCACCCAGCATAAGTTTTTCTTATTCATTGCCTTATTATTTTCTTGTTTGAACAATTGCTACTCTGCATAGAAAATATAGCGGATTCACCAAGAACCCGCCAGCTCTTCAGTGCTTTCAGCGTAAGGAAAACCATGTCCAGGAACATCCTGGTGATCGGCGGTACCCGTTTCATCGGCCGGCTGCTCGTGCAGCGCCTCCTGCGCGCCGGCCACCGCGTCACCATCGCCACCCGCGGCTATGCGCCCGATCCCTTTGGCGACCGCATCCAGCGCATCCGCGCCGACCGCCGCAACGAACTCGCGATGCGGGCCGTGGCCAAGGCCGGCCCCTTCGACATCGTCTACGACCAGATGTGCTACAGCCCGCTCGATGCGGCGATCGCCGTGCGCACCTTTGCCGGCCAGGTCGGACGCTACGTCATGACCTCGACCGTCGATGCCTACCGCGTGCTGGGTTTCGACCGTCCGGGGCTGCTGACCGAGGACGCGCTCGGGGTCGAAGCCCAGGCCATCGACGCGAACTACCCCTGGCATGACCCGCGCCGCGCGACCGAGTGCTACGTGAGCGGCAAGGTGCAGGCCGAAGCCTACCTGGTGCGCGACGGCTCGCTGCCGCTGGTGACGCCGCGCCTGGGCCATGTGCTGGGCGGGCCGGAAGATTTCACGGGGCGCCTGGCCCATTACGTCGAACTGGCGCGCGCCGGCGCGACTTTGCACTATGCGAACGACAGGGCGGCGGTGTCCTTCATGACCGGCCACGGCGCGGCGGACTTCCTGTTCTGGACCGGGATGCAGGATTTCATGGGGCCGGTGAACGCGGCCTGCGATGGCGCGCTGTCGGCTTCGATGCTGTACCGGCGCGTCGGCGAGGTGCTGGAGACCCCGGTAAAGACGCGGCGCGCGGCGTCGCCCGTGGCGCCGGGCCGGCTGTCGCCGTTCGACCTGCCGGGGCCGATGGTGCTGGACACGTCGCGCGCCAAGGCGCTGGGCTATGCCTTCGGCCATACGGACGAATGGCTGGATCACGCGATCCGGCAGCACGACCTGGCTTTCGTCTAGCCTTCACGGCTGCCATGAAATTGAAAAAGGATGTGTCAAAGCCTGTTTTCTGAAGGCGAAGCGGTATATTGCGCAGTCCTTCTTTACTGCCGCAATGTCCGGTTCCATCATGGCTTCTCACAACGCACACCACTCGACCGGACTGGCGGCCGGCCTGATCGCCGCCGCCGTCGTCGAGCACGCCGGCGCCGCCGGCTTTTGCCACATGTGGAGCCTTCTCGCCCTGCTCATGGGTACCCTCGGCGGCACGGCGCCCGACTGGCTCGAGGTGAAGTGGTGGACCAGGAAAAGGAAGCTGTGGATCACCCATCGGACCTGGACCCACTGGGGCCTGGGATGGCTGGCCTTGCTGGCATGGTCTTATTGGTCGCTCAATGAGCAAACCTGGGCACCGCTGAGCTTCGGATTCGCTGCGGGCGGCGTCATGCATCTTCTCGCCGACTGGCCGAATCCCCTGGGCGTGCCCTGGATCGCGAAACGGCGTTCCCTACATCTCTGGAAAAGCGGACGATGCGACCTCATCGTCATCGCCCTCGCCTGGGGTGCCGCATTCATCGTCGCGGACAAGCTGTATTTTCACGCGCCTTAGCGCTTGCCCGCCTTCTCGCGCGCTACCCAGTACAGCAGCAGGATCAGCGCCGCATACGGCAGGATCGACAGCAGGTCCGCGCTGGCCCCGGCAAAGAAGGGGTTCGACGCCTCGGCCCACTTGCCCATCGTGGTGTCGAAGTCGGTCAGTACGCCCGCCGTGATGGCGATGATGATGCCGGCCAGCGCACCGCCGGCGATGTAGCCCGAGGCCAGCAGCGTACCCGAGCTGCGGTCGCCCGCGGCCTGGCGCTCTTCCTCGTTCAGGCCGGCGTATTGCGGCAGCCTGTTGTTGCGGCGGTCGACCATCCAGCGGATCAGGCCGCCGATCGCGATCGGCAGCGTCGACACCAGCGGCAGGTACACGCCGACCGCGAAGGACAGCGCATTCACGCCGGCCATCTCCAGCACCACGGCGATCATCACGCCGAACACCACCAGGGTCCAGGGCAGTTGCTGGTCGAGGATGCCCTTGATGATGTAGGACATCAGCACGGCCTTGGGCGCATCGTATTTCTTGACCTCGGAGCCGTCCGGGCGCGTATGGAACTGGCCGTTGATGCCCGGATCGACCAGGTAGGCCAGCGAACCGTCGTCGCGCACCAGGTATTTGCCGGCCGGGCCGCCGGTCGTATCCGTCTTTTGCCAGACTTTATACGTGGCGTGATCGGAAGCAGCCTGCGGGCCCTGCAGCTGCGCGGTCTGGGCCAGGCCGCCGGCCTGCGCCGACGTCAAACGCACCTGCGGCGCCACCTGGGCGGCCGGCACATAGACGGTGCCGGCGTCGTTCAGCTTCAACAGGATGGGGCCGAGGATCAGCGCCGAGGCGAAGGCGCCGGCCAGGATCGCATACTGCTGCAGGCGCGGCGTGGCGCCGACCAGGAAGCCGGTCTTCAGGTCCTGCGAAGTGGTGCCGGCGTTCGACGCGGCGATGCAGACGATGGCGCCGACCGACAGCGCGGTCACGTAGTAGCGGCCGCCGGTCCAGCCCATCACCAGGAAGATCAGGCAGGTGAACAGCAGCGTGGCCACCGCCATGCCGGAAATCGGATTCGAGGACGAGCCGACCTCCCCCGTCAGGCGCGAGGACACGGTCGAGAACAGGAAGCCGAACACCAGGATCAGCAGCGCGCCCAGCAAATTCATGTGCAGCGGCGTGGCGAAGGTGATCACGGCGATGATGCCTAGGCAGCCGATCGCCACCCACTTCAGCGGGATGTCCTGGTCGGTACGCAGGGATGCGTCACCGGTCGAACCCGACTTGAAGCCGGCCAGGCCGCCGCGCAGGCCGTTCCAGATCGTCGGCAGCGAACGCACCAGCGAGATCAACCCGCCGGCCGCCACCGCGCCCGCGCCGATGTAGAGCACGTAGGCGCTGCGGATGTCGTCCGGGCCCATGTCCTTGATGAGCATGGTCCCCGGCGCCAGCGGCACGGTGAGCAGCTCGCCGAAGAATTTGATCATCGGGATCAGCAGCAGATAGGACAGCACGCCGCCGGCCGCCATCGTCATCGCGATGCGCGGGCCGATGATGTAGCCGACGCCCAGCAGTTCGGGCGAGATCTCGGCGCCGGCCGAACCGGCCCGCAAAGGCGCGCCGAACACGAAGTTGACCGTGTCCTTCCACAGCTTGAAGGAGATGTTCAGGGTTTTATAGAGCAGGCCGATGCCGAAACCGCCGAAGATGATGAAGGCGCGCGTGCGTGCGGCTTTCGCTTCATCGGAACCTTCGAGGCGCACTTCGCCGGCGGCTTCGCGCGACGAGGGCGTGGCGGCGGCCTTCAGCACCTCGGCGCAGGCCGTGCCTTCCGGGTATTTGAGTTCGCGGTGCTGGTCGACGATCATCGTGCGGCGCATCGGGATCATCATCAGGATGCCGAGCAGGCCGCCCAGCACGCCCACCAGCATCACGCGCGAGATCTCCAGGTCGAAGCCGAGGATCATGATCGCGGGCATGGTGACGCCCAGGCCGAAGGCCAGCGACTCGCCGGCCGAGCCGGCGGTCTGGGTGATCGAGTTCTCGAGGATGGTCGATTCGCGCCCGCCGGCCTTCTTGGCCATGCCGAACAGGGTGATCGCAATGACCGCCACCGGAATCGAGGCGCTGACCGTCAGGCCCACCTTCAGCACCAGATACAAGGAGGAAGCACCGAAGATCATGCCCAGCACCGTGCCCATGATCAGGGCGCGCAGGGTCAGCTCGGGCAGGTGGGCGGAAGCCGGGATATAGGGCTTGACCGCGGGCGGATGGGGATCGTACGGCATGGGTTCCTGGGGCGAGTAAATGCGGGTATCGTGTTGCTGAACTGCAGGGTGCACTTAGCGCACCCTTAAATAGACACTAAGCTGGAACTATGGCACATGCCGTAGTGGAAGAAAAGCGGATTATAATTTTGAGGTAGACCGTGTTTACGCCCTGTCGGCACGGCGATCTGCCGGTCATCTGACCGTCATCAGAGAGTTCAAGTTTTGGCAACTACCAGTAAACAAGCGCCGCGCGCCTTCGGCGGCATCCGCGGTTTCATATTGATCGCCCTCGCCGTCCTGATCCTGTTCGTCGCGGGCGTGGCCGGCTACGTCCTGTTCCGCGTCCTGCCGAACGTGCCGGCGCTTGACGCCGTCACCGACTACCGGCCCAAGATCCCGCTGCGCATCTACACCGCGGACAAGGTCCTGATCGGCGAGTTCGGCGAGGAACACAGGGACTTCGTCCCGATCCAGAAGATCCCCGACCTGATGAAGAAGTCGCTGCTGGCGATCGAGGATGCGCGCTTCTACGAGCACGGCGCGATCGACTTCCAGCGCGGCCTCGGCGCGGTCTATTCGAACCTGCGCCACGGTTTCGGCGCCGGCGGCGGCTCGACCATCACCATGCAGGTGGCCCGCAACTTCTTCCTCTCGCGCGAAAAGCACATCGGGCGCAAGGTCAACGAGATCGCACTGGCCTACAAGATCGAGGCGGCGCTGTCGAAGGACGAGATCCTCGAGCTGTACATGAACCAGATCTACCTGGGCCAGCGCGCCTACGGTTTCTCGAGCGCCGCGCGCACCTACTTCAACAAGAACCTCGACCAGCTCAGCGTGGCCGAGATGGCGATGCTGGCCGGCCTGCCGCAGAACCCCTCGCGCCATAATCCGGTGGCGAACCCGAAGCGCGCGCGCGAGCGCCAGCACGCGGTGCTCAAGCGCATGCGCGAACTGGCTTACATCAGCGAAGACCAGTACCAGAAGGCGCTGAACGAACCGCTGCGCGTGAACACCCGCGGCCAGGAATTCGAAACCCACGCCGAGTACGTGGCCGAAGCGGCGCGCCAGGCGGTCTACAACCAGTTCAAGGAAGAGGCCTATACCAAGGGCATCCGCGTCTACACCACGATTCTGAAGGCCGAGCAGGATGCGGCCTACAACTCGGTGCGCCGCAACGTGCTGGCCTACGACCAGCGCCATGGCTACCGCGGCCCCGAAGGCCGCATCGAGCTGCCCGACGACCCGGTCGAGCGCGAAGACGCCATCGCCGACGCGCTCGGCAAGCGCCCCACCAGCGACGGCCTGATCCCGGCGGTGGTGCTCTCGAGCTCCGCCAGGGCGGTGCGGGTCGAAACCATCGATGGCGACGACGTCGAGATCAAGGGCGCGGGCCTGAAGTTCGCCGCCGGCGCACTGGCGTCGAACGCGAAGGAAGAGCGCCGCATCGCCAGGGGCGCGATCATCCGCGTGGCGAAGGACGCGAAGGGCAACTGGGCCATCACCCAGGTGCCTCAGGTGGCGGCGGCCTTCGTGGCGATCGACAGCGACACCGGCGCCTATCATGCGCTGGTCGGCGGCTTCGACTACAACCTGCAGAAGTTCAACCACGTGACCCAGGCCTGGCGCCAGCCGGGTTCCGGCTTCAAGCCCTTCGTCTACTCGGCTTCGCTGGAAAAGGGGTATTCGCCGGCGACGCGCATCCTCGACGCCCCGCTCGACATGCCGGGCGAGAACGCGGGCGCGACCTGGTCGCCGCAGAACGACGACTTCAAGTGGGACGGCCCGATCACCATGCGCCGCGCGCTGGCCGAATCGAAGAACGTGCCCTCGGTGCGCCTGCTGCGCGCGATCTCGGTGCCCTACGCCCATGAATTCATCGGCAAGTTCGGCTTCGACGCCGCGCGCCAGCCGGCAAACTACACGATGGCCCTGGGCACCGGCGCCGTCACCCCGCTGCAGATGGCCGGCGCCTATGCGGTGTTCGCCAACGGCGGCTACCGCGTCGAGCCCTACCTGATCGCGCGGGTCGAGGATGCCGACGGCAAGGTCATCGCCGAAGCCAGACCGGCGGCGGCGAAGCAGGAAGAGCGGCGCGTGCTGGATGCGCGCAACGCCTTCATCACCGACAGCATGCTGCGCGACGTGACCCGCTACGGCACCGGTGCCGCCGCCACCAAGGAGCTGGGCCGCACCGACATCGCCGGCAAGACCGGCACCACCAGCGACGCGGTCGACGGCTGGTTCAACGGCTACGGCGGCGGCGTGGTGGCGGTGGCCTGGATGGGCTACGACGATCCGAAGTCGCTGGGCGGTCGCGAATTCGGCGCCACGCTGGCGCTGCCGATCTGGATCGACTACATGCGCGTGGCCCTGGCCAAACGGCCGCAGGAAGAGCGCCCCGAACCGGAAGGCGTGGTGCGCGAGAACGACGACTGGGTGTACGCCGAGTTTGCCGAAAGCCCGGTCTTCAGCGGCATCGATCTGGACCAGCAGCCGGCAAGCGATCCGAACGCCCCGCTTGACCCGAACGCGCCGCCGGCCCAGCAGCAGGCCCAGCCGCAACAGCAGCAGCTCCAGAACAGCCTGTTCTGACCGGCCCGCGCCGGAAGCGCCGCGCAAAGCCCCTCTCCCGAGGGGCTTTTTCTTTTGGCGAACACTTGGCCACAAATAAAGTGCACTTAGCAGAAATTATCGCAAGATCGTGGGCCTGATCCTACACGGAGGGCCGGGCACATCCTATTTTGAACGCCCATGGCCAACCCCATCATGGCGTCATCCACCACATAAGGAGAAGATCATGAAAAAATACCAAGGCGTTCTCATCGGTGCTCTGATGGCGATGAGCCTGGCCGCATGCAGCTCCACCGGTACCGACTCCAGCAGCACGGGCGGCTCGTCGTCGAGCGCGACCTCGAGCGGCTCGGGCGAAGGCAGCGCCAGCGGCAGCAGCATGACCGGCACCTCGAACTCCGGCACCATGGGCACGTCCGGCAACGGCGCTTCGGGCA
>Ga0265798_10004017_pt1 | contig 20602 bp, 14 predicted proteins | sample P3T30metagenome_FD_192430 | JGI IMG/M metagenome (GOLD analysis project Ga0265798, IMG submission 192430) | Plant litter microbial communities from East Loma Ridge, Irvine, California - P3 T30 | ecosystem: Environmental > Terrestrial > Plant litter > Unclassified | place: USA: California... | reverse complement strand
TTCGACAAGACCGCCCTCGTCTTCGGCCAGATGGACGAGCCGCCGGGAACGCGCCTCCGCGTGGCCCTGTCGGCGCTGACGATGGCGGAGTACTTCCGCGACGTGCAGAAGCAGGACGTCCTGCTCTTCATCGACAACATCTTCCGCTTCACGCAGGCCGGTTCCGAGGTGTCGACCCTCCTCGGTCGCATGCCGTCCGCCGTGGGGTACCAGCCGAACCTGGCCGACGAGATGGGTGTCCTCCAGGAGCGCATCACGTCGACCCGCGGTCACTCGATCACGTCCCTGCAGGCCATCTACGTGCCTGCCGACGACTACACCGACCCCGCGCCGGCCACGACGTTCGCGCACCTCGACGCCACGACCGAGCTGTCGCGTGAGATCGCGTCGCAGGGTCTGTACCCGGCCATCGACCCGCTGACCTCGACGAGCCGCATCCTCGACCCCCGCTACCTGGGCGACGCGCACTACAACACGGCCATCCGTGTCAAGGCGATCCTTCAGAAGAACAAGGAGCTCCAGGAGATCATCGCGATCCTCGGTGTCGACGAGCTCTCCGAAGAAGACAAGATCACCGTCTCGCGCGCTCGTCGCATCCAGCAGTTCCTCTCGCAGAACACGTACATGGCGAAGAAGTTCACCGGTGTCGAGGGCTCGACGGTCCCCTTGAAGGAGACCATCGAGTCGTTCACGGCCATCGCAGACGGCGAGTTCGACCACGTCGCGACGCAGGCCTTCTTCAACGTCGGATCCATCTCCGACGTCGAAGAGAAGTGGGCTCAGATCCAGAAGGAGAACGGCTGATCGTGGCTGCTCTCTCAGTGAGCGTCGTCTCGGCCGACCACGAGGTGTGGTCGGGCGAGGCGTCGTCGATCGTCGCTCGCACCGCCGAGGGTGAGATCGGGATCCTCCCGGGTCACGAGCCTCTCCTCGCGATCCTGGCCACCGGTCAGGTCCGGGTCAGGCTGTCGGACGGCACCACCGTCGAGGCGACCGCGGATGACGGCTTCCTGTCCGTCGAGAACGACACGGTCACCGTGGTGGCGCGCAACGCGCAGCTCGTCTGACCCGTCGTCCACCTGCTCCACCATGTTGTTCCTGCTGCCCCCGTCCGAGACCAAACTCGACGGGGGCAGCAGTGGTTCCCGGCTCGACTTCGCCGGGCTGGCGTTCCCCGGGCTCGAACCGATCCGTCGTGACGTCGTCGGGCGCCTCACGCGCCTTGCCGCCGACGAGTCCGCGGCCCTCGCGGCCTTGAAGCTCAGCCCGCGTCAGCACGACGAGGTCGTTCGCGATCGACGGCTGCTCGACTCGCCGACCATGCCGGCCTTGAGCCGTTACACGGGCGTTCTCTTCGATCCGATCGGCGCTGAGGGGCTCTCCGAGGCCTCGTGGGCCTGGGCCGAGCGGCACATCGTGATCCACTCGGCGTTGTTCGGTCCTGTGCGTGCACACGACCTCATCCCCGCCTATCGCCTCTCGCACGACTCGCGGCTGCCCGGGCCGTCCCTCAGAGCGACGTGGCGCGGCGCCGTGTCATCGGCGCTGGCGGAGACGGGTGAGTTCATCGTCGACCTCCGGTCGGAGGGCTACGTCGGCCTCGGACCCGCGGGGGAGCGGTCAACGTACGTCCGGGTGGTCGCCGATGTCGGCGGTCGGCGCAGGGCCCTGAACCACTTCAACAAGAAGTCCAAGGGACTGCTCGTGGCCGCACTCCTCGACGAGCGTCCCGTCCTCCACGACCGGGGCGACCTGTTCGCCTGGTGCGCCTCCCGAGGCATCGTGGTCGAGGGCGGTGCCGAGACCGTGCTGGTGTCCGACTCGCTTCTCGACGGGGCGCCCGTCACGTGACCGGCACCGGGCCCTCGCGATAGACGATGCCCTCGTGCCGGAGGAGCCACTGCTTCGTCTCCACGCCCCGACCGACGGTGTATCCCGTCACTCCACCTGTTCGTCCCAGGACGCGGTGACACGGCACGAGCAGGGGGAGCGGGTTCGCAGCGACGGCCCCGCCTACCGCACGACCGGCCTGGGGGCTGCCGATGGCCCCGCCGAGTCTGCCGTAGGTCGTCGTCTCGCCCCAGCCGACCTCGGACAGGGCCGACCAGACGGAGCGCTGGAAGATCGTTCCCGTCATGCGCAGGGGGAGGTCGAAGCGACGTCGGTGACCGCTGAAGTAGTCGGTGAGCTGCCGACGGGCGGCGTGCAGCAGAGGGTCCGGACGCTCGTCGAGGTCGTCGTGCGGCAGCAGGTCTCGCTCGGCGACGACGACGCGCTCGACGGCGAAGTGCCGGGTGATGATCTCGATCCGCCCGATGGGGCTGTCGAGTCGGACGAAGCCGAGGTCGTCGACGTCGGACTCGTCCTCCGGCGGGAGCGGAGGCACGAGGACGAGGTCAGGCATGGCGACACGGTACGAGGCGGATCCGGTGCGGGGGCGGGGGCCGTCGGGGGGTGTGGACGGTGCGGCGCAGGGGACATCGGTGGAGGAGACGACGCGAGGCGTGGACGACGCTAGCGTTGCGGACGGGGCGCCCCGCGCCTCCTCGGCCACTCGACGGAAGGATGGACGCGTGGGTCACGATGACGTGGGGGACGAGGACGACCGGCATCACGTCGATGACGTCGATGCGACCGTGGTCGGTCGACCGGAGGACACGGTGCTGCGCGCCGAGGCGGCGGCGACCGGACGGACGACGGCGGGTCGGCATCAGCAGGTGCCGCCACGCCGGTGGTCCCGGGTCCGGGTGGGGGCCGACGTGCATCGCCTCGACCGTCCGGTGGTCGTCGGGCGACGCCCCACGGCGCCGCGGGTCGTGCTCGGCGTGCCGCCGTCGCTGGTCGCCGTCCCGTCGCCGACCCAGGAGGTCTCGAGCAGCCACGTCGAGCTGCGGCAGGACGGCGACGTGGTCGTCGTCACCGACCTGCGCTCGACCAACGGGACGATCGTGAGGTCTCCGGGCCGCGTTCCCGTGAAACTGCGGCAAGGCGAGTCGACCGTGGCCCTCGCAGGCACGATAGTTGACCTAGGCGACGGCAACATCCTCGAGATCCTCGCCCCCACCCGTTCGACCGTTCAGGAAGAAAACCACACGTGACAGAGCTCGGCCGTTCGACGACCGCCCACACCGTGACCCTCGGCGACGACTCGATCGTCCTCGACTGGGCCGGTGTCACCGACGTGGGCCGCAGGCGCGCTCACAACGAGGACAGCTTCCTCGCCGAGTCCCCGTTCTTCGTCGTGGCCGACGGCATGGGCGGCCACAGCGCAGGCGACGTGGCCAGCGACGCCGTCGTCCGGCGGATGCTCGAGGGGGCGACGGAGACGACGGTGACGACCGAGGGCCTCGAGGAGGCACTCCGCCGCGCGACCGCCGACATCGCCGTCGCCGCCGAGGGGACCGAGTCGGGCGTCGGGACGACCGCCACGGGCGCCGTCCTGTCCCACGGGGACGAGGGCTTCGAGTTCACGGTCTTCAACGTGGGCGACTCCCGCGTGTACCTCGTGCACGAGGGCGTGCTGCACCAGGTCACCATCGACCACTCCGTCGTCCAGGAGATGGTGGACGCCGGTCTGCTCCGCGCGGAGGACGCCGAAGGGCACCCCGACAGCAACGTCATCACCCGCGCCGTCGGGTTCGACACCGAGCAGAGCCCCGACTACTGGCGGGTCCCCGCTCTGACGGGACTGCGCCTCCTGGCCTGCTCCGACGGTCTCACGAAGGAGCTCTCGACGGCTCGCATCGAGGAGATCCTCGCGCAGACGGACGATTCGCTGCGAGCGGCCACCGCGCTCGTCGACGCCGCGGTGGAGGCCGGCGGCCGCGACAACGTCACGGCCGTCGTGGTCGACGTCCGATCCGCGACGGGCCCGCACGTCACCTCGGAGGACTGACAGCAGGACGGCGTCCTCCCTCCCCTTAAATGGGGGAGCCGGCTCTGTCCCCCGGACGCGTCGACCGGGGCACAACGCCCGACCGGTCCACTTACAATCGATCGCGCCGACATGACGTCGGACCGACCCGACGAGTGACATCCGGCTGACCTTCCAGGAGGGCGACGTGGCACGACGACTGCCGTCCCAGCCTCCTGTGCTGCCCGGTTTCAGCCCCGTCCGCGTGCTCGGGTCCGGCGGTTTCGCCGACGTGTTCCTCTACGAGCAGAACATGCCCCGGCGCCAGGTGGCGGTGAAGGTGATGCTGAGCGAGGTCGTCGACGATCAGGTCCGGCACATGTTCCAGGCCGAGGCGAATCTCATGGCCCAGTTGAGCTCGCATCCCTCCATCCTCACCGTCTACCAGGCGAGCGTCTCCGCCGACGGCAGACCGTATCTCGTCATGGAGCTCTGCTCGTCGTCGCTCAGCGAGCGGTACCGGCACGACCGCATCCCCGTCGCCGACGTCCTCCGCATCGGCGTCAAGATCGGCAGCGCCGTCGAGACGGCTCACCGTCAGGGTGTCCTGCATCGTGACATCAAGCCCTCGAACATCCTCATGACCGCCTACGGCCATCCCGTCCTGTCCGACTTCGGCATCGCCGCCTCGCTCGGCGAGAGCCAGCCGAACGACGTGGTGGGGATGTCGATCCCCTGGTCGGCGCCCGAGGTGCTCCTGGACGAGACGGGCGGCACGATCGAGTCCGAGGTCTGGTCCCTCGGCGCCACGGTCTACTCGCTTCTGGCCGGCCGCAGCCCCTTCGAGATCCTCGGCAGCGAGAAGAACACCGCGTCGGACCTCATCGGCCGCATCGACAAGGCCCGCCTGGCGCCCACGGGGCGGACGGACGTCCCCCCGAGCCTCGAACGCGTCCTCGCGAGGGCGATGTCACGGCGTGCCGAGCACCGTCCCTCGAGCGTCCTCGAGCTCATCCGCGAACTGCAGCAGGTCGAGAACGAGCTCGGCGTCTCGCCGACGCCGATCGAGGTCGCCGTGGACGACTGGGCGCTGGCGACGGTGGCCGATCTCGAGGACCGGACGCGCCTGCGGGGGGCTGCTCCCGCCGGTTCGGCGAGTCGACGTCGTCGTCGTCGTCGGGTGACCGCGGCTCAGGCCGAGGCCGTCCACGGGACGGGGACCATCGGCGGCCGAGCCCTGCCTCGCGGCACCGGCTCGTCCCGACGTCGACCGCTTCGCAGTGGCGCCGGCCTGGCCGCCGTGTGGCTGCTCGTGGCGGCGGCGGTGGTCGTCATCGGCCTCGGAGCAGCGGGGACCCTGGTGCTCGTCCGTTCCGATCCCGACGAGATCCCGCGGGTCACCGACGTCGTGGCGACACGTGACGACGGCTCCGTCCTCTTCGAATGGGACGACCCGGGCCTGCTGGCCGGTGACACCTACGTCATCGTCACCGACACGGCGGCGGGCGGCGACACGAGCCAGCAGACCGCGTCGCGCTTCGTCGTCGGCGACGCCGACGGCCGTGCTCAGGTCTGCGTCACGGTCAGCGTCAATCGGGACGGGCGGACGGGCCCGCCGAGCGCCGAGGCGTGCGCGTCCGGGGTCGGCGGATGAGCCGCATCGTCGACTGGGTCCGGGTCAACCGGTCGAAGACGGCGACGGCGTTGAGCAGCGTCCTCATCGTGGGTCTGGTCGCAGGGGTCTCCGTGGTCAGCGGGGGCTACGAGCAGCGGCGTGTCGATCTCGACGACGGCACCGTCTGGGTGGCCAACGGCTCGCGCTCCGCCATCGGTCGCGCCAATCCGGATGTCGGCGAGCTGAACACCGCGGTGCGGAGCCAGGGGTCCGACATCGCGGTCGAGCAGAACGGCGACGCCGTCGTGCTCGTCGATCGGACGACCGCGACGGTGGGTGTGGTCGACCCCGCCACCGCGACGGCCGACGTCAGCACGCCGCTGCCGCCTGAGCGGCCCGAGGTGCTCCTCGCCCCCGGCCGGGCCGTCGTCGTGTCGGGCGGCACGGGGGACCTGTGGTCGACGCCGTCATCCGAGCTCGCCTCGTTCTCCACGGACGCGCCGGCGGAGCTGAGCCTCGGCCGCGACGTCGTCGTCGACTCGACGCCGGCGGGAGTGGTCGTGGCGTTCTCGGCGGCGAACCGGACGCTGTCGACCATCGACGGCGCCGGGGGCTTGGACGTCGTCTCGTCCGAGCCCGTGGCGACGACGGGGGAGGGGCCGTACCAGGTGGCGTCCGTCGGCCCCCATCGGGTCCTCCTCGACACGCTGACGGGCGAATTGTTCGTCGACGGTCGGGTCGTCGACCTGCCCACCACACCGGACGGCGGTCTCGCGCTGCAGCGGAGCAGCGCCGGCGGCGACTCGGTCATGGTGGGCACCTCCGCCGGTCTGCTCTCGGTGGCGTTCGCCGGAGGCCGGGTCTCCGAGCCCGTCGCTGACCGGTCCGGGGTGCCTGCGCGCCCGGTCGTCGTCGACGGCTGCGCCCGGGCGGCCTGGTCGGACGGGGGCGAGTGGAGCTCCTGCTCGTCGGCGCGAGGAGGTCTCAGCGAGCTCGAGGGCATGCCCCGCGATGCCGAGCCGACCTATCAGCTCAACGGTCGTCGGGCGGTGCTGAACGATCCGGTCAGCGGACGCAGCTGGGCCGTCCAGTCGGACGGCCGCCTCATCGACAACTGGGACGATCTGCTCGAGAAGGACGACCGGCCCCAGGACGATGAGGACGACGTCGGAGACGACACCCTCGAGCTCGACCCCGATCAGAAGGCCCCGGTCGCCGTCGACGACGCTCTGGGGGCACGCCCCGGCCGGGCGACGACCCTGGCCGTCCTCCTGAACGACTCCGACCCGAACGGGGATCCGTTGATCATCGACGAGGTCTCGGGCCTCGACCGGTCGATCGGTCGACTGGACGTCGTCGGCGATCGACAGCGGCTCCTCCTGACCCTGAGCCGCGAAGCGACCGGGCCGGTCACGTTCGACTACACGATCTCCGACGGTCGCGGCGGACAGGACACCGCGACCGTGACCATCGACGTGGCGACCGCCGACGACAACCGAGCGCCGGTGCAGGTCCGGCAGTCCACCGTCGAGGTGGCGTCCGCAGGGCGCGTCACGACGCCGGTCCTGGGCGACTGGGTGGATCCGGACGGCGACGCCTTCTACCTGACCTCCGCCTCGGCCGCCGACCGGGTGTCGTTCACCCCCGACGGCGACGTGGTCTATCAGGACGCCGGTGAGGGGCCGGCGACGATCGAGGTGGCACTGACGGTCTCCGACGGGCGCTCCGAGTCGAACGGCCTCCTGCGGATCACGGTCTCGCCCCCGGGCGACACTCCGTTGACGGCGGACTCGTTCGCCGTCCAGGCCTACGCGGGTCAGCAGACGACCGTGCGACCCCTGGTGTACGCGCACGGGGGCACGGGGCCGGTGACGCTCAACAGCGTGCCGCAGCAGGACGGCACCGACATCGCGGCGAGCTACGACGCGGGGACCTTCCTCTTCAGCAGCGACGAGGTCCGGACTCACAACCTGGAGTACACGGTCACCGACGGCGATCAGACGGCCACCGGCACGATCCGGGTCGAGGTGCAGACGCCGCCCGACGTGAACAGCCCCCCGGTGACGACTCCCAAGACGGTGTTCGTCGAGACCCTGAGCAGCCAGACCGTCGACATCGCGGCGACCGACCGCGACCCGGCCGGGAACGTCCTGCTGGTGACCGCCACCTCCGGCGTGCAGCCGTCGAGCGGACTGCGAGTCGAGACCCTCGACCAGCGGTTCGTCCGCGTGACCCTCACCGGCCCCCTCGACGACGGACCGGTCGATTTCTCCTACACGGTCACGAACGGCCTGGCGTCGGCCGTCGGGAGCGTCACGGTCGTGGAGATCCCGCGCCGCCAGCAGACGCAGCCGCCGGTCGCGACGGACGACCAGGCGACGGTGAGGGTCGGTGACGTCGTCGACATCGACGTCCTGGCCAACGACGAGCAGCCCGATGGCGACGACGTCTCGCTCGCGCACGACCTGCGGAGGGACGTCCCGGCAGGAGGGGGATTGCTCTTCGCCTCCGGAGATCGACTCCGGTACCTCGCCCCGACGACCCCCGGGATCGTGACGGCCGTCTACACCGCCGTCGGCGAGGACGGTCAGACCGCGGATGCCCAGATCACGATCACGGTGCGCGAGATCGACGCCGCGACGAACGCCTCCCCGGTTCCCGAGACGGTGACGGCGCGGGTGGTGACCGGCGAGACCGTCCGGCTCGCCGTCCCGCTCGACGGCATCGACCCGGACGGCGACAGCGTGCAGCTCGTCGGCGTGGGCAGCAACCCGGAGAAGGGAGCGGTCACGATGTCGGGCGCCGATCGCCTCGACTACGAGGCGGGGCCCTACTCGGCCGGAACGGACTCGTTCGAGTACTCCGTCGTCGACGCCCTCGGCGCGAGGGCCACCGGGACGGTGCGCATCGGCATCTCGGCTCCAGCCGAGGGATCGCGCTCTCCGGTGGCGATCGAGGACGACGTCAGCATGCGCCCCGGTGGATCGATCGCCGTGCGGGTGCTCGACAACGACTCGGATCCTGATGGGGGCGACCTGTCGGTGACGGGCGTGGAGACCGCAGGCGAGGAGGTGGGCGCCGAGATCGTCGACGGCGAGCTGGTGTCCGTCACGCCGCCGACGACACCGGGGCGCTACGGGGTGGTCTACACGGTCGAGAACGCCCGAGGCGGCACCAGCTCGAGCTTCGTGACCGTCACGGTCGATCCCGACGCCGCGCTGACGCCTCCGCTGGTGGACGACACGGTGCTCGATCTCCGCGACATCCGGGGGCGGTCGACGGTCGACGTCGACGTGCTGGCGAACGTCTTCTCCGCCGACGGTCCCGTGTCCCGTTCGGGACTCGGGCTCGAGCCCGGCTACGGCGACACGGCGACCGTGACCGACCAGCGGCGCATCCGGGTCACCGTGACCGACGCCGCTCAGATCATCCCGTTCTGGGTCGCCCATCCGGACGATCCCACGGTCAGGGCCCTCGCCTTCATCCGCGTGCCCGGCTTCGATGACGCGCTGCCGCAACTCGATCGATCCGCGCCCTCCATCACGGTCGTCAGCGAGACCCCCGTCGACATCGACCTCGACGACTACGTCATAGCCGCGGGCGACCGCGGTGTGCGCTTGACCGACTCCGGCTCCGTACGGGCCACCCACGCGAACGGCGACGACCTCGTGGTCGACGACACCACTCTGCGGTTCACCTCGGCGGATCTCTTCTTCGGAGTGGCCTCCCTCTCGTTCGAGGTCACGGACGGACGCTCCGCGGACGACCCGGACGGCCGGACCTCCACGCTCGTCCTGCCCATCACGGTGACGCCTCGCGAGAACCAGCCTCCCGTCTTCACCGGGACCTCTCTCGACCTCGAGCCCGGGCAGTCGCGCACCATCGACCTCGCGAGGCTCACCACCTACCCCTATCCCGACGACCTCGACGAACTCCGCTTCGCCCTGGGGCGGCCGTCGGGCCAGGGATTCTCCTTCGACCTCTCGGGTCGGGAGCTGACGGTGACGGCGGGCGCGTCGACGTCGAAGGGCACCACGCGCACGCTGCCCGTCACGGTGGCGGACGCGGCAGCGACGGGCCGAGGAGGCGCGGTGCGGCTGGCCGTCGTCGGTTCGACTCGACCCCTCGTGGCTCCGGCGCCGGACTCGGTCGTGGTCGCCAGGGGGCGGAGCGCCTCCCTCGACGTGCTGGCCAACGACCAGGCCCGGAACCCGTTCCCCGGCCAGAGGCTGCGGGTGTCGGGCATCCGCGGTCTGAGCGGCTCGGCCCTCCCGGCAGGCGTCTCGGTCACACCGAGCGCCGACGGCGGCACCCTGTCCGTGTCCGTGAGCGACTCGGCGGCGCCCGTCGACGCGAACGTCCAGTACCAGGTCGTGGATGCCACCGGCGATCCGTCGAGAGCCGTCTGGGGCAACGTGACGATCTCCGTCCAGGACGTCCCCGGCACTCCCGTCGCGCCGGTCCGCATCGGGGGCTTCACGGGAGGGCAGCTGACCCTCTCGTACGCCGCCCCCGTCGCGAACAACTCGCCGTTGCGCGGCTTCCGGATCGACGGCGTGGGCTCGGCCGGCACGACCTATTCACGGGATTGCGGCCTGTCGACGGTGTGCACGCTCACCGATCTCGATCCCGAGCAGACGTTCCGCTTCTCGGTCGTGGCCGCCAACGCCGTCGGAACGAGCGAGCCCAGCGCGGCGAGCGAGCCCTACCGTGCGGACTTCGTCCCGGCGGCGCCCGCGAACGTGCAGGTGCTCCCCTCCGCGACGACGCCGGGCGCTCTCGACGTCAGCTGGTCCGCCGTCCCGCGCCCCGCCGGGGGGACGGCCGTGACGGGGTACTCGGTGGAGATCACCGGCAGCGGCGCCCCCGGCGTCCAGTCCACCCCCTCGACGTCGACGACCGTCGCCGGGCTCGTGCCCGGCGGTCGCTACGACGTCCGGGTCTTCGCCTCGAACCGTGCGCAGGTGACGAGCTCGACCGACTGGTCCCGCAGCAGCGCCGTGCGCGCCACGGCCGTCGGCGTCCCCGGCGCCTTCTCCGTCCGGGCGGGGGCGACGCGCAACCAGATCTCGATCTCGTGGACGGCACCGGCCACGGCCGGGGGATCGGCGCCCCGCTACGACGTCTACCGATCGCCGACGGGGTCGACCGTCACCGGCTGCGCGGCGACGGGCACCCGGGTGGCATCCGGACTCTCGTCGACGACGTACAGCGAGACGCCCGAGCGCGATGCCGGTTACACCTACACCGTGGTGGCGTCGAACGGCGTCTTCTGCTCGAGCGCAGGAGCCGCAGCCGAGTCCGTCACTCCTCCGGGTCGCGCCGGCGGCACCTGGGGCGTGGAGTACCGCGGCCCGGACGGGCAGTTCAAGGCCCGCGTCCAGGGGCTCGCCGCCACGGGTGCGGTCGACTTCTACCAGTACCGCGTGGGCGACGGGGCCTGGCGGACCGTGACGGAGGGTGGATTCGTCGACGACGACAACGGCTTCGGGGTCCCGATCACGCTCACGCTCCAGGCCTGTCGGGCGGGTCAGACGAGGAACGAGTGCGGTCCGGTCTCGAGCCCGGCGACCGTCGTCCCCGTCGACACGCGGGCGGTCGTCGCGTCGTGCACGGTCGGAGCCCCCCTCGGTGCGTCGGCTCCGCGCAACGCCGGTTCGCCCGTAACGTCCGTGGAGGTGACCTACTTCGGTCCGGCATCCGCCGACGGAGCAGCCGGGGCGCCCGTCGGCAGGTCGACGGAGCTGACGGGGATCGTCCCCGCCGGCGCCGCGTCGGTGTCGGTCAAGGCCACGGTCGCGGGGGTGCACACCGATCCCGGCGGCGCGACCGGGGTCTGCGACCCCGCACCCGACCCGGAACCGGACTCGACCGGCCCCACCCCCTGACCAGAGAGCGATCGATCGAATGAGCATGACCCCCGAGCAGGCCTCCTGGTTCTCCGATGTGTTCGGGCGCCTGGTCGCCGGTGTCGATCAGGTGCTGCTCGGGAAGTCCTTCGTGGTGCGGCTCTCGTTCACGGCGATGCTCAGCGAAGGCCATCTCCTCCTCGAGGACTTCCCCGGCACGGGCAAGACGTCCCTCGCCCGGGCCATCGCGCAGACCGTCCAGGGCACCAGCAGCCGGATCCAGTTCACCCCCGACCTGCTGCCCGGCGACATCACCGGCGTCAGCGTCTACGACCAGAGGCGAGGCGAGTTCGAGTTCCACCGCGGTCCGATCTTCGCCCATGTCGTGCTGGCCGACGAGATCAACCGAGCGAGCCCGAAGACGCAGTCGGCCCTCCTCGAGGTCATGGAGGAGGGGCGGGTCACCGTCGACGGCGTGAGTCACGACGTCGGTCGTCCCTTCATGGTCATCGCGACGCAGAACCCCGTCGAGCAGGCCGGCACCTACCGGCTCCCCGAGGCGCAGCTCGATCGCTTCATCATGAAGACCTCCATCGGCTACCCGGACCACGCCGCGACGGTGCGCATCCTCGCGGGTGCGGCGACCCGGGTGCACGACGGGACGATCCCCGCCGTCGTCCGAGCCGACGTCGTGACCGAGATGGCGGTCCTGGCGCGGACGGTGCACGTCGAACCGAGCATCAACGACTACGTGGCGCGACTGGTCGAGGCCACGCGCACGGCCGACGAGGTGCGCCTCGGCGTCAGCGTCCGGGGCGCCCTGGCCCTGGTCCGCTGCGCGAAGACCTACGCGGCCTCGCTGGGGCGGCACTACGTCGTCCCCGACGACGTCAAGGCGCTCGCCGGACCGGTCCTCGCGCACCGCATCGTGCTCGACCCCGAAGCCGAGTTCGACGGGGTGACCCCGGCGAGCGTCGTCGCGCAGCTCCTGCTCGAGACGCCGCCGCCGGCCGAACGGTCCGCCGTGTGAGCGCGCCCCTCTCAGCCGACGACCGTCACAGGCGTGCCGACACGAAGACCGACGCCCGGTTCCCGACCGGGACGGCGGGTCCGACCAATGTCCGCGCGCGCCTCGTCGGCGACCGCACCGGGCCGCTGGCCGATCTGCTCGTCGTCCTGGTGAAGACGCTGGCCGCCGTCCGTCGCGGACTCGCCACCGCACGCCGGTCCGCCTCGGCGATCGTGACCCCGCTCGGCTGGACGGTCCTGCTCGTCGTGCCCGTCGGCCTCGTCGGAGGGTACGTGCTCGGGTGGGTCGAGCTGCTCGCGATCGCCGTCGCGGCTCTCGCGATGATGCTGTTCGCCGCCGTCTTCCTGGTCGGCCGTTCCGCCGCCGAGATCACGGTCGACCTCCCGCACGACCGCGTGGCCGTGGGGCAGTCGGCGACGGGGGAGGTGCGGGTCGCGAATCCGACCCGGCGTCGCCTCCTCGGCGTGAGGGTCGAGCTCCCCGTCGCGGAGGGGCTCCTGGAGGTCCAGCTGCCGGGGATCCGGCCGGGTGACACCGTCACCGAGTCCTTTCCGGTCCCGACGGATCGGCGGGGCGTGGTGCGGATCGGTCCGGCCCGGACGGTCAGGGGCGACGCCGTCGGGCTCGTCCGCCGAGTGGTCGAGTGGACGACGCCTCGCGAGGTCGTCGTGCATCCCGCGACGATCGGGATCCCGAGCACCAGCACGGGCTTCGTCCGCGATCTCGAGGGCAGCCCGACTCGGGACCTCGCCCCCGACGACCTCTCGTTCCATGCGATCCGCGACTACGTTCCCGGAGACGAGCGGCGCCACATCCACTGGCGGTCCACCGCCAAGACGGGCGCCTACATGGTCCGCCAGTTCGAGCAGAGCCGTCGGTCGCACCTGGTCGTCGCCTTGAGCCTGGCGCGGGCGGACTTCGCCGCCGACGACGAGTTCGAGCTCGCCGTGAGCGTGGTCGGCTCCCTCGGCGGGCGGGCGATCGGCGACGGCCGCGATCTCACGGTGGTGGTGGGCGAACGCACCCCCGACTTCGCGAGACGCAAGACGCTGGCCGTGCTGACGTTGGACACCGTGACCCGGACGCGCCTGCTCGACGGCCTCGCCGTGGTCGAGCGGGCCGACTCGGCGCTGACCATCGCCGACGTGGCACGGGTGACCGGCGGTCAGGTGACCGGCGTCTCCGTGGCGTTCCTCGTCGTGGGGTCGACCACGACCCTGTCGGCGCTGCGCTCCGCCGCCCTGCACCTGCCGCTCGGGGTCGAGGTCGTCGCGATCGTCTGCGACCCCGACGGCGCGCCCGGGGTCCGCCGACTCGCCGATCTGACGGTTCTGACCATCGGCTACCTCGACGATCTCCGCCAGTCCCTGGCGCGGGCGGCGGCGTCGTGAGTCAGGGCGAGAACCCCGTCCGGCAGGCCGGGCGACGGACGCCGGAGCGTCCGGGGACACGACCGCGCGCCTCCTTCGTGGCGTCCGTCACCTCGTCGTACGCCGTGATGACCCTGGTCGCCGCCTCCACGCTGTGGCCCGTCTATCGGAGCCGGGAGTTCGTCCTGCTCGTCGTCGTCACCGTGGCCGTCGGGACGGTGATCGCCATCGCCGGCGCCGTCCTCCGATCGTCGAGCTTCGCGGTCCTCGTCGCGACGATCGCCGTCTTCCTCCTGCTCGGCGTCCCGCTGGCGGTCCCGAGCGAGGCCGCTTACGGGGTGCTCCCGACCGCGACGGGTCTGGCGGAGCTGGTGGCGGCGACCGCCCTCGGCTGGAAGCGCCTCGTCACGATCACGCTGCCCGTCGGCAGCTACGAGGCGCTGCTGGTCCCGGCGTTCGTCCTCCTCCTGCTCGCGACGGTCGTCGGTCTCAGCGTGGCACTCCGATCCCGTCGAGGGGAGGTCGCCGTCGTCGCCCCCGTCGTGGTCTTCCTGGCCGGCATCGTGCTCGGGCCCGAGGACGCCTGGCTGCCGACCCTCACGGGCGTCGCTCTCGTCGTCGCCGCCGTGGTCTGGTCCCTCGGGTGGCGTCTGCACCGCCGACGTCAGGCCGTCCTCTCTCTCGAAGGAGGCGCGCGATCCGTCCGGACGTCGGGTCACCGGGCCGTCGCCGTGCGCGCCGTCGCCGGCACGATCGTCACGCTCCTGGTCGCCGGCGCGGCGGCCGCCGCGGTCGTCGAGGCGGCTCCGCCGTCGTCGCCGCGGACGGTCGCCCGCTCGATCGTCGAGGCCCCCTTCGACCCGCGGCGTCTCGTCAGTCCGCTGACCCGACTCCGGGTCTACGAGCAGGAGCCCGCCGTGGACGAGACGCTCTTCTCCGTCAGCGGACTGGAGGAGGGTGCTCTCCTCCGCCTCGCGACCCTCGACACGTACGACGGCGTCGCGTACACCGTCGGGAGCGCCGAGGTCTCGAGCGAATCCGGCACCTTCGACCGCGTCCCCGCGAGCGTCGACCAGAGCGCGTCGCCGGGTACGGCGACCACCCTGTCGGTCGAGGTCGGATCGTACGAGGGAGTCTGGCTGCCGACCGTCGGCAGGCTCCGATCGATCGCCTTCGACGGGTCGGACGCCTCGACCCTCCGCTCCGGCTTCGTCTACAACGACGTCAGCGGCACCGCGGCGGTCGACGGGGGCCTCGACGCCGGCGACTCGTACCGCATCGACGCCGTGCTGGCGCCGCAGCCCACGGCCGAGGCCCTCGAGACGGTGACGCCCGGTGCTGCGACCGTCCCGGCGGCCCAGGCGGTGCCCACCGAGCTGATCGACTCGCTCGCAGGCGACGTCCGCGGAGTGGAGGGCCCGGGGGCTCGTCTCCAGGCGGCTCTCGGGGCGCTCCGCGAAGACGGCTACATCAGTCACGGGGTCTCCTCCGACGAGCCGGCCAGCCGGTCGGGACACGGGGCCGACCGGCTGGCGGAGCTCTTCACGGATCCGGTGATGATCGGCGACGCGGAGCAGTACGCGGCCGCGGCCGCGTTGATGGCCGGCGAGCTCGGTTTCCCCGCGCGCGTGGTCATGGGCTTCGTCCCGGAGGCCGCCTCCGCGGGGACGGAGGCGGTCGCCGTCCGGGGCGGCGACGTCACGGCGTGGATCGAGGTGGACACGGCCGAGTACGGCTGGGTCGCGATCGATCCCGTCCCCGTCGAGCGCCCCATCCCCGATGATCGACTCCTCGACCCGAACCGCCTCCAGAGGCCGGAGTCGGTCGTGCAGCCCCCGCCGGACGAACCCCAGCTGAGAGACGAGCAGACGCCTCCGCAGGCCGACCAGGAGTCCCCGGAGGCCCCCGCGGCGTGGCTGGCCGTGGCTCGGCTCGTGCTCCGCGCGGTCGGGGTCGGCGCCGTCGTGCTGGCCCTGGTGGCATCGCCGTTCCTGGCGATCGTCGCCGCGAAGGCCCGGCGTCGGCGGAGGAGGATGCGGCACCCCGATCCGACGTCCCGCATCGTCGGCGGCTGGCAGGAGTTCCGAGATGCCGCGGTGGATCACGGCGTCGAGACGCCCGCCGCCGCCACGCGCGGCGAGTTCGCGGCGATCGTCGGGGGCTCCCGGCCGGCCGTGCTCGCGCGGGTCGCCGATCGGGCGACCTTCGCCCCGGGCGGACCGGCGTCGGACGACGCCGATCGCGTCTGGAGCGCCGTCTCCGACATGCGGAGGGCGCTCGGGTCCGGGAAGACGAGATGGCAGCGTGCGAGGGCGGCGGTCTCGTTGCGTTCACTCCGCCGTTACCATGGCGGGACACGTCCCGAACGCTAGAGGTCCCTTCCGCATGCAGTGCCCCACCTGTGCCAGTCCGTTGCCCGTCGGTGCGATGATCTGCGGCGAGTGCGGTCGGACACTCTCCGGGGTCGACACCTCGGCACCCGAGGCCTCCCGCTCCGCGGAGCCGAGGGAACCCGCGGCGCCCGCCTGGCCGCCGCGTCGCGATGCGCGGTCCTCCTCGGAGCGGCCGTGGTGGGTCCGAGAGCCGTCCGCCGGGCCCTCGACGGACGACCCGGATCCGGTGCCGCGACTCGATGCGCCCCCGGCCTGGGCGGGGGACTCGCACGATGGCGCGTCGGAGGCATCACCCCCGAGTGCCGAGTCCGCGTCACGGCTCGAGCGCACGCCCGAGGCATCGGTCGGCGTCGGCGACGTGGAGGTCGCTCCCGTCGTCGAGTCGGCTCCGGCGGCGCCCGAGGTGCCGCGACCGTCTCCGGCGCCGCTCCGCGAACCGACCACGACGAGAGAGGACGGTCGGCGACCCTCCTCGGCTCCGCTCTGGACGGCCTCGCTGACGCCGATCACATCGGCCGGCCCGGTCGGGGGCGATTCCTCCTCGGGCGAACTGCCCGTCGTCGTTGAGCATCCCGGCGCCGAGCCCGAGCTCGAGCCCGTGGTCGAGCCGACCGGGCAGGGCACCGCGGGGACGCGACCCGACGACGACTCGGACGGAGCCGCCGACGGTCATCCCGCGACCGGCGGCAGTGCCGCCGACGACCGGGCGGACGGCGCGAGCCGTTCCGACGTCGGGGAGGAAGCCGGACCGGCTCGCGACCGGTCCCGTGCCGTCGTCCCCGCGCCGGGTCCCGGGGACACCGTCCGTGTCGAGCCGATCAGGGATTCGACCGAACCGCGAGACGACTCCGAGGACGCTCCCGTCCCGCTCGTCGAGCCCGGTACGGCCGGTCAGGCCGAGCGCTGCACCCAGTGCGGTGCCGAGGTCCACGAGGACGACATCTTCTGCGGTGTCTGCGGAGCGGTCGTCCAGTCCGTCGCCCTCTCGTTCACGGGGCCCATCGTCCCCTTCCTCCGGCAGCAGGCGGCGGAACACGGCGACCGGGCGGAGGGCGACGTCAGCGCGGCGGACGTCATGCCGAACGCCGACCACGGAGGCCCCCTGAGGCGCCACGAGTCGTCGCCGGGCGTCGTGTCGCCAGAGGACGCGCCCGACGACGTGCCTCCCGCCGACGCGCCCGACGACGCGACGTCCTCCGAGCCTGCACCCCAGGTGGACGCTCGGGAGCTGCCCGACCTGCCGCCTCTTCCCGAGCCGGCGTGGCCGTCCCGGGCGCAGACGGCGGCGGCGGCGACCGACGAGGACGACGTCGATGAGACGCGGATCGTGCGACGCGGCCCCGTCGGCGCTCCCTTCGTGCTCCAGTTCAGCACCGGTGAGAGCTTCACCGTCGACGGGACCGGGCTCGTCGGCCGGGCGCCGACCCCGCAGCCCGGTGAGCGCTTCGATCAGCTGATCCGCATCGTCGATCCGGGGCGCTCGGTCTCGAAGACCCATCTCGAGTTCGGTCAGGACGACGGGCACCTCTGGCTCAGCGATCGGTGGTCGGGAAACGGCACGATCGTGCGGCCCCGCGATCAGCGCGCACGGCGTCTCGAGCCCGGCACACGGGTGAGGGTCGCTCGGGGGAGTCGAGTGGACATCGGCGAGCAGTACTTCGTCGTGGGCTGAGGCCTCCGTCGCCGGCGGTCCGTCGTCGCGGACGGGTCGTCCGGCTCCCCTCCCTCCTCCCCGATCGCGAGCGGCCGGGGATCATCCCCACGAAGCCGCCGCCGACGTCCGCTCGACGACCGACCCTGATGTCCTGGGGTCATGTCGTCCGCCGAACCCCCGCCCCGTCTCACGATCCAGCTCCCGGTCGTCCCGCGTGCGCCGGCGACCCGGTCGCCCCCGGTGGCCAGCGCCGCTGCCGCCGCCCTCGCCTCGGTCGTGGGCACCGCGCTCTGGTCGGGCTCGGCCGCCCAGGCCATGACGGCGGCGCTCGGCGTCGTCTGCGCGATCCTCGCCCTCTGGGGCATCGACGGCCTGGTCGGCTCGCCGTCACGGGCCCGTCGTGAGCGGCGTCGGTTCGACGACGACATGCGGGCGACCGCGACGACTCTGCACGACCTCCACCGACGAGAACGGGCGGAGCTGCGCAGCCGGTTCCCCGGCAGCGCGGCGGTGGCCAGGGCCGCTCGGGCGCGTACCGACGCGACGTCCGGTGCGCTGACGACCCGCGCCTCCTCGGCCGGCCCCCAGCTCGTGCTCGGCCGGGGCGAGGTCGCGAGTGCGGTCGTGCCGCTGCCGATCCGGGCGCCCGAGGCGGGCGAGGGTCGTGACGGGCGAGGTGGCGTCGACGTCGAGGCCGAGGCGGCCCGCGCTCGACTCTCCGCCGCGGCGTCGGTCCTCGACGACGGGCCGCTCTGCGTCGAGGCGCGCGGTCTCGTCGGCGTCGTCGGGCCCGTCCCGCTCGCCCGTGCAGCCGCCTCGGGGTACCTGCTGCAGGCGCGGCGCTCGCGGGCCGACCGGCTGGAGGTGATGTACGCGGCGGACCTCGACGCCGTGAGCGGCGCCGACGTGATCATCGAGATCGCCCTCGACGCCTCGGCCGAGGTGACGCGACGAGCCGGGCGACCGTGTCGCGTGCCCGTCGACCTCGACTACGTGTCCGTGCTCGACGTCGCCGACCGACGACCCGCGTGATGCCCGGACGCGGCCTGAGCGTCAGCCCCGCCGGCCCACCAGCTCGTCGGAGAGCCGGATGCGTCCCACGTCGCGTCCCGCACCCAGCACGCGCTCGCGGGTCGCCTCGACGACGGCCTCCGCCGCGTCCGCGTCGACCGCGCCCTGACCGACGAGGAGATGCAGCGCCACCATCGTCGCGGCCCGGAGGTTCCCGTCGAGCATCTTGACGGCCGTCCCGATGCCGTCCACCGTGCCCATGACGAGCACGCCCTCGGCACCGAGCTTGGCGAACACGCCCAGCTCGTCGATCGCGACCGTGTTCGCCCGCCCCGGGCCGTCGATGGCCCACGCGTCCGCCAGCACCGCCTCGACGAGGGCGCGAGCGTCCGGGTCCACGGCGGTCGGGGCGCCGGAAGTCGCTCCGAGCGCGCCGGCCGCACCCGCGACGGTCGCCACCGCTCGCGCGAGCCCGGTGATGGTCGTGGCGAACACCGGTGCGCCGCATCCGTCGACCCCCGCGTGATCGATCCGCTCGCCGGTGAACTCGGCGACGGTCTCGCGTGCCGCCCGCTGCAGCGGGTGGTCGAGATCGGTGTAGTTCGTCGGGTCCCAGCCGTTCTCGGCGCACGCGAGGAGGAACGCCGCGTGCTTCCCGGAGCAGTTCATGGCCATGCGCCGCGCTCCCTCGGCACGACGGGCGCTCGCGCGGTCGCCGGGCCAGTCGGGCGGGCAGAGCAGGTCCTCCTCGCCGCTGCCCGACCGCTCGAGCAGGGCCGAGACGACCTGCAGATGCTCGGCGGTGCCGGCGTGGCTCGCGGTGGCCAGAACGGCCTGCGGCCCGCTCAGGGCGACGCCCGAGCGCATGACCGTGAGGGCCTGCAGGGGCTTGAGGCACGACCGCGGGTAGATGGACGCGCCCACGTCGCCGACCTCGCGGAGGACCGAACCGGCGGCGTCGACGACCACGCCGGCTCCGAGATGACGGCTCTCGTCGAGACCCGATCGCGTCAGCACGGCCAGCTCGACGCTCCCGTCGACCGTCAGCGGGCGGCGGGCGGCGGACGATGGCTCGAGGAGGCGCGGGTCGGTCATGATGGGGAGTGTACCGAGACCGTCGGCACCGACCGAGGAGGACCCATGCTCGACCACGACTACGCCGTCGACCTGCGCTGGACGGGCGCCCGCGACGTCGGCACCGTCTCGTACCGGTCGTACGGGCGGGACAACACGCTGAGCGCCGCCGACAAGCGGCACGACATCGAGGCATCCGCCGACCGCACCTTCCACGGCGATGCGGATCGCTGGAACCCCGAGGAGCTGCTCCTGGGGGCTCTGGCCCAGTGCCACCTCCTCAGCTACCTCCACGTCGCCGCGACCGCCGGGGTCGTCGTCGTCGCCTACGAGGACGCCGCCGTCGGACGCATGACGCAGACCGCCGACGGCGGCGGGCGGTTCACCTCCGTCACGTTGCGCCCCGTGGTCACCGTGGCCGCCGCCGAGATGGTCGACCGCGCGCTCGAGCTGCACGCCGAGGCGGCCCGGAAGTGCTTCATCGCCTCGTCGGTGGCGTTCCCCGTGGGGCACGAGCCCCGCATCGCGGTCGCCGACTCCGCGCAGACCGACTGAGCACTCAGCCGGCCGACCGATCGGTGCGGCAGACTGATCAGGCTCGCGGCGCGCCACCGGCCGCGGCAGTTTCCGCCCCCACCTACCGGAAGATCCCCATGCGCCGTCCCCTCGCCCTGCTCGCCGTCCCCGTCCTCGTCCTCGCGCTCGCCGCGTGCGGCGGCACCGACGCGGGTGAGGAGTCCACCGCCGGTGGAG
>Ga0265798_10004016_pt1 | contig 20611 bp, 20 predicted proteins | sample P3T30metagenome_FD_192430 | JGI IMG/M metagenome (GOLD analysis project Ga0265798, IMG submission 192430) | Plant litter microbial communities from East Loma Ridge, Irvine, California - P3 T30 | ecosystem: Environmental > Terrestrial > Plant litter > Unclassified | place: USA: California... | reverse complement strand
GCGAGGCAGGGCCCGTCGGCGGCCTGCCGTGGGTCGGCGAGGTGCTCGACGCCCTGCTCGAGACGGTGCCCGCCGACCAGGTCGACCTCGGGGTGGCCCAGTACGGCTACCAGTGGATCGGCTCGACCGAGGCGGGCAGCTCGCTCACGGTCGCCCAGGCGCGGCAGTCCGCCGCGGCCACGGGGGAGTGGGACGACGAGCAGGGCGAGTACACCGCCTCGCCCGCCGACGGCACGACGCTGTGGTGGTCCGACTCGCGCTCGCTGACCCTGCGGGCCGACCTCGCCGAGGAGCGCGGCCTGCACGGCGTCGCGGTGTGGCAGCTGAGCACGGCGGACCCGTTCGAGCGGTAGGGCCGGCGGCCCGTGGCGGCCGGTGGCCGGAGGCCGGGGTGCGCCTGCGAGCCAGGATCTGCGCGTCGAGCCGTGAACGTTCCTGGCTCGACGTCCGCATCCTGGCTCGCTCGGGCTCCGGCCGGGCGGCAGACCGTGAGCCGGTCCGGGTCAGGAGCGGCCGGGGGCGGCCTCCTGCGCGGCGGGCACGTCGCCCTGCTCGGCGGCCGCGGCGGTGACGGCGGCCGTCGCCGTGGCCACGTCGACCTCGACGCGCCTCGGGATCGAGGCCGCCGCGCCCGTGCGGGTGACGGCGAGGCCGGCGGCGGTGCCCGCCCGGGCGAGCTCGACGGAGGTGACGCCCGCGTCGGGCAGGGCGCTCACCAGGTAGCCGATGAACGTGTCGCCGGCCGCGGTGGTGTCGACCACGTCGACCGTGGCCGCGGGCACCTGCTCGCGTCGGTCGCCGTCGACGACGGCGGAGCCCTCGCCGCCGCGGGTCACGACGACGACGGCGCCGAGGGCCGCCCCGACGGAGGCGGCCGTGCCGAGCGGGTCGTCCGCGACGGGCCTGCCGTCGGGCAGGAGCCCGGCGACGACGAGCAGCTCGTGCTCGTTGACGACCAGCAGGTCGACGGCGTCGGGCAGCTCGTCGAGGCTGCGGGGCGCGGGCGCGGCGTTCCACACGACGGTCGCGCCCGCGGCGCGCCCCGCCCGGGCGGCGGCCCGCGTCGCCGCGGTGGGCAGCTCGTGCTGCAGGAGCACCACGTCGTCCCCGTCGAGGTCGTGCAGGGCCGCGTCGACGTCGTCGGCCCCCACCGCGCCGTTGGCGCCCGCGACGACCACGATGGCGTTCTCGCCCGCGTCGTCCACGACCACGACGGCCTGGCCCGTCGGCACCCCGGGCCGCGTGGCGACGCGGTCGGCGTCGACGCCGTCGGCCCGCAGGCTCGCGACGGCGGAGCGGCCGCCGTCGTCGTCGCCGACGGCCCCGACCATGACCACGTCGGCGCCCGCGCGGGCGGCGGCGACGGCCTGGTTGAGCCCCTTGCCGCCCGCTCCGCTGCTCACGTCGGAGCCCACCACGGTCTCGCCCGGCGCCGGGTGCCGGTGCGCGCGGACGAGCAGGTCGACGTTGACGCTGCCGACCACGACGACGCGCCGTCGTCGGGGCTCGGACGGGGGTCGCGGGGGACGGGTGGCGTCCTGGTCGGTGCTCATGGGGCCTCCTGGGTGCGGGTGCGGGTGCGGGGTCGTGGGACGGGGTGGACGGCGACGGTGGGCCGGCCGACGGCGGGTCGGGAGGGGGGCCCGGCTTGCGCGTGCGGCACGCGGACCGCCAGCATCGCCGCATGGAGCCCGTGCAGCAGCCGCCGTCGTCCCGCCCCGACACCGGAGGGGCCGTCCGCGTGCGGGAGGCGGTCCTGGCGCTGACGAGCGACCTCGTCGCGATCGACTCGACGAGCGGCACGCCGGGCGAGGCCGAGGTGCTGCGGCTCGTGGCGGCGGCCTTCGCGGGGCGGCCGGAGGCCCACGTCGCGGTCGAGCGCTCGGCCGACGGCGAGCCCGTGGCCCTGCTGGTCACGCCCACCGGCCTCGACCCACGGGTGCCGCTCCTGCTCTTCTCGGCCCACGCCGACGTCGTGCCCGTGGGGGACCCCGGTGCGTGGTCGTCGCCGCCCTTCGAGGCGTGCCTGGTCGGCGACCGCCTCGTCGGACGGGGCACCAGCGACATGAAGTCCGGCCTGGCCGCGGCCGTGGTGGCCCTGCACGACCTGCTGCCGACGGGGGCCGCGGTCGCGCTCGCCGTCTCGACGGGCGAGGAGGTCGGCTGCCTCGGGGCGCCGGCGGTGGCGTCGCTGCTCGAGGGGTGGACCGTCGGCGCCGTCGTCGTGCCGGAGTCGACCGACGGCGAGGTCGTCCTCGGCCACCGCGGCGCGCTCTGGCTCACGGTCGCGACCTCCGGGCGAGCGGCCCACGGCAGCACCCCCGAGCGCGGCCACAACGCGGTCCTCGACATGGTGGCGGTGCTGGGGCGGATCGACGGGCTGCCGCTGGGCGAGCACCCCGAGCTGGGCGCGGAGACCGTCAACGTCGGCGTCGTGCGGGGAGGCACCGTGCCGAACGTCGTGCCGGACCGGTGCGAGGTGCGCGTGGACCACCGGGTCGCCCGGGGCGACGTCGGCGAGCTCGTCGCCTGGTGGCGCGACCAGCCCGAGGTCACGGAGGTGACCGTCGACCTCGACCTCGCGGCGGTCTGGACCCGTCGCGACCACCCGTGGCCGTCCGGCCTCGGTGCGCCGGTCTCGGCCCGCCCCGCCTCGTACTTCACGGACGCCTCCGTGCTCGTGCGGAGCCTCCCCGACGACGTGCCGATCGTGGTCTGGGGGCCCGGCGACCCGACGGCCGTGCACACGGTCGACGAGTCCGTGCCGGTGGAGGCGGTCGTCACCGCGGCCCTGCGCTTCAGGGACCTGGGCGCGACCTGGGCCGCCGGAGCCGCGCAGGAGGACGCTCACCGCGTGCTCTGACGGGCGACGAGGGCGGGCGCGAACGAGATGCGGGCGCCCCCCGCGGGGTCGGTGGCACGGCCGCGCAGCGAGAGCAGGCGCAGCGCCTCGGCGGCCATCCGGTCGGTGGGCTGCGCCAGCGTCGTGAGGGCCGGCGTGACGTACGACGCGAAGACGATGTCGTCGAAGCCGGTCACCTGCAGGTCGTGCGGCACGGCGACCCCTGCCTCGCGCGCGGCGCGGAGCACGCCGATGGCGATGAGGTCGTCCGCGCAGACGATGGCGTCCGGCCGGTCCTCCGACCGCAGCAGTCGTCGGCCCGCGCGGTCGCCGCTGTCGACCGAGAAGTCCCCGAGCACGACGCCGTCGGCCACGACGCGCAGGCCGAGCTCGCGCGTCCAGCGCTCGAAGCCCTGCAGGCGCAGCGACGTCGACGAGTTGGTGAGCTCGGAGGTGGCGAACGCGATCGACCTCGCGCCCGTGGCGGCGAGGTGGGTGAGCACGAGCCGCATCGCGGCCGTGTCGTCGAGGCCGATCCAGTCGGTGCCGGCGACGTCGACGCGGCGGTCGAGCTGCACGAGCGGCACGGCCGCGGCCGACCGGGCGACCGCCGGCACGCTCTCGGTGTCGTGCACGGGGCTCACGACGATGCCGTCGACGTGCCGGTCGATGAGGGAGCGCAGGTGCTCGGCCTCGACGGCCGGGTCGTGCCGCGAGTCGCAGAGGAAGAGCTGCTTGCCCTCCGCGTGCAGGGCGTTCTCCATGCTGTCGACGAGCGTGGTGAAGAACGGGTTCAGGATGCTCGGCACGACCATGCCGACCGTGTCGGTCCGCCGGGTGCGCAGGGCGCGGGCGATCCCGTCGACCGTGTAGCCGAGCTCGGCGGCCGCGAGGCGGACGCGCGTGGCGACCTCGGGCCGGACGGGCCGCGACCCGGAGAGGACCCGCGAGACGGTGGCCGGCGAGACGCCGGCGTGCGCGGCGACGTCGGAGATGGTGACCGCGATGACGTCCTCCTCGCCTCGGGGCGCCGTGCGCCGGGGGTGCTCCCCCCAGCGTAGCGGGACGCTGCGGGCAAACGATTTCCCCTCCCCAGGTGGATTTACCTCCCGGAAACAGAAAAGGGTTGCGCCGCGAAACACGGGCGCGCCAGTCTGTACTCCACCCCGCCGGGCAATCGATTTCCTGCCCGTCGACCCGACCGTCCCGCATGTCCCACCCTCGTCCTCCCCAGGAAGGCCCCTCATGCTCTCGACCCGAACCACCCTCGGCGCGATCGCGCTCGGCGTCGTCGTCATCGGCACGCTCGCCGGCTGCGACTCCGCCTCGACCACCGCCTCCGGCTCCGCCTCGGGCGGGTCCGCGTCCTCCTCGGCGCGGCCGGGCCCCACCGACGTCCCCCAGGCCTGCGCGCCGGAGGACGGCGGCACCTTCCAGCTCGGCATGGTCGACATCAACGAGCAGACGGCCTTCTTCACGCAGATGAACCAGGGCGTCCAGGACGTCGCCGACGAGGCGGGGGCCGAGCTGCAGATCGTCAGCGGAGACAACGACAGCGCCACGCAGGTGACCGCCGTCGAGAACCTCGTCGCCTCGGGCACCGACGCGATCATCGTCGACCCCGTCGACGCCACGGCCCTGGTCCCCGCGCTCAAGGCCGCCAAGGCGGCGGGCATCCCCGTGGTGGCGGCCGACGGCTCGGTCGACGACCCCACCGCGATCGACGCCTACGTCGGCACGGCGAACGTCGACGGAGGGGCCCAGCTCGGCGAGGCCTTCCTCGACCTCACCGGGGGCGAGGGCCAGGTCGGCGTCGTCGGCGCCCTCAACAGCGCGATCCAGATCCAGCGCCAGGACGGCTTCACCGACGCCGTCGAGGCGGGCGGCATGACGATCGGCACCGTCGTCGACGGCCGCAACGTCAACGAGGACGCCCAGACCGCCGCCGAGAACCTGCTCACCGGCGACCCGTCGCTCGAGTACGTCTACGCGACGGGCGAGCCGGCGCTCAACGGCACCATCGCCGCCGTGCGCAGCCAGGGCGCCGAGGACCGCGTGAGCGTCGTGGGCTGGGACCTCTCGCCCGCCGCGGTCGACGGCCTCGAGGCCGGCTACGTGCAGGCCGTCATCCAGCAGGACACCTTCGGCTTCGGGTACGAGGCGGCGAAGGCCGCCATCAACCTGGCCTGCGGCGGCGCCGACGTGCCCGCCACGGTCGACGTGCCGATCGCCATCGTGACGCCCGACAACCTGGCCGACTACGCGTACTACCTGGAGGGCTGATGTCGAGCACCGGGACCACCGCCCCGCTCGTCGAGCTCAGCGGCATCCGCAAGTCGTACGGGGCCGTCGACGTGCTCCGCGGCGTCGACCTCACCCTCGCCCGCGGCGAGGTGCTCGGCCTCGTCGGCGACAACGGCGCCGGCAAGTCGACCCTGATGAAGGTGCTCGCCGGCTCGGTGCAGCACGACGGCGGCGACATCCGCATCAAGGGCAAGGAGGTCCGCTTCGGCTCGCCGAGCGACGCACAGGCCGAGGACATCGGCATCGTCTACCAGGACCTCGCCCTCTGCGACAGCCTCAACGTCGCGGCCAACCTGTTCCTCGGGCGGGAGCCCCGCCTCGGCCCCTTCCTGCGGACCGGCCGCATGCACGACGAGGCGACGACGGTCCTCCGCGACTTCGGGGTGCGGGTGACCTCCACGCACCAGCTCATCTCCCAGCTCTCCGGGGGGCAGCGCCAGTCGGTGGCCATCGCGCGGGCGGCGTCCGTCGACCCCGACATCCTCATCCTCGACGAGCCCACGGCCGCACTCGCCGTGACCGAGGTCGAGTCCGTGCTCCGTCTCATCAAGGACGTCGCCGCCCGCGGCGTCGGGGTGATCCTCATCACCCACCGCCTGCAGGACCTCTTCCGGGTCTGCGACCGCATCACCGTCATGTACGAGGGCCGCAGCGTCGACGACGCCCGCATCGACGACCTCACCATCGAGTCGCTGGTCGGCATGATCACGCGAGAAGGGAGCGCCGCCGCATGACCGCGACGACCTCGCAGCCCACGCCGTCCGCGGCCCCGACCCCGCCCCCCACGCCCGACGCCCGCAGCAGGGGCCGCTGGGACGCCCTGCAGCGCGTCAACAAGTCGACGCTGCTCATGCTGGTCGTGACGCTCGTCGTCATCATCGCGTTCTCGGTGGCGACGCCGACCTTCCTCACCGGCACCAACCTCCGGAACGTCGCCGTGCAGATCGCGCCCGCCGCGATCGTGGCGGTCGCGATGACCTTCGTCATCACCGCCGGCATGATCGACCTCTCGGTCGGCTCGACGCTCGCGCTCGTCTCGGTGGTGGGGGCGACCCTGCTCCGCGACGGCGTGGAGTCCGTCGTGGTCGTGCTGGTCTGCCTCGGCGTCGGCGCCCTCTGCGGCCTCGTCAACGGCTGGTTCTCGAGCTACCAGGGCATACCGTCGTTCATCGTCACGCTCGCGACGATGTCGGTGGTGCGGGGCATCGCCCTGCTGCTCACCAAGGGGTACTCGATCGCCATCGGGTCGGGCCTGATCTTCGCCCAGATCGGCCAGGGCCGCTTCCTGGGGCTGGGCTACCCGGCATGGCTGGCGCTCCTCGTCGTCGGCCTCGGCATCGTCGCCCTGCAGCGCATGCGCTTCGGCCAGTACATCACCGGCATCGGCTCGAACGAGGAGTCGGTGCGCCGGGCCGGCGTCGACACGCGCCTGGTGAAGATGGGCGCCCTCGTGCTCAGCGGCACGGCCGCCGGGGCCGCGGGCATCGTCACCGCGGCGCGCCTGGGCTCGGGCGACGCGAACTCCGGCGTCGACTTCGCGATGACCGTCATCACGGCCGTCGTCATCGGCGGCACGAACCTGCTCGGCGGCAAGGGCAGCGTCATCGGCACGGCCATCGGCGCCGTGCTCACCGGCGTCATCACGAACGGTCTCACGCTGCTCGGCCTCAGCCCGTACCTCGTGCCCATCGTCACCGGGACGCTGCTCATCCTCGTCATCTGGGTGAACCTGCGCGGGGGGTCGTTCACCGACCTCGTGCGGAAGGTCGTGACCCGGTGAGCCGGGTGGGCGGCCACGGCGTCGCCGACACGGCCGTCGTCGACGTGCACACGGTGCTCGGCCCGGTCCGCAGCGACGAGCTCGGCTACGTGCTGCCGCACGAGCACCTGCTCAACAGCATCGAGGAGGGCGGCCTGGTCCCGGACGAGCGGTTCCCCGAGCTGTTCGACCGGCCCGTGACGCCCGACATCGCCTGGCTGCTCCGCGACCGCCCGCTGGCCTGCCGCGACAACTGCGTGCTCGACGACGCCGACGACGCGGTGGCCGAGCTCGTGGCCTTCCGCGAGCTGGGCGGCTCCACGGTCGTGGAGCTCACGTCGGACGGCCAGGGCCGCGACCCCGTCGGGCTCGCCGAGATCTCGCGCCGCAGCGGCGTGCAGGTCGTCACCGGCGGCGGCTGGTACCTCGAGCGGTTCCATCCGCGGCGGACGGGCACCGACCCGGTCGACGCCCTCGCCGCGCACCTCGTGGGCAGGTACCGCGCCGACCCCGCCGAGACCGGGGTGCCGAGGTCGGGCGTCATCGGCGAGATCGGCGTCTCGCCCGGCTTCACCGAGCGCGAGGAGCGCTCGCTGCGCGCGGCGTGCCGCCTGCAGCGCGAGACCGGGCTGCCGATGTTCGTGCACCTGCCCGGGTTCGTGCGCCACGGCGGCCGCGTCCTCGACGTGGTCCTCCGCGACGAGGGGGTCGACCCCAGCGCGGTCGTGCTCTGCCACATGGACCCGTCCGGCGCCGACCCCGACTACCAGCGCAGCCTCGCCGAGCGGGGCGTGTGGCTCGAGTTCGACATGATCGGCATGCCGTACCGCTTCTCGCTGCCCGGCGAGGGCCAGTCCCCGTCCCCCACCGAGACCGCGCTCGCGATCGCGCGCCTGGTCGGTGCCGGCTTCGGGGGCAGGCTGCTCTTCAGCCACGACCTGTTCCTCAAGAGCATGCTCCGCCGCCACGGGGGCAACGGGCTCTCCTACGTCCCCGCGGTGTTCCTCGACCGCCTGCTCGACCTCGGCCTCGACGCCGACGTCGTCCACGCCGTCGGCACGAGCAACGTCCGCGACCTCTTCGAGGGAGCGGCGACGACCGTCGCCCGCTGACCCCTCTCCGCACCCACGAAAGGCACCGCCATGTCCCGCATCCTCATCGCCGGCGAGAGCTGGATCACCGCCACCACCCACACGAAGGGCGTGGACGAGTTCACCGCGCACTCCTACACGGAGGGCGTCGCGCAGCTGCGGACGGCCCTCGAGGCCGGTGGCCACGAGGTCGTCCACCTGCCCGCGCACCTCGTGCCGACCGACTTCCCCGAGACGCAGGAGGCGCTGTCCACCTGGGACGTCGTCGTGCTGTCCGACATCGGGGTCAACTCGCTGCAGCTCGCTCCCGGCGTCTTCGAGCGCAGCATCCCGGGCCGTGACCGCGTGCAGGAGCTCGCCACCTGGGTGCGGGCAGGAGGCGCGCTCCTCATGGTGGGCGGCTACCTGTCGTTCTCGGGCTGGCAGGGCCGCGCCGGCTTCGCCCGCACCGAGATCGCCGACGTCCTCCCGGTGGACGTGCTCGTCGGCGACGACCGCGTCGAGCGCCCCGCAGGCGTCGTCGCGACCGTGCTCGACGCGGACCACCCCGCTCTCGGCGGCGTCTCGGGCGAGTGGCCGGCCCTGCTCGGCTACAACCGCACGGTCGTCAAGCCCGGCGCCGTCGAGCTGGCCCGGCTGGGCGACGACCCCCTCGTCGTCGTCGGCGAGGCAGGAGCCGGTCGCACGGCCGTCTTCACGAGCGACTGCTCGCCGCACTGGGCGCCGCCGGCCTTCTGCGAGCAGTGGCCGGGGTACGCCGACGTCTTCCAGGGGCTCGTCGCGTGGCTGACGCGACGGTGACCGACCGCACGGCGACTGACCGCACGGCGACCACGCCGACGGTGGGCCTGGGCCGGGCAGCAGCGCTGTTCGAGCGCTGCGAGGCCGAGCTGGACCGGTCGGCGTCGGTGCGCCTGCTCCGCGAGCTGTCGAGCGGCGAGGTCGGGGCCGAGGCCTTCGGCCGCTACCTCGCCGTCGAGCACGACTTCGTGCGCACGGCGGCCCGCCTGGCCGGGTACTGCCTCTGGCAGCAGCCCGACTGGTCCCTCGCCGAGCGGCACGCCCACGCCGTCGCCGACCTCGTCGGACCGCAGGACCGCTACTTCGCCGAGCTGCAGGGCGCGTGGCCCGTCGACGAGGCGACCCTGCCCGCGGTCCTCGAGCGCGCCTCCTGCCTGCGGGCAGCGGTCGAGCTCGCCCTCGACGAGGGCGGCTACGCCGGCGTCGTCACCAGCCTGGCGACCGCCGAGACGCTCTACCTGCGCTGGTGCACCGAGGCCGCGGCGCTCGCCGTCGAGCGGCCTCCGGCGGTGCAGGACTGGATCGACCTGCACGTCTCGGACGGGTTCCGGTCGCAGGTGGCCTTCCTGCACGAGGTCGTCGACCGCCTCCCCCCGAGCGTCGACGACGACCAGCTCGACCGGTGGTGCGTCGCGATGCTCGCCGCCGAGGACGCCTTCCACGGCAGCGCGCACCTCGACGCCGCCGAGGCGTCCGGGGCGTCGTCGTGAGCGCCGGAGGCGCCGGGCCGTCCGCCTCGGACGCCGACCTGGCCGGCGTCCGCGCCCGACTGCTCGCGGCGGAGGTGCCCTTCGAGGTGCTCGCCGTCGGCCCGGCCGCGCACGTGGTCGTGTCGTCGTGGGGCGGGCGCGTGTACGGCCCCTTCTTCGACGGGGGACCGGCCGAGGCGTGGCTGCCCGCGGCGTTCGACGACGACGCGGCCTTCCGGGCGCTCGTGGCGAGCGGGGCCTGGAACGTGGGCGGCGACCGCACCTGGGTCGGCCCCGAGATCGCCTACATGATCCGCGACCGGTCCGACTACTGGGGCAGCTACGTCATGCCGCCCTCGCTCGACCCCGGGCGGCACCAGCTCTCCCGCGAGGGCGACGAGGTGGTCCTCGACCGCTCCGTCGAGCTCGACGCGGCCACCGAGCCCGTCGGTGCCGCGCACGTCGACCTGCAGCTGCGGGTCCGACCGGCCGCCCACCCGTTCCGTCACCTGCGCGGGGCGTCCGCCCCGGTGGTGACGGACCTCCGCTTCGGGGGGTACGTCACCGAGGTCCAGCTCGACCTGACGTCCGAGGGGGCGCAGGAGGCCGAGTCGTGGGTGCTCGCGCAGGTGCGCGGCGGCGGCACCGCCCTCGTCGCGGCAGCGCCCGACGCGCAGGTGACCGACTACTACGAGCCCGTCGGCGAGGGCCTGCGGAGGATCGACGGCGGCGTCGCCGTCGCCCTGCCCGGTGACCGGCGCTTCAAGATCGGCCTCGCGGCACCGCACGTCACCGGGCGCCTCGGCCACGTCCGCGCCGTCGGCGGCGACGAGGCGGTCCTCGTCGTGCGGTCGAGCCCCGTCGACGCCTCGGCGGAGTACGCCGAGGAGCCCGACCCGTCACCCGGGGTCCGCGGAGACGCCCTGCACCTCTACGACGACGACGGCGGCCTCGGCGGCTTCGCCGAGCTGGAGGCCCGCGGCACCCCCGTCACCGGGCCCCGCCCCCGCACCGTCACGGACCGCTTCGCCAGCTGGTGGTTCCGCGGTCCCTCGGCGCAGGTCGCCACGGCCGCCCAGCACCTCCTCGGCGTGCCCGCCGCCACCGTGACGGCCTGCCTCGCCGCCGCGCCCGACCCGACCCGCACCTCCTGAGAGGACCCCCGATGGACCACGATCCCCGTAGCCCCGGCACGACGCGCACCCCCGGCACCCCGCACACCGCCGGCGCCCCGCGCACCACCAGTGCCTCGCACCCCGCCGCCCGCACCCCCGCGGGCCCCGTCGACCCCGCCGTCGCGCTCGCCGACCTCGTCGCGCTCTGCGCGCACGGGCCCCGCTTCCACGGCACCGCCGGCATCGCCGCGGCGGCCGACTGGCTGGTCGGGCGCCTCGGCGCCGTCGGGCTCGACGTCGTGCGCGAGCCGGTGGCCCTGCCGGGCTGGCACCCCGGGACGGTGCGCCGGGCGGTCGTGCAGCAGCCGCTCGTCCGCGAGCTGCCGGCCTGGCCGATGCTGTGGTCCGGGGGCACCGGAGGCGTGCGGCGGGGGACCGTCGAGGCCGTCGGCCCCCAGGGCCTCTGGGGCGACTCGATGGTGTGGCAGAAGTTCGTCGTCCGCGGTGACGACGGCCGGCCGGTCGCCTACCTCCACGCCCGCGACGGCGGCCCGGCGGCCCCGCAGCCCCTGCCCGCGGGCTCCGACCACGACGTGGCGCACCTGGCCGTGGGCCGGCTCGACGGGCTCCAGCTCACCGAGTGGCTCGGCGACGGCAGGCCCGTCGAGATCGAGGTGGAGCTCGACAGCGGCCCCGTCGCCGAGGCGGTGAGCGACAACCTCGTCGTCGACGTCCGGGGCACGGGCGAGGGGCAGGTGCTCGTCTGCGGCCACTACGACAGCTTCTTCAACACCGTGGGCGCGTACGACAACGGCAGCGGCACGGTGGCCCTGCTGGCGCTGGCCGAGCGGTGGGCCGCGACGCCGCCCGTCGCGTCGGTCCGCCTCGTCTTCTTCACCGCGGAGGAGTGGCACCTCGGCGGGTCGCGGCACCACGTCGAGGAGGCCACGCGGGCCGAGCTCGACCGGCTGGACTACGTGCTCAACGTCGACGGGCTCGGGCGCGGTTCGTTCCTCGAGGCCTTCGCGTCGCCCGAGTCGTTCTCGACGTCGTTCCGCGACGCCGTGCTGTCGTACGCGGCCGAGACGCGTCCCGACCTCGAGCTCACGACGAGGTTCCCGCCGACCAGCGGCACGGACGACGCGTCGTTCCACCGCGTCGGCGTGCCGAGCGCCTTCGTGACCTTCAACGACCTGCACCGCCTGCACCAGCCCGACGACGAGCCGAACGAGGGCATCGCCGCCAACGTCTCGTGGGCGGTCGGGCTGGTGGAGCGCGTCGTCGCGACCGTCCCGCGACCCGAGCGCGCGGCGCCCCCGGCGTTCCTCTGACCAGACCCGGGGAACGACCCTGGTGCGACTCCGATCCCTTCGGTACCATGGTCACGTCAGGAACGGAGGGTCGTGACGGCTTCGCAGTCAGCAGCAGCCCAGCAGGGGGCGACGCCCGGTGAGCCCTGGCGCTGGAGCGACTTCGACCCGGCCCAGCGCGCGGCGCTCGAGCAGTACAGCCGGGCGATGGCCCCTGACGCCCCGCTCGACTTCGAGCGCTGGATCGCCCGCCAGACCGTCGTCTTCAGTGAGACCGCCGCCCTGTCCGCGACGCTCGCGCGGCACTCCGAGCCGCTCACGACCGAGCTGGTCGGCAGCCTCAACGACGCCGAGCACTTCTGGCGCGGCATCGAGGACGAGTTCGGCCTCCTCACGAGCCTCGAGGTGGCACGAGCGCTCGGGGCCAGCGCCAACCGTTCGTTCGCGTCCGACCAGCGCCGGGCCGGGCGGGTGCTCGCGCTGCGCCGACTGAACCGCTACGTGTACCCGGGGTTCCAGTTCGACGGCGCGGCCGTCCGACCGGTCATCGGCCGGCTCTCGGCCCTGGCGCGGCGACGGGGCCTCGACGACCGGGCGGTCATCGCCTGGCTCTGCCGGCCGACGACGTACCTCCGGGGCGAGGCCCGCCGGCCCGTGGACCACCTCGACGAGCCCGACCTCGTGCTCGACGTGGCGGAACGGGCCTGGGACGTCGCCTGGTGACGGTCCCGGCGCCTCCGGTGCCCTTCATGGCCCTCGACGAGGTCGTGGAGGCGGGGAGCCTGCTCCATCGCGTGCACTCGACGCGGTTCCGGGCAGCGCAGTTCAACCCTGGCGCCGGCTCGCCGACGAGGTTCGCGTTCTTCGGGGAGCCCGTCGTGCCGGTCCTCTACGCCGGCGACACCGAGGATGCGGCCCTGTCGGAGACGCTCCTGCACGACGTCCCGCTGACCGGTGGTCGGATCACGGATCTCGAGTTCGGTGGGCGGTCGTGCTCACGACTCGTCGCCCGCCGTGACCTCCGCCTGGCGTCCCTGGTCGGTGCCGGCCCCCGAGCCCTGGGGGTCCACGCCGCCGACGTGTGCGCGACCGACGCCGCCGACCACCCGTACACCGTCGCCTGGGCGGCGGCCGCTCACGCGGCGGGCTTCGAGGGGCTCGCCTACCCCTCGCGACAGGCTCCGGGCCGACGCGCCGTGGTGCTGTTCGGCGACCGCGTCGAGGAGGACGACCTCGAGATCGACGCGTCGTACCGCTGGTTCTTCGACGACGCCGACGGCTTCGCTCGCCTCTGCCGGGTCGCCCGCGACGTCGGAGTCCAGGTGCTGCGGCTGGTCTGACCCGGAGGGCCGAGCGCACGGAGGGTCCGGCCGTACGCAGGGCGGACGCACGGACGGGCCGGCCGCAGTGCGGCCGGCCCGTCCGTCACTCACCGCGGGTTCACGGGGTGGGCATGCCGCCGTTCACGTGCAGCGTCTCGCCGACGACGAAGCTCGACTCGCCCGACGCGAGGAACACGTAGGCGGGGGCGAGCTCGGCGGGCTGTCCCCAGCGGCCGAGGCCGGTCTGGCTGCCGACGTCGGGCAGCGCGTCGGAGGGCTGGCCGCCGGCGGGCTGCAGGGGCGTCCAGATCGGGCCGGGGGCGACCGCGTTGACGCGGATGCCCTTCGGCGCGAGCTGCATGGCGAGGCCCTTCGAGAAGGTGTTGATCGCGGCCTTGGTCGACGCGTAGTCGACGAGCATCGGGGCCGGCTGGTACGCCTGGATCGACGTCGTGTTGATGATCGCCGAGCCGGGGGCCAGGTGGGGCAGGGCGGCGCGGGTGATCCAGAACATCGCGTAGACGTTGGTCTTGTAGGTGTCGTCGAAGTTCTTGTCGTCGAGCTCGAGGAGGTCCTCGACGTGCTGCTGCTTGCCGGCGTTGTTCACGAGGATGTCGAGCCCGCCGAGCCCGTCGACGGCGTCCTGCACGAGCTGCTTGCAGAAGGCCTCGTCCTTGATGTCGCCGGGCAGGGCCACGGCCTTCCGGCCCGCGGCCTCGACGAGGGCGACGATCTTCTTCGCGTCCTCCTCCTCCTCGGGCAGGTAGCTGATGGCCACGTCGGCGCCCTCGCGCGCGTAGGCGATGGCGACGGCCGCGCCGATGCCCGAGTCGCCTCCGGTGATCAGGGCCTTGCGCCCTTCGAGGCGGCTGCTGCCGCGGTAGGTCTCCTCGCCGCGGTCGGCGGAAGACGTGAGCTCCTCGTCGGTGCCGGCTCCCTCGAGGTACTGGGCCTCGGGGGTGATGTCGGCGTACATCTTCGTCGGGTCCTGGAACGTGTACTGGTCGTCGGCCATGGTGTCCTCTCGTGCAGGGGGTGGACCCCGGACGGTAGACCGTGCGCGGCCGGGGCGCCCCCGGGCGCGTCCCCCGGTGCGCTGTGCGGCGCACGGGAGCGGTGACCGGTCCGGGTCAGGGGCGCCGGGACTCCTGCGCGGGCTCGTCGCCGGCGCGACGGCGCACGGCGCTGCCGTCGACGTCGGTGCTCGCCCGCCACCGGTCGAGGAAGTCCGAGCCAGCCGCCCGCAGGTCGCTGCCGCGCCCGTGCAGCAGGAGGCCCGCCCCGAGCAGCAGGACCGCCACCGGCCGCAGCAGGAAGGCTCCCGAGACGAGCAGGGCGAGCTGCAGGTCGAGCGAGGGCACGAGGGTCAGCAGGGTGAGCAGCACGTCCGCCGCGACGGCGACGACGAGCGCGCGCGACGCCCACCGGCGGAGGAGGCCGTGCCGCACCACGAGCACGGCGGCGACGACGCCCCCGGCGAGGCCGACCAGGGAGAGGGCGAGCTGGGCGTACGACACGAGCGCCAGCTGGTCGACCGGGAGCCGGCCGACCGCCGACGACGTCGCCGCGCCGACGACGTCGGGCAGTGCCCAGAGCAGGAGTCCCGCCGCGGCCGGCACGGACCGGCGCGCGAGCCCCGCCCCGCCCCGCCCGCCGAGCGCGAGCACCGCGACGCCCACGAGCAGGGCGACGGGCGCGGCCGTGCGCAGCAGGGGGGAGGTGGCGACGGCGTCGACCAGGCCCAGGAGGCCCGACAGGGCGACGAGGACGCCGGCGGCGGTCGTCACGCGGCGCGGGACGGAGCTGGGTGGCGCGGGGGACTCGGGCACGGGGACCTCCTCGGCAGGATCGACGGACCGTTCCACGCTAGGTCGCCGCGGCGCTCGTCACCACCCGAGAGCCTGAGATCACCTCATCTCGATCTGATCACGCCCGCCGGATCCCTTGCGGGGCACCGGTCGTCGCGATATGTTCCGACTGCCAACAAAAGGGGCGGGAACCACGCCCCCCGGCTCGAGCACTACAGCGAAGTACCCGCTCGATCTGGACCGGGCCACCACCCGCGCCGCGCGCTCCCTCAGCGACGAGGGACCCGTGGCGCGCCCGGGCAGATCCCCAGATGAAGGATCACCAGCATGAAGACAGCACGCACGATCACGGTCGCGGCGATGACCGTCGGCCTCGTCGCGAGCCTCGCGGCCTGCGCCCCCGCCGGCTCCTCCGGCGGCGGCGGCGGCGACGACGCCTCCGGCACCGACTGCAACGTGGGCATCAGCATGCCCACCCGCAGCCTCGAGCGCTGGATCAACGACGGCGAGGGCCTCAAGGAGAAGCTCGAGGGCGACGACTGCACCGTCGACCTGCAGTACGCCGACAACAAGACCGACCAGCAGATCAGCCAGATCCAGAACCAGGTCGCCGGAGGCGCGAAGATCCTGGTCGTCGCGGCCATCGACGGCAAGACCCTCGGACCGGTGCTCGAGGACGCGGCCTCGCAGGACGTCACCGTCATCGCGTACGACCGCCTCATCAACGGCACGGAGGCCGTGGACTACTACGCCACGTTCGACAACTACAAGGTCGGCCAGCTCCAGGGCGAGTACATCGAGGAGCAGCTCGGCCTCGCCGACGGCGAGCAGGGACCCTTCACGCTCGAGCCCTTCGCCGGCAGCCCCGACGACAACAACGCCGGCTTCTTCTTCGCCGGGGCCTGGGACGTCCTCCTGCCCTACGTCGAGAGCGGTCAGCTCGTCGTGCCCAGCGGCAAGTCCCCGGCGGACGACGAGGCCTGGCAGTCGATCGGCATCCTCGGCTGGGGCTCGGACGACGCGCAGGCCGAGATGGACAACCGCCTGCAGTCGTTCTACACGGGCGGCGACAAGGTCGACGTGGTGCTCTCGCCCAACGACAGCCTCGCGCTCGGCATCGAGGCCTCCCTCGACGCCGCCGGCTACCAGGCCGGCACCGACTGGCCGATCATCACCGGCCAGGACGCCGACGTGGCGAACATCAAGGCGATCCTCGCCGACCAGCAGTCGATGACCGTCTGGAAGGACACCCGCGAGCTCGGCACCCAGGTGCAGGCCATGGTCGCCGCGATCGTCGCCGGCGACGAGGTCGAGACGAACGACACCGAGACCTACGACAACGACGTGAAGGTCGTGCCGGCCTACCTGCTCGACCCGGTGGTCGTCACCAAGGACCAGGTGCAGGAGACGCTGGTCGACTCCGGCTTCGTCGACGCCTCCGACGTCGGCCTCTGAGCCGACCCCGGCCGCCGGCCACCGGCAGCCACCACCGGCAGCCGGCGGCGACCCGAGGGTCGCCGCCGGCTCCCTCGACACGAGACGAGAAGGCACATGGACGACGTCATCCTGCAGATGACCGACATCGTCAAGGAGTTCAGCGGGGTCAAGGCGCTCGACGGCGTCTCGGTGACGGTGCGCCGCGGCGAGGTGCACGCGATCTGCGGCGAGAACGGCGCCGGCAAGTCGACGCTCATGAAGGTGCTCAGCGGGGTCTACCCGCACGGCAGCTTCGGCGGCACCATCGAGCTCGACGGCAGCCCCGCGCGGTACTCCTCCATCACCGACAGCGAGCGCGACGGCGTCGTGATCATCCACCAGGAGCTCGCGCTGAGCCCGTACCTCTCGATCGCCGAGAACATCTTCCTCGGCAACGAGGTGCAGCGCGGCGGGGTCATCGACTGGAACCAGACGAACCTCGAGGCGGCCCGGCTGCTGAGCCGCGTCGGCCTCGACGAGAGCCCGGTCACCAAGGTGCTCGAGCTCGGCGTCGGCAAGCAGCAGCTCGTCGAGATCGCCAAGGCGCTCTCGAAGCGCGTGACGCTGCTGATCCTCGACGAGCCCACCGCGGCGCTCAACGACGACGACTCGGCGCACCTGCTGGGGCTCATCGACCAGCTGCGCGAGCAGGGCATCACCTCGATCATCATCAGCCACAAGCTGGGCGAGATCCGGGCGATCGCCGACACGGTCACGGTGATCCGCGACGGCCGCACCATCGAGTCGTTCCCGGTCGACGACAGCCCCGAGATCGAGACCCGGATCATCCGGGCCATGGTCGGCAGGCCCCTGGACAGCCAGTTCCCGCCCCGCACCGCCAGCATCGGCGAGGAGAAGCTCCGCGTCGAGGACTGGACGGTGCACCACCCCGTCGACGCCGACCGCGTCGTCGTCGACCACGCCTCGTTCTCGGTGCGCGCCGGCGAGGTCGTCGGCTTCGCGGGGCTCATGGGCGCGGGCCGGACCGAGCTCGCCATGAGCCTGTTCGGGCGCTCCTACGGCACCGACATCTCCGGCCGGGTCTTCAAGGACGGCCGCGAGATCAGGACGCGGACGGTGGGGGAGGCGATCCGCAACGGCATCGCCTACGTCACCGAGGACCGCAAGCGCTACGGCCTCAACCTCATCGGCAGCATCACGGTCAACGTGTCGGCGGCCGCGCTGGGCAAGCTCGCCAAGCTCGGCGTCATCGACCGCAACCGGGAGTACGCGGTGGCCGACGACTACCGCAAGCAGATGAACATCAAGACGCCCTCGGTCTCGAGCGTCGTCGGCAACCTGTCCGGCGGCAACCAGCAGAAGGTCGTCCTCAGCAAGTGGATCTACTCCGGTCCCGACGTGCTGATCCTCGACGAGCCCACCCGGGGCATCGACGTCGGGGCGAAGTACGAGATCTACGGGATCATCAACGAGATGGCGGCCCAGGGCAAGGCCGTGATCGTCATCTCGAGCGAGCTGCCCGAACTCCTCGGGCTCTCGGACCGCATCTACACCATCGCCGAGGGCCGGCTCACCGCCGAGCTGTCCCGTGCGGACGCCAGCCAGGAAGTGCTGATGCGCCACATGACGGCGACCAGGAACCTAGGAGCAGAAGCCTCGTGACCACGACCGCACCCCAGCGCCCGTCCGCACCGCCCCCCGCGCCGATCACCCCCGTCGGGTCGAAGCGCCGCATCCGGATCGACATGCGCCAGTACGGCATCCTCGCCGCGCTGCTCGTCATCGTCCTGCTCTTCCAGGTGCTCACCGAGGGGCGACTGCTCTACCCCGGCAACGTGAGCAACCTCATCCAGCAGAACGCCTACGTCCTGATCCTCGCCATGGGCATGGTGATCGTCATCATCGCCGGGCACATCGACCTCTCGGTCGGCTCGGTCGTCGCCACGGTGGGCGCCGTGGCGGCCCTGGCCATGAACGAGTGGTCGCTGCCGTGGGGCGTCGCCGTCGCCCTCGCGCTGCTCGTGGGCGCCCTCATCGGCGCGTGGCAGGGGTTCTGGATCGCCTTCGTCGGGATCCCGGCCTTCATCGTGACGCTCGCCGGCATGCTCGTCTTCCGCGGCGTCGCGCTCGTGCTGCTCACGGGCGGCACCATCAGCGGCCTGCCCCGCGCCTTCAACGCGATCGGCTCGGGCACCCTGCCGACCACCGGCACGCCCGACCTCTTCACGCTCGGGATCGGGCTGCTCGCCTCGGCGGGGCTCATCGCCCAGCAGCTGCGCAGCCGGTCGAACCTGCGCCGCCTCGACCTCCCCCGCGAGCGGGCGCTGTCGGCGATCGTCAAGGTCGCGGTGGCCGTCGCCGCGATCATGTACCTCTGCTACCTGCTCGCCTACAACCGGGGCACGCCGATCATCCTGGTGATCCTCGCCACGCTCGTGCTCGCGTACTCGTTCCTGCTCACGCGCACGGTCTTCGGCCGGCACGTCTACGCGATGGGCGGCAACCTCTTCGCGGCGATGATGTCCGGCGTCAAGACGAAGTGGGTCACCTTCGGCATCTTCGTCAACATGGGACTGCTCGCCGGCCTGGCGGGCGTCGTGAGCACGGCGCGCGCCGGCAGCGCGGTCGCCTCGGCGGGCCAGAGCTTCGAGCTCGACGCCATCGCCGCGGTCTTCATCGGCGGCGCCGCGGTGCAGGGCGGCGTCGGCACCGTCATCGGGGCCGTCATCGGCGGCCTCGTCATGGGCGTGCTCAACCAGGGCCTGTCGATCCTCTCGGTCGACGCCGCCTGGCAGCAGGTCATCAAGGGGCTCGTGCTGCTCCTGGCCGTCGCCTTCGACGTGTGGAGCAAGCGCCGCCGCCGCTAGGCCGCGCCACGACGACGACGTGCGCACGTCCCCTCGGGGCCGTGCGCACGTCGTCGTGAGGGCGTCAGTCGCCGACGACGGGCAGCGGCTCGGTGAGCGCCGGGGGCTCGTGCCGGCTCAGCAGCCAGCGCTCGCCGGAGGCCGTGACCAGGAACGCCAGCGGCCCGGGCCGGCAGGCCAGCAGGGCCCCGTCGCGGCCGTTGATGGCGCCGTCGAGGGCGCCGCCCAGGTCGCGGTCGTCCTCGAGGCCGTGCGTCGAGAGCACCGTGCAGCGCCCCTCGGCGCCGAGCTTCTGCAGCATGCGGCGGATGCCCTCGGGATCGTTCTGCACCGGGTGGGCGGCGCCCATGTCGACCCACTCGGCGTCCATCGTGAGGCGCGCGAGCTGCTCGAGCAGCTCGGAGGGGTCGGTGAGCTCGCGCGCACCGGGGCCGGCGAACGCGTCGAGGGCTGCGATCACGGGATCGGGCAGTGTCGGCACGGGAGGGCTCCTGTCGGTCTGTCCCCATCTTGGCACCCCGGTACGCTGGCGCGACCCCCTCACGACGGAGATGACGGAACGGAGAGCACGTGACCGACGCAGCACGACCGGACCCCCAGCAGCCCCGCCCGCAGCAGGCCCCGCACCAGGCACAGCCGTGGGGTCGCCCGCAGCAGCCCCCGCTGCCCGAGGGCACGAGCGTCTCGACGCCGTGGATCTGGATCGTGGCGGCGCTGCCCCTCGTGCAGCTGGTGCTGCTCGCGTCGTACGACTGGCGCGGCCTCATGGAGCGCAGCTTCGCCGCCCCCACGCAGCCCTTCGCCGCCTACGACGCGGGGTACCTCCTGGTCCAGGCCGCCGGGTTCGTCCTCTACGGCGTCGCCGTGGTGCTGGCCTGGCTCGACCACCGTGAGCTGCGGCGTCGGGGCGTCGTCGCGCCCTTCGCCTGGGCCTGGGCGTTCCTCGGCAGCATCGTCTACGTCATCGGGCGCACCGTCGTCCTCCGGCGTCGCGTCGGGCGCGGTTCCGCACCCCTCTGGGCGTTCCTGGCGACGACCGTCCTGGGCTTCGTCGTGACGCTGGTCGTCGTCGCGAGCGCCCTCGCGGCGGCCCTCCCGGCGCTCGACGTGCCGACCACCTACTGACCCCACGACCCCTCGACGGAACGGAGCGCAGATGAGCGACGGACAGCACGACGACCAGGCCCGCGGGCAGGGGCTCCCGCCCGCCGGCTGGTACCCCGACCCGGCAGGAGGCCCCTCCCGCCGCTGGTGGGACGGCTCCGG
>Ga0265798_10004015_pt1 | contig 20612 bp, 20 predicted proteins | sample P3T30metagenome_FD_192430 | JGI IMG/M metagenome (GOLD analysis project Ga0265798, IMG submission 192430) | Plant litter microbial communities from East Loma Ridge, Irvine, California - P3 T30 | ecosystem: Environmental > Terrestrial > Plant litter > Unclassified | place: USA: California... | reverse complement strand
ACGTCTCTCTGAATGGAGCGGGAATTGACGGATGTTTATATGACTCCGGGGGAAGCGGGCTGATGAGATTTTCTACCAACGATTTGTATTTGTTTGGTGAAGTCGGTCTGCGATGTACATGTAGCAAACATTGGATTTAGACGGCGATGGACGCTTCTGCCCATCGAATTCGACACACGTATGCTTCGTCGAGAAGAGTGAATGTACACTTTTCATGACTCTTACGAATGGTTCGGTTTACCTTTCCGTTCTTTTGCTTCAGTTGGGGACGGGGAGTAGATGAGATGGAAGGAGTCGATGAGGCTGTTGGATTTGGGGATGGTGGTTGTGGAGCGTGGAAGTGGTCGATGTACGTGGTTTGGAAGGATTTTGGGGATAATTGGAAAGGTCAAGTTTTGACTGGAAATTCTCGATGTGATACTACCACTAAGTTACCACTAACTACTGATAATTGTGAGCGGTATTCGCAACCTGCAATACGTAGTTGATAGCTGTGATTGGCCTTGCCATGGAAAGTGGGGCACAGCACGATTAGTAACAAACGTTCAAAGTCCACGACTTCGTTCCGCCTGCGACAGCTAACGCTCTTATTCCGCCCATGAGTAACAAGCCACTTTGTCAGCGGCCCAAACATCTCGCAATGGCTCTCAGAAGTATGGTTCACACCGTCATCCGTGACTACTTAATAACGTAGCACACATCCGGTCTGGCGACCAAACCAGCTCATCTCACCATTCTAGACCTCAACCCCAAGCTCACCACTAGATACCCACAGTCCTACAATGAACCCCATCCCCATTGCCATAACAGGAGCAACCGGCGGCATCGGCGGTCTCGTCGCCCGTAAGCTGTCATCCCTCTCCATCCCGCAGCGCCTCCTCGTCCGCACACCCAGCAAAGCGCCCCAACTCCCCAACACCACAGTACACCAATGCAGCTACACCGACCCCGCCGCCTCTGCCACCGCACTCAAATACACACACACTCTCTTCATGGTCTCCGCCTCCGAGAGCGCAGACCGCTTATCCCAGCACCGCGCCTTCATCGACGCAGCCGTCTCCGCCGGCATACAGCACATCGTGTACACATCGTACATCGCCGCGGCACCAGACGCGATCTTCACGCTTGCGCGCGACCACTACGCGACCGAGGAGTACATCAAGAGCAGCGGTATGCGCTGGACGTTTCTGCGCGATAGCATGTACATTGATTTCGTAGAGAGCCTTGTTGGTGCGGACGGCGTGATACGCGGGCCAGCAGGAAGCGGGCGCGTCGCGATTGTTGCACGCGAGGATGTAGCTAGGCTAGCGGCTGCTGTGCTCGCTGCGCCGGACGCGCATGTGGGGAAGACGTATGATGTTACGGGGCGAGAGGCGTTGTCTATGGCGGATATGGCGGCGGCGGTTGCGAAGGCGAGGAGCAGGGATGTGGGGTTTTATGATGAGTCGGTCGAGGAGGCGTATGCGTCGCGGGAGGTGTATGGGGTGGAGGAGTGGCAGGTTGAGGCGTGGGTTAGTACGTATACGGCTGTGGGGAGTGGGGTTTTGGCGGGTGTGTCTGATGCCGTGGAGAGGGTTACGGGGAGGGCGCCGATGACGCTTGGTGAGTATTTGGCTGCTGATTCGTGATGAATGATATCCAGTCAGAGCGAGATAAGGTGGCATTCTCGTCGCGAGGCCTTAAACTACAGAGAAAAGTATGCAGAATGGAGAAGTTCAGATGTCGAGTCTGTGGATCGATTGCTGCTGTGCAGTGAGACTCGTGTGGTGCATATATGCACAGTACTGGCTTCATAGGCCTGTTGGTGTCGGTGACGAACATACTCTTGCCAGCCACCCTACCACCCACCATCTCCCTGCCCTCAATCCATCCTCAATGTCCCTCCTCTCCCAACCCTAAGCCCTCCGAATCTCCCAATGCACATTCGTAATACTCACCTCCTCACCCGCCTTCTCATCATAATCAAACCACTCGCCCTCAACCAGGTCAATGCCCGCGAACTTCGTCGTCGTCTCCGCGCCCTTGGCCTCGAACTCTCCCTGCGCTCGTCAGTCCAATCAATCCCACTCCCTTCTGCCCCCCCCCAACATACATCAGCCTTGAACTCAACAAACTCCAACCCCCTACAATCAAACTCGAGTATATTCACCGTCTTGGGCGGATCGGTCTGCGGATACGTAGCCGGCGCGGCTTTGATATTCGCAGAATGTTCTCTCTACACAATCCCAAGTCCTCATCAGTAATCGTCCGCCTCAAGGCAATTAGAAGCCAAGGGAGTAAAGGGATCTAGAGACCTTACAGTTCTTGCACTTCCACACGAAATTCGCCTCGCCTTTGCTGCCGCTCACTTGGTTGACTTCGAAGCGGCTTATGGATACGAAGTTCGGGTGCACTTCGCGGCAGGATGTGCATTGCACTTTGAAGGTGTAGAAGAAGGGTGCTTCTGAGGTGTCGAGGGGGCGGAGGTCGGTGACGCTGTGGTGGGAGTGATGTTAGTTTGGGGGAGGAGTGGGAGGAGGTGTATGTACCCATTTAGTTCGGCTTTCAGGGCAAGTGCGAGTACCATGATGAAGGTAAGGTATTTGTTAAAAGTAAGTTAGAGCAGTAGGTAGCTTGAGCGTTGTTAACTCGTATCTGCCCCACGCAGCACCCCCGCGGCAAGTATTCACAAGCCCCCAAAACGCGCCGGAGCTTTGGGAAACTTTTCGCCGACGACTTTCTCGAGCTGCCCATCAACACCGCGACAACAGCCCAAAAGACCCCTCGACATCACAAAAAACAAAGTCGCAATCATGGCCGTAAGACAAAACCCCACACATGAACAACGCGCGACGCATAACTAATCCCCAACTAGGCAGTCGCGCCCTTCAATCCCCGACCTTTACTCCAAAGCCTGTACGTCGCGCACCCTCACCTACACCCACACACATCACGCCCCCTCATACACCCATTTGGCAATAGCTAACCCCCTCCACAGAGTCGACAAAGACATCGTCGTGCGCCTCAAGTGGGGCGAAACCGAGTACAAAGGGCGCCTCGTGTCCGTGGACTTGTACATGAACATCCAGCTGTCGAACACGGAGGAGTTTGTGGGCGGGGTGAGCTCGGGGACGCTGGGGCAGGTGCTGATTCGGTGTAATAATGTGTTGTGGATTGGGAAGGCGGGGGAGGTGGAGGCGAAAGAGGGGAAGAGGGAGGGGGATGTGGATATGAGTGGTTGAAGGGGGTGAGGTGGATGGGAAGTCAGATTATGAGAGGATGTGAACTTGTTTGAGAGGGGATGGTGCGTGCGTTGATTGCGCGTATGTGGGAGAAGGATGGCAGATCAGATTGGGAATGGGTGGCAAGGGAAAAGGGACGATTACGAGATGTTGAGAGCATGCGATACTCGGCTCGAGAAGCGGATACCACAACACCTACAGTCGCGGGAACGAGGGACAAAATCAACAGCTCCAAAGAGCAAGCTACCAAACTTTCTACTCAATCTCCTCCACAACCAGTTTCCTTCCCTCACCTGTTCCATCAGGCCTTACATTCAACCCCCTCAATCCCCCCTCCAATCCCAAATCCACTCCCAACCTCACTCCCCCCTCCCCAGCCCTATACATCCTCTTCAACCCCAACATCCCCATCCCCTCCACCACACTCCCCGCATGATCCCTAACCAAATCATCCCCATCCTCCCTTCCAACCCACCCAACCACCCTCTCCACCTCCCCTTGTTGCTTCATACTTAGACCTACAGTGATTTCTTCGCCGCGTTCCAGCGCGCTATCCAAACCGCGTAGCAAGCCCATGATAACCAACACAGCAGCGCGGCGTGAGATCGCTTGCGAAACACCCGTTTCCATCGTTAGGATTAGGACGACGATTTGCATCGCTGCGTCGACGCTAGCTTGCGATACGAAAGCGAGTCGGTGCTCGAGTATACTTCCAAGCAAACTCAATGCCGACGCGCGAATCCTTACATCTTCCTCAACACCCGTGTCTTCCCACCCTTTAACAATACGTTCCATTTCCTCGCGCTCTTCATCGCGTGTATGTTCGCCACGCGGGTCGAAAACATTGGGTATCGGTCCGCCCCATGCGGCTTCGCCTTCTTCGATGCGTCGGTGTGTGGCGTGCGCGAGGGATGTGCGTGTGGAGTGTGTTTGAGTGCGCTGGGCGCGGCGCGAGGAGAGGGCGAGGCAGGATGAAGATAGGAGTTTGAGCAGCGACGTGCTGGTGTGATGGGGAAGGGAGGACCAGAATGTGTCGGCGAGCAAGATGTTGTTTAGGACTTCGCCGACTCGGAGGCGGAAATCTAGCGCGTGTTGGAGTTGTGTTTCTTTTTCGTCTGTGTGATGGCTGCGAGATAGTTTTAGGGATTGTTCGTCGATGTCGATGAAGGCATCGACTAGGATCTTGATTGTTGGGTTCGGCGCGCGGATTGCGAGGTCCACGAGCACGGGTATGGCGGCGATGTGCACGTATGACTCCGGGTCTGCGAGGGAGGCGGAGAGTAGGAGGTGGGTTGTTGATGGGACGTCTATGACGGGGAATGCGGTGGAGTCTTTGATGAGTTTGCGGAGGGTGTTGAGGGCCCATGTGCGGTTCGGGGGTTCGGGGGATGTAATGTCTGTGAGGATGGATTTGAGTGTTGCGCGGTGGGGGGCGAGTGGGTCGGTGGTGTGGGTTGGTGGGGGTGCTGTTGGGGGTTGGAGGAGTTGGAGGAGGGCGGTGGCGGAGTTCGTGAGTAGTGGTTTGATGGGGAGTTGGGGCTGGGGCTGGGATAGGTAGACTAGGGGCGCGATGGTGGATGCTAGAGTCGTCCGTGTTTCTGGTGTTTGTTGGAAGTCGGGCGATGAGACTAATGTGCTCAGGATGCTGATTGCGAAGGAGACGAGGTCTTCGTCTGATGTATCGGTCTCCGCACTCTCAACGTCGTCCTTCGTCTTGACTATGCCCCGCAAGTTCGCTCGAATCGACTTGTTCATCTTCACCAAGACCTCCACCTTGCGTTGATGCTCGCTGACATAACTCGATAGAAGCTGCCTCATAAGTTCCATAATGTGCTGTGGACTTCGCGCAAACTGGTCCTTGAAGGCGTTGGCCATCGCTTCAGTCAATTTGGCATCTGTCAGTGTAGTAAGGGGATTGGTCTCGACTTCATCAGTCAGGGAAGGCCTTGTGTCTTTCGCAGGAGACAGCCAGCGTCTTGTCGTTTGAAGAAAGATCGCTCCAACAATATCATCGGGAGTCTTAGCTTCTGCCAGTAGAGAAACAAGAAGGTTAATTCGGGCGTCGAGGTTGCCGATGCGGGTAAGGATGTTGCCTATATCGTCCATCTGCCGATGATCTGCAGCTGAACGACGCATCTCTATGCCACCTCCGGAACCGGGCGCGTGGTTCCATGTTTCGGGTCCATCCCAAAACATGTTCTGAGCGATGCCATCGACCTGCTTCGGGTCACAGGCGATAGCCATGTATCGCGAGAGGATGTCCTTAGGCAACACGCTCCAACTTTTGTTTAGAGCGGGCCTGGACTGAGCGTAGTTCAGCAGAGCCCAGAGTGGTAGCAGTATCGGACCTATGAGTCGCCTCAAGATGCCGGCATGAGAATACGACAAGGCAATGGTAGAAAGCCTACGCAAGGCGACTTCAAGGTCCTGTTCTTGTACCAGCACGCCACCACTCACACTCTGCTCCACCAGGGTGTCTAACGAAACCTTAGGACTAAGCGTTTCCAGTATGGGTTGGGCGAACAACTCCCATCCGACGCTACCTGGGGCACCAGTCGCTCTTTTGCTTAAGATGCCGCCAGCGATGATTTGTCCTGCGGCTCTGCTCAGTTCCGGTTCTTCCGTACCATCGAGCAGTGTCCAGAGTTGAGGGGCAATCTTCCGGAGCCAGTCATTTTGTTGCACCCCATGTGGGGGCCGCACCAGCAGTTGAGAGACTTGCGTCACTGCTTCGAGTGGGATAGGAATCTGCGACTGTGCGCCACTTGTATTGCAAGGTACCTCCGAGTTCGTCGAAATGAATGCAAGGGCTATGAACTCAAGAACATGGCGAATGCCTCGCTGGCGGAGTGGTATCTGGCCTAATTCTCGTGATATGACGGGCTTGAGCCAAATCGGAAGAGGCTGCTGGAGGAAGGTGGTGAGGATGGGTAGAAGACGCGAGGTCGATGTTTCTTCGATGAGTTTTTGATATATGGGCCTGTAGATCTCATGTGGTTTCAGATTCGTAGGAGAGAAGGATAGCTCGACGAGCGCAGAGACAAGATCAGGAAGGTTGCGTTGATTGAGGAGTGGCTGTACGCCGGTATTGTTCTGATTCAAAATCGGCATCAACGCCTCGACAACACTTGAAAGCTGCTCATCATTCTTCTGCTGTATCGGCAAGACAGTCGTCAGAACAGATCGTGGTCGCTGGCTGAACGCCACGCCAGCTGAAAGATGAGGCAAAATGCCCAAAGAGACAATGAGATCCAACAAGCCATACACTACACCGGCGAGGGACGCATCGTACGGAGCATCCGGATCCGCAGCAAGGTCAGTGGTGTTGATATCCTGCAAATGCGAAAGTGCTCTTTGCACCAGCTCATTGGGTGGAGACTTTTCTGTCGGCTCGATTTTGGACGTCGTACTTGTGTCTAGAAAAGGTCCAATGAATTCTGCAGCCGCATCAACAGCTTTCTCGACGGCGCCCATCGTGTTTGCTGAAAAGTACACAGTGAAGAGAGGACGTTTGGCGACAGAACTCTGCGACGAATATTGTAATGCTTAGTAATCTCGAAACGTGATTTCGCGATTCCCGCTAAGAGCTTGGCGGAAATCGCGTCCTATCTCGACGCGTTGCGCCTGCCTTTGCTCCGACAACCACTCCGACCTCCAACCCGCACAGCATCTCGTCTCGGCCACGGCCTTGCCTTCTCGTCGCTGCAGGATGAGAATATCTGGACTTTACGACTCCATCCTCGATCACTGACCATGTCGTCAACGGTGGGTCACACGCGCAACACTCTCTTGCAACTCCACTTCTTCTCTCGCTTGGCTTCAAGCAACCACGCATGTCACTTTCCCCACAGTTACCGTGCCTGTCTTCCACCTGGAATGCGGACTTGTCCGCGCCTCATGTACTTGCACGGTCAACACACACCCGAGCTTCTTAGTAGGTCTCAATGGGTCGTCTGCATGTTGGCTTTGCGCTCTGGTGGCAACACTAGGGTTGTGCATGAGGAGGGCAGGCTCGGATCTTAACCCTAATCATCTTTTGGTATTCATTGTGCCTTGCACAGTGGAAAGTTTCGCGGTCATGTCGCCGACCTTCCGATTAGCCCCGGATGCCGCTCAGTCGCTTCGGTGACTGACTGCGTGGATGGTGTGTGAAAGGGAGACTCGAGGTACGGGAGCGAGAGCTCAAAATGAAGCGTCATGTGCCTGTTGGGGCGTTAAAGTTTTCGCATGAGAACCACGTCGACAGCTTCATCCGTGCAACAGACTCTGGTCAAGATGGATAGCTTCAGCTTGGGGATGGCGGTGTTGCTGAGGAGAGATCTGGAACGAGATGCCAGGCACCTCACATGAGTGTCGCCTTAAGAGTCGTATGCTTTTCCGACACGAATGCTGTCAGGATCCGGCGCTGTGTGGGAGCCACATACCAGATGCCAGCATCAATCGCGTCCCAGAACGTGCAAAGAGTCACTTCAGAAGACGGAAGATGAGCACGGTCTGATCCTCGATCAAGCCTTACAAAGACACACCATCCTGTTTGGCTTCGGCCGTCGCGAGATCCACTCGTCGGAAAGGCGAAAGCCCAGCGAGGTCTCACTGCGTCTCAGGGTTGGTGTTGTCATCCATGGCGGACCGTCACGCTCCGGCTCTAAAGTCTTTTGAATACTCTCTGTATGTTGTGGATCAACGCGAGCTGAATTTGACTCCTGGCGTTCGTACCATGCAGTGGCCGACTTGATACTGCTTCTTGTTTGAGAACAGACTCTGCGCATCTCGTCCACACGATCGCAAGTTCCAACAGATCTCCAACCTCCAACACTGACGACAAAATCACGAAGCCTGTGTACGATGCTCAATGCACTACCCTAGTCACCACAGTGTGATATCCGGCCAGTCGCGTTGATCGTCAACATGCATGTTCAGCAAGCATCTGCATTGACGAGCGTCTACCCTTCCGATCGAGCGGCTCTTGCGCTGTTACGACCGACCCTACGGCTTTTGAGGATGTCCTTTGTCCGTATTGATGCCCTGCAGCACCATCGCGAGTCTGTAGGGAAACAAAGACTAGTCTCTGAGAGTCATGCCCCTACGAAGAGAGAAGCTTCTTGTCTTGACACACAAGTCGATGGCGTTGCTAAGAGAGTGTTGTGCGAGCGTTGTACTACTGCGACTAGGAGCTTGAGGGTGGACGACTTCGGTTCCAAGACGACAATCATACTGCGGCGACGAGCAATGCGAGCGCTGGAGACTTGAAGAAGGGCTTGTACCTAAGCATTACCGTTTGGCAATCGTTCACCATGCGCCGCCAGCTGGCTTTCTCCGACGCGGCACCTTTGGAAACACGAGCGAGAAGATGCAGTGGTTCAGCACAGCCATCGCGGAGCATGCGACCAAGTATTGCAGACTTCACCACACAAAGCGATGAAGGCGGGACCTCTCAAGAGTGAGGCTCAAGGTCTAGGCCTGTCCGCTGACATCGCTGGTGGTGGTTTCTGTGCTGCTTGTCACGGTCGCTGACTCGCGGTTGCTGCTCGACCGTCATACTGTTCTTCTCAGCGAGCTGTTTCTGCCAAGTTATGGGAAGTCAAACCTGGTGGTGTCTTGGCTGGGCCTCTTGCTCAACGGTCAGTGTGGCGGTGGGAGTCTGGGCGGATTGTTGGTTGTGGGTGGTTCAATCAGCCGTCCTTCGGGATGGCTCCGTTTCTTTTTATAAGTACAATGCTTCTGCGGACTGGTGCTATGCTAACTTGAGTAGATGAGCTTATAGCCACTCCGCATACGCATCATGGTATGAACTTTACCCTGCTATGACAGGAGAAGGTGACATGGAGCCCATGGAAGGGCCTGCGATGTGTTCAGGGACTTCAACTACTAGTCCAGGACAGCGACCTGATCTTGATAAAGGGTTGTTCAAAGCTCCTTGAGAGTTTTTTGCGAAGATACGGGAGCAAGATGAGCACGAGGACAAGCCACCCGAGCAGGCGAACACAAGAGATCTCTTCCTCCTCACCGACGAGAACGTCAAATGGTTCGAGAGCCGTGGCTCTACGTTGAGGAACATGAATATGTGTAAGCCATCTTCGATCATCAAGACCTGGTCGCGCTCCAGACTAATTATAGCAGTAGCTACCTTGGGAGCGCAAGACAATGCACTACGCAGCCCACCTGAAGGCGATTCTGATCCGACGGGTGCACAGTTGTTCGATTGAGAGGTATTGCAGGCAGACTTGGTCGTAGAAGGAGGTTTTTGGGATCGTCGCCGACCCGCATTCAATAGCTATCCACGATATCATGTCCTTGTTCTTCCCCAATTGCAAAGCAAAGCTCGTGGTATACCCAGCGTGCCTTCCTGTATGATGTATGACATGTCGGTGGAAGTAGACAAGCTGTGACGATGACGAAGTCGTCGTCTTTGATGGATGTCCTTCATAAGACTGATCAAGTCCACTCCGTACGTTGGTGCGTTCATATCTACTTATACAGTACTCTCTACTGCTTCATGTCGCCTAGACTGCATCAAGTGGTGAGCATGCAATGAAAGATTGTAAGATATTCGAGATGACTGGCGCGTCAAAAGGGACTAGCGCGGCGCAATCTGCATCACACACGTTGAATGTATCCTGCTACAACTCGACCTGAGGCCTTTCCGCTTCCGCTACCGCTACCGCACTCGTAAGTCCTACATGCTCTTCGTGTCTTTTGGCGCGTGTGCGTACAATGCCCTCACACGGGCAGTGCGTGATACTCGCAGTCGCAGCATGCTCAGGCTTGCCCCTCATGCTTTGCAAGCATATTGATGTCACCCACTTTGCTTGCGACTAACCACCAAACAGCGACCTGGCTAACGACGATATATCCAGCTACGCACCATGCCTGCCATGCTGGATGACCCCAGTGCGCCTATCATATACCGAACCTCAGGCGATGTCCCGTACCCTCCGCCAGGCGGCCCTCTACCCGTCGGCATTGCGCCCATCCAAGTCACTCTTCGCGACCGCGTCACAACCGCTACCATAATCCCTTTCTCCGCGCCGAACCAAGTCCCGCTCACGCTGCTGGCCTATCTCTGCGACCAGCTAGGTCGTGAGATCGAGAAGGGCGACACGTACCCTATGGTCGACCCGCTGGCTCTCGAGAACTTCGGCCCCTACTGGTTCGGGGTGTTTGGCGCAATCATGCTACTGGGTGAGATACAGGATGGGCGGGAGCTACATGAGATGGCGCGGAGGGGATGTGACTGGGAGCAGGAGTGCCTGGGCAGCTTCTACATCAAGCCCAACTACCCCGGCAGGTCGAGTCATGTGTGCAATGGCGGCTTCTTGGTGACTGATGCGAGTCGGAATCGGGGCGTGGGGAGGTTGATGGGCGAGACGTATCTGGACTGGGCGCCGAAGCTGGTACGCCTCTGAATTAATTTCAAAGAGAGTGGGCACGCACTGACTCCAACAGGGCTACACTTACTCCGTCTTCAACCTCGTCTACGAAACCAACGTCGCCTCCTGCCGCATCTGGGACGCCCTCGGCTTCAAGCGCATCGGCCGCGTCAAGGGCTGCGGCAATCTCAAATCCTACCCCGGCGAACTCGTCGACGCCATCATATACGGCCGCGACCTAGGCATCGACGACGACTTCGTATCCGAGGAGCGCTTCGACAAGATACGCTTCTACCTCAAGAACGGCAAATACCCCAACGGCGCCGACCGCGCAGAAAAGAGCCGCCTCCGCAGCGCCGCAACACACTACAAGCTCACACCGGGAGACAGCGATGGCGCAGAGGAAAAATTGTGGCTCAAAGGCAAAGAAGTCATCGCAGACCCCCAGAAGCAGTACGAGATCGCGCGAGACATACACCACAAGTCGCACGGCGGCATCAACAAAACCACCGCCGCAATCGCAGAACTGTACCACTGGGTCCGCATTAAAGAGACCGTCAGCCAGGTCATACGCAACTGTCCCGAGTGCAGCGAAATGAACAAGGGCCTGTCAGCCATGCGCCAGAACCAGAACCAATCCCAGAACCAGAGCAGGACCTACAACGACCAATCACCACCCGTGACATCAACTCCGCCCGTAGACCCATATGCGCACAACTTACCGCCAGACTCGGCTGAAAAGCAGCTGCAGCTTGAGAATGCGCACTTCGAGGGGACCGAGTTTGAACTGCCTGTTGACCCGGCGCTCATGGAGGGTATACAGAGTCTAGCGGATTTGCCGCCGAGTCCGTTCCTCGCTCCGGGGCAGGGGCATATAATTAGCGGTGTGCCGAGTCTGGATGAGCGGGCGCCGACGGCGAGGGAGGAGATTAGGCGTAGGTTGGAGAGGGCGGAGTTTGTGGGGAAGTGAGGGTAGGTGTTGGAGAGTGTGTGTGGAGGATATACCATGAGCTATTGTATCTGATAGTGGGAGGTGGGAGTGTGGATACACTACTTTTCGGAATCTGGGATGTGAACACCATGCTGCGAAGCTAGATTGCCTCTTCCGTGATTGGTATAAATTCAAGATGTGAAGATTTTATGCTGTTCATGTGCATGAGTCTATCTATCCACAAGCTATACACCCGCACCACTACCCTCCCATCCCTCATTCCTCCCTCTATCCCACCTCCCACGTTCCTCCACATCAAACCTACCCATCAAACACCCCCCACTCAACAACCCTCAACGTCTCCAGCACCCTATCCCTAACCCCCCACCCCACCCACACAACCTCGCTTTCCCCCCCATCCTCACCCTCATCATACTCCCCCTCATAGCACGGCACATTAACCGTAACCAAGATATCCGCACCTTTCTCCTTCAACCTTAGCAGTATCAAGAAAATGTGCACGAATTCTGGTGTTTTGGTGCGGTTTTGGTTAGGGGTGGTGGGGGTTTGCGTGAATGTTAGGCTGAGGGCTGGGTGGGATCTGGTTGGGAAGACGTTGGTTAGGTTGGGTTAGGTTGGGGAGGGATGGGGACTTTGGGGAGGAGGGTGTGAGACGTACTTTAATTCCGGGTCGGCGAATTGTACCGCTTCTTGTGAGAGGATCATGGTTTTGTCGCCCGTTCCATCTACCAAATCCGCGAAATGATACTGCAGCGCTTCGCCGTCAGAGGGTTTATCCACATATTCTATGTTCATATTCACACAGGATCAGCATTGGATTCGCGCCAGCAGCAAGCATGGTGTGGGAGAGAGTTACGACGTACCCAAGATTTCGATAACAATGTTCGTGTACCCCGTTGTGCTGAGGTAGACTTCTTGGTGCGAGGGTATGTCGCGGATCAGGCTGGTGTCGGCGAAGTGGGTGGGGAGGTCGAGCGTGAGGGCGCCGCCGTAGAGGGGGGTGGGTTTGAAGGACATGTTTGGCTGTTGCTTTTGGGTGGGATGGTGTGGGGTGTGAGATGTGAGTTTGGGTGTTATTGGAAGAAGTGCATGTTTGGTGGTGTTTGTGGTGTTGTGGTTTATATGGTGGGTTTGAAGGGCAGAAGATTTTGGTGATGTGCAAGGCAAGTTTGTCAGGTACCGAGTAGGCGGCGCCAGGCAGCACGACAAACGGGTGCCTGAATGGCGACGCAGCAATGTTAAGCATAAATTTTGTGGCTCATTGGTGAGACAATTGTAATGTGGGGTATCATTTGAACTTTTTGTGCCGTCTATATGCTCCGTGGCCCATGTTTTGAACGCCTTGCAATGCATGTGCTTCCTGCGACTATAGTCTTCCAAGTAGGCAGAACGCAGAATGTGTAGCCTGTTAATGCCTGGTGGTGCCTTCCCTTTGTGTTCCTGTCTCCATCGCGCCTGCCCATTGAGTGTTGTCGCATGCAAATCTTCAACATCTGCTATTAATCATGTAGCCCATCCTTCACTTCCTCCCCTCAAGCAGTCACACTGTCGTCCACCTCCATCAGAGTCGTCGTCGCGCGCTTGCCGTTGTCGGTGGTCAGGCCTCTGCCCGCCTCAGCTTCCTTTATCGAGTACGGCTCTTCACGCAGCGCCTTGACTCTGCACAGCATCAGCACTTGCGCACACCCTCAAACACATCAACACTCACCTCCGCTTGTGCACCTTGCCCTTCTGATGCGCGGTGAAGTTGGCATCGCTCTCAAAAAACTTTGCGCACTCTTTGCAGTAGTGCTGGCCCAGCCCAGGCAAATCTTCTACGGGCTTCGCATCCTTGAACTCTGCGAGATGCTTCTCGTCGTGCAGGTCGGCGTGCACCTGGTCGAGATCGCGAATGTGCCGGCGCGTCTTCTTCTTGGAGTTTTGTCCTCGGATGGCTGGCATGGCGGCTGTGGTGTGTGTGGTGTGCAGACGGTGACTTATCCGCGGCCGCTCGGCAGTGGGTTTGGTGAAGAAGTGGAGGAATGCGGAAATACAGAATATGGCCCGTGCAATTGGCCTGCAGACCTCGAAAATTTGTGGGCGTTTGCGGCCGAGACCTTGCTAATGCTGCCTTATCCTGAACTAGAGCTGCACAGTGTGGTCTGCAGGTCGAAGAGATATTTCGCGCTGACGTTTCCTTGCGGAATCCAAGTGGTGCATTCAGTGCAAATGGTTGTCTGCTGCGCTGCGCTTATCGTACGCGAGTTGATGTTTGGCGTTCGCACAACGCCAAAAGGAAGGGAGCGCGGGGTATGGCGTCACAGCGCAGCAACCCTCACAGCTCCCCTCACCCGCACCACCAAGTTTATATACTCGAGGAACACCCAGCACCGCATGTTAATGTCTGCAATTGCTTCAAGAGTTTCTTGTTATTGAGTTCTAAGCCGCTGCACGTGAAAGCGGGCCAGCGGGAAATAGTTGCCGGGTTGTGTGCTTCAGCGCCGAGGTCTTCCGCAAGAAGCTGGGCCCGCGTCTTCACGCCTACACAGCCAATCACCGCCCTTCTGATCTCCATTAGTTATCCGCAGCATTGTGGCAGCTTCTGACGCTTCTGCCCTCCGCTCCCTCCATCACTCTTCCCCTCCACATACACACTTCCCCACCACACACCATGCAGAAGTTCTCGAGGCTCGGCCGCGTCGGCCAGAGCCTTGCTTCGCGCAGGCAATTGGCTACCGTCAGCGATGCTCCGCTGTCCCGCAAGGTCGAAATGACCAACTGGGAGAAGGGCCACTACATCAACTACAAGAAGATGAGCGAGAACCTGGGCATTGTGCGTGGCCGCCTCAACCGCCCGCTTACCTTCGCCGAGAAGATCCTGTACTCCCACTTGGACGACCCCCACGGCCAGGACATTGAGCGCGGCAAGAGCTACCTCAAGCTCCGCCCAGATCGTGTAGCTTGCCAGGATGCCACCGCCCAGATGGCTATTCTCCAGTTCATGTCGGCTGGCATGCCCTCGGTCGCTACTCCTACCACCGTCCACTGTGACCATCTCATCGAGGCTCAGGTGGGTGGAGAGAAGGATTTGGCCCGCGCCAACGAGATCAACAAGGAGGTGTACAACTTCCTGTCCACGTCCTGCGCAAAGTACAACATTGGTTTCTGGAAGCCCGGCTCTGGTATCATCCACCAAATTGTGCTCGAAAACTACGCTTTCCCCGGTGCTCTCCTCATTGGTACCGACTCGCACACTCCCAATGCCGGTGGTCTCGGTATGGCCGCCATTGGTGTCGGTGGTGCTGATGCCGTCGATGTCATGGCTGGTCTTCCTTGGGAGCTGAAGGCGCCCAAGGTCATTGGTGTCAAGCTCACCGGCAAGCTTTCAGGCTGGACCGCGCCCAAGGGTATGTATTAGCCGAGGATGCATGATACCAAGGGAAGTGGACTAACTTGATTGCTAGACATCATCCTCAAGGTTGCTGGTATCCTCACCGTCAAGGGAGGAACTGGCGCCATCGTTGAGTACCACGGACCCGGCACCGAGAGCTTGTCCTGCACGGGCATGGCCACTATCTGCAACATGGGTGGTATGTAGTCTTTCTAGACCTGCTCGGAACACATCCAGGAAGTGCTAACATGATCTTCAGCTGAGATTGGTGCCACCACCTCGGTCTTCCCCTTCAACGACCGCATGTACGACTACCTCTCGGCCACCAAGCGCCAGTCCATCGGTGACTTCTCCCGCGAGTACGCCCAGGAGCTCCGTGAGGACGAGGGCGCCGAGTACGACGAGCTCATTGAGATTGATCTCAACACGCTCGAGCCCCACATCAACGGTCCATTCACACCCGATCTTGCCACCCCCATCAGCAAGTTCAAGGAAGCTGTCAAGGCGAACAAGTGGCCCGAAGAGCTGAAGGTCGGTCTTATCGGATCCTGCACCAACTCGTCGTACGAGGACATGACCCGTGCTGCGTCGATTGCGCAGGACGCCATGGACCACGGTATCAAGGCGAAGGCGCTGTTCACTGTTACCCCTGGATCCGAGCAGATTCGCGCTACGATTGAGCGTGATGGACAGCTTAAGACTTTCGAGGAGTTTGGCGGAATGGGTATGTCTACCAGTTAACCATTACTTTGTCATGTGCTAACTTCCCTCGAGTTTTGGCCAACGCGTGTGGACCTTGCATCGGTATGTTCTCCCAGTCTCTTCCTTTTCTTGTTCTTCCATCGCATCTTTCCTTTCAGTCACATGTTTCTATACCAAGGTAACTTCATCCTGGACTGGATCCTCGGACGACCTACCATCCTGGACATCCTGGACTGCCGATTCTGGTACCTATGGCCTTTCAGCCCTGAAAACCCCCAGTGAGGGCTCAGCAGCCATCGCTGCTAGTAGCTCAAGCCACTTCGGAGGGATTCAGCCCTCTCCCATCCAAGCAACCGGCAGCCGTGCCTCTGACACTTCAAGCGACATCATTGACTGAGGACGTCCAAATCGGCAGTGGCGAAATCGGGGCCTCAGTCTCTTCAGCGTCGAATAGGCCGAGTATTCGCAGCTCAACAGGCTTTGCTGCTGGCGTCGCAATACACTCCGAGGGCAGCCAGCCCTCGGACAGCCCTATCGCCAATCCAGTCACTTCAGCTTCGAATGCTTGGGGTAATCTGAAACAACCCGCTCCTGCTGCTGCTCGGTCGTCAGGGACTGCCAAACGCCCAGCCACCGTCAAGTGTTCAGCCAATACCACCGCCCTCACCAAGCCGTCTTTTTTAGACCGCTATCTCGGCCGTCAGTAGGCCTTTCACCTCATCCTGGATATCCTCACAGCATTACTATCGCATCATCTACAACCACCACAGCAGCAACTTCAGCCTATCCTGGCTACCTTCGCAATACTATCATCCCATCTCCTGCATTTGGACCATCAGCACGCATACCAGGCTTTCTTTCTCGCGACATTTTTGCTTCTGATACTACTGTCTACCTTAACGCACTTTCACCGCTTCTGAACACACTTATACGACATACAGGAATAATGCTAATACCAATCCAGGACAATGGGTATGTGATTTCCTACATCTTGCAATTGATCCAGCACTGACGTCTTTTAGGATAGGTCGGACGTAAAGAAGGGAGAGAGCAACTCGATTCTGTCATCCTACAACCGTAACTTCACCGGACGTAATGACGCCAACCCTGCCACCCACTCTTTCGTCACCTCGCCGGACCTAGTCGTGGCTCTGACCATTGCTGGAACACTTAACTTCAGTATGTATCATCGGCTTGATGCTCCCAAATAAATGCTAACTTCTCCTAGACCCTCTGTATGTCTGCATCGCTCGAACGAACACATGACAATGCTAACTTCTAACCGAACTGATACGCTCACCGGAGCTGATGGCAAAGAGTTCAAGCTCAAGGAGCCCTCCGGCCAGGGTCTCCCCAGCAACGGCTACGACCCAGGACAGGACACCTACCAGCACCCTCCCGAGGACCGCTCGCAGGTTTCCGTCGCCGTCTCTCCTACCTCCGACCGTCTGCAGCTCCTTGAGCCATTTGCCGCCTGGGACAAGAAGGCAAGTTGTAGAGTTGGAGATGAAGGTGTGACCACAACTAACCTCGTACAGGACGCCAAGAACCTTCCCATCCTCATCAAGACCCAGGGCAAGACCACCACCGACCACATCTCCATGGCCGGCCCCTGGTTGAAGTACCGTGGACACTTGGACAACATCTCGAACAACATGTTGATCGGTGCCATCAACGCTGAGAACGGCGAGGCCAATAAGGTCAAGAACTCGCTCAACGGCGACTACGGCGCGGTCCCCGATGTCGCCCGTGACTACAAGAAGAACGGCGTCCCGTGGGTCGTTGTTGGTGACTGGAACTACGGCGAGGGCTCATCCCGTGAGCACGCTGCTCTCGAGCCCAGGCACTTGGGAGGCATTGCCATCATTACCCGATCCTTTGCCCGCATCCACGAGACCAACTTGAAGAAGCAGGGTATGCTTCCTCTTACCTTCTCCGACCCCGCCGACTACGACAAGATTGGCCCCAACGACCGTGTCGACCTCGCCATGACCGAGCTTGCCGTTGAGAAGCCATTCACTATGACCGTTCACCCCGCCGACGGCGCCAAGGCCTTCGATATCAAGCTTGCACACACCTTCAACGAGGGCCAGATTGAGTGGTTCAAGAACGGCAGCGCTCTCAACACCATGGCTGCCAAGGCCAAGAACTAGACGCTGAGCAGAGATGACTAGATGGACGCAATATGGACTGGGGATGTAGATATAGGACGAAATACCCCAGCTTCCTCACATTTGGAAAGAATGAGCCCACCAGCTATTGGGGAGGTTATGCTTGGACGACTTGTACGAGTGTCGCAGGGGAAGCTCTCTTTGATGGGTCGCACGGAGGCTTGCGTGGGACGGCTTGTATTTGTGATGGATTAGCCTGCAATGAACGATTTGACTTTTCACAAGATGATTATAATGCCGTGATGGGAAGGAGTGGCAATGCAATGCGGATGTACGGCGTTCTTCAGTGTAATGCGGGTGGAGAGCACGAGAAGCAGGAGGACTTCGACACCCAAAGCTTTTCACAATATGAATGGAAATTCCCATCGTACGTACTCTGATCACAGATCGTCACATACCGAAAAGCGTAGGGGTGCGTGGCATAGAGTAAGAATCCTAAATTTCCATGACCATACCCAAAGCGAGCAACTGTCAGTTTTCACTTCTTTGGAAAACCACTGCATTCGACATCCGTTCCGCAAACCTTCCCAATGCGGTAAGTTCAAAGATCGTCCGTGCGCTTCCCTGACAACGACGAATAACAAACAGGTCTGGCGTCACCACGAACATCATTTTTTGGACTGGCGAAACGAACGGACAACCTGGCTGTGTGGTTGGATACGACATTCGAACGATAACTCGCACGCAAAATGGCACGCCTGCGCAAACCGAGCCCGAACGATCCGGCTATTTTTATGCCGCCGGGCACGACGAGAGTGACGCGGTCGAGTCCTAGGAAGAATGTAAGGTCGCTGTGTGAGGAGGAGGAGGTAGAAGAGTCGGTTTTGGTTCCTAAGAGCTCGAGGCGGGATTTGAGAGATACTGCGAATCGGTCGCAGGAAGGACACTCGTTGGGCGCCGACCAAACCAACGCGCACCGAGCGCCAACCAACCCAGCTCGCCCGCTCCCCACACCACGCAAACAGCGCATTCTTCGACCCGTCGAAAGTAACAGCCGCCTGCTCCGGAAGCTAAGCAATGAGAGCCTGGCAAGCCCGGAGAAGAGACAAAAAGACCGAAGAGTGCGCAGCAGCACTACCGACACGGACGTGGGCAAGAAAACACGGTTGCTGTATGCGAAGACGCTGGCTAAGAGTGTGGTGAAGACACAAGCGAGTAGGACGAAAATTGATGTGCTTGGGGAGGAAGAGTCGAGGCTGTCGGAGAGGAAGAAGAAGGCTGTCGAGGAGGTGCTGGAAGTTGAGGTTGAGGCTGAGGAGGATGTCGAGACAAGTCTGTGGTGTGGAGATGAGGATGCGACTTCGCAGGATAAGGAAGAGACGCCTGTCATTGAGATTAGTGACGACGAGGATGAGGATCCGATTGTGAATGTACGACAGAGACGACAACGGCCACAGACTCGGCGCGTGGAATCGGATTCCGAAGACGAGGAGGAAGAGGTTGAGCCTGCGTACCCAGTCCGGAAGACATCTGCATCATCAGCAAGACGGCCTGTATCAGAGGCTGCAGCAGTACCCGAACCAACACCTTTGACTTCGATGCGTCCACCGCACAAGAATGGTCACAGCACCATCTCAGACTGGGCGCAAGAAGTCATTGATCTCACAGACTCGCCAGAAGCGCCGTCTTCTTTCGTCGCTCCACCTCTCCCACCTCCAACACGCGTGCGCACAGCGTCGTTCGCTTCGTCTCGTCCCCAAACCTCATCCTCCAATAGTGGTGGTCTGGCGATGCTCACATACTCGCCAACACCGACTAAGCTTCGGTCACCCGTTAAAGCCCCGCCCATGTCGCGTCCTGCAACACCGTCTCGTGCACCGTCAAGTCCTTCCAAGCTCGTCTCACCGTCTAAGAAGAAGCCCGCGATTCCAAAAGCAGATCTCCGCCCCAGCCTTGATGCGTTCTGGAACCCAGAGGTTGTGAATGAGTGGAACGAGAAACACTCGCCTGTCAAAACACTTGTTTCGCCCAAGAAGCAAAAGTGGCGCGACGACATAGTCAAGATGATGGAAGGCGTTGCCCTCGATGACGAGAGTGACGATAGTGACGCCCAAGCACCCAGTCCAACCACAAGTCCCCGCAAAAAGCCCACCAAAGCCACCAGCTCCCGAAGTCCAGTCAAGAAGCTCGTCCTTGACTCAGCATCCCCAGACGTCAAAGCCATACGCGCCGAGCGCAAAACCTTCCTCACAGAGCGCGAAGCCATGGCATCATCTTTCCTAGCTGAATTGGATCAAACCATCTGCGCCGGCCGCATCCAGCACCTCTCCGCCCCCACCGGCGGCATCCACCTCATCTGGTCCAACACCCTGCGCTCCACCGCCGGCCGCGCAAACTGGCGCCGCGAAACAATCCGCCTGCGCACCGGCCCTGCGCCCACCGACTTCACCACCGCCATCCGACACCACTGCAGTATCGAGCTCGCCGTCAAAGTCATCGACACGCCTGAACGCTTGTATAACGTCCTCGCACATGAATTCTGCCACCTCACGACCTTCATGATCAGCGATGTGCGAAATAATCCGCACGGCGCGGAGTTTAAGAGCTGGGGTAGGAAAGCGAGTGAGGCGTTTGGGCATAGGGGTGTGCAGGTTACTACGAAGCATAGCTATGCGATTGAGTATAAATTCGTGTGGGAGTGCGTGGGGTGCGGGTATGTGTTTAAAAGGCATAGTAAAAGTGTGGATACGGAGAGACATAGTTGTGGGAAGTGTAAGGGGCGGTTGGTACAGATTAAACCTGTTCCTAGGGGTGGGAAGGGTGCTGGGGAGGGGAAGGGGAAGAGCGAGTATCAGGTTTTTGTTAAGGAGCATTTTGCGAGGGTGA
>Ga0265798_10004012_pt1 | contig 20620 bp, 26 predicted proteins | sample P3T30metagenome_FD_192430 | JGI IMG/M metagenome (GOLD analysis project Ga0265798, IMG submission 192430) | Plant litter microbial communities from East Loma Ridge, Irvine, California - P3 T30 | ecosystem: Environmental > Terrestrial > Plant litter > Unclassified | place: USA: California... | reverse complement strand
GAAGATTAGCAACGAGCAAAAGTGAGCTAGAATCATAATTTATATATATCCCCATGCGTCTCTCTCTCTCTCTCTCTTTGTCTCGTATAATAAACAACCATACAACACCTCGCTATGTACAACAAACCCAAGCCCAAACCCAAAACTCAAACCCATCATCTGATCGCTTGCTTCTAGAAGAAAGAAAAGAAAAGCCCCCCCCGCCTCCCTCCACCAAAGATCAGAGAGAACGATAGTTCCTCCCTTCCCTCCTGTATAAGAAACCAATACACTGTATTCATTTTCCCTGAGCCCCGCCAGAGGGAGAGGGAGAAGAAGAAGACAAAAGAAAAACCATAGTCTCTGCTCCGCCTGTACTTGTATGCAACGCGAGAAAAGCCCATCCTGTATGTGCGTGGAGAAGGGTAGTTTGCGTTTCTTTTGTATAACGACAATAATGATGATAATGCTCAAGAAGGAAGAAGCAAACAAAAAAGGGTATGTAACAACAAGTATGCATACTATTTGTTGCGAGCAAGCAAGCAAGCAAGAACAGCTCGGACCCGGGCATGCTTTGCAACCGTTCAGTCCCGTCCCGTCCAATTCAATTCCATCCATTCATTTCCACTCTAATAAATGGCAAATCCCTCTCATCCCGTTTTTCGTATCCCGTTTCTCGTAGCAGACACGCATGTCATGATTGCTCTGGAAAAAAACAAAACAGAGCAAGGTTCGTTTGGAGGAAAGAGTGTGCAAAAGAGAGCCAGATTGTTAAAAGGCCCAAATCACACAGGGCTTCCTCTATCCAACAGTTCGCCTGCGCTCTTTCGTCTCTTGATCTCTCTTCTAGCCAGTGTTCTCGAACTATCGCCGGTAAACCAACCATGTAGTCAGAACTCTTCGTCTCTTTCTCGCTCATCTGTGCGGGCGACACCTTTGCCACGAAGACTCATCATACCACCCATATCGGTTCGTGCTTCGAGGGCGGAGCCACCACGTTCGCCACTGCCGTCGTCACGATCTTTGTCTTTACCCTTGTCTTTGCGGTTTTCCTTGTCGCGTTCCTTATCCCGCTCCTTTTCCTTGCGGCTTTCTTTCTCCTTCTCCTTCTCCTTGTCCTTGTCTTTGCGTTTGGATTTGCGCTGGAAGGGAAGTACACCTCGGAAGCCACGTTCCTTCTTCTCCTTGATTGCCTTCTCGGAGAAGGCGGGTAGCGCGGTCGTATACTCCTCTTCCGCGATACTGCCAGAATCACTGCCCTCCATGCTTTGACCGCCCGCTGAACGCGGTGGTCTTCCGACGAGCGAGTTTGTCGATATAGCGGCAGGTCCGTAAGTGTTGATGTGGGAGTTTGGATTGCTGTAATTGAATGACTGTGTCGACGTAGATGTGGATATCGTGGTCGTTATCGTACTGGTAAGTGCCTGTGGGTAGGAGGGGGCGGGCGCCATGTGGAGGCCATCGCTAGAGCCCGGAGGTGTGTCTTCGCCCGCCGAAGCAGACGCGCTCGCCGATGCCGATGCCGACTGTGAGGCAATTGCGTAGTCGTTTGCAGATGGTCCATAGTGGCCTGACCATTGTTTCTTAGCGAACGGATTGGTATAGGATATGGTACCCGAGTTGTTACTCTTCAGGGAACTTTGAGATACGGAGATGCTCGAATTTTGCTGATGTCTTGCTCGTGGGGGTGGCTGCATTGTAATGGGTGTGCTCGTAGAGGATGACGAATACTCTTCGCCATTGTTCGTTGGAGATAACGGTGTCTCCTCCATCTCTTCTTCCTGGATCGGGCACCGGTTGTTCCTTGTCGCTGCGCCTCGCGAAGTGTCAATCTGCGCCCCTTGCAATTGCTCCACCAGCTCCTCCCATTTGACGCTCAGCGACGATGAAGGACGTTCAGCCGGCTCGGCGCGATTCAAACAGTCCTTTGTGCGCTCATTGAGAGACAGGCAAATGTTATGGAAGCGCAGAAGATCGCCGTCAGTCGCCTGTATATCAGGCGCACTCTTCTGGGTATTGTCTAACCAGAGATTGACCAGCATTGCAAAGTTGCGTGAATGATCGATAAGATATGGTAACGATGGGAAGCCTTCTTTGAACGTCGGTGGCAGCCGGTGAAGGATGGCGATTGGGGTGCTATACGAGGGTGGTATTGGTGGTGCAGGCTGCGATGTGGTTGATATTGAGCAAATGTCATCAAGGTACTTCTTGAACTCTTGTCGATGCGTGGTGAGGAACGCGTTCATCGGCTCCATCCACGCTTCTTTAGTACCAAACGAAGACATGTTCGCCAGACCTTGTAAGGACTTGGCGATGAGAGTGAAGGTCCTGCGAGCTTTCACCTTGGGGTGATCTAACGCTAGAGTTAGCGACTAATATCCGAACGGGTTCAAGGCTCACGTACCACTCAGCAAACCAAAGAGCTTTGGGTTGAGCACCGCCGGAACGAAGAAGCGCAAGAACAAAAAACCCGAAACACTGCTGTACTGTACTGTGCGGAGGTAGTCTCCGTAACGATCGTCAGCACAGGCCCTGATGTGTCTGAAAATCAGCCTCAGCTCCTGTGGACAGCGGGTCACCGAGTTGTAGATGGCTCGCCAAACTTCCTCCGTGCAATTGATTAGCCTCCGCCAGTTTCGATCCAGCTCGTGTTGAGAGGTGACCTTGTTCGGATCCACTTCGCAGTCGGGGTCCTTGAGGTTGATTTCTTTCAGCTTCTCGCTCAGTGTCTCCTCCAGGTATTCCTTGCCAAGTCGCTTCATGTGTAAATCCAGAGATTTTGTGAGCAAGGTGTTGCCGCGGAAGAGTAGATTTGCCTCCAGCTTAGCATTGTTGCCCATGTCTCGAACGAAGAGCTCGCGGTCACTTGCGGATCCAAAAGTTCCTAGATTCGACTCGTTTGACTCACTTGATCCTAGCCTCTTGCTGAAACGTAACCGACTCGCAGGTGATTCCTTCAATGTACCATCGATTTCTTCTTCGACAAGCGCGCATATCCATTCGCCTGCCGCGCCAGAAACCTGAAAGATGTTCAATAGGTATTCCGACAACCTCCTGAGCTCGTTCGGGATCATGTGGGCAATCTGTAGGGTGAGGCCGTTGGAGAACCTGTGGAGCAGCTCCGAGAGCGGGTAGTAATCGCGCGCCATGAGAATTGCACACTCTTCACTGCTGACTTTGACCAAAACCTCGCCCACACTGTTGCCGTACATGTTGATGACAGGCCACCACTTCTCCAACTCTTGGTTCGCGCCGAGATCGTCGAGGTATATGTCAGTCTTGCCTAATGTTTGGTCGAATGAGATGCCTGCATATCCACCCTCAGAAACATACGAGTCTGAGCTCAAGGCTGTGTCAAAGACGGTCTTTTCGGTGCGGGTATAGCTCGGCGGTCGTTTCTTCAGCAACAGGGATGCCGTGTGTAGCGCAGGGAGATCCAGGAATTCAAACTCTTCTCTCCAAAATGGGTTGTTGCCCTCATTCTTAACCATGGTCCGCGCCCGTGTCTCTCCGTCCAGTAGTAATTCTACCAGGTAGCCGCCTGGATTGGTTGTAGCAGATGAAGACGGCCGTATTGGAGTGGTCCCGTTGCTGTCGGCAACCTTGGGACTTACTGGCGGCACCAGTTTTGCCTCGATGACTCTGACAAACAAAGACTTTTCCATTCGAAACATGTCCTGCGTTCCAAAAGATGGCGATAGGGGACCGTCGTCGCCCATGGTATCCGACTTCGGTCCGTACAGTTGCGGGACGGTGAAGGCACGCAGTAGGACTATCCAGACTTCGTACAAGACGCGCGACTCGAGTGATAGGAAGATGGGCCGTAAGATGGTCAAGGAAGAATTAGATGCAGCAGTGTACTGGGGATATATGGCAATGCAAAATTCGTTATCCAGAACAGAAGGGTCCAATCTTTGCACGGCGCAACGCGAAAGCTGGGAAAGCTGGATAGTAGAAACAAGGGTGACGTCGGTATCCGAGTAGAGTTTGAGCTCGCCGTTCTCGCGGAGGGTGCAGGAGACTCTGCGCCATCGACGGGAGCCATGGCTCTGCAGTCTGTAGGCTTGCGGTCGGCTATTGTTGCCCGAGCTTTTTGGGGTGCCGGTGTTGCTGTAAGTGACACTGGTGTCCCAATATATCATCTTGCCGACTTTGATGATGGGGGCTTCCTTCTTGGGGGATTCTTTGAGCAGCGACACCTCCGAGTGGCGCCTGCTGTCGGCCAGCCGTCGCTCAATCATGACGGGAGCCTGTGGTTTCGCCATGCGGTTCTGGATGCCCTTGGGACGCATGGGCGACCAGCACAGGAGCGCGGCAAACCACGAGTCGAACTCTTCTTGCGTGGGCGGGCGCAGGTGGACCTCGAGCTTGGAGTTGTGCATGACGACCTGGATGTAGGCCGTATATGCCTCGCCATCGTATGCGCTCTTGACGTGGCAGCCTCGAAGGTCCGGCACCAGGGTGCGGGTGTATGAGGTGTCGTTCTTGGGCTCGTAGACCAGGCTACCGGCCTCCTCGTTGATGTAGCAGTACGACAGCCCCCAGGGATTGGACTCGCCGCGCCGGAAGGCGAGCAGGCCCTGCATCTTGCCGCATGTGGAGCGCATGAGGGCCTTGAGTTTCTTTGCGTCAGACGCAGGTACGGGAGACACCCATGACTCGGGCGGCACACTCGAGGGCGAGGACAGGGGCGATGCGGTGAGTGGCGGCTGGTGTTGCTGCTGGCCATACTGCGGCTGGTGTTGATACTGGTGCTGGTACTGCGAGGACTGCGAGGACTGTGACTGGCTCGACTGGCTCGACTGGCCGTGGCTCTGCGTCTGCAGTGGCGAGGGCTGCGACTGCGACTGCTTGATCAGGCGGCCGGTCCGGCTGGTGCTGTTGGTCGAGGGCCGGGGCGGGGGCGGCTGTGGCGGCGGGGAGATGGTGGAGATGTGGCCGATGGAAGTCACGACCGACTCCTCGAGGCTCTGGTAGTTGCTCTGGGAGCTGGCAATGGAGCCAATGCGGTGGCGGCCGGTGCCAAAGACGCTCGACGGCGACCGCTCCCGCGTACTCCTCTCCTCGAGCGTGCGCGTGCGCGGCCGGGCTGGCTCACGGGCATTCCTGTACTCGGAGTCGCTCGAGGCGCGGGCAACGAAGCCACGGGGCGTGGTTGCGGTGCGGGCGCCGGCCAGGTGCTGGTTGTACTGGCTGTGCTGGGTGGTGTTATGGACGCGGGGGCTGTTGGGTGGGGAGAAGTTGGTGCCGGGCACGCCGTCCTCGGGGATGGTTTGCGTGCTCTCGTCCGGGGTGACGGTGCGGATGGTTTGGGCCTTGCGGTCGTCGCGGACTCTCTCGTGGCCAAAGGCAGCCTGTGCCGCCTCGGACGCACTCACCTCCCTCCTGTTCCGTCGCTGCTGGTCCATGGATGCGGACCGCTGCTGTGCCTGGTGCTGGTCATTGACACACGACAGGCGGCCCAGCTATTGCAGCAGGTACCCGTTGCGTGTGCGGTGCGGCTGGGACGACGGTCGAGGACGCTGCGGGACTGTGTTTCGGTTTGGTGTGGCGCATCGCATGCCTGGTTTGCGCGGCCAAAATGGACAGTAGGTGAGGTTTGAGAAGGCCCACCTGCTGCCCAGGTGGACCCTAGCGAGCGACAATGTCCAGGACGGGTCCCAGGACCTTGGCTTGGCGCCCTACTGTATATCAATCGCTAATTACCCGCCCCCAGCAGCTGCACACCAGATGCTGCCGCCAGTCCAACGCCGACCACTACGACTACACCATGTCTACAGCGCGCGGATGCCTGGTGACTGGCATCTGTCAAGTCGCCTGGCCTGGTGGTGCATGAGCTTGGTCTGGTCTGGCCTGGCCTGGCCCAGTGCCGTATCTTACTGCACTGACTCCACGGGAGCCCTCCCACATCATCGAGCCTACTGTACACACCTGCCGGGTTCTGCGTTTATCTAGTGAGACGAATGGGCAAAGGGCAAAGGACAATGGACAATGGGCGACAAGGCAACACCCACGACGTCTGTTGGGACCTTGCCACCTCCACCATTCACTGCTGATCATTCCATGGCAAACACTCATAATAAACATTTGCATTGGTGCATCCACACTCACGTGGCCATCGAATAGCAGAATCGAAGCATGCATGGGCCCGCATAGAGCTGCAGATACCAGGGCGCATCAAACCAAACCACGCCCCCCACTCACCCCCCCGTTCTGTCTCTTAGCCAGCCAAATCCACTGCGTTTTGGCAAGAAGAACAACCCCAGTCCTAAAAGAAATAATAATAATAATAATAAGAATAATCGCCGTATGGATATCTGAACCAACCAATAAGCTCCACTGCCCGCCTACATTGCTATAACTGAAACGAAAAGGAAATCACCCGGTCCTGCGTCAATGCTCTGCCTTGGCTCTACTTGAACGGCGGCTTATCAGCTGCGCTCTCCTCGACGCTCGCTGCGCTCAATGGCTGCGAACGCGCACCACTCAGATCGCCAGAGTGCGTCTTGCGCAACGCCTGGCGCATCGTCTCAATCTGCACCGGCAGCTCTTCCCCCAATCCCGGGTTCGGAGTTCCGAGCACAATGGGAGATGTAGGGCTGGCCGGAGATCGCGTACGTCCCAGATCCGCGTGCTTGGGTGACGCCGCCCCGCTCGTTGTTGGAGGCGAGGAGGCTGCAGACCGCACTGGCGACGGCGAGCGGTTTGCCGTCGACGATAGGCTCATAAACTGCAGCGCCTCGCTAGACGTGGTACCAAAGACGTCCTGTCTGTCGTGCTCCACGTGTTCAGCCTGCACTACATCTGCAAAAGATATAAAGCTCAAGCGACGTGGGTCAGCCGTGTCCAGTGAGCCGTACCCAGCCCCAGTCTCGGAGAAGTCGGCATGGCTCGAAGTCACTGATTCCTCTTGCGGGAGATGCGGCGAGTGTAGCAAATCATTCATGCTGCCCGCCACGGCCACGGCCACTGGCTGGTGGGCCGAGTGTGTTACAATCTCCACCTCGTCGGGATTCAGCTGGTTGTCGGTAATGGCCAATGATGTCGCATCCAGTGCAGGTGGGATATGGTCTTCAGTCAGGATATGCGCGGGCACATCGGCAGACGGCTCAGGCTCCTGCACGTTGCGCTCGAAGATGAGTGAGGATGCTGGGCTATGGAGTCCGGGTGACGTGGAGCGAATGCGACGGCCAGGAGACGCGCCAATTGGCAGCATACGCGGACTGCCTCGCGGCGACGCTCGTCGTTCGGGCGGTGACATGGGCGGCGAGGGGAGTAGTGTGGGAGCCGTGGTCAAAGGGGCAGCCGCTCCTGCGTGTTCGCTGGCTTGCTTGTCGTCCTCGTTCCCCTTTTTCTTGCCTAGTCCCAGGAGCTTCTTTCCCTTGCCCAGAAGGCTGCTATCGTCTCCTGATTTGGTCTCGCGCGCTGCAGCTGTGGCGGAGGTGGGCGGGTTGGGCTGCTGAGGGGCTGCGGCCGTGTTCTCGGTAGTCTTCATAGCAGTGGTCATGACTGTATCGCGGTGTTGAAGCAGTAAAAATATACGAGCCCTGCGCCCTATACAAGTCGGTGCGAGTCGGGCCTATAGTCTGGGAACTTGTGTTTCTGTGTCGTCACGCGGTCCGTCGTGGTTGTGTTCGCTTTCAGGCAAGTTGCCGAGTGGGATGATAAACCCTGGACGACAAATCAAGAGGGGGGGGGGTGGGTTGACGGACTGGAAGCTTCTTCTACGCACAGGGTCATGAACAGGAGACGCGCACAGTGACGTTTGGCAGTACCACATTCAATTGAGATTTACAAGCTCGCACTAAGCAGAAAGTTGGGCGAGCATGTCGACATGCCCAATCGCTCCAGGGCTCTGCTTTGTTGATCGTCACGTGGGGCTGACGTATGCGCAGACCCTGAGCGTTTTAGCCCCCAGGCACAGTTCCCCCCTGACTCATCCCAACACCCTGCCCGTTCACGCTACCTCCAACCGGCGTCCGCCTGACTATCTTTTCTTTGGAGAATCTTGATTTTCAGACGCTGCAAAACACTCGCAACTCGAGCACCTCGGTCTTTGGGCGCTCCTTGCTGCCATCAGGCAATCGCGGCGATTACCGTTGACTTGTATTGCTGCCCGCGATCGAGAGCTGAAACTTGCATCTGGGCATGGTTGCAGCGAAGCACTCAACAACCTATCGGTCGTGTCTCGTGGACAGCCAGGTTTCTCTTGCCTCATGCTCCGTCCGACCATGCCCGCAATTTCTTTCCGCCAGTCAGCTGCGCCATGCTGACATGGGGTATTCGTCACCTTCACTATTGGAGACATGACGGCAATCAGATTGTTTTGCAGACAATGGCTGACAGCGGTACAGCTTCGTCCACTGCTTATCAGTCTATCCTGGTTCCTTGTCCGCTGCCAATTCCTGGTGCGGCCTCAACCAGGTCAGACGTTGACAACTTCCCAATCAAAGGGAGCAGTAATAGTGCCGAATGTTCCCGTCGAAACAATTTTAGGAATCCAAGGCAGTAGCTTTCGGCTTCCGAGACATGTACGAACTGCGCCACACTACTAGTGACTGCTTCCGTGGGATGCCTTCAACAATCAAGAGCCTATCACATACATATCGTGTCACGTGCGAAGCCAGCAGTCAAGGTGGCCTTTGACGGAATTCGCCGAATGCTCAGCGAGTGGACGAGGCATACACGAAGGGAGAATCAGGAGACGAGCAGAAGGTCCTATTAATGAGACCAAAGATGACGACTCGTCTTGGCTGGTACAGTCATGCTACCATCTGCCATACTCACTACTAAACCCACCCCATCGGATCCGTACTGTATACTGGAAATACATCTCAGTGCGTATTGATGTTCAACGCCGGAAACCATGCTAGCTGAATAAGCTGTCCAGACGTCTCTCAGTCGCGCATCTTACAGTGGTCAACTACCCGTATTCGTATTCTGCCCAAGTAAACTCAGAGATATGAAATAGCCGTCAACCAGGACGCGTTCAGGGCGTGTATGTGCAAGAATCTCGAGTATCATCTCATGTCCATCATGGGCGAAAATTCAGTATCTGTGACATACTTGGGCGTAACGTGACAGATAGCGAGTGAACAACGTCACGCGCAGCCAAGCCATGCGAAGCAACCTGGCCCAGTTTTGCAACTTACATATCGCTTTGACAACCGAGTCCATGAGAATATAAGTGGTATGTTCTAGGTATTGATGTAGATTGGTTTGCAGGATATTGTTATGTGGTGAGCTACTGATGAGTTAAACGAAGGTCTGTGATGGAGGTATGAGTACGAGCTCTGTTTCGACCTCTTTCTCTAGATTGGTTAGCTTCCCCGTTTTCTCCTCTTTCTTTTCTTTTTTCTTTTCTTTCCTTCCTTTTGAACCATCTGGACCACTCTATTGCCAAATAATCTCTATGCGCCTTCCTTGTTTCCGCCATTATTCAGGGCGATGCGTCATAGGCGTGAAGAGTCTCAAAGCCTTTTCTTCTTTCCGCGTTCCCCAATGCAAATTATGTTGAAGACATTAACCTCTCAAAATACACATTAGATGTTAACCCACGAATATAGATGGCGTGGTTATTTTCCCCCACCGTTCGCAAACCCCGACTACGGCTCTTCTAGTCACATTTGCATCGACAACGGTGACTGGGATCGAAAGTCCATGGCAGGAGTGTACTCCGATCGGGACGTCTAAACGGGCATCGCGTGGCGCTTGAGGCCCAGAATCTGCGGTCTGCGGTAGCAAGCTCGTGAACAGCAGCGTCTTAGCAATGGTAAGTTCCTCTTGCTAGGCGGTTGTCGCTTGGCATCTTCAGTTGGAACTCCCACTTCCGCACATGATCGCCGACCTGTAGCGTGGATCCATCTTCTTTCATGGCCCAGCGTCAACGTCGACCTCCGGACCTATCCATGTACCAGCCACAAACTTTGTAGTCGGCGTTCAAACGTCAAGTTCGCTACTCACTACCATGCATGATCCGCAAACGCCTTATCAAAAACCCATAGCTCGCGCTTCGAGGGGGCCAGATATGCGAGTTTAAGTGGTGGGGATCCATCCTTCCTGGGGTCCCTGCATTTACATTTCATCAAAACAGACTAGCGCCAAACGACCTCCGACTGACATCCATCCGTTGTCCGCGGCGTTCCTCTCTGTTTACTTTTCCAACGTTACGATATACAAACAGTTGCCCTGATGTGGAGTGCACATAGCCGTCGCGACCTGGGTGTATTTGCCCTTGGGTGCGCGCCAGCTGTGGTGCTGCCCTGTGTTGTCGCGGGTGGGTGGCGAGTGTGGCCGCTACTAGCGATTTGGATCGGAGGATATGTGTTGAGATGGCGCAATGGGGATCGTCAGCTTCCCACAGATTGCGCCATCCTTGGAGTATGTTACGCCTGGTTGGAAAGAGGAGAATTTGTTGGAATTGCTTCAAAGAGTTGGAATTACACGCTGGGAGTGTTGAGTGGGGCCGAAGAATTGCCCACAGCGCGTATTGCTACTATCGTCGCAGTCACGCTTGCTCTTTCCGCTGCCGTCTACCTATGGTTCACTAAAAACAGCACCAATGATACAAGATGGGAGAAATTGGAGAGAAAGCGCCGATGGCGATCGGACGTCGAAGCGCCAAAGGCACGCATCTTTCCTTGCGAAACAAAACATGCCCGCATCTTTCCAAAGCGGCATGCATTTGCATACTCGTATCTTCAGTGTGGATATCCCATCGTACCTTGTGAAGATCGGTACAACGGGACGGTGCGTCCTAGCGGAATGGACAAATATTTGGGAAGATGGTGGCTACGTGTAAGAGCCGAAGACTACCTCACACGGGGTAATGGTGAGCATGGATTCTATTGGAAGCTGAAGACGTATCTACAAGAGCAGCACGTCAAAGATTCTGAGTGGTGTTACGCCTACTTGGTCACAGCGCCGCGCTTTCTCGGCTATGCATTTAATCCCGTCTCATTCTGGTACGTCTACGACGCCGAGCACCAACTCACGAAGATGATACTGGAAGTCAACAATACGTTTGGTGAAAGGCGCATGTACCTGCTCGATGGGTCGAGTTCCCCGACTTCGCCAACCACAACCAACTCTCAGCCATTATTTGGAGCAGAAGAGCATGAGCCACAGGTACTCAACGGAGCGAAGTCAAAGTTTACCGATGTTTGGATGAAGGACTTTCATGTATCACCTTTCAACTCAAGGAAAGGCTCTTATTCGTTGAAAGCCCTGAATCCGTTTCCTTTCGTCAGCTATGAAAACCCCATGATCGACAACACTATTACACTAAAATCGTCCAAGGACCACGGAAAGCTCGTGGCCCGCCTCTATTCCACTAGCAAATCTTTTGATCCCGACCAGCTGGGCTTCATTGGAACGGCGCGGTTCGTTCTGAGCTGGTGGTGGGTCGGCTTCGTCACGTTTCCACGCATCATAAGGGAAGCCGGCAAACTGTTTTTCACGAAGAAGTTGCATGTATGGTTCCGGCCTGAGGTACTGACTACCAGCGTCGGCCGTCTACCCAGCACGGCTGAGACGTAAGTTTAGAGGTATGCAACAAAACAACAAAAACTGACATCTCCAGAATAATCTATAAAGTCTTCGGTCGTTATCTCACCATGCTGGTGAATCAAACAGCAGTTCCTTTCCGCATCACGCTCAAAACCTCGATTCCCGAGCCCGAGATCAATTGGATCACCACGCGGGGAGAAGACAATGCAAACCCACGTATGAAGCACATCGAAGTCCGAGTCCTCACACCCGGATTTTACTCGCGACTCGTCCATTACACATATACATCCGAGGCCGTTGACCGCGAATGTATCTTCACCGACGAGCGAAACAGAACTTTATGGGTCTGCCGCCCACAACTGCTGCCACTGCTACTTTCTCAGTGTTCATCAATACGAAGCAAGGACGGGATAGTAGTGGAACGAAGTTATCTGGATGAGCTGAGATGGCTGCTGCTCAAGAAATTAAGGTGTGCGCCGGCTGATCCTGCATACTCAGTGACGCCAAAGAGCACTACTTCCACAGTCAACGACATCCGTCACAGACCGTATTCCGAGTTGGACAAGTTTGCGAGGAGCGTCGAGGGACAATGCTATGCTGGCGAGTACAGAAGGGCTGTCACGAAGCTGTTCTTGGCACAACGCTTCTGTTTTGGATTCTCGGAGATTGTTGGTTTGGTCGACCTGGTGCTGAGGGTCTCTTTGTGTCTCCTTGCTGTCCTGCAGCTGAGGAACTGGGGCGAACTCGGTGAAAGATCAGGATCAGGGGATTGTCTGAAACTGCTGCTGACTCAGAGGGATGTGTCTGCTTGCTTGGGTGCGCTTGCGGTTAGCAACTGGAATTGGTGGTGGATAGCGAAAAGCGCTGCGTGTATGTATGCTTGCCATGCCTATGGCCTGCTCAAGGGCTACAAGTAGGTTCATACCACTGTGGCCCCAACCTAATACACAAACTTAATGTACGACATGCTCCCCACAGATGTCGGTGCCATGCCGTTGCGAACAAAGTCCGAGTTTATCCACAGCCGACAAGATCAACGCGATCGCCGCACCTTGGTGGTCTAGCATCTTTCAGATGCAATCATGACAACGTTCACATGGTTTTCCGGCTCAAATCCGCGTGAGCAGCGGCTGTGAAGATTGTTGGTCAATGACGGTTCAGGCCTTTTCCGGACATGATCAACCGAGGTAAAACCCGCGTTCGGGGCTAACAGCCGCAACAACCCCAGATTTTGGCACGCGCCTTCACATGCACAAGCTACGAGACACAGGCTACCCCCCTTCGACATGTGAAGCTGCATGTGGTCGCGTGTCTCAGTAACGTTGTCTTTGTAGTTTGCAAAATGGGCAGTTTGTTGTGTGATATCAAAGCAAAGGCGCTCAGCCATCCATGACGAGAAGAATATGCTGCTTTGTCTTGACCAAAGCATTGGCCAACGTCATCCCCAGCACAGCTCCGCTCGTCCCCAACTCCGCCCGATCTACACCAGTCACGTTTCCAAGCGGTCGATTCCCCTTGGGCCGAGGGCAATGCAAAATCACGCTTCCGCTTCAGCATCACAGTCACGCTAGACCGTCCTTCTCACGCCCTCGGACGCTACTCGGGCCAATGGTACGCTGAGCCGGTCCTCCCCGAACGTTTGAGCCATGTGGTAAAGCTGGGGTTATGCGAACCTGGACCGCCACGGAAATGCTGATGTTATAACGTATATAAGGAGCTTGGCTGCCCCCAGGTGGGTGCGTGTTGTGTATACCGAGGCTAGAAGCTTGTGGTGTCATTACTTTATCATCTATCAAAGGAAAGAGCCTTTCCTTTTTTCCTCTCTTCCTTCCTTGTTCTTGTCTTTGTGCCTACCAGACGGATTGAGCTGCTAGGTTGTCGTTGCCGACTCATACATTTTCAAACATCATCTATATATATTGCAAACAGACACGCAATGTCGGGTATTGACGCCGAGGAGGCGCAGTTCCAGAAGGAGGTTCAGGAAGTCAAGCAATGGTGGTCAGATTCAAGATGGAGGTATACTAGGAGGCCTTTTACAGCAGAGGATATTGTTTCCAAGAGGGGCAATCTCAAGATTACGTACCCGAGCAACAGCCAGTCGAAGAAGCTTTGGGACATTGTCGAAGGTCGTTTCAAGGTACGATAAGCGTCCCTATCACGAGCTCTTTTTTTTTCTGATTCCATCTGACAACGTATAGAATAGAGATGCGAGCTTCACATACGGGTGTCTTGACCCAGTCATGGTCACACAGATGGCAAAGTACTTGGATACAGTATATGTTTCTGGATGGCAAGCTTCGTCAACAGCTTCATCGACAGACGAACCAGGCCCAGATCTCGCAGATTATCCCTACGTAAGTTGCCCACACAACTATTTACCTAAAGACTCAAGCTCATCCGCTCAAGACAACTGTACCAAACAAGGTTGGCCATCTATTCATGGCACAGCTTTTCCATGACCGGAAGCAACGCGAGGAGCGTCTGACCACTGCGAAAGCCGACCGCGCAAAGGTTGCAAACACCGATTACCTCCGACCGATCATTGCAGACGCAGATACTGGACATGGTGGTCTCACAGCTATCATGAAGCTTACCAAGCTGTTTATTGAGAAGGGTGCAGCTGGTATACATATTGAGGATCAAGCACCAGGGACGAAGAAGTGCGGACACATGGCAGGAAAAGTGTTGGTACCGATCAGCGAGCACATCAACCGCTTGGTCGCTATCCGAGCACAGGCCGACATCATGGGTAAGATTGATATCCGTCAAAGGTTTAATCTTCAGTTTGGACTTACATGAAGGGAACAGGGACCGATCTACTTGCAGTTGCCCGCACCGACTCCGAAGCTGCTACTCTCATCACGTCTACAATCGATCCCCGTGACCACCACTACATCTTAGGATGCACGAACCCTGCCCTGCAGCCGCTAAGCGAGCTCATGTATGCCGCCGAGCAAGCTGGCAAGAATGGTGCAGAGCTCCAAGCGATTGAGGATGCGTGGATAAAAGAGGCCAAGCTAAAGCTCTACCACGAAGCCGTGATTGACACAATCAACGCTGGCGTACACGTTGACAAGCAGGGTATGATCAGCGAGTTCATGGCAAAGAGCAAGGGCAAGAGTAACTCTGAAGCCCGTGCCATTGCCGCAGGCCTGACCGGAGTGGATGTGTACTTCAACTGGGAGGCAGCCAGGACCCGAGAGGGATACTACAGGTACCAAGGTGGATGTCAATGTGCCATCAACCGCGCCGTTGCCTACGCACCCTACTGCGACATGATATGGATGGAGTCGAAACTTCCCGATTACGCACAAGCAAAGGAGTTTGCCGACGGTGTCCACGCCGTCTGGCCAGAGCAAAAGTAAGAAACCCCACCCCCTCCAATCATCCAATCCCTCTTTTTAGTTGCAAAGCTAATCACAAAAATCACAGACTCGCATACAACCTCTCCCCCTCGTTCAACTGGAAAGCAGCCATGCCCCGCGACGAGCAGGAAACATATATCCAGCGCCTCGCCAAGCTCGGCTACTGCTGGCAGTTCATCACCCTCGCCGGTCTGCACCAGAGCGCCCTCATGGCCGACACCTTCTCAAAGGCGTACGCCAAGCACGGCATGCGTGCCTACGGCGAGATTATCCAGGAGCCAGAGGCTGACAACAAGGTCGACGTGCTCACGCATCAAAAGTGGAGCGGCGCTAATTACGTCGATAATCTGCTCAAGATGGTGAGTGGTGGTGTGAGTTCCACGGCGGCCATGGGCAAGGGTGTTACCGAGGATCAGTTCAAGTGAAGGAGAACGTAGAGTGTTTACATGGTTCAAAGGGGTGTTTATGTACATGATGATGTTGTGGGTTAGCGCTAAAAATGAAATAAAAATGCAACATACATGACATCAGCTCAGTTCAGTCCAGTTCAGTTCAGAGCCCTTGTGCTACCTACCTGTATTTGACTAAATTGCGGGAATCCCACTTCCAACGTTACCAGGTCGATTTTGCACAAAAAAACAAACACAAAACATAAACGATAGCAATGTGTGTAGAAGACCAAGGCGCGACACACAAATCTCGTCTAGTATATATAAATTCTTGTTTTTTTTTAAAGATAAGGGAACTACCTCCCAACGCCAGTACCATGCTTATATGCTCGTAATGCCCATATTTCAAGGGTACCTCGGCAGTCCCAGGCATACACACAGGAAAGAATTATCACATCCACATCTGTGTCAAGACAAATGATAGGGAGGGTAAAGGATGCTACACACAAGAGATTCCGGTGGCGCCTTTGGTGTAACCAGCGTTAAAAAAACTTCCCTCAACGCCGTTCTCTCTCCCCCTCTCCCTCTCTCTCTCTATAGCCAATTTCCTTCATCTTTTTTTTGCAGTATATTCCCAGTGCGTTACAGAACTAGCAAGGCCGGGAAACGGATGTTCGCCAAGCTCAGATACTTAGCTGTAGTCGAAGAGCACGCTTATACTCTCTCCGTGGTGGACACGTCTAATGGCCTAGTTTCGAATTAGCACTTTCACGTCATTTGTAGCATAGATCTTGAGCCTACTTCAGCAAAGACATTGCCAACCTCCAGAACCTCTAGCTTGGGACATCTTGACTTGTGCTCCTCTTGAGGTACCGTGTTGGTTACAATGACCTTGTCAAGCGCACTAGCATTGATGCGGTCAATAGCATCGCCGCTCAGAATGCCATGGGTAATGAGGGCAATGACCCGGGTTGCGCCCTCCTTCTTCAGAAGCTTTGCGGCGCGGGTAATGGTATTCGAGGTATCCGCCAGGTCATCCACCAGGATGGTTGTGCGGTCCCTGACATCTCCAACCAACATCATCGTGGCGTTTTGTCGGTCGCTGATCTGTGTAGGGCGGCGCTCTTTGTGGATGAGGGCAAAAGGCATGCCGAGTGCGTCGGCGATGGCGGTTGCGCGCTTGGCGCCTCCAGCATCAGGGGAGACTACAACGGCTTGCTGGTAGTGGGGGACGTTGAACTGGATGTATTTGCGGAGCAGATGGCGGCCGTAGAGGTTGTCAACAGGTATGTCGAAGAAACCTTGGTATTGAGGGTCTGGAGTCACAGTCAGCCCAATGTCGCTTTTCTTTTTCTTTTTCTAGACATGTACATACCGTGAAGATCCATGGTAATTACATGGTCGGCACCGGCGCATGTGAGAAGGTCGGCAATCAGCGTACCAGCCTGAGCAACCCATTGCCGGTACCCGACTTGGGGCTCAAAGGCTGGAGGCTTCGTGACGGTGGGTTGGCGCGTCAGGGTAGACATGCCGTTGGTACCATTGGTCGGATTGGCTCCATGCTCGTTGTTGAAGTATGTGGACTTGTCCGACTTGGCCGAGTCATTCGTGTCGGTGCGCTTGATGCCGTTGCTCTTGACGGGACTCGTCGGGTTCGAGTGACCGCCGTTGCGCTCGTCCATCTTCATCCTACTGAGCTGGTGGTGCAACGCGGCTGAGCCATTTGTTAGGCCTGCACTCTCAGCCTGGCCTGGAAACGGCGTCTGTGGAAGCGACTCGAACGTGTACGTGCCAGTCCTCGAGCGCGAGCCGGGCACTTTTGAGAGGGGCGCGCCCGTCTTGTTGTAGGGAATGTCCGACTGTCGCGAGTAGGGGAAGAGGGGGAGGACGGCGGTAATGCGCTTCGCAGAGGCGGTCCGGCAGGCCGAGATGGTAATGAGAAGTCTGGAGCAAAGGTCAGGCACGTCACTCAACTTCACCATGAGGATGGGCCTACTCCATCAAATGGTCGTTGACTGCGCGCAACACCAAAAGTCAGCGAGGCTCTTCAGCGAGTGCGCGGTGCCGAAGCCATGCGCAACCAGCGTCCTGGACGATTTTCGTACCTTTACCGCCGCCAGACTGGATGATGAAGACATCCTTGCCTCGAACACTCTCCTCAATCTCAACTCTCGTCTCACCGCCCTTGAACTTGTCAAGAAGCACCTTGGCCTTTGGTATGCCAAGGTGGTTGCAGATGGTCCTGCGAGTGATTAGGAAAAAGAAAGAGGATTATCCCCATCTTGCTGCTGCAACATACTCAGTGAGCTGCGGATGAGACGTTCCGCCGAGTACCACAATGTTCCTCATGTTGAAACCGGAGGAGACGGATGTGGTGGGGTTGTCTGCTTGTCTGGCCTTTGGTAGTCGGCGGGAGATAATTTAGCAAAAGAGCGAGCGCTTTTGCGTGACCGGCCTTTTATCGATAGTGAGAAAAGAGGTGGGCTAGTCTTCCGCCGTTACGGCGCTGGGTGGAGCAGTGCAATTCAGGAATTCGGTGGCATGGTAAAAGATGAATAGTTTTACCGTCGCGGCAGAGAGAGCTTTTCGCTTCATTCGGCTCTTTCAACTTTTTCTTGCCGAACCCCCATGTCGCCATGTCGCCATGTCGCCCTTGTTGCCTTCTTTCAGCCCCCGACAAGCTTCGAGAACGCGCCTTTTCTGCACGCTTTACTGCACGCTGCACCGCCTGAGCACAACAAACGCAATACCTCGGGGCTCCAGGCCATCACATTCGCCGTCGCCAACCAGCTACTGCGTTTCACATGCACCCTGCCGGTCATGAACAATTACGCCATTCCTCAATGGTTGTCGCATGAATGGACCAACGCAAGGATCCGGTTGGCGCTTGCCCAATGTGGTTGATCACGTGCAAATCATCACCAGACCATACTTGCACTCACCCAAAGAAACAATTGTTAGTACTGGGACCGCTTAGTGCTACCACTAAACACTGGATGCATGTTAGTGGGTGAACCCTATCAGTACTGTTGTGGAAAGAATAATTGGTTCACAGGTTCCCCCTACCCCTGTGACCAACTGACTCTGCCTGTTTTGCGTTTTTGCTTTTCGCTATTATCTGTTGCACTTCACTTTTTGCTCTGTTTACCGCGACTAGGAGTCTGGAACGGAGACTTGCTTCGTTTTCCGAGACGACGTCATGCTTTAGACACCCTGTGGCCTACCGTTGTATTACAACCAAAGCAAAAATCCAACATCTTCCCGCGTCGATTTCGTTAATATTTTTCACTTGAAAACGAAATTTGACAGATGTAACAAGAACCCATCTAGTGGGCGTCATCACAAGATTAATAACAACAGTTTTTCCACCCCATCCCCTCACATGCATCGAATGCTCTGCCCTGCTCCTATCTAGGCCCTCAAACCTGAAACCTCCACCTAGGATGGCGATCCCCCATTTTCAAATCCTCAACGCTATCATGGAATCCCTTCGTTTCCGGCTTCTCTGCCAAAATCCTGTCCTTTTCCTTATTCTCCTTGTTCAGCAATACCAACAGTATGCCCACAACCACCAGGTTCAAACAACAATACCCCAGTGCAAAACTATGCCCCAGCACATAGCGCGGCCCCGAATTAGCGCGGTATAGCTGCGTACCCAGTACAGCACCCAGATTACCTATGCTGATTTGCATAGCATTGGCCGTTGCTCGCTTAGTCTGGCCACTGACGTTGATGGCAGGCCAGCAAAGAATGAGTGCGACCGAGGGGTATATGCCCACTGCTGCAAAGAAAGTTCCAAGGTAGGAAACGCCCGGACGCGCTTTGGGATCAGTGTTGGCGAGGAGAATGATGTAACCGATGATGGCGACCGTCGAGGTAGCTAAGATGAAGAGTGCGCGACGGGCATAGCGCTCAGAAAGTATGGCCCAGAAGATTGTGAAGAGTGTTGCGACGGCATAGGGTGGGATGGTGAGGAGTTGGGATTGCGCAGATGTGTAGCCCATGTCGCGGATGATTGTTGGCTGGCGAGATTGTTAGTCTGGGACTTGTATGTTGAAGTGTGAGAAAGAGGGTGTATGGAGGGGTTATAGCATACTAAAAACAGGGACAGTGTGTATAGTGGCAGACTCATGGTGTGGAAAGCGAACGCGTAAAGCCAGACTTTGACGTCTTTGGCTGCGACGAGGACTTGGGCCCAGGAGAATACTTCGTCGTTTGTTGCGTCACTATCGGCTTTGAGACGTGCTTGGATAAAGGTTCGCTCTTCTTTGCTGAGCCAGCTGACGGTGTCGGGGTAGTTTGAGATGAACCAGTATGCGACTACTGCGATTACGATTGTGAGGAGACCTTCCTATTTTGCGGTTAGTTGGGGATTAGTCGGGGACACGAATGAACTTGCGAGAATGAAGATCCACCGCCATCCAGCATACCCTCCAACATTGCGCATATGTGCGATGCCATAGGCCAGGATCTACAAAAGTCAGTATGAAACTATATCAGTTGTAGTACATGGACTTACACCACCGAACGCGCCGGCCAACGAAGCACAACTAAAAAACAATGAAATGCGATACTGGCGCTCGTTCCGCTTATACCACATGCTCAAATAATATACAACACCAGGAAACAGCCCAGACTCTGCAACACCAAGACTTGTCACTGATTAGCTCCAGCCCTCAGATTTATTTATTTAAAAAATAAAGACTACAACTTACAAGAACCTCACAGCAAAGAACCCCTCTCGATTCTGCGTCACACCCATCAACGTCGCCACCACGCCCCAAGCCAGCGTAAGCGTCGGCAGCCAAAACTTGGGCGTCGTCCGCTTGAGCACGATATTGCATGGAAGTTCAAAGAGAACATAACCAATAAAGTACAGCGTCAGGCCAGTGAGATATTGATTCCCCGTCATTTTCAGATCTGTAGTCAGCCCTTCGAGTCGTGCATTGGCAACTACACAGATAGAGAGAAAAAAAACCCTGTTAGCTTTTTCTGTCTCATAAAACTTTAAAAATACACAAACATACCATTACTGCGATCCAAGAAACTGAGTAGATACAACACCGACACCGCAGGCAAAAGTCTCAAATCCAGTTTCCGAAGTAATCTCTTCTCGTTGACAAGGCTTGCTAGGACCTCGACGTCGGAACCCGAGGTGCTCGAAGCAACAGGCGCGTCTTTTGCCTCGGACGCCATATGGATGGACGGATGGGCGGACGCGCTTTTGCCGTGGCTTTATCGTTTGGACCGGCTGTTTTTTCTCTCTCTTCGAGATTGGAAAGGAGGAAGAGATAAAGATACATTTGTCGCAGCGCAAGCAAGCAAAACGTCTACTTATCCCAAAATCAGTTCCCACCCCCCCCCCCCCTACCATAT
>Ga0265798_10004009_pt1 | contig 20630 bp, 15 predicted proteins | sample P3T30metagenome_FD_192430 | JGI IMG/M metagenome (GOLD analysis project Ga0265798, IMG submission 192430) | Plant litter microbial communities from East Loma Ridge, Irvine, California - P3 T30 | ecosystem: Environmental > Terrestrial > Plant litter > Unclassified | place: USA: California... | reverse complement strand
CGATTACATCGAGATGTTTTACAATCCAAAGCGCCGGCACAGCTTCAGCAATGACTTGTCGCCGGTCGAATATGAAAAGCAGTATTTCAAGCAGCTCTCGAGTGTCTAGGAAACTCGTGGCAATTCAAAAAGCGTTTCGTAGGCTTATAATTCTCAGAAGCGAATTTTTATCAAGCTTGAAATCTAAACTTTGCGCCACTGCCATTACTACCTTTGCTTTAGATCCGAGTGACATTATGGATGTGTTGAGCATGATCTCCGACATGAAGAACAGAGCTTCCTCTCGCGGCGCAAGATAGTTCGAAATAACCTGACCCATTAAACTTTCGATCAGGGCGGTTCGATTTACCACTCTTGTCAAATCCTGAACTTCTTGTTGCTGAGCCTCTTGCGATCCGGCGTTAAGCATAAAAACCCTCTCAAACATATTATTCTGACCATCTGCTTTTGGCCGTTTTAACCGTTTCTTGTACGCCAGCTTCCGACTCAAACCAGACGTTCAGTTGTCTCTTCAAGGTCATCCGTTGCGCGAGATGCACGCACGTATGTGTTTTTGTCAGGGCCAATTACTTATCAGAGCGACTGGTTTGCGATAGTTCCCGATACTTAGCTCGAAAAACCTCGACGGCAACATTCTCAAGGAGTGGCCACTGTTCGCACAGCCAGCGTTTGCCCTCCGTAGTAGGCTCGACATAGGGATCAGCTTTGGTAGCGCACACTACTCCTTGTCCGATAACTTCACGTTCATCCTCCAGCCCACCGGCAATCATCGCCTCGATCGGGTGCGCGATAAGTTCGCGGACGAGGTGCGGCCTCATAGCGCATCCAGGGGCAATAATTGCAAACGCTTGTTCAACGAACGACCAGCAATTTGTTGGCCAAAACGTTTGAGTTATCCGTTGGATGAAATCAGCGTCTGATACTGATTCTGGCGTTCTTTGGGCTTCAGCATAAAAATCAGCCAGCTCAGCAAGACTTTTCGGGTATGACCACTCTGCCATGTTTGTAACCTGTCTATCAAGCACTTCAAATATTCAACGTCTGCTCTTGGCCCGACTGCTGCCGATCACGACCGGCGGCAGCCGACCCGTTGCTGACACTCCTTAGCAGGCCTCATCACCGCAGAGTAGTCGTTGAACAGTGGACACGTGTTTGCTTTTTGCAGAATTCTGGAACTGATTTGGCTGCAAGCCGAAGCTGTCTATTCCAGTTCCACCTGAGGCCCGTAACTTACTGCGTCGATGAGTTTCATCGCCTTTCGGGCCGCGGACTGGGCGGGCACTAGGTCGTCGTCGCGATGAATCCTAACCAGCATTTCTCGATCCTCTGGATCCGACGCCGACTCAGCCAAAAGACGAGTCCAGTAACGCTTTGCCTCTTGATTGGGTACGCCTAAGACCGCTTCGAACGCTTGCCCCGCGGCCAACTCGCCTTCTGACACTCGACGAAGGACGACCTCGGCTTCCGGTCCAGCGTCTCGAGCGGTTCCACGATTACGCTCAATGGCCGAAGCAATAGCTTCGCGACGGGCGTTGGCTTCGACGTAGGCTCTACGCACAGTAGCCACGAATGGGTTATCCGGCGCTAACACTTGCGTGCGTCGCAGCGCCTCAATCGCCTCCAGCGTTGGGGCCTGCTGTTGCCGAAGATTCCCACCGCCACCGACAGCGAAAGCTCGACGCAATTGGGCGACAAGCTGCCCCAGGTCATCCACCATGGAGACCAAGAACCAGAACGGACGATTGATCCGAGGTGACGATAGCGCGGCCACGATTAACGGCCAGGCGTCATGCGCCGTCAGCCTCTCGCGATTTAGCTCTTGGGCGAGTTGATTGGGTCCCAACACCCACAAATCGAGCAGAAAGCTCTCGGGTGGCACCTCTAGATGCCCGTCGTTCAAACGCCCATTCGCCGTGCCGACATAGGCGTCGAACTGTCCGAGCACGTCACCAAACGCCCGACGTAGGTGGTGAGGCGCGATTGGAAGCGCGTTCGCATCATTGGGCCGCACAGCGACCGCCAAACCTTGGCCACCAGCATTTAGCCGATGAAACCGGACTGGCGCTGCGCGTTCGAGGGTCTGAAGTAAAAGGTTGATGTCATCATTCGTTGGCGCCACTGCCGATCGGTCGAATGCGTTCAACCAATCGGGAGCTATCGGCGGAACTTCCGGGAGCACAAGAAACAAAGACCGCAGGGCGGCGCTCCGCTCCCCCAGCGTTTCAGCGTCGATGAAACGACGTGCCAAATCATCGACAATGACATCGGTATCAAGACGGGTCTCCGGCGGGCGAGGACGTTGCTCGAGGTATGGTCGAACGCGGCTCGAACGCGCTAACAGGTTGTAGAAGGCAAGAACCTTCTGTGCCTGCATCATGGCGACAGCACGCGATGGACCTTGACCTGCGTGAAGGCCTGCCGCACGTTCGCCAATGATGAGCGTGAATCCCTCTGTGGCTCTGTGGAGTTCTTGTCGGTGAGCGGCAGCGTCTGGAAGTCCATAAGTCAAGAACGATGCCCGTGGCGGGGGGGCTATCAGTAGAGCTCGAATATCTTGAAGCACTTCACGAGCAGACTTGAACTGGGTCCGGCTCGACATCAACGCATCTTCGCCCAGCACCTGCACAAGCATGGCAGACAGAACTTGTTCAACTGCCACACCGATAAGCCCAACAGATGCAGCGAACTGCGCGGCACCAACGCGGAGCTCTTGGCGCGCAGGCAACCCTAGCCCGACAAACGCTAAATGCAGCGCTTCCTGGCTAGCCTCGATGAGCCGGACACTGCTAGTTCGGAGGTATTGCGGCATCGGTAATTCGATATTTGTATGTTGAGCGGGTAGCGCACCCAAAGGTCGCCACTCATTAACTTTCGCTTTTGGCCTAACCCGGCCGTTCGCAATGCTCAGTGTACGGTCCGTATTGCTCTGCTGGCAAGTTGGAGTTTTGATAGACGCGCTAAGTCGGCTCAACTTGCCATAAGCAGTAGTTGGTTTAATTGGAGCTGCGTCTAGCGAGGGATGCAATCAAGGCTCTCGCCGATCCGCCGCGGCTATAGCGTGCCCGGCTCCTCCGCTTGCAGGCGAACTGCTCTGCCGAGATGTGGATTATCGCGTCCATAACTGTCCCGTCCGCTACAAGTCAGAATCACGCTAAACTTGAGACTTCAGTTCACGAACCTAAGGATCAGCGTGGCCATTCTCGAAAGCGGCGTTAGTGCTATCAAAGTCGGCAACCTGCTCAACGAGAATCTGCGGATTCCTCACTACCAACGGCCCTACAGCTGGGAACCGGCAACGGCCCTACAGCTGCTTGACGATATCCAGGAGGCCATGAAAGACCGCAAACGGCGCGACGTTCCGTACGTCCTGGGCGCCGTGATCCTCCACGACACCGGTGCGGGCCTGGACGTGGTCGATGGCCAGCAGCGGCTGCTCACGCTGCGCATGATGTTGCTTCTGTTGGAGACTGCCGACGATTCCGAGCACCGCAAGCATCCCGACAATCCGATCGGGCGCGTGCGCAAGACACTTCGTCGCCATATCGGCGCCCTGCCGATAGAATATCGCGGCGAACTTGCCCGCTTCATCCGGGAGGAATGCGAACTGGTCCGCGTCGTGACGGATGACGTGGACGAGGCCTTCCGCGTGTTCGACTCCCAGAACTACCGCGGCAAGCCTCTGGCGCCTCATGATCTTCTCAAGGCTTACCACCTGCGCGAGATGCGCGACGAAACAGCTGCCATGAAAGCGGCAGTCGTCGAAGCTTGGGAGTCAGTCAAGGACGCCGACCTGGACCGGCTGTTCTCGACCTACCTCTATCGCATTGCGCGCTGGTCGCGTGGAGAGAGCGCACCGAAATTCAGTATCTACGACATCGGCATGTTTAAGGGGATCTCACCCAGGAACAGCCGGTCGCCGAGCGCCCGTTACCATATCGCGGCGCAGGTCGCGATGCCCATGCTGAGTGCGCTGGGAGCGCCGGCTTCCGGCTCCGACGACCGGGATGTCGGGCGAAGTCGCTTCCAGCTCGATGCGCCGCTGCTGGTCGGCCGGCCATTTTTCGAGATGGTGGCCTTCATGCTCGCCGAGCTGAAACGCGTCGCCAAGGAGGGATTCACCGAAGATCGCGCAAAGTTCGCCTCGTATTACGTGGACGCCCGGGAAGACGGCGACGTCCTGACGGAACGCCTGTCCCGGAGCCGGTATCGATACGTGTCCGAGCTGTACATGGCGGCACTCCTGTATTACACGAACAAGTTCGGAGACGAGGAACTGGCAGACGCGCGTGACCGGCTCTTTGCCTGGGCCTACTCGCAAAGGGTGGAACTGCTCCGCGTGCAGTTCCGCTCGATCGACAATCGCGCGCGAGGCGATCAATCGGCCCCTTCCGCGTTTGTACTCCTGCGTCATGCCGAATCCGGCAGCGCCGTTCGCCGACTTTCGGGATCGGGCCGGCCCTATAACGACGGTCACGAGAAAGAACTCGTTGCGTTTCTGAATAAACTGGGGGCCTGATGGACAACAATCGACTCGACCCGAAACTGCTCACCGTCGGCGGACTGTTCGATGACGCGGACGCGATCTACACCGTACCCATCTACCAGCGGAACTACGCATGGCAAGCCGAGCAGATCGAACAACTCCTGCGCGACATCCAGGATGCGATCCACGATGAGGAAGACAGCTACTTCCTCGGCAACCTCGTGGTCACCGAACTACAAAGGGCACCCAGCTCCTTCGAGGTGATCGACGGCCAGCAGCGGCTCACGACGCTGTATCTCCTCCTGACCTGTTTGGCGGAGAGTGACGCTGCGGACAAAGGACACCTGGGCCGCCTGCGTTACGAGTCGCGGCCCCGCGCGACCGAGGCCCTGCGGCGCGTGTCGGCCGAATCCTCGCGCCAGCCCGCGGCGCCGGCGCACTCGTCGGATACCGAGGACGCCGGAATTCATCAGGGTTACAACGTCATTCGGCAATTCATGGCCCAGAATATTCAGGGCGACGCCGAGCGGCGCCAGTTTGCCGACTTCCTGCGGACGAAGGTGACAGTCGTGCGGGCTTCCCTGCCGCGCAAGACCGACTTCAACCGCTACTTCGAGATCATGAACACCCGCGGCCAGCAACTCCTGCAGACCGACATCGTCAAGGCGAGGCTGATGCAGCGCCTTGACGACGATGCCCAGCGAGCCTGTGTCGCCTGGATCTGGGAGGCTTGCGCGGACATGGATTCCTACGTTCAGATGTCGCTGACGCGCGGCGACACGAACCTGCGCAACAGGTTTTTCGGCGACGACTGGTCCTGGCTCACGATTGCGCGCTTTGAAGATCTCGTAGCGATGCACAAACCGTCCGACGCCGCCAATACGGCAGGCGCCCGCGCGTGCACCTCCCTGACCCTCGACGATGCGCTGGCGAAGTACGCCGACATGGGCGTACAGGAAGACAGCGAGGACCAGGATAACGTGCGGTTCCGCTCGACCATCGAGTTCCCCGCGTTTCTGCTGCACGTCCTCGAGGCGATGCATGGCGACGAGGAAGAGGTCGAGGGACGCCTGGACGACAAGAACCTCATCAGGCGTTTCGACCTGGCCCTCGACAATCACAGCGCCGACGAATCAGCCTGGGTGCAAGAGTTCGCTATTCAGCTGCTGCGCTGCCGGAACCTCTTCGACAGCTTCATCCTCAAGCGGCAATACACTGCCACGAACAGCGACGAAGGCGACTGGTCTCTTCAGCGTCTCGTCAAGCGTGGCTCCAGGGACCGGCAGACTCCTGGGTACAGGAACACGTTCTCGCGCGGCGGCAGCGATGTCGAGGAAGATGGCGACGTCGATCCAGCCACCAGGGACCTCCTGACGCTTCAGTCGATGCTACGCGTGACCTACACTTCTCCGCGGACGATGCACTGGATAAGCCGGCTGTTGAAGCTTCTGCAGAAGGGCGAACCCGCCAAGCTGACGGAGTCCGAGCTTGCTGCCGCCCTGCGCGACTACGCCCGCGGAAAAGTCAGGGAAGCTTTCTTCACGGGCGAAGAACCCCGTGGTTTCGACATCAACCGGATTGTCTTTACCTATCTCGACTATCTGCTCTGGTGGGACCGGCAGAATGCGGACTTCAGGTTCTCCTTCCGGAATTCGATCGAACATTTCTATCCGCAACATCCGGACGAGCAGCAATCGGGCGCAAAGGTCTCCGAAGACTGGCTCCATCGGCTGGGCAACCTGGCGCTCGTGAGCGTAGGCGCCAACTCGAAGTTCAGCAACAGCCTGCCCAGCGCCAAGGCCCTGAACTTCCGGAACACGATCGAGGAACAAAGCCCCAAGCTGCGGGAGATGGCGGAGATCACCCGCAACAGGCAAAAATGGGGCGACGCGGAAGTGGAAGAGCATCACAACATGATGATCAGTCGCCTGCGCAGCGATCTCGACCTGTAACAGCGGGACACTAGTCCACTGCACGACGTCCCAGCCGAAACCTTTACCGAAATCTTGTCTGCGGCTGCAACCGCATATCCCGTCGATTACTCCACGGAGCTATATTTGGTGAACGATGGCGTGGCGGCGTTCCGGTCATTGCAACAGTTGGACATTCCGGGCGTGCCGGCGACAACGCTGCGCGACATACTTAGGCGGGCCGCCGAGTCGCATCCTTACGATTTCTCGACCCAGTTATACGTCTGCTTGCTCAACTGTCGGAAGTTATACTGTTGGCAATTACTACACATGCGCATATCATGCTTGATCTCTCAACCTATACTGGCGCCCCGTTAAACGCATTCGTAATGGACTTCATTCGAATGCTTCAAGCAGAGGGATTCACTATCAACACAACTCATCAGGGACCGGTACCTGGGGAGCGGAAAACACTGCGGATTTATTGGCGTGACGTCTGGATCGGACAGATGAAAGCCGATCTCTGGAGTGCTAAGAAGCCGTTTGTGTGCTTATACCGTTTCCCCGGTACGCGCCGCGATGGCGTGGCCCATGCCCCACTAGGCTTCGACAAGAGCGAATTTGCTAAACGGCACGGCTGTAACCCCGATCAGCTCCATGTAAACGAGAGTGAAAAGAAGTTTTATTTGTTAGTGCAAGATGCAGAGACGGCGCTGCTCCTGCTACGCGCTCGGGTTAAGAGAATCAACGAATCGTAGACCGCACGGGCCGCTAAGATCCTAAGGAGTTAATTTCGACGTCGACCAGAATCTGGCCGCCGGCCGCGCCTGCCAGGCCTTCCAACAGAAGAACGGCCTGGTGCCGTAATCCCGCCCTGGCCGCTACTTCAGCGGCCAGCTTCCCCTGCCTTGCACGTCAGCTTCGCTTCTATCTGGCCACGCCCTCCATCTCGCGTTTGCAGCGTGCAACTAGTGGCCTTCGGTTCCAGCTGCTCCCACCAGGCGATCGCGCCGGCACCGTACGAGCAGACAAGCCATTTCTGCTCGCCACCACGAAGCCGTGGTGCACATCCCAGCCGCCTTTCACCTTGCGCTCATCGCCACGCAGCTCGCCTTGGCCGTTGAGCTCCCCTGCATACATCCCGGCACCGGTCAGTGGGGCCTTTGCGACGAAGCCCTGGCCCTTGTGCTGGTACGGCACCTCGGCAAGCTGGGTATCCTGCCATGGGTAGAAATTTGGACAGTCGATGACTTGTGCGTGTACAGCTGGAGCCGCGAAGCACGCGAGCAGAAGCGCCTTTATGACATCACCACGTAGAACTGGTCTGCGTTATCGCTGTCCGAATACCGGTTGCCCTCCCGATGGCTTTTACCTTTCGGATAAATGTCGCGTGCCTTGACAACGTACGGCTGCCGGCTGCGCCACTGATCCATCACGCGGATGCTCATCACCTTGCCGCTGACGCTGCGGGTGAAGCCGATGAACAGCGCCGCATGGTATCCATGCCTATTCGGGAATCGGCCATCAACGAATTTTGCGATCACGGTACCCGGGTTGAGGTAAAGGAGGTCGACCACACGTGGGCCGGTGCGCCAGCTGCTCGTCGGCCCAACGCCCGTCACACTTTGGACAAGTGCCACGCACTCGCCGTCTCGAAATGGCTTGTGGTCCTCTAGGCCTTCCACATCGCCGCGATGGATACTTGCTCCCATGTGTCCTCCGTTGTTGATGAGGACATGGTCTCAGCGTTGGGTTTACGGCAAGTTGTTTACTGTCAATCAGCCAGCTTGACCGTTTCGGCAAGTTGACGCCGGCGCTTGGGTTCGGCAAGAACGCGCGCGCCACCTCGAGCGCCCCCCGTTCTCCGCCAGCGTCCAGGCCGTGGACATCACATCTGCTAAAGTGTTCAGCTAATCGCGGCTCCCAGCCGTGGCCAGAGCAGATGTCACACACTGGAGGCTGAGTTGCCGTTGCGCATAGATTTCAATGACATTCGAGAACACCGGAGTACCCAGATGGGTGGCTTCGAAGAGCTCTGCTGCCAGCTAGCTGCCTTAGAGGATCCGGCAGAGGGCTCTCGGTTCGTTAGGAAAGGCCCGGGGCCAGACCAGGGTCTGGAGTGCTACCGTACGTACGCGGACAGGCGCGAAGTTGGTTGGCAAGCCAAGTATTTCGTGAACGGGTTCGGCTCGGACCAGATCAGAGATCTTGCCGACTCCTTGCAACGCGCGATGGCCGCCCATCCGCAACTGAAGAGGTTCATTGTCTGCCTGCCTATTGACCTCCAAGACAACCGCTCGGGCAGGAAGCTTAGCCAAGTGCAGCGGTACGAGAAATGGCGCGACGAGAGCATCAAGACTGCTACTACGCAGGGCCGCATCTTGGAAATCGAGCTCTGGAGTGCGTCAAGTATCACGGAGCGGCTCGGGCGCGACACCCCGGCCTATTCGGGACGAGCCCGCTACTGGTTTGACACCGTCCGCTTCAGCTCGGCTTGGTTCTGCGAAAAATTCGAGGTTCCGCGCCGCAATCTCGGCGAACGCTACAGCCCTGAAAGCCATGTGGACTTACCTATCCAACAAGCCTTGCAAGCGCTTTCGCGTGCTCCGGAACTGCTGATAGAGCCGGCCGCCTGGGCCGCAGAAGTCACGTACCGCCTAGACGGAGCAGCGCGCACTTTGGCGCCGCACGGCTTGACGGCCGCTGTTGACCGGATAAAGCACGCCTGCGAACTGCTGCTCGATACCCTGACAGGCTCACCTGCTACGTTGGATGTCGATCTTCCCTTGGACGCCTGGGCCACACTGTCGGCAGCTGTCATTAAGAGCATCTCGAGTGCGCTGACCGAGCTTCAAGACAAAATCGCCGAGAAGGACGGTGCCAGTGCTCGCAGGGACCTGTTCGATCTGTATTCCTCGGTAGACCACATCCGCCGCGAGCTCGCAAGCATGCATTGGCGACTGGCGAATAAGCGGGAGCTTGTCATCTCTGGACAAGCCGGCATCGGCAAGTCGCATCTGGTGGCCGACTTCGGAGCAACGCAGCTCGAGTTGGCACGCCCCTTCATCTTAGTTCTGACTGGAACGCTGACCGAGACCGACCCTTGGGAACAGATTAGCGGGCAACTGGACCTAGCCCAAGTTAGTACGAATGAGTTCCTGGGAGCTCTGGACGCTGCTGCAGAGGCCGCCGGCTGCCGGTCGGTGCTTGTAATTGACGCCCTGAATGAGAGGCACGGGGTCGACCTGTGGGAGACACGCCTGCAAGGGTTCATTGCACAGATACAGCGATTCCCACGCCTGGCCTTGGTACTAACCGTGCGCGACACGTACGTGCAATACCTTCCGTTAAAAGGACTCGAGCATCTGGTCCACCACGGCTTCGCAGGCCATGCCGGCGCCGCTGCCAAGGCATACCTCGACCGGCGCGGCATCGCACGGCCCAGCTCGCCAAATCTGGCTCAGGAGTTCGAAAATCCACTGTTCCTGCGGACGTGCTGTGCGTACCTGGACGCGGAAAACCTCAAGCAACTACCTAAGGGCCTGGAAGGTATCACGGCCATTTTCAACTTCTACCTGTCCGCGGTCGCTAACAAGGTGGAAAAAGGGCTGCGGCTTATTCCCCAGCAGAAGATTGCACGCAAGGCGCTCGACGGCTTCCTTGATGCTTGCGCTACGTACGGCGACTTTGGCAGTCTGACACTCGATGCTGCGAATGAACTATTCGAGCGCTTCTACAATTCAGGAGGCAGAGTGGACAGGAGCCTTCTGTCGGCGCTCCTGTCAGAAGGCGTGCTTACGCAGGAAGCCGAGCGCCACGAGGGCGGGATTGTCGAAACCATCAGGTTCACGTTCGAGCGGCTATCGGACCATTTGCGAGCCGGGCGCCTCATCGCGCAAATCGACCCCGCCGACCTGCAGGGTTCAATCCAACGGGAGCCTCTGGCGGCCTACTTTAGCCCCAATGCATCTTGGCGCTATGCCGGAGTCATCGAGGCACTTGCGGTCCAGTTTCCCGAGCAGTTCGGGTACGAACTGTTCGATGTCCTGCCCGAGGGAGCAATCAACGATTCGGGGCTAGCCGACGCGTTTGTAAGTTCGCTGGCCTGGCGGGCTCCCAAAGCGTTCACGCAGCGGACGGTCGATTGGGTGTTCACGCTTTGCAAGCTCACCGGCCAATCTCCTTATGGACTGCTGCTGCTAGTTTGTACCGAGCCGGAGAATCAGTTCAATGGCGAATGGCTGCACCATGATCTCTGGCAGCGACCTATGCCCCAACGGGACGCTGTTTGGTCTGTCTTCCTCGCGGAAGAAGACTTGGGTGAGGGAGGTGCGGTTGAATCCCTCATTGAGTGGGCATGGGAGGTGGACGCTGCTGAAGTGGAAGAGCAACGCCTATGGCTGGCTGCCGTCACGCTGACGTGGTTTCTGTCCACCAGCAACCGCGCCGTGCGGGATCGTGCCACGAAAGCCCTGGTAAATCTGCTGTCCGCCAACCTCAAGGTTGCCGCCGCCCTGCTCGACAAGTTTAGCCTAGTCGACGATCCGTACATCTCTGAGCGCTTGCTGGCCGCATGTTACGGAGCAGTGATGCAGGGGCTAGACCACGCCGGCTGTATGGCCGTTGCGTCAGCAGTTTGGAGAAACTATTTCGCCGGGGACCGCACACCGCCTCTTCATCTGCTAGCACGCGACTATGCGCTGGGCTCCCTGCTATACGCCCGCGCTGCTGGCCAGCTGCCTCTGGATGTCGACATTGAAGTCGCCAAAGCCAAGTTCACCTCGCCCTGGCCTCTGGAGCCAGTGACCGATGAAGACCTCGAGGCATACCGCAAGAGGGGGTACCGCGACTCCATTCTCTCGTCGACCGAAGAGCATGGGGATTTTGGAAACTACACCTTACGCGCATGGCTGCATGACATCCTGAACCTGCCGCGCTCGCTCGCCGGGCAGACCGCTCGGCAGCTCTACGAACGCTGGGAAACTGACTTCGAGGTAAAGGCGACGGCAGCGCAACTTCAGGCTTACACGGCCCTGCTTCGCGCGAGCTTGAATTACCGGCAACGACCGAGGCGCGGTTGGTTGAGCGACATGGGGAAGGACGAGTCGGAGCGGCTATGGAAAGAGCTAGCACAGGCGAACATGGCGTTCAAGGACCAACTCTCCCCCGAGATGCTCGCCGAGTATTGCAGCTTTGCCGAGGAACACCTGCTCGATGCGACCCGGATGAATGACGACAACAGGCGTCCGCCCGAGTTCGACCACGCAGCTGTCAGGCGCTGGGTATGTGCTCGTGCACACACGATGGGGTGGACTGAAGAGCTCTTCGAGAAGTTTGACGAAGGGCGCTACATCGATCGGGAGCGCATGGGCAATCACCGGGTGGAGAGAATCGGGAAGAAATACCAGCGCATCGCACTTGCGGAGGCCACGGCCCGATTAACCGACAATCTCGCAGTATCGTCGTACGAAGACGATGGCAAACTGCGCGGCTTTGAGTACGGCCCCAGTGGCCGCGACATGAAAAAGGATATTGATCCGTCGCTGCTTGTACGCAGCACGCAAGAGTCAAATTGGGCCTCGACTCCCGTTACCTGGTGGACGCCTTCCTCCCCGCGGCTGCCGTTCGGCGACACGGAGTTGCTCCTTTCTTGGGTTGAGGTGGAGAGTGACCTGTGCAACGGTCCTGAAGAGATTGAAGTGGCTGGCCTCGACAGTCGCCAGTGGCTTGTCGTACACAGCTCTCGCCATTGGAAAGTCCCGGGTCAGAGCCGGCGCAACCACGCAGAGGCGTGGTCCCGCATCACGTGCTTGGTTACTCGCCTGGGTGCCGGCGCGGCATTGGCCACAGACCTGCTAAGCGAGCAGCGTACCAACGCAACGAGACTGTCGGGCGAAGGGCAGCTGGAAACCTTCTTGGGCGAGCACGGCTGGCGTGATGGGAAGGAAGTTCGTCTCTCGAAGAACACCTCCATCGGTATTTCCACTCCCTATACTGGCATCGTCGAATATCTTACAGCGGAGGGCAATACCGAGGATAATTCGGTCGACGAGTCGTTCACGCTCCACCTTCCGTCTGCAGCCGCCATGAAGCTTCTTGACCTGCGGCTCCGTAGTGGAAAGAGACCAGAATACGTTGACGCTGCAGGAGTTCTCAGGTGGCAAGATCCCTCCTTGCACACGTATGGCGCCGGCGCAGGCGTGGTCTCGCGCGACTACTTTCTGGAACGCCTCGCCCGAGCCGGACTCGAGCCGGTGTGGATTCTCGCCGGCGAGAAGAACGTATATGCGGGTCAGGGCCTGGGCGGCGGCGATGGGTTTGGTGGCCGCCTTCATCACACTACCGTGTTCACCATTGATGACGGAAGCTTAAAGCCGTTCGGTCAGAAAACTGATCTGCTCCGGCCCAAAGAAGAACAGTTGGAAGCCCTCCGGGAGAACCGATAAGGTAAGACAGTTAGGGCTAGGGCCAAGCCTTCGAATATGGCAGGACTGGTCGTTAACTGTACCGGTCTCTAGGGGTGGCGATTCAAGTACTAATGTCCGTTGGGGGTCAAGCTATTGTCCGGAACCTATTGTAAATCCAAAAATTTGCCACGGAATACTAGTGATGCCGTGCACATTATGCGTCGACCTCTAATTGCACCTATCCAAACAACCCATGCAGGAACCAACGTGGTTCCGGCCCCTCACCATTGCCAGTAACCCGCTCCTGATAAACCCAGTACAAGGCGTGTTCCTCACCTTCTGCAACCCAATAATCCCTGGCAGCCGTGCGTCCCCACCACCCTGCCTCGACACGTTCAGGACCCGCCACCATCCTCAGCGGAGAGCCATAAAAAGGCCTGTGGTTCCGCACGAGAAGGGATATCGGCTTTACTAGCAGCCAAGTTGGACGAAGGATGCTGCTCAGGTTCGGTGGCAACTGACCGGCAACTGTGGTTTCGCGCACCGTCTCCTGGATAGGAGCCCACGTGTTGGCAACTTCAGGCCTGTGATCCGCTACCGGCTTCACTTGACGGACTTTATCTCCTCCAAGACGGGCCACTAGTAGCTCGATCATTCGGATCTGATCTTCTTCTGTACCGCCCGGCTCAGGGAAAAGTGACTCAGTAGGAGGCGCCATCGGTTGAAGCCGAGCCGTATTTAATACTAGACCGATCACCGGTGCTTCCAGTACTACCTTCCCGAGTCGCTCCTTTAATAACCGAATGATGTGATCGCTATGCCACGTCGGCTCGGCCAGGAGTATCTCGACTTCAGTTGGCGCACGTGCGGCTCGGCCGCGTTCATGTTCCAACTTAAGCGTAATGCCCTCTGCTGCAAGTTGCCTCGCACATAGCCAGCCCACTAGCTGCAGCACCAAACGCTGTGCACCGGCTAGCAATAGATCTGCATTCTCGATGCGATCAAACAACTCCATCTTGACTTCAAACGTCGTGGGTGCCTCGACCCATTCGAACATTTCGGGAGCGCCGCCGAACGCACAATCAAGAGGGTCCAGCAATGCACAGCCGCATCGGCGCTGAAGACCCGAGCGCGGCAGCCGTCGCAAGTCGCCAATCGTCTGGCAGCCAATCCCTTCGAACCAGTTGGCGAAAGGTCTTGCCTCTGGCAGGATCATTACAGGGAGGCGATTCAACGCGTTCGCTAATGACTGCTGCTTTAACGCACGGCCGCCTCCAGCTCGTGCGAGCATCCACGCCGCCCGCGCAGTTGGAGCACAGCTCAACCGTCCAGTGAACCCTAAACTACGGAGATCGGTACGAATACGCCTATGTAACACCCGTATGCCGCCGAACAGCCTCAAGCTCGCACCAATGTCCATCAATAGCGTTGACTCTTCCGAGAGCGTTACCTGTGGCGTGTATTGGAGCATTGCCATTGCGACGCCTTGTAACGCTGCTTCTTCCCGAGCAGCCGTGCGTTCGTAGATCCGCGCATCCGGTACCAGCATCAACACACCGCTGCGGCGCATTGCTGGCTTGACGCCAGCAACGCGCGCTTCAAGCGACATCGTTAGAACCTTGTCGCCCTCGACGACAACCGTCACGCTGTCACTCGACCAGCTCGGTTCGAAGACCTCGAGCGGGAGCTGGAGTAGATGTAGTCCGATCCACAGGCGCATGGCGATGAGTAAAAGAAGGAGACAAGGGTAAAAAGAGCGCAGTTTCGCGCTGTGGGCCGCGGCGTTTCAGGAAGTCAATTTCGACACCACCGTGCGCTGGACGAACCGCAAGTCGAAGCGATGCAGGCGAAGCGTCGTGCGCCGCTGTGATTGGGCGAAAAAGAAAAAAAAGGCTTTCTCCTTCTGCAGCCGCTAAATTCAGACGCCGCAGACTCTCATTTCGAATATGGCCTTGCCAAAACAGAAGAGCATGACAGCTCCCACTTCGAAGAACTTGCTCTGCCGCCCAGAGCGCATCCGCCGTCCGATCAGCCTGGACCCAAGTAACCTGCGATGGATTCAATCCCATGGCCGCCAACGCGATCAAATTGGGAACATGTGGCGGCTGGATTAGCATTACCCGGCGTTTGCCAGCCCCAGCTAGCACAGGCCGTAAAAGTCGCACCTCGCCTGTGCCAGGCTGACGCAAATGCAACTCAACTAAAGTGCTAATTGGCCACCCTCCCCCCGGTAATTGTGCAGATAAGACGGGGTACCCAGTATCAACACAACGCGTGCCAGATCGAGCAAGCTGCGAGGCTCGCCATAGCGACGGATGGATGGACTCTAGCCTCAAGTGGCTCTCAGATAGCATATTAGCCTCCAAATACTGTATGCCCATACAGTATATGATCAATGAGGTTTTAGCAAGACGTAGACGTTGAGTGTTATGTAATTTCAGATGCTGGAGAGCAATGATCGTGGCGTTCCCATCTGCACATCTTGATCGATGCTGGCCAGCGGGATCGCCTGCTCAGTGGTGTTGAACAATGCAACATCAGAATGACGAAGGATTGCTCCGCGAACTGCTTAATAGTTTCCCTAACGTCTGAGCTGGCCTAACCGAACGATACAAAACATGTAGGCCGCCCCTATTCCGAGTGTTACCCGGACAGGAGATGATCGACTGGGGCCGTCGCTTCGGGTCGATAGCAGCGGTACTTTATGGTTTCGCTAGAGTGAAGCGCATGTTCCGGGCGTAGCACTTCAACCGGAAGTAACAGATCCGTGGCTAAGTAGCTGAGGCGACAGCTCCAAAATCATACTCGTGCGCATTCGTTGAGGAGCCGGTAACACTAGGAAGACTCATATTTCAACGTTTGAATAGTAGCTTCCTCAATTGCATCGTATCCGCTCGTGTCTCGCTCAGAAATATACTCGTACACTTCGTCGCTCAAAACTGACGAGTCTAGCTGCTCAAGAAATAGCATATAGAGTTCGCCGAGCTCAGGACAAGATGAAAAAAAATCTACAACTTTAGAGCGTATGACTGCAGCCGGAGGCCTTGCAAGCCCCCTTCCGTCAACGGACTTCATCCTCTGCTCGTAAGTAAAAAGCAACCTTGGAAGAAAGTCATCAATGCTTTGGCCTTCCACATAGTCGCGATAGAACTCTTCCTTTGACTGAATTTTCCGACAGTAAAGCGCGAGCGCTTTCTCTTTCGTCTCGGCCATTACATACACAGGGGGTACCTCGAGCGCTCCATCTTCTGAAAGTACCAAATAGCGTTTTTCCATTTTCTCCTCCAGGATGTCTAACGGCATATGTCGACAATGACAACTAAAGAACACTCATTGTGACTTAAAAGCGGCTGACGTAAAAGCGACGTTTGCGGAGACTAGAGGAGATGCCTCCCGAACCTGCACCGCTTACATCCCCTCCTGCCAAGTCTGCTCGATTAGTGCTAGCTGAGAACATCGTCCGTCTACGCGCGGAGAAGGAGTGGTCTCAAGAAACGCTAGGCTTCGAAGCCGGACTCCACCGAACGTTCATAGCTCATGTAGAACGTGGCGCTAGAAATATCTCGATTGACAATCTCGAAAAAATTGCTTATGCGTTTGGAATCGCAACGTATCGGCTGCTAGAGCCATATACTGGACAACTCGCCTGATGGCCTACCGGAGCATGACTCAGTGAAACGTCCGAGCGATTTTCCGTATCTCCGTCGCCGGCTCCACGCGTCCATTGTTCGCCTGGAATGCGCTCAGCGCTTCCGATTTCCCTACTAAGCAAGGAACGACGAGAAGGCACTGTTGGCCAGCAATGAACCAACTCGAAAAATAAACACCACATTGACGTCGCAGGCGCCTGTCCCACGGGGCCATGACAGGCCGAATTAACATAGCATGCCGTCCAAATGATATTTTCGTTTTTGCGATATTCCAGAAGCACTCCACATGCAAAATATTAACTCGCTTACTATTTAATTTATTTCGGCTTGTGAAGCTTACGGCTTAGAATTGACGAAACTTTTTCTCCCGTGAGTGCAGATTTTTCTTGAGCCCAGTCGTCACGTTCTTTCCATAACTGGTTCACTAGCGAAACCTCACGTGCGAGAGCTTCCTCCCATAGAGCTCGGTATCTCCCCACCTCCGCCTTCGCAAACGACAGCTGCTCTGCACGTAATTCCTGTGGACCCGACTTCAGATCGGCCGCCGCACCGATTTCAGCGATCAGATCTTTGAAGAGCGGTCGCGACTTTTTTATAGTACCTTTTTTTCTACCCGCTTCTAATGAAACAGCGTCGTTAGTTATTCTTACCCCTTTTGCAACCCTTATTGGAGACCCTTTCTTCAGGCGATCTAGTGCGTCATAATAGTCTTTCAAAATATCTGACATATTTATCTTCCTTGTTCTGCCTCAACCATATTGTCGCGATTCCGCCACTGACTCTCGGTCCCGATCAATTCGTCCAAGAGTTCCTTCTCTATTTGATAGGTAATCGATTCGGGATCGAGGCCACTTAAGATAGCGCGTTGCAAACGGATCGTTTGTATAATTTTCGAGTGCTTGCCGATGAGGTATTTGCAACCCTCAGTCGCACAGGTGATATCAAATAGTCGGAGCCCTTTTGCACTCTCGCACACACCAGGATTGGTACATCCGCCCAAGGGAGTAGGACGGTAAGCTAAACGTCCCATTCGAATTTGCTTTTTAAACTCTTCTAAAGGCAATATTTCATCACGCTCTTTTTGCATTTCATAATAAACACCCGCTGAGCCATACATACGCTCTTCACTGTGAAGTACGTCACGGACAAATGCAAGATATTGACCCTCTTGTTCGCCATCCTGCCACTCCTTAGCAATATGTTGCTTGTAACCCTTGGAATCTTCCGCCACAAAATTTATAGCGAACGCGCTGCCTCGAGCATAATAAAGAGACATTTCTCTAGTAATGTGCTGAAGTTGTCTTCGCAATGAGGATAGCCGAACCAGACCCGATGCATTAGCGTACATTGCCAAGGAGCGACGTAATTGGTGAGGTTTTAATGGCCATGGCCGTCCGATCGCATACTCAGGCTCCTCACGCCAGGCGCGGAACGGATCGATATTCTCTAATTCAACAAGATCGGACTCCTCAATGATTGGGCGCAACCGCTTGCGCAACATTGTCGTTGAACTACTACTACTCAGACTAGAATCTGCAACAATGAGTGTTTCGGACGCCTGGGAAACTTTCGTCCCAACAAATCTGAGGTACTGAGTAGATAAAAATAGCGGGTGAATGTCTTTCGTTTTTTCGCTTTGATTAGGAGTTAGACCAATGCTACCGTAGATTATTGATGAAAATTGCTGCGCTAGACGGATCGCCCGAAATCCCTCATTCTCCGTCGTAACCCATTTAGCGCGCCTCCAACCACCTCCTTCGAGTTTGGTGGTAACACCGCTAATGAGACAGTGTCTCCGACCATGATCTCCTCCTTCAAATTCCATACAGTGAAAAGGCAGATACTGTACCTCCGCGTCTCTCATCCCAGAAAACACATGGATTTGCAACTTACAAATTCGGAAGATTTCGCCAACAACTTTCCCGATTCCTAGCAGCGTATTAGAAAAGCCACGTCGCTCAAAATATTCTTCTAAACTGTACCGAGCGATCAGATGGGGGCCTAAGGCGCTGCCATCCTCTCGGATGTTATCGTATTCAGCTACTGCCGCGCGTATTAATGCCACTAAGCGCTCTTGATGCTCCTCAACGTCATCTAACTCAGACGACAATCTGTTGATGATCGATCCGTAAATGCGAGAAGGTATGGGAGCGTTTTGCTTCAAATTCGCCCAATGCCGCTTAGCTCGCAATTGCAACTCCTTCCAATAACGTGGCTTCGCAACTGAATAGCCTAACTGATCGCACGCGTCGAATTCAAAGATTAACCTAAGCCAGACAACAATAGTTGTTGTAATTCTATCCGGTACATTAGCGATGAACGCGTCTAGCAAATTTTTATTCCCGAGGACAAATGGTATAGAACACGAATTTAATTCCGCAAACCGCGCGAGGTGCTTTAGTCCCTTTAATAAAATCCTCATCGTGGCCGGTCCGATTGTCCTCCCCTCCTCACGATAGAGCAACCGGACCATCAAATATTGAATCTCACGTATACGTGCTTCACGGAATGACGAAACTTGAGGAGCGCTAAGCTTCATTCTCGTCGACGTCCAGTAATAAAAGTAAATTACAGCTCGTCTTCCTCTGTTATCGTAAGGAGTCCAATCCCAAGCGAAGTCACTAATCGTGGAAAGTGCATTTCCATCGCTGCCACGACTTATTACATGATTTAGCGGTAACGTATTTCTATAATCTTTTCTCCATTGATCAGGAGGCACGGCATTAGGGGGCAAGCTTACATAGGCATCAATTTTCGACATTAAAGGACTCCTAGCTCAAGAAACATCTGGAACTTATCAGCAAAATAGGGCGTTAAATTTCCATTCGCGAAAACATCTCGCTTCACCCATTCAACCAACTGTTCGCATCCCTTCACTGCGGCAATCGCGTCCAGATCCGCTGTGCACTTTGCAATTTGTGGTCTGAACTCTAACTCGGATAACGGCCCAGAGATCAACTGCTCCATTAGAAACGCGGCGCTCGCAACCTTACGTACGTCTTCTTCGTTTGCAACCAAAATGCGCTTAGTGCAAAACAAACACCCCTGCCTGCAATCTGGAGTGACCCCATCAGAAGCAATTGCTTCAGGACGCCCGAACTCTGAGCATCTCCCTCCCTCTTCAATCTTTCTCAAGCCTTGTACTAGACCATCGTTACTAACAACCTTTTGTTTACTTGCTGCACGAGCAACCTGGTCGAAAAATTGCGTTAAATCTGTTTTATGGTCAACTGCAGACCCAGCCAAATAGTTCTTATCGGCAACTGCTTCAGAGTGACCCATCACGCGTGCCGTGACTGCTCTGTCGTAATTACGACGGTAATAATCATGCACAGTTGCGCGAATTTTTTTTGCACCTAACCGCGGAAGTTTTGGGTATATATTCAGAAGTGAATCATAATGCTTTTCTAACGCCTGAGGCCGCATTTGCGCTGAGGGTTTGTTCTCATAAAAATGACCAAGCGTAAAAAAAAGGTATGGGCAATGATTATCACCGAGGAGATAGGTGCGCAACTCCAAATACTTACGGAGTGCGGGCATAAATGAAGCCGGCGATATGACTGATATGATTTTCCCGCGGGCCCTGAACTTAATAGTTCGATACGTCTGGTTAACTGTTGAGGCATCAATTTCCCCATCTGTTTCAATAGTGAGAGCCACCGCCAAATTGCATCCGGTATTGGCTAAGAAAAGAATAAGAAACGCGGACTTAGCAAATGTAGCAAGATTAACGCGCGCCCAGTGCCTCGAATTTTCATTAGCGTCCTTCAGATTTGCAGCTGCTTTTCGCAGTGCAATTATAGCGTGGCCCTTATTATCATATCGATGCTGAATTTCTTCCAATTTGACAACGCGCCCATTTTCAAAGTCAATTGCCCACCTACCATACGGCAACTTTTCACGAGCGGCCCCTAACAAATGGGGAGCTAAATAGGGCGTTCTACCAGGAAAGACCCACAAGTGGCCATCGTTACAACCTAAGAACTTAGGCATCTTCAGTCTGAAGGGGAACGGTCTACTTTCGAGAAGAAAATCGCATAGCCCAGAGAATATCGCGTGATTTAATACGATTGTTTGCGAAAAATCTTCACTAGATGCAGGCTCCACACTACGACCGCTTGAATTCGCTCCAATTATTCGAATTCCACGGCCGAGGTCAGCATTCTCAGCAACAATTCCG
>Ga0265798_10004008_pt1 | contig 20633 bp, 12 predicted proteins | sample P3T30metagenome_FD_192430 | JGI IMG/M metagenome (GOLD analysis project Ga0265798, IMG submission 192430) | Plant litter microbial communities from East Loma Ridge, Irvine, California - P3 T30 | ecosystem: Environmental > Terrestrial > Plant litter > Unclassified | place: USA: California... | reverse complement strand
CGCTCACCGAGGTTGAAGACCAGCAACAGCAGATCAGTCAGATCGCTGCCGCTGCAACCGAACTGGCAGCCACTTCCCAAGGCGTGGCCAGAAGCTGCGAACAGGCCTCTGCCAGCGCGCGACACACGCGCCAGATAGCCGAACAAAGCAGCCAGGACAGCCAGCGCACAACCGACAGCATTCAGCAGCTCAACCAGCGCCTGACCGACACGGCCGCCGCGCTTGGTCGCGTCAGCGAGCAGGGCCAGCAGATTCAGTCGGTGGTGGACGCCATCCGCGGCATCGCCGAGCAAACCAACCTGCTCGCGCTCAACGCTGCCATCGAGGCTGCGCGAGCGGGCGAGCAGGGTCGTGGCTTCGCAGTTGTCGCTGACGAAGTGCGCAGCCTGTCGCAACGCACTCAGGCCTCAACCGCACAGATTGCCGGGACTGTCGACAGCTTGCGTGCGACCGTGACGCAAGCGGTCAACCTGATGGAGGCCGCGTGCGGGCAGGCCGTCAATGACGCACGTTCGGTCACAGGCCTCGGCGAGCGACTGGGCGAGATCGCCACGGCAGTGCAGGGCGTGACTGACACGCTGGTGCAGATATCAACAGCGGTCGAGGAGCAGGCGTCAACGGCAGACGAAGTCAGCAGCAATATCCAGCAGGTCGATCAGGCTGCGGGCCGCTTGCTTGAAGGTGCTCGAGCGGTGAACAGGGCGGCGGATACGCTGAGCCAGGGGAGCCAGGCGTTGAGTGGGAATACGGCGCGGTTTCGGTTGGGGTGAGGCTGCCTGCATCGTTTTAGAGACACTGACCGGCACTTGGGATTCCAGGCCGGTCTTTTTGTATCCATGGTCATTGGATCGGATCTGAATGATGAAACTTCGATCAGTGGTGCCTTTGGCGGTAAGGTAATGGCTGACTAGCGTGCATCCAAAGCGTAATATTCTCTGCTTTTGCAAGTGAAGATTTTCTTGAGCAGCCAGTTTAACGAGAAAGGCATGATCAGAGAGGCGAGCCCGGTGGAGGGACAGGACCTCACCAAGGTTACTGCGCGCCAGCCACATGTTGCGATCCTGATGTGCACCTACAATGGTGAGGCCTATCTCAAGGGGCAACTGGACTCCTTCCACGATCAGACCTTCTCGGACTGGACGCTTTACGTCTCAGACGATTCATCGACAGACGAAACCCGGAACATCCTGCTCGATTACCAGCATCGTTGGGGCTCTAATCGCCTGATTATTTTCGACGGCCCGTGCAACGGGTTCGCTGAGAACTTCATTTCCCTGGTTCGCCGTCCGGAACTCAAAGGTGACTACTTTGCCTTTAGCGATCAGGACGACATCTGGTTCAACGACAAGCTGACACGCAGTGTCGGTCGCCTCGAATCGCTCAGCGGAAAGAAACCGGCACTCTATTGCTCTACCACCCGACTGGTCGACGCTGACCTGAATGTAATAGGCGTGTCGAAGCTCTTCACCAGGCCCCCGTCCTTTCAAAATGCGCTGGTCCAGAGTATTGCAGGTGCCAACACCATGTTGATCAACCGTGCGGCCCGTCAGTTACTCCTGCAACTGCCTGACAGAGCCCCGTTGATCGCCCATGACTGGCTGGCCTACCTTTTGGTCACAGGGTGTGGCGGCAAGGTGATCTACGAGGCTGAGCCGACCCTGGATTATCGTCAGCACAGTGGCAATCTGATCGGGGCCAACGCAAGTTCCAGAGACAGGCTGGTCAGGCTGCGCAAGATGTTGTCCGGACGTTTTGTCAAATGGAACGATGCCAACATGATCGTTCTGAAAAAGATGGAGCAAATGCTGACTGAGGAAAATCGGCATGTTCTTGCCCATTTTGACCACGGTCGACAGCAGCGCTTTTTCAAACGCATGCAAATGCTCCGCAAAGCTGGAATCTATAGGCAGACACCGCAGGGCAATCTGAGCCTGTTGCTGGCTGCTTGCCTGGGCAAGATCTGAGCGGTGCCACTGTCGACGTCACGTATCGACGGCGACGTTATGCTGGTTCTCAGTAGTGTTTCGACGGTATCGTGCAGGTCGCGCTTGTTGTAGATGGCCAAGTGCAGCAAAATAATCCTTGGCTAACGTCGTTGAATACCCTTGGCAGACATCGGGTAACGCAACGTAACTGAACTGTCGAAGCGGATGTTTTACGATAGGGCTCGCTCACAGGCTTCAATACTCGGCCTTCGGCAAAGCTCTGGAATTTTAAATAATATTTGAGAACCATTATGAAGTCCCTTCCCGCAGATTTTTCTGCCTCTGACTACCTTCGCTTGAATCCTGACGTTGCCTCTGCGGGATTGGACGCAACCCATCACTATCTCGAATTCGGTCAGGCTGAGGGACGGATGTATACGGACAGCCGTACAGAAAAAGAGTATCTGATCAGCACAGGAATATTTGATCCTGAGTTCTATCTAAAACAATACCCTGACGTGACAGAAGCAGGCATTGATCCTTACGAACACTTTTTAAATAGCGGGTGCGCTGAAGGTCGATGGGCAAGCGTGTTTTTTCGAAGTGATTGGTACATGGAGCGCTACCCAAGCGCCAAGAGGCATGCAAAAAACAGCCTGTTTCATTATGTCGAAATCGGCAGCAAGCTCGGTTATGAGCCTAATCCTTTCTTTGAATCTGCCTATTACCTTCAAAAGTATAGAAAGCAGCTTGACGGTAAGGAGCCGTTGGCACATTTCATCAAGTACGGCGCCGAAGGTTTTAATCCATCGCCAAGGTTTGACGCACGTGCTTATCTTGAAGAAACGGGATGTATAGGTAACCCGCTGAAACACTACCTTGAGTTTGGGATGCAGGCCGGTGTGCCGTTGCGCAGGGCAGAACCGTTGAAATGGGGTGAGCAAGTAGAGTCCGCGTTTTTGAGGGTGGTAAAGTGCTCTGATCCAGTCAAACGAGTGGCATTGCTTATCACCCACAGTAGAGACGGAACTATAAAGCCGCACGTGCACTATTATGCAAACCAGCTGGTGTCCGGTGGCTCCTCCGTATTTCTGATCGTTGCGTCTGATTTCGGATGCGTTGCGGTGCCCGAAGGGTTGCATGATATCTGCTCCAATATCGTGGTGCGCCAAAATATTGGATATGATTTTGCTGCGTGGGCTCATGTGATGAAAGCTTTTTCCTGGATTTCTGATTGCACCGAAATCATTCTGACCAACGACAGTATTGTAGGGCCGGTTGGCATATCAGGTTTGGAATTCATGGATATCGTGCGATCCGAGCCCGCGGACATAATAGGGCTCATCGAGAATCATGAGCATGCGGATCATCTTCAAAGCTTCTTCTTGGTGTTGGGCGAACGGGCTATAAGGGCCAAGGGCTTTAAAGATTTTTGGCTGGGTGTTGTCAATCACGCTGATAAAAGTAAGGTGATAAGAGACTATGAAATCACGTTTACTCAATGTATGCGCGCGCTCGATTTAAAAATGGCTTGCGTTTATAGTAAGGCGGGACTCAATAACGCCACGATATTCAAGTGGGAACAGTTACTTGAGGAGGGCTTTCCGTTTCTTAAGTTTGAAGTCATTAGAAATTCAAGTGCAGAGGCTTTGGAGCTTATTAGGTCTCGGCTGCTTAAAATGTCGTTTGATACTTCGTTGATGCCAGAGCTTAATTGATATTTGGAACTCGTGGCATTGGTCGTGACAATGGAACGCCTGTGATGTGGGTGACAGGCTGAATGCGATACCATTAGTGCACAAGTAAAAAGCGTTCAAACTCCCTGTGATATCTAATAATAACACTGGAGCTCGTTTGGTTTTGTAACAGGTTGGGTGGGTTCTAATGATGTCACGGCCTCGGTTCAAGCGTTTTTAACAGATCCTGCTCTGGTCTGTTAAATTACGAATCTTGGTGAAGATCACGATGAGGTGACGCACTCGTTCAGTCTGATGTGTCTGCGTAGCGGCAGTTTATGGGGGTTCTAAGCAAATAAAGTTTCGTTTTTTTGACACGATTGTGGCAGTGCAGTGATGCAAAAATGCCTTCAGAAAACTTAACGCATAAAGACAAGTCGTGTACTATACAAAATGTTGATTGGAGCGCGGTCGTCGTTTTGCCACAGGCGCGAGGAAGAGCGGTCGAAGGAATGTTAAATTATGAGGTTATTGAGTCATGCTTAAGCGTCTCCGCGAAGAAAACTCCCTTCAAAAAAAGCAATCTGCTGGAGCCCTTGAAATGCTTCAGAAGGAGATCGCGTTAAGAGAAGCCGCCTCAAGAAATGCTTTGATTGAGCGAGATACACACATTCATAATCTGAACCTTACGATTATGGCTCTGCAAGGCTCGACCAGCTGGAAAGTCACTTCACCACTCAGAAAGCTGGTTTCTGCCGTTCGACTTATCGTACATGGACGTTCAGTTGCGCAAAACGCGTTGGAGCAAGACACTTCGCCGGAACTGATAGGCTCCGACACCGCTGCTTTGGTGCACGTGACACCAACTGAAGAGGGACCGCTGTCGTATGCGCGGTGGGTTGAACAGTTCGATACGATTAATGATATCGACCGCCTGGGGATGTATGAAGAAATAGGCAATTGGAAGCTTAAGCCTCTGCTTTCTATCATCATGCCCGTCTACAACCCTCCAATTGAAATGCTCAGAGAAGCGATAGAAAGCGTAAAGGCCCAGGTTTATTTTAATTGGGAACTGTGCATTGCAGATGACGCTTCGACCGATGAGAAGGTTCGCTTGTTCCTTGATCAGTGTGTGCAAGCGGACCATCGGATTAAAGTCATCTATCGTGAAGAAAACGGTCATATCTCAAAAGCGAGCAATTCGGCGCTTGACATTGCTGATGGCGAATTTATCGTTTTGATGGATAACGACGACGCATTGCCTGAACATGCGTTGTTTTGGGTCGCTAAAACGATCAATAAATACCCCGATGCGGCCATTATTTATTCAGACGAAGATAAGATAGACGAGCAAGGTGTTAGGTCGGCTCCCTATTTCAAAACTGACTGGAACCCCTATCTATTCCGCTCACACAATATGATCAGCCATCTGGGTGTCTATCGAAAAGCGTTGGTTGAGAGGGTTGGAAAGTTCAGATTGGGCATGGAAGGCTCACAAGACTACGATCTTGCACTTCGCTGCTCAGAGCAAGTTGATTCCGCCCAGATTATTCATATCCCCCGTGTTCTTTATCACTGGCGCATGCATGCTGGAAGCACGGCGATGTCCGGTGATGAAAAGCCGTATGCGCAAAACGCAGGCCAAAAAGCACTTGATGAGCACCTGAAAAGATCCGGTATAGCGGGTCATGCAGAGCTGCTCGATTTCGGTATGTACCGCGTCCACTACGATCTGCCGGAGCGTAAGCCGCTTGTCAGCCTGATCATACCGACGCGTAATGCCTATGCTCTGGTAAGGCAGTGTATTGAGAGCATTCGTCATAAAACGCTGTATCCCAACTACGAAATAATTTTAATCGATAACGGTTCTGACGATCCTCAATCGCTGCATTATTTTGAATTACTGTCCCAGCTTAAAGGGATCACAGTCATTCGTGATGACGGTGAGTTCAATTACTCCGCGATCAATAACAATGCTGTCGAACAGGCAAACGGTGAACTCGTCGGCCTGATCAACAATGACATTGAAGTCATCAGTCCTGAGTGGCTGGATGAAATGGTTTCCCTTGCACTGCAGCCGAATGCAGGCGCGATTGGTGCCAGGTTGTGGTACCCCGATAATCGGTTGCAGCATGGTGGCGTGATAATGGGGCCCCTGACATTGGCCGGACACGCCCATAAAATGCTGCCTAGGGGGCATCATGGTTACTTTGGGCGAGCGTCTTTGATCCAGGGAATGTCGGCCGTAACCGCGGCGTGTCTTATCGTTAAGAAGTCTGTCTTCCAAGAGGTGGGTGGGCTAAATGAAAACGATCTCAAAATTGCGTTTAACGATGTGGATCTTTGCTTGAAGATCATGGACGCTGGTTATCAGAATATCTGGACACCCAATGCAGATCTTTACCACCACGAGTCAGCCACTCGAGGAATCGAAGACACGCCGGAAAAGGTCGAGCGTTTTATGAGTGAGGTGGTATACATGCAAACCAAGTGGAAAGATGTCATTGCAAATGACCCGTTCTACAACCCGAACCTTACGTTTGCAGCAGAAGACTTCTCAGTGGCGTTCCCTCCGAGAGTCAATGATTGAAGTGGCGATATAGAGTAACTGCAGGAAAATTTTTATAGCTGTTATGCGATGCTGCTGGTTTAAACCAGCAGCATTTTTTTTGCTTTTCGATTGAAAGCTTTAAACGCGATTATGTCCTCACGCGTTTTGCGGAAAAAGCCAGTTTTGAAAGAACAAAGGTCACAGGCAGTGTAAGCACGATGGCAACCAGCGGAGCCAGCCTTGCATCCAGCGCAAGCTTTTCGACCCAGCACCACAGGATGACCAGGCTCAAGCAGTACTGAACCAGATAAATCAGAGGAAGCAGGATGACGGAACGTAAGCCTTGATGGCTCTTGAATACGAAGAATCGGTTCAAGGTATACGCCAACATGATGCCGGTCACATAGGAGATGGTGTAGCTGACGTTGTAAGAAAGAAACATCAGCAACACGAGATAAAGTCCGTAGGTCAAGGCGGTGTTGAAACCGCCTGACATCAGGAATCGGGCAAAGTCTTGCTTCAAGAATTTAGAGACAGCCTGATTCATCATCGAGTCGTTATTCGGCGTTTGCGATCAGTGATTTGAACTCGTCATAGTTACGAACGTAGTCGGCTGAATCGTAATAATGAGAGGCGAACACGAGCAACACGGCGTCCTGTGAATAGCGGTACTGGATACCCCAAGTCATGGGTGGCAGGTGAATGCCCTTGTTAGGCTTGTCCAGAACGAACTCTTCGCGATTGACACCATCGTCAGCAACGACATGAACCGAACCTTTGACCGCGATCAGAAACTGGTGGCACTGGAGATGCGCGTGCTCGCCTCGAGTCTCGGCTGTCGGCACGTCATAAACCAGAAAGTAACGCTCGGATTTGAATGGAATCGAACGTTCAAACTCGCCCGCAGACAGGCTGCCACGGATGTCCGACACTTCATTCATGGTGTGCAGGGTGACGTTTTTCACGGATGTCGTGATGACGCCCGGCGCTGCTCGTTCTGCGCGTGCTTCGCTGTTGGCTGCAACCGGCTTGGCATCCACATAACCGATGATCTTGGCCGGGTTACCCACTACGATCGCATTAGGCGGCACTGATCGTGTTACTACGGCGCCAGCCCCGACCATCGCATTCATTCCGATGGTGATGCCTGGCAGGATGGTGCAGTTGGCTCCCAGAGAAGCACCTTTACGGATAATGGTGCGAGAAAAGGTCTGCGGGTAGACCTTACTGCGTGGAAACAGGTCATTGGTGAAGGTAGCGTTCGGGCCGATGAAGACGTCGTCTTCAATGGTAATACCGTCCCACACCTGTACACCGCATTTCAGCGTGACGCGACTACCGATGATGACATCGTTCTCGATGAACACGTTGTCGCAGACATTGCATTCACTTCCCAGCCGGGCACCCGGCAGGATATGAGCAAAAGCCCAGACACGTGAGTCCTTGCCTATGTTTTCCGACTCACACAAGGCGTGACTGTGAACAAAGAAATCCTTACCGCTGCTCATTCTTTTCTCCAAATCCCTCTACCCGCATGGGGATGGCCAAGGGTCTGTTCTTTGTATTTTCGTAAGTGCGCCACGCATAAGATCCAACGATCCCCAAACCCATGAGGTTCAGGCATCCCAGGAAGGTGATAGCCAGCATGATCATCGCGTAGCCTGGAACTTCGATTCTGCCTTCAAGTTTTGCAATGAGCGTGAAGAGGCCAAAAACAGCGGCCAGCGCTGAGCCAGTTGCACCGACTCGAGTCAGTATCCTGATGGGCATGTCCGTAAATGAGAACACGCTGTCCATCAGGTAATTGATTTTCTTGCGCAATGTCCAGGCTGAGGTGCCATGGACGCGCTCCTGCCGGGTGTAGGTCACTACTTCACGGCGATAGCCCATCCAGAAAATCTGTGCGATCAAGGAGCTGTGACGCTCCTCAAGGGTCAGCAAAGTGTCCCTGAACGCCTTGTTGCAAGCGAACATGTCCACGCCGCCCGGTGGAAGCTCCGGGATGACGTAGCGTCGGTAGAAGCCCCAGAACAGCTTTGAGGCCGTTCGTGTTGCCCAGGGGTCCTGACGGCCTTCACGCACGCCGACCACGACATCGATATCGCCGCGGGTCAGAACCCTGTTCATTTCCAGAACCAGTTCCGGCGGCTCCTGAAGGTCAGCTGCCATGACGGCGTAACGCTCACCGGTACCATGCTGCAGGCCGGTACGAATCGCCATGAAAGAACCGAAGTTTCTCGACAGCAGAATCAGCTTTGAGGTGAAGGACTGCGAGGGCAATTGCTCCCGCAGAATCTCGTAACAGCGGTCAGGGCTGCCGTCCACCACAAACACCACTTCGAGTGCATGTTCAAGCTGCACATCCAGAGCCGTTACAGCAGCGAGCAGGTCTGGAAGATTGCTCTCGTTGCGATAAACGGGAATGACCAACGTCAGCAAAATCATTGCTCCTTGGAAAAATAAGCCTTCACAGCTTCGATGACACGCTCGACTTCTTCATCGGTCAGACCAGGGAAGCATGGTAGCGAGATGACGGTATCGCACGTACGCTCGGTTACGTCCAGAGCGACCGAGGTCGCCGCGTTGTAAGCCGGTTGTTTGTGGTCGGCAATCGGGTAGTGAATGTCGGTGCTGACCTGCTTTTCCTTCAGGGCTGCTGCGAACGAAGCTCGATCTTCGACGCGCACCACATAAAGGTGTCCAACGTAATCATCTGCCACCGAACACGGCAACTGCATATCCAGGCCTGCAAACGCTTCGCTGTAGCGCTTGGCAATCGAACGGCGTTGTTCGTTCCAGGTGTCCAGATGCGGCAATTTGATACGCAGGATTGCAGCCTGCATTTCGTCAAGGCGACTGTTACGGCCACCAGGGATGGCAACGCGGTATTTCTGATCCCAGCCGTATTGGCGGAGCTGACGGATGCGGGCGGCGAGTTGGTCGTCGCTGGTTACCACGGCACCGCCATCACCTAGTGCACCCAGATTCTTGGTCGGATAGAAGCTGAAGCATGCGATGGTGCCAAAGCTGCCTGCCTGTTTGCCGTTACGACGAGCGCCGTGGGATTGCGCGCAGTCCTCGAGCACAGGAATGCCTGCAGCCGAAGCGATCTGAACGATTTCTTCAATGTTCGCAAGCTGGCCGTACAGGTGCGTAACGATGATGACCGATGGTTTGGACGCGGCAATTACAGCGGACAGCGACTGGGTGCAAAGGGTGAGGGTCTTCGGATCGACATCCGCATAGACAGGCTCTGCGCCCACTGCATGAATAGCGGTGCTACCGTAGAAACCGGCGTTTGCGACCGCAACGACCTGATCACCCTTCGAAACACCCAGCCCCCTGAGTGCCAGTTCGAGCGCATCGGAGCCATTAGCTACGCTGATGCAGTTCGAGACGCCAACATAAGCAGCGAACTCTTCCTCGAACAGTTTTACTTCGTTACCCAATACGTACCAGTGGCTGTCCAGAACGGATTTCAGCGGGGTGACGAAATCGAGTCCGGCGTTGGCTTTGATGGCGGAGAAAAGAGGGATATTTTCCATGAGGGCTTCCATAATCAGTGAGACGAACGGCTAATAGGCTCGCAAGCATCAGCCATTGCAAAAATTTTGAAATTAGAGGTCAACGTGTAGAGTTTCAGATCACATTTTTCAGGCGACGAGGAGGCCACAATTGAGCCTTCATAGCCACTTTTGAGGGCTTTCTTGTTTGCAAGGGCAGCTGCGACATCCGGGCGTTTACGATCAACTTTGACAGCCCCTACTACTTTTCCAGCCTCGACGGCAACGACATACTGAGGCAAGCCGTCAGTTTGCTCAATGAAGGTCCAGCCACCGATAAGCCAGCCGTCCTTGGTCGGACGTAGGATATCGATGTTTCCAGTTGCAATAGGTGTGTTCAATGGGGCTTTCAGCAAAAACTCTCCCTGATTAATAAACAAGAGCTTTGCCAGTTGCTGTGCATTGAGCGTTACGCCCCCTAGAGCGCCAAACGCTGGGCTATCTTGTAAGGCTTCGACCACCGGGCGCCCGAGAGTCGAGCGTTGTATGTTTGTCGGGTGCAGTGTATTCATGCTCCAGGCAAGCATGTTCGTCCACACCATCCAGATCGTAACGATGAAGAGAAATTTCAGGTGGAATCGATTTGACTTTGCTACGCGGGCCACCGAAGCCGAGTTCTGGACATTTGCATAGCGCGTCGTGGCGATGGCTATCAAAAGGGCCAGAAACGGAACGGTCACAAACAGATAACGCCCTTGCGGCTGCGGTAGAGAGTTTTGCGAACCCAGTATGCTGAAGAAGACGATAGAGGGAAACAGACCCAATATCATAACCAGGGGCAGAAGGTGGTTGAGCAGAAACTGTCTTTTATCATCCGGCGTGTAGAGGCGAATGGTTTGAACTACCGCACCGATCACGAAGATGATGAACAGTAATGCAGCGCCCATGTAATAAGGCGGCGGCAGATAGGTGTCCATCCAGCCGGTCACCGAGAAATAGCTTTTCGTCGCCAGACTCAACCAGGGCCACAGCGTGTCCGTGTTGAAAAAGTGGTCTGCGCATCCGATGTAGCACGTTCCAAAACCCAGTCCAAGGTTGGACTTGTGCATGGCTACAAATTTCAGCTGTCCAGAGATGCCGGTGACTTCTCCAAATTTTAAGTACGTCACCAGAAGCATCGGCGCGGCAACGATCAGTGCGACGACGGCTACCGTGGCCAAATAATCGGTGGGTTTTCTATTGCCTAAGTGCTGATAGGCAAAAAACATGATTGCAACGAAAACCAACGCGGGTAAGAAGTAAAGCTTTGCCAGCAGCAAGAGCCCTAACGCCGCACCCAGATAAATGGCGGTCAGTTTGCTTGGGGCCTTCGAAAAGCCCAAGAGCGCACTCAAGGCCAATGCAATACTCGTCAGTCCGTACGCATCGCTATTGAAATAAGAGAAGACGAAGGAGACTTGGGGGATCAGCGCTATCAGCAGCGCAACGAAAGCTGCCGATTTCTTTTGCATGCCTGAGCGGTGCGCAATACGAAAAAGAGCACAGATGAATACTGCGCCCAGCAGCCAGTTGAACGACCGGACAGCCAGGTAACCCAAGTCGTCTGGTAGGAGCCAGCCAAAACTGTAGGAAGTAACCAGCGCACCCAGCACATGAGGGAAGGGCAATCCATGATACCAAAAAGCGCCTGGGTGCCACGGCCAGCCGGATATGGGACCAACAAACAGCTGGCTCGGCTCGGTCGCCCCCGGCAAGGTGTGGAATGTTTTCATGTATTCTAAAAGAAAGAAGTGCGTGGCTTCATCCGGCGCACCATGAAACGTAATGCCTACAGACCAAAATGCCACAATCAGGAAGTAGAAAATAGCCAACAATAATTGGTAACGGATCACGACCTGATCGTCTGGTTTTTCAACGTGTGTATTATTAAACACGGACTTCTCCCAAACCCAGGCGTGCATCAGGTGCTGGGTTCTTTTGTGCATGAAACTTTTTCAATTTATCTTCCTTGGAGGCCAGGCCAGACTAAAATCTTGATAATCCAAAGTCAGATTTGGACTGTAGCAATAGTCCATCTGAATCTTCGGCCAACGGGTTTTAATATACTCGATTTCCTTGGCGAATCGCTCCTGTTTTTCGGGGGTGTCTTCCAGCCCTCGAGTCGCTGACTCATGGTGATACAGCTCTGCAAACGGCGTCCATACGTTGACGTACCCCGCCTCTTTCACTTTGAGACAGAAATCCACGTCGTTGAAGGCAATTTTCAAATGTTCTTCTTCTAAGCCACCGACCTGTTCAAAGACTGTTTTTCTAATAATCAGGCACGCTGCTGTCACCGCTGAGAACTCCTGGATGAGTTCTGCTCTGCAGAAATACCCTGGGGCCCCCTTGGGGAGGTCTTTGTGGGAGTGACCCGCGACGCCGCCTAGCCCGGCGATAACGCCACCGTGCTGCAAGGTATCATCGGGGTACCAGAGTCGAGCTCCTACGGCTCCGACATCGGGCTGCAGCGCTATCGACACCATTTCGCTCAACCAGTCGGGTGTGATGACTTCGATATCATTATTGATGAGTCCTACCAGTTCACCGTTGGCACTACGCACGGCGGCATTGTTGAGGGCAGAATAGTTGAAGGGGCCTTCATCACGTACCACGCGAATGTTTTCTTCCTGGTCCAAGTGCGCGAAGTATTCCAGTGCCGCTGGGTCGTCGGAGCCGTTATCAATAAGGACGATTTCGTAATTGCCATAGGTGGTCAGACGCTTGATGCTATCAACGCATTGTTTGACAAGTGCATGAGCATTACGAGTGGGTATGATCAGACTGACTAGCGGTTGCGAAGCGGGCAATGGGTAACGAACACGGTACATACCAAGCCTCGACAGTTCCGCTACGCCGATCTCTCCTTTGCGCTGGAGATGTTCATTGAGCGCGTTAACGCCAGCCTGCCCAGCGTAAGGCTTTTCGTTACCCGCCAAAGCGGTACTGCCTTCATGAGCACGCCAGTGATAAAGCACATGAGGAATGTGAATGATCTGGCTGCGGTCCAGCCTTTCTATGCACCGCAGTGCCAAATCGTAGTCCTGTGCGCCTTCAAATCCAACTCTGAACTGTCCTGCTTTGTTGACCAGATCTCTACGATATACACCCAGGTGGCAAACCATATTTTGCGAACGGAATAGATATTCGTTCCAGTCCGGCTTGAAGTAAGGAGAGCTGCGCGTGCCGTGGACATCGATCTTGTCTTCATCTGAATAGATCAGGCCGGCCTCAGGATTTTCACGAATCGTGCGGGCCACCCAGTAAAGGGCGTGCCTCGGCAATAAATCGTCATTGTCCATCAAGGCTATGAATTGCCCCGATGCCAGCCCCAGGGCGGAGTTGCTCGCCGCTGAAATATGACCATTATGGTCACGAAAAATGACTTTGATACGGTCTTCCTGGGCCGACAAGGTCCTCAGGTATTCGGTAACATTCAGGTGGGTTGAAGCATCGTCAGCTATGCAAAGTTCCCAATGGGGGTACAACTGAGCGCGTACGCTTTCGACGGCCTCGCGCAGCAAGTCGAGCGGTGGGTTAAAAACAGGCATGATAATGGAAATAACCGGACCGTCATCCCACGTGTTCAGGTCGTCGGTAATTCGGGAAATTTTCTTTTCGTCCAGGGTGTCGTAAGTCTTGACCCAGAGGGAGTAATCATTCCGGTTCCCATTAGCTCCCTGCATCGCCTCACCCTTTGCCCATCGGGCTTGAGCTATGACACCGGCAACCCCCCGCACACGCCAAACCTTGAGTGCTTTCTGCGCGGTCCCGTAAACTCCACCACCACGTCGTATGATCTTCGGTAATGCAGTGATGCTGTTTTTTGTTCTATAGATGGCTTTTGTGACCTTTCTTAGAGGGGCCGTCAACTGCCAACTGTGAGAGGCCTGCATTGAGAGTATGCTCGTATTCAAATTATGAATATGAGTGTCTTTAGCCTCTAGCTCAAGCCGATGATTTTCCGTCAGCGTTAGAATTTTTTCTTCAAGCCCACTGAGTTCAATGCCTTGATTTCTTCTCAGGATCATTGCGTCTGACTCAATACCAGCCAGGGTCAGTCGATGATTTTCATGCAGTAATTGGTTTTCGGTTTCCAGCTTTGCCAGAGCGAGACGATGCTGCTCAATAATCTGCAAATGTTCTGCTTCTTTCTGCAGTAATTGGAGCTGTTGATCTTCTTGATCTGCAAGATGTTCTGCTTCAATGGCTAGACGTTCCTGCTTATGCTCCGCCAGGATCGCTTGCTTCTCTGCCATGAGTTCCAGCAGTTCGCGCTCATGATGTGCTCTAAGGGCCGCGTTCGAAGCTTCAAATTCCATTCGCTCAAGACGATGACACTCTTGTATTGAAAGATTTTCAACTTCGATTTTGGCAAGTGCTAGACGATGGCTTTCCTGCTCCGCCAGGTTCGCTGCCTCGATGGCTTCAAGCGCAGAGTGCTCCCTGATGTTTTGATCGGTCGTGGTCTCAAGCGCCTGCTTCAGTTCCTCTTCCTGCTGCTGCAACCTTTCAGCAACCTGAGGTTCGGTCAGCAGCGTGAACGAGATCTGAATCTTGAAGGCTTTCTGACTGATAAACGGGTTGAGATCGGCAGGCAGCATGACGTGCGGATCGTCATTGAGCGCCATGAATAACGTACCGTTGGCATTGTTGGAAAACGCTGTGGTGCCCGCTGCAGTCAAAGGTAAGTCGATACCGTCATGCCAGGTCCAGACCTCCTCGTTGGCGACATAGACCTTTATCGTGGTGACCGAGAACGACTGTCGAACGTTTGCAGGGTCAAATCGCAAGGAAGCGCATCGCGACGAAGCCGGAACGCTGAAAATAACTGTTTGATACCCATCATGAACTCGATGGCTTCGAGTTCTGTCCTCGGAAAACCCACCGTCGGCGTCGCCAAGATAAAGCATCGCCATCTTGGGGCTTTCGTTGGGCGCGGATCCGTTTTTTTGAATAGTGGCTTCTGGAGCCCAGTTCAAAAAGCTTGCAGCTTCGCGTCCCGTCACTTTTTCCTGAAACATCGCCTCCAGAACTGCAAAACGATTCAGTTCCTCGTCAGTGACGGCAAGTCCGGCGCTGCCCAGCAATTGAATAATGAAATCACGTCGGTTGATCATGGTCGCCGTCGGATGAAACGGCACCGCACCTGCTATCAGCAGCAACAAGCCGCGCATCAACAGATGGCCAAGCTGGACGCCGTCTTTCATCTCCCATTCGATATCGATGAGATGAGGCTCGCCTTGATCGTCGAGGATAATGTTCTGGGCAACGGCGTCCAGATAGTGACCAGGCAGACGTGAATCGACACTGTCGAGAGTTATCGGATTCCCCTCAGTCGCCAACAACTTTTTCAAGCTGTCGAGATAGAGCGTCAAGAATGGAGTGAACGTTTCAACTGTCCAGTTCTGTGTGGTAGCCGCTTGCTGGAAATGCAGACTCAGCAGCGAGCCTCTGGCGTAACCGTGAGACTCGGGCAGGATAAAATTGAACGTATCGTCCGCATCTTCCGTTTGGGCAGCGGTATGGCCAAGTCGCTGGTATTGAACTTCGATGCCTTCCGGGGTCTCTACGAAAACAGAGGCCTTGCAGTATGCCGCGTTGCGGCCGGTGCTGTAGTGGTAAGCCAGAATGTCGGTCGGTACTACCTGCTCGCTCTGGCATGAAGCGACTACCAGAAAGGAGTTGGCAAGGTCCATGCCCAGATGATTATCGATCACTACGGGCCAGGCTCTCTCGAGATTGAACGTAGTGTCCGCTGGCAATTGCGGATCTTTCCTGGTGTTCTGGCAGGCCAGTGCAGCGGCATCAAAATGTCCGGATTTGAAGCCCCTCTCCGTGACCATGGAGTTGGGAATCTTGTAGTCGGGGTAGGGCGACAGAAAGTCCGAGGACGCAAATCCTGCGCGATTGATGAGCGCTTCCAGCTCTTTTCTGCCAAACGTTTTCGGCTGGCGCTCTACATATCGACCTTCGATGCCGTACATGGCAATGCCTAGATGGTCTTCTGGCGCGCCCGCAAAATACTTGAGTCCTAGCTGGTTCTCGATGGCGATGAACAGATGACCGTCAGGTTTGAGAAGCTTGCGGACTCGATTCAGCATGCCGTACGCCGGATCGGCGTCCGCGCTGAACATGCTCGCGTATTCGAGCACCCCAATCAGGGTGATGACATCGAACTGCTGATCGACCTTGAAGTCGTCAAATCTTTCCGAAAGAACTGTGACATTGTCCAGATCCCGGGTTCTGCTTGCGGCGATCGCCGCTCGACGAGGGCTGCCTTCCAAGGCCAGCACTTCAGCTCCGGCTTCGCCCAGATAGCGGCTGATCGCGCCACAGCCTGCGCCTATCTCAAGAACAGATTTACCTTTGAGCAGGTGCTCAAACGGACGAAAGATGTTTCCGCGGCTGGACGTCAGGTGATAAAGCTTTGGCCAGTCGGTGCAGTATTGAGGAAGCTCGCTGGAAAGCACCGACACGTCGTTCGCTTCACGAACAATTCTCGCCAGCTCAGTCTCGGAGTTGTCGCCATCACTGTACGCGATGCCTTGATAGTCGGAGCGAACCCAAACCGCTGTATCAACATCGTGGCTATAGCCATATCTGGAAAGATCAAGCATTAACTGTTACCGGTTCGATATCCATGGACGCACCCAGGTCGATCAAACCAAGGAGGTTGGGGGTGGGCTCTACGACGAAATGTATGGAGTCGTAGCGTCTGTCATGAGGGACGATTTCTTCACCTTCTCGAGAAGCAATCCCGACGGATATGAAGTAATCGCCGGTTGCCAAAGAGCTCTTGAACTTCAGGCATGCCTTTGCCTGAGTACCACCGCCCCCTATGCTGCTCACGCCTGCGCAATCCTGCATGTAGGAATTGGTGCCGTATACGGTCACGCCTTCCTTGGTCTTGATGGTGAAACCAATGATCGGGTTGACAATCATGCGGTTAAATCTCAACGCCAGATTGAAAACAATTTCCTCACCGGACTCTACGCTGTTCGGAAACTCACGGCCTGACGCGCTCAAATGGAAATCAAGCAGCGTCGCTGCGCCATCGCCCCAGCGGTACTCGTGCGGGTTGTAGCCAGGTCGGCTGGCGTAGACATCCTCGTCAAACCGCAGCGCGATGGTATCCGCCTCAATCGGAGCGATCTCGACACGCTCGGCTTCGGCAAGGTCCAGGCTTTTGTCGGTGATCGGGCTCTTGTCACGTCCGAACAGGAGGTCGGTATAGCGGTTGATGACGGGGCGTGATTCGCCAATCATCTCGATTCTGCTCTGCTCCAGCAGAATGGCGCGTGAGCAGTGGGTGACAACCTGTTCGCTGGAGTGCGTGACCAGCAGGATACTGGTGCCGTTTTCCTTCAGCTGTCGCAGGCGCTCGAAGCACTTGGCCTGGAAGCGCGCATCGCCAACGGACAGGGCCTCGTCGACGACCAGTATCTCTGGATCGACCTGAGCCTGTACCGCGAACGCCAAGCGTACTGCCATGCCGCTGGAGTAGGCTTTGACGGGCTGATCGAGGAACTCGCCGATGTCGGCAAAGCCTGCAATGGCGTCGAATCGTTCATCGACTTCGTCACGGGTCAGGCCCAGCACGGCTGCGTTCAGGTAAACGTTTTCACGGCCAGTGAATTCGGGGTTGAAGCCCGAGCCCAGTTCAAGCAAGGCTGCTACCCGGCCACGGGTTTGAATTTCACCCAGGGTCGGGGCCAGCGTTCCGCAGATGATCTGCAGCAGCGTGGACTTGCCGGATCCGTTGCGCCCGACAATGCCCACAGTCTCGCCTTTGTTGACATCAAAGCTGATGTCTCGCAGCGCCCAGAACTCTTTACCGTACGTGGTAGTGGCCTGTTTGCCTGCCCAACGCTGCAGTCTCGGCACCAGGGCCTGCTTGAGACGCTCATGGGGCTTGTCGTAGGTGTAAAAACACTTGGAGACGTTGTTTACGCTGATAACCGGTTGATCAGATGACATCAGCGAATCCTTTACGTGTCTTTTGGAAGAACCAGAACCCTGCGACCGCCATCAGAGAGCCGATCACTATCGCGATGCCCAGGCTGTCCCATTGAGGAAGATGTCCGAACAGCAAGACGCTGCGGCTTTCTTCAATGACGTAGGTCAGGGGGTTCATCTGCAGCCATGGTCGATAGACTTCTGGCAGCGCTGCAATTGGATAGAGAACTGGAGACAGGAACAGAAGAACAGTGGTCAGTACGGTAATCACATGGCCGACGTCGCGCAGGTAAACGCCCAATGAGGCCAGAAACCAACTGATGCCCAACGTCCCCAGAATCAGCGGTACGAGGATCAGCGGAAAGAGCAGGGCGGTCCAGTACAGCGTATGGGAGATCAACAACTGGGCGATCACCAGCACCACAAGGCTGATGCAGCTGTGAAAGAGCGCAGAACCCAGGGTGATGACCGGGAGGATCTCCAGCGGGAACACCACTTTCTTCACGTAGTTGCTATTACTCATCACCAGTGAGGGCGCCCTGTTGGCACACTCTGCGAACAGGCCGTGCACGATCATACCGACGAACAGGAGGATGGCGAAACCACCCTTGCCGGTGTCGACACCGACCCAGCGGGCACTGAAAATTTCGGAAAAGACGAAGGTGTATACCGCCAGCATCAGAACCGGGTTGAAGAATGACCAGGCCAGTCCCATGACGGAGCCGCGGTAGCGACCGATGACTTCGCGTCGGGTCATCTGTGAAATCAGTGAGCGGTTCGTCCAGAGGCTGTGTACCAGTCTCAAGGGGCCGGCAGATGGCGTCATGTGGGGATTCATTAAGCGAATACCTCGGCGTCTTCGAAACGCACGGCGTTCTGATCCTTGGCGGACAGCGCAGGCTGCTCGCTCATGGGCCATTGGATAGCTACGCTCGAGTCGTTCCAGGCCAGACTGCGTTCATGCTCTGGCGCCCAGTAATCCGTGGTCTTGTACAGGAACTCGGCGCTTTCGGATAACACCACGAAGCCATGGGCGAATCCTTCCGGAATCCACAACTGCTTTTTGTTTTCAGCGCTCAAATGTATGCCTGCCCATTTGCCGAATGTCGGCGAGCGCTTCCTGAGGTCCACAGCGACATCGAACACTTCGCCATGAGTGACGCGCACCAGCTTGCCTTGGGCTTGCTTGATTTGATAATGCAGACCCCGAAGCACACCTTTCGCCGAGCGTGAGTGATTGTCCTGAACAAAGGTAACGGGATGACCAACGGCTTCATCGAACGCTTTCTGGTTGAAGCTTTCGTAGAAAAAACCGCGATCATCACCAAATACCTTTGGCTCGAAGACGATGACGTCAGGAATAGCGAGGCGGGTTACGATCATACGTAGGGTATCTCCGAAAAACTGACCAGCGCAGACTCGTGCGGCACTGGTTTGGAAAAGCGTCTGATAAAGGATGCTTGCTGCCCGACGTGCGAGGGCATGTGGAAAAAGCGCTTTGAAGAGATAGTGCATGCGCGATGAAAAAAGCGCGTCTGAGCGATTCCGGCGAAAGGCTTCTGCACGGCGTGGAGAGCGGGAGTCATCAGTACTGCTGAGCACATTGCACGCATCGTTGTTCTAGGTCTTTTCGATAGGGTTGCGATGACGAGCAACTCAAGGATTTCAGTACAGGACAATTTGCAAAAACTCATCCGGGATCGTTGTGTCGGCACGAAGGCGACTCCGAATCGAAACAGACAGCTCCCCGGAGGGAGCTCCCCTTGGACAAGGGTTTTGGCAGGTCGTGCCGTGCTGCTCCGTTGAGCGTCGTTATGCTGTAAACAAAGGTGCGCACATTAACATAGGCGGCCTTCGGAGAACATTCGATGGCGGGAATTTAACCGTAGGATCGCTAGGTGTTTGCTCGTTCCCGGCAATTCTGCTCAGGGCTTAGCTGGCGGTCTTGAATCGTCTCGCGCAGGTATTGACTTTATTTATCAATGGCTTGGGCTGGCTCGTTGCTTTCGTGTCGCGGAGGAGGATGAGCGCGTCATTATCGCGCCAGCACAGCCGCAAGGCAGGCGATGACGAAAAGACCCTGGTCGCGAGGGCGGCGTCGGCATTGGCGGGCTTTGAACACGAGACCAAAAAACAGTGCGCGTGTAGAGCCTGACTGCCTATGATTCAGCACCTTGCTGCCGCCGGTGAGCCGATCAATAAGCAATACCTGGGCAGGCCACCAGCCGTTCGTGATTTTACCCAGTCGAGTCTTGAGCGCTGCAAGGCCAGTATTGGCGCCAACCTGATTGCCCGCGTGCTGGCGATAATCCATGCCGGGGGTCGGGTCTATGAACCAGCGAAATCCATGACTGCGGGCGAACGCGTAGCAGTACCAGTCATGCAGGCCGACATCCTGAGCCGCAGCCCAGTGTTCAAGAAGCGAGGCCTTGAATGCGTCGGCAAGTGTGCGGTTCAATACGTAAGTGCAGCCAGGGCCGGCCGCTTCGAACACGTGATCCCACTCGACTTGCGGCTGTGCCTTGTCGAGCAGCATACGTCTGCCGTCGGGCCAGAAGGCCGTGACGTTACTGGAGTAGGCGTCATGATCACCTGAGGTCAGGCATGAAGTCGCGCGGTCGAGCTTGTCGGGATACCAGATATCGTCCTGATCCGAAAACGCCACATAATCGAATGCGGAGAAGTCGACATCTTTGATCAGGCGGAAAAAGTTGCGAGATGCCCCGCCAAACGGACCTGCTTCGGGAAGCAGAATGACGTTTGCGTGGTTCTGTGCGTAGGACATGCAGCGTGCTTCAGTGCCGTCCGTGGACGGGTCGACACTGATGAAGACGGTAACGCTGACATTGATCTGATTCAGAATGGAATCAAGTTGCTCCTCGATCCACTTCATACCGTTGTAGGCGGCCAGCAGCACGGCAACCCTGGGAAAAACAGAAGACATGCTGTCCATCGCCTTGCGGTATGAAGTGTAAAGAGG
>Ga0265798_10004007_pt1 | contig 20635 bp, 17 predicted proteins | sample P3T30metagenome_FD_192430 | JGI IMG/M metagenome (GOLD analysis project Ga0265798, IMG submission 192430) | Plant litter microbial communities from East Loma Ridge, Irvine, California - P3 T30 | ecosystem: Environmental > Terrestrial > Plant litter > Unclassified | place: USA: California... | reverse complement strand
CGACAAGGCCCATATGAGGAACATCGAGGTATCGCTAGTTGTGTCGATCCCTGCTCATAGATGGTCTGCGGCTTCACTCGCGATGTCCAGGTCGCTCAGCGCGGCGCTACCTTTGACTTTCCATAGCCGTGCGATGATCGAGTCCTGTGCTTTGGATTTTGCATCGGGGTCTGCGTCGCGATACTGTTCCATTGCGCGAAGGGCATGTGCTCGAATACCATTGTATGTAGCGGGCTTTTGCATGGGCAAGACAGGCTCGACGATACGCTCTGATAGACCTGTCCTGGTGTACATACAGGAGACGAACGACGGCAAATGGACTGCGAACCATGACAGGCGTTTGCGGTTGGGGTCCATGATATCCCCAAGAAGCTGAACATGCTCCAACGTGCCTAGTAGAGCTGTCGTGGCGCCCAGCTCCGTGGTACCATAGAGAAAGGCAGTGATTACATCCATAGAGTAGTTATGTAGGGTTGAAAAGATCTCCATGCGATTTGCAGAGTCTGGTCTGGCCAGTAGCTGTATGAAGTCTTTGATCTTGTCTTTTATGATGGCAGTTGTGTGGCTCTTCAATATCGCAGATTTTGAATATGCATGCATGTGCCAGAATCTTTTTCTGCGTCGCATGATCTGCGACGCTAAAGAAGGTGAACAGGTTTTTCTTGCCGTACACGTCGAACATGGAGTAGAAGCTGTTTCTCTCCAAACCGCTGCCCGCACCATAGATCGTACGTAGCGCAGTGATGGACTTGAAATGGACCTCATTGGGTCCAATGCGTACCTACAACGGGCCCGTACTGCTTGTGCAGAGCGTGTATTGTAGACGTGCGACAGCCCCAATCATCTCGAGCGAGGCGCCATTTGGTGATGGCGTATAGCTTTGGACCTAGCACTCTTCCGAGAGGACCGGAGACGAAGGGAGACACGATCAGTCGAGGAGCAGTAGTAGGAACAGTGCAGTACTGGCTAAAATAAGCAGCGGGGATGCCGGCGAAGAATTGTGGAAGTACTGGAATCCAATTTGAAACTGTCAACAACTTATCTGGATGTTGTGAAGGGTTGTACTCGACGACCTAGAAAGCGCTCCTGTTCTTGGGTGTTACGCGTTAGAGGGCCGAAGCCTTTTACCCTTTCACGTGCCTCTGTCTTAGCTGCAACCTTCTATAGAGGTTCTGGACAGTTAGTCTGACCTACCTACACTAGAGTTACAGTCAACCAGGTCTTCTCTTTTCGAGAGCTCCTTCTTCCCATGCTTCTGAAAAGTAATGGGTATTGGTGCGACTAGTTACCGAGGTTGGAAATAGCAGGCCGGTCGGCTTCTCCTTCTGTCGACCACCTTCTGCAACTCAACAATTTCAAGATTTTTACCTCGTACCAACGCAGACTCAAGGTCGACACAATAGATACGAGCAACTTTGGATCGAGTCTACTTGTCGACAAGTATGCCGGACTCAGAGGCCGTTCAGTACACGTCTTTGCCATCAGGCATCACAACGATAACACTTGATCGCTCAGCACGCCGGAATGCAGTTGATCCGAAGACGGCACAGAGTCTCTACGATGCTTTCATCCGGTATGAGGACGACGCGACGCAAAGAGTATGCGTCTTCCAGGGAGCCAACGGCAATTTCTGCGCAGGCGCCGACCTGCAGGCGGTCGCCAAAGCATCAACCGATGACACTCCACACTTCGACACCGTCAAGGGACGCAATATCGCCCCTATGGGACCGTCGCGAATGCAAATCCAGAAGCCCGTGATTTGCGCCATTTCCGGGTATGCGGTCGCCGGCGGTCTCGAACTCAGCCTGCTTGGAGACATACGTGTTGTCGAGGAAGACGCTGTGTTTGGGGTGTTCTGCCGCCGATTTGGCGTGCCGCTCATTGACGGCGGGACGGTTCGCCTGCAGGCAATCATCGGACTTGGTCGCGCCATGGACATGATCCTGACGGGCCGTCCTGTGAGCGCAAAAGAAGCTCTTGACATGGGCCTTGCAACTCGCGTTGTACCGAAAGGCAAAGCCCTTGAAGAAGCCACGAGGATCGCACAACAGCTTCTTCAATTCCCACAACTTTGTATGAACAAGGACCGACAGAGCGCGTACCACGCCGCATTCGAAGCAAGGAGTTTCCAAGACGCCATGGACTTCGAGTTCTCGAATGCCAAAGCAGTGCTTTCGAAAGAGAGTTTTGGCGGCGCTAAGAGATTTGCGAATGGTGAAGGCCGGGCAGGCAGCTTCGCTAAACTTTGATGCCTGCCGCTGTCAGACTGCCCATTTTCCCACAATGGCACATATGTAGCAGCTCAAAGATTCCGTGAGCAACTTCCCAGAATTATCGGCCCCTAATTCCGCATTGTTCACTAAACACAATTACCAACAATGAAGTTGTGTGTTATCTCCAGCTCTAGGAATATCATGTGCTGGCGCGATGTTCGTCCGCTCTTACACATCGGAAAGTCGGCTTGGAAGTGGCCCCGAAATCGTTCCGTAACTACACAATTGCAAATCCGTGTCTGGCTCACAGCGATGTGTACAGCTGGTCCGAACTCGCGGAATTGTGTGCACGATTCCACTGCGTAGGATCCAGTGCACTATGTTTGCGAGCTTATCAAATGGTCAGCTAAGAATTCTGACAAAGCAGCGCCGTGTCGGCTATACAGTTTCGCGAGGCTAGCAGGCGCCACCAATTCTGCTAGAGAGCGGCATGATGCATCGACTTCAAATATCAAAGAGTGAGTGCATGAAAGCAGAGCGATAAGTATATTGGGGTAGACGAGTACTGCGGAAACTCCTCATCATCTCGATTTCTCTCCGCTCATCAGAACACCTCCAATAGCAACAGATAATCTTACTCCAGTCTTTTCTACGTCCAGTACTGAATCAAGGCCTTCGAGATGTCCAAGGTCATCACTGTGTTCGGTGCCACTGGGAATCAAGGTGGCAGTGTTATCAACAGCCTCCTCAACGATTCACAGCTGTCAAAAGAGTTCAAGATCCGCGGCGTGACCCGCGACACCTCGAAGCCTGCTGCCCAAGAGCTCAAAAACAAAGGCGTCGAGCTAGTAGTGGTATGACTGCATGTTCCTTCTTCCCAGCCATTGATGCTCATTGATCATATCTAGGCCGACCTCAACTCAAAAGAAAGCCTCCAGGCTGCGCTCAAGAACTCGCACACCGTTTTCCTCGTCACAAACTACTGGGAAACAGCAAACCCAGCAACCGAAACTACTCAAGGGAAGAACGTCGCCGACGTTGCAAAAGAAACCGGCGTTGAACACCTCATCTTCTCCTCGTTGTTAAATGTCACAGAGATCACGAAAGGCCGCCTCGCTCACGTAACCCACTTTGACAGCAAGGCCAACGTGGAGGAGTACATTCGTGACATCGGTGTTCCCGCCACGTTCTTTCTCGCTGGATATTTCATGAGCAACTTGGAGATGTCGTTGCAGGTAGGTGAGGATGGTACATTGACCTGGGCGCTCCCAGTTGGCAAGGACGCAAAGTTCCCCATGATCGACGTCAAGAGAGACACTGGTAGGGTATAACCCTTGATGCCGCTTAAGTGCGCTGCTAATCTTTCGCAGGCAAGTTCGTCAAGGCCATCATCAAGAATCGTGAAACTGTACTCGGCGCTCGTATCCTAGGTGCCGAAGGATACTATACTGCACCCCAGATTCTGGATCAAGTGACCGCAGCGACTGGCAAGAAGACGCAGTTCTACCAGGTTGACGAGAAGACGTACAGGAGCTACTTGCCAGAGTTTATGGCCCAGGAAATGTTGGAGAACCACTATCTCATTGAGAGCCCCGGCTACTACAATGGAGAGAAGTTGGAGAAGAGCCATGCAATCTTGGACGAGAAACTCGTGGGTGTGGAAGAGTATGCTGGGACAGTTGCGGCTTGGAAAGCATGATTGTTATTGGGCTTGAAATCAAGAACAGACTGAGCTTATCTGTGCCGAAATCTATTACTGATGTGAACAAACACGAGAGCATTCTGGGGTAACTGTTGATGTATTCTGAGACTTAACACAATAGACACGTGGGCTGCTATGAGAAGAGTGAGTATTACATTTCGGCAACGTTCATTCGTTTTGAGTCGCTAGCTGTGATGTCCTGTGCGGCCTCAATGTTAGCGCAATAGGTGATTGCATCTCTCTATATCACTACGATGGCATTTGAAGAATAAATTCAAGGCTGGTGAAAACTTACCAGTAGCTCGGCAGCACTGAACGCAATCTAGGCGAAAGTGTGACTTGTCGAAGACACAATCAGACCTTCTCAGCACTAGCAACTGCTGCGAAGCTGTATGACAGACAGCGAGAGGTAAAGGTTTTGAACAGACTCACATCAAGATATCTGGTAAATGTCTAAATTCTTGGTTTACTCAAGTGCAATACTGTGCGCGATGACAATATGTGTCTCGAACATGAACTCGAGCTTCAGCCAGACTACGCTTTGTAGCAAGGACATCAGGCATTGTAACTAGCGAATGACGACTTCGTGATTTGATACGGCTACCCGCTTGTTGAACCCATTTCATTCCCCCTAATTGACAGTACGGCGTCCCAGCTTTCTTTCACCGAGTCCGATGACGCACTTGTTTCGCGCTAGTGGTCAACAAATGGTTGCCGTGGAAGGCGCGCCCGTTCTTTTACCTCACCATTTTCGCCTCCTCTACCTCTACCTCACATCGTCGCACTCGGGCTGCGGTACGGTACTACTGTCAATGACCTGCCCGCTTGAATCAAATGCAACTCTGCGATAGTTAGTCGAAACTGTTTAAGCATACCCTTACACACTCCTCGCAAAGCAAAGACTCTTCAATTAGCTGCAACATGAGTGTCTTGTCACCCGTTGTCGCGACGTCGCGACCGAAGGACCCAGCCAAAGCTTGGCTTCTGAGTCAGACGATACTGACTGGCTACAGCGACGTCCGTACTCCAAAAAGAGTTGCAATGCGCCATTACTAAAAGCCCTCGGTGATTCTCTGAACCACTAGTTCTCGGCATGATGGAAAACGCAGATGTGCAGGAGATCAAGGGCACGATCCGCAATCGCCCACAGAGAGAGAGACAAGCTCAATTCTCTGACATCACCACTCGAAATCTTCCGTATGAACTGCGCTAATCGTGGAAGAGATGAAAAGCCAATGTGATCAGTGTACCGTAATTCAATTCATCAAACTACCTACGAAAGTACTCAAAAACCAATGAAACCTCCAACCCAATGCTGTTCCCAAAAAGTGCGTATCCATGCGTCCAAAAACTCTGCGTTGTGATACCAATGATTCCCCATCCTCCTTCCTCATCATCCAATTCATGCACCAACCTTTCGCTTCCAACTCCTATCAATAAGATTCTCCAACTCCGCTTACTCAAGTGGATGATCCGGCTCGCACTTGTTACACGCCTCGCCACCAATCCGCTCGCCAGCATTCACGATATCAACCACGCCGCAGGCCTCACTCCCGACCGCATTCCTGTAGTCCGGGACCGGTGCCATACTACGCGGATTGCCGTTCTCACCTCCCGTGGGACGGCCCTGAGGCGGGGTCGGATTAGGAAATGGGACCGTGTTGTGCATGGGCACACCGACGAAGCCGCGCCCAGCATAATTGTATAGGCCGTTGTCACTGTGATGGTGGTTGCGGCGGTTGTTATTGTTGTAGTGAGCGCCGCGATTGGGTATATTGTTGTAGCCGTAATGGCCGGTGTATGACGGCACGTTGCGGATGGTGGTCAGGTCCACGTAAGGTGAACGAGGAGCGTTGATCCCTATTGAACGAGCAATGGCATCTTTCTGCGCGGAAAAAGGAGAGAATTGTCGGTCTGCAGTCGAAGTGTCCGTCGGCGAAGCAACCTCATCGCTTGCATTGGCACGTTCTTGCTGAGCGCGCTGTTCGGCCAGTGACACGGTGGAGGCCGGTGGTAGCATTTCAGTCACACAATGCTGTGAGCTCTGGCCATCTGTGGGTGACGTCGTAGTCGTGCGATGCTTCTTGTTGTTGTTGCCGCGATGTTTCTTGGGCGACCTCGTTCGGCCATTGTTGAAGCCCTGCTCGTAGGCGAACTGCACTTGGTACATGTACCAGAACCATGGGATGCCGTGCTGGTCCAGCTCAAACTTTTGGTCTCCTAGCAGGTCTGCCGTGGGATCCAGTGGCGGTTTGGCCGTAATTTCGCTGGTCTCCGGGGTCACGGTCTTGGGCACGAACTCTGTCGCCGTGGCGCGCAGATCTGAGGACTGGCTGGACCTCAAGGAGTGCTCGCTCTCTGCACGAGGATGTCCGGCGGAGGTGGCACCGCCGCTACCATTGACCGAAAAGTCGCTGGATGGAACTTTACTGGGGTACGGGATCTCTTCAACACCAATGGTTCCTACATCAAAATTGTGAGCCATCATGGCAATAAGCGGCGGGTTGTATATCGGACGATCAAGAATCGTACCAGTAGCACCCGATTTCTTGCAGTAGACGATGGTTGCATCCTCCATGGCTGGATCGGCAGTATTTGGCGTAGCCTTGACAGTGCACATGCTCGACGCCCTTGAGCTTTGCATCGGTGTGTCATCGCCACACTGAGACACCAGCTGCTGTTGTTGATCGATGTTAAGTCTATTTAGCGAAGATGTGACTTGCGCGAGAGTGGTCTGCGTGTCGTGTGCTGGCAGAGTGTCAGTTGGCGAGTCGGCAGGAAATACACTCGAGGAAATAATGCGTTGGATGGTGGGACGCCTCGTTAAGATGGGAGTTCTACCTGAGCTGTTGACCGTTCGAACTTGTCGCATCGATGCCGTGGCCGGCGTGCTAGGTTGAAGTGTCTGATGAGGCACAGTGCTATCGTTGCGCGGAGACGTGACTTTTGGAGAGGTCAGTGATTTGTGGGACTGTGTCCGCTTCAAAGTCGAGCTGCGAGTAGGACCTCGCGCAGAAGACAGACTCGCTGCAGCTGCGCGAGGAATGCGAGAGCTGGAGTTGGCCGAGGTAGCACTCCAGGAACTGTTGCTGGCTGTCGAAGCACTCGTAGCGGATAAGTCCGAGGGCGACAAAGTATCGCTGGCACGAATTAACTGAGCAGAGACACTCGTATCGACTGCGAGCTTGGGTTTCGGGAGACCAGTCATGCGATTAGTCGCCGCATCGTCGGTTATCGAGATCGTGCCAGAGTTCTGGCCGACCTGCTCATCCTCAATGTCAGCATTCAGTTGCAGATCAGGTATTTGGGCATCTTCAGGGTGAAGGAATTCTGCAGTTCGGAAACTCAATTCTGAGTCGGCAGTACTCCTTACCGGCGACACCTCAGCAGAGTGGAAGACTGATCCTTCTGCGGAGTGAAAGATTGATTCTCCCGTAGAAGTGGCGATGCTGCTGGGACCGCGGCGGCCCAAAGACACGTTCTGAAGAGACAGCCGCTTTGTGGGGGATCGTGGTGAAAGTGAAGAATGCTGACGCGGGCTCTCGTGAAGTGGCGTCGCACCAGGACTGTGCCAAGCTGGCTTCAAAGTCGTGCGGCTCTGCTTGGTGGGGCTGCGCGCAGAAGTGGGAGACGCCATGTTACTGTCGACCGTGGTGAGAGCGTCTTTGGTGAGAAATGACGCGCCATCCGAGCCGTATGCTTTGTTCATCTCGACCGAGCTGCGCGTGCCGCGAAGCATCTTGCCTTCAACAGGTGAGCCACTCATTGAGCCTTTCTTGTGCCCGCGCTCCTTGGCACGCTGAGCTGTCGCAAGGTTAGGGGCGCTGCGCTCAGGTAGCCATTGCGCAGGTATCGGCTTGCGCGGGCTGGGTGGTCCTCGCATGGTGCCAGCGTCTAAGACTGAGCCGCAGCGAGTAGACATGCTGGAAAGGCGGGTGGAGTCGGTGGACACTTCGAGAGCATTAGCTCGACTGGTATTGAGACACATCCGGCGTTGAGTGGGAACGCCGATGAGCTTACAATTCTGAGTGACTTCCATAGACATGGAAGATTGAGAGCCCAAGGGAATGTCGATCTCCACCCTGCGAATGCCCCGTGTATCCAAAAAGGAGCTGGAGTGGAGTACGCTGTTCTCTAGGGTAGAATCATCAACTCCACGAAGTGCTGAGCGCGGGACCAGAGTAGCATGATGAGGCAACTGCTCATTGCTTTGAATCGAGGCGGCGTGGCGGGAGAACATCGACCCGGCGCCCGAGGGGGTGAGTGTGGACATGTTGTGACTAAGTTGCTTTTGACTATGCGAATGCGAAGAAGTGCTGTTGTCCTTTGTGGAAGATGCTGGTGGTTGTGAAGATGGAGGACCAGGAAGATCTGCTGATTGGTTGTCTGCACTGTCACCGTTCGGCGAGCGACCGTCTCTGCTTCCATTAGCTCACTGCATCAACGGTCATGGCAGTCGTACTTACGTCCTGGGCAGGCCGAGTGCTTTAACCTTGTCGCAGTATGATAGTCTGTTAAGGCTGCCGTGCTGACACGCCGAATAGTAGATGTAGGCTGAGAGTATTAGTGGACGATGGCAAGAGATGAGGGCAGACTGACAATAATTGCACATCGCGTCGATCGGTTTAGGCGGTCGTCGTCCGCCGTCCAGGAAAGAAATATCCAAGTTCAGGGCGCAGGCAGAAAACGTTAGGCGCAGGTGGGATCAAGAGAGAGAAGTCGTGATGTTGAACTCGCGCTTGATCAGGAAGTGGCGACGTGCAAACGCGCAAAGAAAGAACTTTTAGCAAAGCGTAGGTGAAGGCGGAAATGCGCATCACGTACGTGAAAGAGGTGACAATGCAGCGAAAATGGTGATGGCTACAATATTACTTCCATCACCGCTCGTCCAGTTTTCACGCTTTCTTCATGCGCGGCACTTGAACGTGCAAGGACTTATCCGCGTGAGAATGCCAAGTGGAGAGTCGAACCAATTCTTTACAGACGAACGACTAATTCAAGGAGACGCAGGAGTATAAATTCACGAAGAAGCCAAAAGGAGGTCCGCCTCAGCTGAAAGTAGACAAACACTCACGGGGGTATAAGACATTCCGAGACACCACGTTCAACCCTAGAAAAACACACCTACACATATGTATGACATTGATCTCAAAATCGCCTCTTCTTCTTGCTCTGCGCCCCCTTTTTAGCCGCCTCCTCCGTCTTACGCTTCAACTCGGCCCTCCTCCTCTCAGCCTTCTCCTCCGGCGTCTCTTCGTACTCTTCTTCCACTTCTGGAGTCTCTTCCTTCGCTGGTCTGGGCGAGGATCGAGGCTGCACACTTGGCGAATGCGTAGCTCTCGTGCGATCTGCCATGGACGGTACTGGTTCTGCTCCCTTCCCTTTTCCTCCGATCTTGAAGTTCCTCTTCGCTTTTCTTGGAATTTCGGCATTCGCAGTGGGCGGCGAATCGTCCGCCGGCACGTCGTCTATGTTTGGCGTTGCTTCTACACTCAAGTACTCAGATGTTCTTGATGGCAGAGGCTCCTCCGAGGCCTTCTTCGCTCGGCGGCCTATGCGGAATCCCTTCGCCTTGGGTGGAAAGAGATGTTCTGGGCTCGATGACTTTGCTCGTGGTGGAGGTTTTCGTGTAGGCTGGCTTGACCTCTGGCTTTGGCTTTTGGGAGGCGCGTCGAGATCATCGTCTTCTTCTGCTGTGTCAGTATCACTGGTTTCTGATTTGGGTTTTGATGCTGGTGCTGTCAAGGGCTTGCGCATATCTATGGGCGCCGCGTCCTGGTTGCGTGTCTGTGACGTCGTAAGCAGTCGTATAGGACTTTCTCCGACAACACGTACCTTGAAGTTGGCATGAGTCTCAAAATCGTCCTCGGTCTCATCATCGCTTGGATCAGCAGTTCCTTTGCTTAGACTTGCTACAGGTGCAGACTTTCTTGCCTTTGTCTTCGCAGGGGCACTCGGTGCGCTCAACCGCGCAGGGACAGTAGTCCACCATTCCCGATCACTGTCGTCTGCCTTGAGCTGTGGCGGTACGCTGGGAGTGCACTCGGAAAGTGCCTCCTGGAACAAACCAAGGGTGTTGACATGCGAGTCCACCAATTGCGCCGTCTTTTGGTTGAATGCTTCCTCGCCGAAGGGCTGCAGAGCGGGAATGTGCTTGGCCGCTTGCTCACGTTTGACACCCTTCCTGCCCGACTTCAAGCTGCTGATGATGGGAAAGGCGGAAGCGAGATCCAGGTTGCTCGACTCAAACTGATCCACAAGGCGGTTGATTGCCTTGTCCTTCTCGATGATTGTCGAGACAAGGCTTGCAAGGCGCTCGTGCTGGATGTGAGAGGATACAAGCAAGGGTAGGATGAGCTCGTTCTTGAGAGTGGTCGAGGCACGCTGGACGAAATCAAACTTCCATGTCAAGCTGTCGAGGGGCGCGGGCAGGCTGATGGAGGTCTGCAGGCTCAATGCATTGTTGTCGCTTCGCGTGATGCGGCAAACTGCGTCATCTGAGTTTTCCAGCGACTTCTTGATCTTTTCCAGAAGGACGGCAAGCTGCGCGGTGTCCTGTCTGCTGACTTCGATTGGCGATTGCTCCTGCAAAGCTCGGTTCAAGATGCCGTCCAGGTCCAGCTCCTCGCTCCAGATGTTGCTCAGGCACGTGAGGTGGACAGTGTACGAGTCGGGCCCGAAGACGGGCTTGACAAGAAGCTGTGGGATGCGCTCGCCGTCCGGCTGCTCAGAAAGCTCCAGGACGCGCCAAGACATGTCAATGTGGTGGGTAGTCTAGGATAAGATTATAGGAGAGTGTGGCACATGCACCAAGGGAAAGAGAGAATGTGATAGACATGGTGGGAGCAGTGCAGTCGTGATCACGCGTGTGGGCGTGCTGAAGGTGAAAGGCAGCCGCCAAGCGCTTAGTTCCGAGGCGCATGCGGTACGTCACTCGAGGCTTCAGGGCCGGCCAAAGATTTCACAATCAGCCCAATTGCTGCTTCAATTCTACGGCTACCCCCAACATGGCGTCGCATAACCCCCCGCCCTGGCGCAACGAGCGCAACGGCCTGCCCCAGCGGGCGGGACCCCCAGCGACTGTGCCTGCAAAGCGGGCGGCCGACTCGCGAGCACACGACAAACCGGCGAAGCGCGCGGCAAACAATGCAAACGCGACCAACGCGGCCGAGGAGGCGTGGGTGGCGGACGAGGACCGCTTTGTGCTGGCGCAGGCGAAGAAGAAGGCGGCGCTGCGGGTCAAGGGCGGGCGCGCGAAGCCCATCGACTGGCTGGCCGTGACGCTGCGCTTCGTGGACCCGACCAAGAACGCGCTGGACGACGAGGTGGAGGACCACGAGCTCGAGGTCAGCGACCCCGAGGGCGTGCTGGAGGGGCTGGGCGGGGCTGAGCTGGCGGAGCTGGAGAAGGAGATCGAGAGCTACCTGGCGCTGGAGACGAACCGCAGCAACCGCGAGTACTGGGGCGCCCTCAGGGCCATCTGCAAGGACCTGCGCCGTAAGAGCAAGGCATCGGCCGTCGAGGCGCGCGGGACCAGCTCCGTCGCCGCCGACATCGACCAGCTGCTCGCGCCCAAGACGTACGAGCAGCTGGAGGCGCTCGAGGCGCAGGTCAAGCGGAAGCTCGACTCGGACGAGCCCATCGACTACGACTACTGGGAGCAGCTGCTGCGGAGCCTGCGCGTGTGGAAGGCCAAGGCGAAGCTGCGCCGCGTCTCGCAGGAGATTGTCAAGGAGCGCCTGCAGGGCCTGCGCAAGCAACAGGCGGAAGCAGCGCAGGCGGTGCAGGAGAGGATACTGGACATGCTGAGCGCAGCCGACGAGTCACGCGACGACGCCCCTACTACAGTTGCCTACGATGCAGCGCTGGACCCCGAGCCGCTGCTGAAGCTGCGCGCAGAGGACAAGACGCTTGCGCAGACCGAGGAGAAGAGGTTCCTCGACGACACCGCCAACGAGCGCCGCAAGATCCAGAAGCTCGTCTACGTGCCGTCGCAAAACACCTCCAGCGAGCGCAGCGCCACCGCGAACCTGCCCGCCACGAGCCAGGCCGTCACCACCAGCGCCTCGCGGTTCGCGCCCGTCGAGAAGGAAGACTACTCCCAGGCCACCATGGCCCTCTACGAGCGAGAGGTCGCGCGCGGCGTCGAGGAGGGCGAGGAGATCTTCACCGCCGAGGAGCAGGTCGCAACCGCCCGTCCAAACTGGGCAGCCGACTACGACTACAAGCCCCGCAAGCCGCGCTACTTCAACCGCGTGCAGATGGGCTTCGAATGGAACAAGTACAACCAGACGCACTACGACCAGGAGAACCCGCCGCCCAAGGTCGTCCAGGGCTACAAGTTCAACATCTTCTACCCGGACCTCATCGACAAGCAAAAGGCCCCGACCTACAAGATCGAGCGCGAGAACGGCCGCAAGCGTGGGGAGTCATTTGCGCCCGCCGGTGAAGACGACACGTGCCTCATCCGCTTCATCGCCGGACCGCCCTACGAAGACGTTGCTTTTAGAATCATCGACAAGGAGTGGGACTACAGCGCCAAAAGGGAACGCGGGTTCAAAAGTAGTTTCGACAAGGTATGTCCCGGCACTCTTCCCCACACTGCCCGTTGCGCTAGCGTGGACCCTGTCTGGCGAGGAACACTTGGCTGACACGATGCAGGGCATATTACAACTTCACTTTCAGTTCAAAAAGGTCAGTCTAATCCATCTTGTCTTTACACAATTACCGACTGACACGGCGCAGATCTATTACCGGAAGTAGATGCTTCTGCATTCTACGCCTACTTCTTCGACCGGATTGGGTCGGATCCCTTTTGCACAAAGCGCAGAAGGAGGACCATCATTACACGAGCCTTGCGCATTGATAGTTTTGGCCCCAATGGACAGTCTTCACCCATGCCAGGCCCTTTTTCACTGCTCGTGCGCAGAGCTGTGGTCACGGCGCAGTGGCGGTGACCTTCGCAGCCTCACCGACCAAGTTGACCTGCCAACGACATTCTCCATCACCGTGTATTCTCAAGATGCTGCTGGCGGTGTATGGACAGCCTGAGCGGTGACAGAGGGCCTGCAGCGCTGCAGCCAATCAGGAGCAAACAAGCGCGCTATTGCGCTCCGTGCAACCACCTTCACCGGAGAGTTATGGCTGTGAGAATAGGATTGCGTGTTACAGCCCGCTGTGGGGCATACCCAAACGGTTGCTTGCTGCTGCGTCTTTGCAGCCAGATTGACATCGCTCGATCTGGCCTGACACCACGCAGCACTGCCGCTAATTACCACATATGGACAAGTTTGCACGTGAGGATTGGTGCATAATCGCGAAAGCGTGCTCACGGTTCAGCCTTGATTCAAGTGTGCTAGGTTTTACACACGCCACACTGAGGCTTCCCCCAGCGACGCTGTTGTGACGACGCTTGTCTTGTCCATGTCCTTCTAGAAAGCATGCACGGGTGCGGGAGATGCGGCGTCCTTCCGCTTCGCACCGACTGTGATGCAGGGATAGTCAAGCGCAATGCAGCGAGCCGTCGCCAGCTCTGATTTACCCAGCTAACCGCGAATCCACTGGCTGCTGCTGTGGCACAGGAAAGTCACCCCAAATTCTGATCGCAGTAGCGCAATGGAGCGTCTTGGCTCCTCTCGGTCCGCAAAAGTCGATACACCAGAGACGTGTGAGTTGGGTGAAGTCTGAAATTGGCGGAGCAATGCATGTGAGGTCGAGGACCGCTCGTTACCAAGCTATCCATTCTCGTTTGTTGCCATGTCAGTTGGCAAAGCGGGTGCCATTAAACCGCTTGCATTTATTTGTCTTCGCAACTCACTCGGACTGAACTTCTCTTAGCAGGAAATTCTAGCTCCTTCATTGGTTGTGGTACCCGACTAGGCCTCCGACTCCGACTCTACTCAACTTGACAGTGACGTGCTGTAGCTCACCCGTTCCGGGAGAGGGCCCTTGGCTTGCCGGACGTTTTAGACCCGTGACACAAGCCCTGTCCTGTATTGGCTTTCACTCTTGTCAGATCTGGCGGTTTGCCTGATCTGGGCGCAGGCGCGTCAAGCATGCATGTGGGGTTTCTGTCAAGACCCGCATGCAAGCTCACGAAATGACAATGAGAGGTCAGTTCATACCATCCCCGGCACCTGGATATGGCTACACATCTAAATGCTTTGACGACCGCTTCACTTGGTCTGGCATCGCTTCAGATCGCTCTTCTATTCAAGTTCAAGTCCTACCAATCGTTTGGTTGCACACGGCAGTGCTGTCTTTCGATAAACTGTTCTGCTCATCGATACGCTCGCTTTCTTCGTCCGTCGAGCTTATAAAATATGGACAGCGCAACATTGATGCCACAGACGCGATCGCCCCGTATGCCCACTTCTACAGACCCTGCTGGCGGCATGGGTACCGTCCGGGCTTCCACGGACGACGTATTTCGTGCACCATCCCCTCCGACTCAGGGATCATTCTCGTCTACCTCACCCATACCGTCTGTCGAAGTACCTCCACCAAGTGGTACTGCCATGCAAGAGCTCGCACCCCAAGATCAAGACACTGCATCCCCAGCAATGCTTCTCGAAGAGCCAGATTCAATGCCGTGGTCTGCACAGCATTCATTTCCTATTGGTCACGGCCACGCCTGTCAGACTGACGCTGACTACCCTGTGTCCGCACCCTTCGCACACAACCCGGGAGCCTTCTACCACTACACCCAGAATGGCATGTCCTACAACCACAACAACTACCTCACGTACGATTCGCATTATCCGCCTTCGAGCTGCCCACGATCCTACGATGACATCGATCTCACTGGCCTACCTCACGATGTCAACATGGCGTATCCTCCAGCGGTCTACCAGATCGAGCCCGTCAAGCACCACGACCTCTCGGCCATGTCTGATCCCGGACTGAACGAGCACCTAATGCAGCTGCGCGAAGAGTACGAGCACCATTACGGCACGCACATGAAGCAAGAGAGCCTCAGCGGCTACCAGAGCCCGTACTCAGACATGTCTCGCGCTTCCACACCCAACGACGAACCGCCTCGATACTCACACGACTCGTATGGCACAGAGGAAGGCGTCATTGATAAGGAGCAGCCGTATGCTCAGCTCATCTTTCAGGCGCTGTTGGGGGCAGAAGGACACACCATGATCCTGCGCGACATTTACGACTGGTTCAAGAAGTACACCGACAAAGCGTCTGCCTCGGAGACGAAGGGCTGGCAAAATAGCATCCGGCACAATCTTTCCATGAACGGCGTAAGTAATACCATCTTCCCGCCCTTTCTCCCCACTCCCAACGCCCCATCATCTCACCGCTCGTACTCCATGCTAACGCACGTCAAAGGCCTTTGAAAAAGTCGACCAACCCAATGAAGACTCTCGTAAAGGCTTCATGTGGCGCCTTACGCCTGAAGCCTTGATCGAAGGCGTCAAATCCACAACGCGCTACCGCTCCAAGCAGCCCAACAAGCGCGGCCACCGAACACACCACCCGCAGCCGCAGCGCCAGGCGAGCGGCGCAAAGGGCGGGCATGCATCTCGTCGCTCAGCGCGCTCAAGGCATTGCGCGAGGAGTGTGCCAGCCGCATATGTACCGAGAAATCCGACGTACGTTTTGAGTCTTTTTACTTCACAGTCCCATGCTGACTTGTACAGATACTACCCCTCCTCCACAGACACAGGTTTCTCCTACGCCCCCCTCGAGCACGGCTACGCCGCATCACGCAGCGTAGAAATGTTTCCGTACGCCGGCGACACCGCGTATGTAATGCAGCAGTCCCCTGGCGAGAGCCTGTTTACAAACAGCCCGAGTCCGAGTGCGCTGGACGAGCCTAGGACGCCGGGCAGTGCAGGGGGCTGGGGCGAGGATGTAGACGTGGGGTTGCCGTTGGAGATGTATGGGTCTGGGTGCGAGGAGGGAGTTGGGATGGGGATGGCGTATCAGGAGTATGCGGGTTGAGGGATGGTGTGTGTGGGTACGGGGCCCGGGGATGCGGCTGACGGTATGGATGTGCATGGATGTACGATTTCGGCTCTGTATTTGTATTTTGTATTTGGTCATTTATGTTTTGTGCCATACGACTTTCTTTCTTTGACACGAGGACATAGATATGATGGTGTCTTGTCTGGTCTGGCTATTTACTTTGCATAGCACGGCGTTATTTGGTCGTGAAATGAATCACTAAATCGCGTTGCAATTTTGTCTCTTCTCTTCGTTGTTATCTATCGTAGCGATATGTTCTTGCTTTGCTGAGCCGTCTGAAGATTACATCACTAGTCTGACTCTTCACCGCACTCACCGCTAGTGTTGACGAAAAAGTGTGCATCGCAGCGTTTCCATTGGAAGTCTTGGTACTTGTCAAGGGTGTGTAGCAACGGTGAATACCGCTGCAAGCGACCACCCAGGTCATTTAAATTATGATCATGCCATCTCAATCGGTATCTGACACTCACGGGAATGAATTCCCGCAATTCTTCGGCATATGAGTAGGTATTGCTGCAATCGCACTGCCACCAAAACCGGCTGACATCGTTCTTCACCTCGCAGATTTGACATCTCAGACTTTCCACTCGACATCCAATCAATACTTACTACGCCCTTTCTCCTTTGAAATACCGTCACTCAAGTACGCCGTCTCTGCAATCCTCCAAAATTATGTTCGGCGACCAGCTACCATAGCAGTTTCATGCGGGAGTTCGACGTTGGACGTCAAGGCTTCTTACAACCTTCCTCATTCGTCCGCACAACGCCACAGAACGCCAAACTGGGTCGTTTCGAAGGATTGTGCATGCACGGCTAGCTTGAACTCGTCCTAAATCGTCCACCAAAACCACACAAAGCCAATTATGTCGTTTCGCAGGGTTCGCTTGCAAAAGGCTCGAGCTGTCGAGCCGTCCCTCCACGGCACCGACGAAATAACGTTTCTACGCGACAACGGTTCTCGCCATGTCGCACAAACTACATGTGGGCCTGAACTCACTGGTACACAGTTATCTTTGGTCTTGAAACGAGATGATCGATCACTCCTCCGTCCTTGTCCTCAAATCATCGAAGCCAAGTGACCCCCACACAAGCCTCGAAGTCCCGGAAGTCGAGGTGCATACCCCGCTGACCGATCAACAGGGAGTAGTACTGCGAACTTGCATACCTAGTTGTATACACGAGGCGGGCATGCTGATCGCACTAGGCCACGAAATTCGTGTCACCATTGTTGTGCGGGCCGCAGCCGCGCTTCCTGCGAGCAATTACTTGTCTTGGGTCTGTTGTCATAGTGTTCAATAGAGGTTTTTTTTTTTTTTTTTTTTTTTTTTTTTTCGGTGGTTTCGACACTCAGAATAATCACCCTGGTGTAGATCAAGAAATCGATTGTGCGCAAGTGGAGGAAGTAGACAAGGGCTTGGTGTATACACTCCAAAGTCGAAGTACGATCGCATTCCGCTCTGGGCCTTTCTTCGTACTTGTCTCTTTGGAGAAGCTCGCCAATTCTGTGTGGCCTGATGAGGCTTCGAGGTTTCTCAACTCGGCATGCACGTCGCTGCAAAGGCTCGTACGCCTCTCGAGTGGACCAATGGAAACCCCGCAAGTCCGCCACCCTCCACATATGGAGAGGCGTTAGGATGACTGAAGCCGCTTCCCCAACGTTCACGCCAGCTACCGAGGTGACATGTGGGCTTAACTTGACGACAAATGTTCCACGGCAGTTTTTGACAGGCGCTATGAGCTCCACACCAGCAAGCCACAAAGGTTACCCCTGCTCCACTGGCCAGACTATGGAAGGGACTGACTCGTAGCGCACTTCTCCTTCAACAAGACAATGCGTTCTGTGGTAACAAAGCATGACCACACTGATGCAAGGACGGCGCACGCGTGTTTGGGAAAGACTCTCCGCCCCAATTCATCGTAGTGATTGACCCTGAACACTGCTCATGATGACTTCAGTCTCGGATCATCACCTTTGAGCCGCTTTTCACCCGTTTCGATACTACTCCACTGTTCCGGCTGGCGACCAAGACCAAGACGAGGACCGAGTGACAAAAGGCAAAAGACCATGTTGAGCGATGTGCATCGGATCCTATTGTCGCCGGTATAGGTAGACAGGGGTTGACTCAACCAGCCCGCCCGCGGGTGAGAGGTCAATCATCAATCGCAATCGATCGCAATCGATCGTGACGGCTAGATTGCTGCCGGATCACCTGATGATTCGCTCTTCTTATCGAGATCAAACGTTATCGATCGCTTGGCTCGTGACCGCTGTCGTCAATTGGTCGTTCTCGACGTTACTGACGATGCTGCCGCAGTGCCTCAACATTGTCTCGCTAGCCCTGACCAACTAGAAGGAGCTCTTTGCGTCGGTGTTACACCCTCGTGCATGCATACATATCTCACACACGCCAGTGCACTCCTTTCCCAAGACACCTAGTAGGTAGGCAGCTACTAGGCCCGAGGAGTCACGCATGACAGGTAAGCAAGAGAGGTAAGGGTGAGCGAAACACCGCAGATCGCAAGAGAACACACTCGCTCCAAAATTAGCCCGACCACTCGGTCGCACAGCAGACAGCTCTTCGCGACGACTATTCCCTCAACGGACGCCATGCACAAGCCAAATGCTGGGCTCGGGCCGCCCGTTGCTGCCAGAAGCCGTGATGAATGTTCCGGATGCTTCTGATAGGTTCCTGAGACCAGTTGCCAGCACATGGCTCGGGTGGCTTGCCGATGATGCTCCCTATTGGTGATTGAAAGAAGTGACCTCGTCGTCGCATGCTCAGTCGAAGTATCCGGAAGCTGTGTTGAAGTAGGCATTCAGACGTCAGCATGATAATTTGGCTTGCGTCTCTGATGAACTTGAACCAGGTTCATCTCAAGAATGTTAAAATGAAGGGACGTCGACTTAAGCACAGCGGCATCAGGTACCTTTCCGAGCGATCAATAGCGAGCTGTGCGCGACAGGCGCCATGTGCTGTGCTACGGGACCAATGCACAGAATACACGCGTTACGCGATGGATCACACTAACCGCTCAAGACTGAAGGATGTTTGTGTAACAGTTAAGTGACGAGGGGCTAGCCTTGCTGACTCGTCAGGAGTCGGATGAACCCTTCCCAAGGGCATGCCACGCTAGAACGCACGACGAGGCCGGCGAATGAGTGTGTGCTCGTTGGATGGATAAGGTCATAATACCGGACATGCTTAAATGACGTCATGCTTGTCAAGAAAAGCGGGAGTCGAGGAGAAACGTAAGCCTTGATCATGTGACGAGCTTTTTGTCGGCTTATCCCGAAGTTGACTCCAGCTTCCATACCTGAGTATTCACGGCGCTAGGCCATGTAGGGCCTGGCCCCTTCTCCCTCTCTCCCCTGCGTATATAGACCTCACTCCCCACGAGCTTAATACACACACATTTCTCCTCTACTTCACCTATCGACACTTTTACACAGACATCCGCTGCTTATCACGTCGATTCGTCACCTCGATCCATACGTGCAAAGTGGTCAACTTTCGATCAAGCACCCCGTAGCGCTCACTGAACCAACGAACAAGTCGCTACAATGACCAAGTCCAAAGCTTCGAGTCGCGCTACCCAAGCCAAAGCGTTCGAGGTCTACACCGAGGACCAGCTGAAGACATACAAGAAGTATCCGATGCTCTATGAGGAACGCAAGTATCAGCGCACATCTGTAAGACATGTTGTCCGCATACCATGCGTGCGCGCTACTAACTTTGTGATAGACACCGCAGAACATACCTTTCATCGACCGCCCGACTGAGCTTCGCTTGATGATTTATGGCCACCTACTCACTTACTCTCAGCCGCCCGAGTTCTGGCCAGAGACTGGTCACTTCAACCGCGATTTTCATATGCGCATAGTCGTCCGCCACCGCACCCGACACAAACTTCACCTGGAACTGCTGAGAACCTGCAAGGTTGTTAACTCCGAAGCCGCTGAGATTTTCTACGGAAAGAACGAGTTCCGCTTCTCGGGCATAAATGGATGTGTCATCGCATCCGCTTTCGTGTTCACCATCAATAGCTATTTGGAGTGACTCACGAACTTGACCATCGCGATGCCAATGTGGTCGAGCGAGCGCACAGGGTACGCCAGCACGTGGAACCCGCCAAACCTGCGTCGCTTCAACGACGTGTTGCTCCAATCATTCTTCCGCTATCCCCGCCAAGGCACGAAAGCTGGCGACGAGTGGCGCGAGTACTCACAGTCCATCGTCCTCCTTGCCCGAAAAACCTCGTCAACAAAGCCTCGAGGCTCGAGCGGGTTTCTCTAGTCTTGCCAACCCATTTTGACATCATAACATGTGAGAACTAGTCGAACATCTGGGGAGCTCTTAGGAGCTTGGTCGACGCGAAGCCATCGCTCGAGATGGGCATTATCCGGATGAAGCACGATGATCAGGACGTCACTCAGCTGAGCCACATTCATTGCCTGATCAAAGAGCTCAAGGAAATCACCTTCTGTCGCTTCGAACTGGCCAATTACAATTGGAATGGTGTCTGGCATCTCGAGGACCATATGCCTGTTGATGAAGACGGCCGCTTCTTGGTCGAAGATGCGGACGAGTAGCAAGACGCAGGATTGGATTCCTGAAACGTTGCCACAGGTTTACAACCTACGTAGAGTAGTAACGATCAGATCGCGGGATCATTGTGGGTGCGAATGCGCAATCGAAAAATCGAAAAGCACATGGCGAAGAAATTGTTACTGTGCAAA
>Ga0265798_10004006_pt1 | contig 20636 bp, 21 predicted proteins | sample P3T30metagenome_FD_192430 | JGI IMG/M metagenome (GOLD analysis project Ga0265798, IMG submission 192430) | Plant litter microbial communities from East Loma Ridge, Irvine, California - P3 T30 | ecosystem: Environmental > Terrestrial > Plant litter > Unclassified | place: USA: California... | reverse complement strand
GACCGTGCTGGAAATCAAAACCGCCGCCAGCGCCACCGGCAGCGCGCAGCTGTTTGCTTCGCCGGCCGCCTTGCACCAGTGGCTCGATTACCGGCTCGGCGAATTGGCCGCCGCCGCATTCCTGCTTGGTGCGGCCGAGCACCGCGCACCGGGACAGCCTCAGGACGCGCACGCGGTCGCCTGGGCGCGCCGGCGCTTCGAGGCACTGGGGCAGGCCATCCTGCAGGAGCTGGCGTACCACACATCCTATGCCGCCAGCGACACGCTGCTGCACATGGTGCGGCATTACCGCCAGGATATCGGCGACATCGACCAGGCCACGCCGGGCGAGAGCGAGCAGATCGATGCGATCCTGCGCAGCGCGCCAATCGCAGCGGCGGCCGTATCGGCCCCCATGGCGCCACCGGCTGCACCAGTGGCGCCAGTGAAGGCACAGGGAGAAGTCGTGCGGGAGGCGGTCACAACGGCGCCCACGCCGCTCGAGTCCATCGTCCATGAAGCCGTCACGGCGTGGCTGCGCAGTGAAAAGCGGCGTGCGCAGGTCGACATCGATGCCGACACCCCGTTCACGTCGATCGGCATGGATTCGCTCGCGACCGTGTCGATTGCGGTCGACATCGAAAACCGTACCGGCATCGTGATCGTGCCGGAGCTGCTGTACGACTACCAAACCGTGCGTTCGCTGGCCGACTACCTTGAACAGCGCATGGCTGAAACCACGGCGTGAGCAATCTGAACGCTACAGGCAGCGGGGACTTCCTGCGCCCCATGCACGCCATGCGCGCAGCCCGCCACCTCGGCCTGCTGGCATCGATCACGGCCGCCAGCGTGCCGCTGCTGATGCTGCTGTATCACTGGCTGGGGTGCGATGCGGCCGCCATTGCGGTCCTGTGTGCCGGCGCCGTGATGGCCGGCACACCGCTGCTGTTGCGTGCCGGCTGGCGTCTGGAGCACGCCGCCAACCTGTTTCTGGCAGCGTTGTTCGGGCTGAAAATCTGGCTGGCGGTCCACCTGGGCGGGCTGGGCGCCGCCACCACCGCCTGGTTCGTGCTGTGCCCGTTGGTAGCAGCCCTACTTAGCGGCACGCGCGCCGCGATCGTCTGGAGCGCGCTGGTGTTCAAGGCCTACGTGGTGCTGTTCCTGTGGGACCGTTTCGTCAGCCGGTTCGTCACCGATCCGGTGCTTGACCCGCAAGTTCTGGCGTTCGCTGCCCAGCTTGGCCTGCTGGCGCTGGTCACCATCATTGCCTTGTGCTTCGCAAGCAATACAAGCCAACATCCAACCCAGGGTCAGGTCTGACATTCGGACACGGCCTCAGCTATTCATGGCATTCGACCGCAACGAAAAATGACGTTGACATGTGGTGCACTGTTGAGCTTGTGTCTGAAAGTCAGACCTGACCCCAGTTCTGTTGAGCTTGTGTCTGAAAGTCAGACCTGACCCCAGTTCTCCAATTCGCCAACTCATACGGTCATGCGTCCGTGACCGGCGCGAAGTCGGCCGGCCGCGTGGCCAGCCGGGCTTCAAACGCCTGCATCAGCACGCCATCATCCAGGATGGCCGCGTACGCGTCGGCCAGCGTCTCTTCCAGGCTGTCCGCATCGAGCCCCTGAGCCAGCGCGGCCTGCCCCGCACCAATCACGCCAGCCGCGTTCGCGAACCCGAAATAACGATAGCCGGCACGCGCGGCATCGAGCTCGCCGGCAGTCAGGCATTGGAGCGCGTACAGCACGCCGCCGTTCATTGCCAGGCCGTGAAACGTCAGCACCGCCATCAATGCCGTATCACCGGCGCCGGGCGCGGCCGGGCCATTGCCGCAGGCGCGGTTCCAGATTGTTTCGGATGATGCGGACATGGCGGTGTGATCCATCAGGTCCGGTTGCGGATCGGATTGCGGATGATACCCACCCCGGTGATCTCGGTTTCCATGATGTCGCCATCCTTGAGGAATTCCTGCGGCTTGCGCGCGAAGCCGACGCCCGACGGCGTGCCGGTGGCGATGATGTCGCCTGGTTCGAGCGTCATACCGCGCGACAGCTCGGCGATGATGCGCGGAATTTTGAAGTACATCTGCTTGTAGCTGGCGTTCTGTTTTTCATTGCCGTTGACGCGGCAAATGACGCGCACATCGTCCAGCTGCACACCGGCCGCGGTGACGATCCACGGACCCATCGGACCGTGTCCATCCAGGCTCTTGCCTTTGAACCATTGGCCGCCGTGGCGCTTTTGCTGGATGTCGCGCTCAGTCGTGTCGTTGTACGCCGAATAGCCGAACACATAATCCATCGCGTTCTCTTCCGGAATGTCGCGGCCGCGCTGGCCAATAATGACCGCCAGTTCCGCTTCCCAGTCGGTCTGCGACGAGTTGCTGGTGTTTTGCGGGATCGGATCGAACGGGCCGTTCATCGTGTGCGTAGCCTTGGTGAAGAACACCGGGTGGTCCGGCAGCTTTTCGACCACGGTATCGACCCGCGCCTTCTTGCCTTCCTCGAAGTGGTCGAGGTAATTCCAGCCGACGCAGTAGATATTGCGGTCCGGGCGCGGAATCGGCGACATGAAACGCGCTTGCGCGATTGGCAGCAGTCCACGTTTTTCAGCAGCCGCACGCTCCACTAGAGCGTGCAGCTGCATCATGCCGGCGTTACCGCTCTTGATGATGTCGAGAATCTGATCCGGGCCCAGCGGCAGCTTGACCTTCTGGCGCGCAGCTTCCGCTTTTACATCGACCATCATGCCGTTGTCGAGCACGACAACCAGGCTGGGGGCGCCGGACGCGCCGAGCGCACAGGTCGCGAGGCGCATGCCAATCTTGGCGGCCAGTGGCGGCACCGACTTGATGTCGCCAGCGTTGACTGGCGCACTTTCCTGGGCAGCGACGCCGCGGCCGGCTGCGGCGAGCAAGCCGCCCAGCAAGGTGGAAGTGCCTGCCTTGAGCAGGTGACGGCGATTGGTGGTCATGCGATTTCCTTATTGGATGAGTGTTTCTAACGTTGCGTCGATGGCGATCTTACCGAGTGCAAGTATAGCAGTGGCCATCCCGGCTTAAGTTTCTGCCTTGTAACAAACGCGCAAATAACCGGCACCGCATTTGGTTTGCAATGACGCTATCAACTAATAACTTATATATAAACATAGAAACGCAAATTTCTCTTTCAGAAATATTATGGGCATACAGAACGATATGTCATGCACTCCGGTTATTCATGCAATTCGCTTGTCGGGAAATATTACAAGGCAAAATCTATTTATTCTTGTTTTGAAAAAAATACTGAATAATCAGTCACTTGGCATTCCCTTATTGATGGGCACGGCCTTTGCTTTAATTTGATCTTCCAGTAAGGGGAATCGACATGCGATTTAATTACACTTCACCCATGCTGGTCGCCATGGTATTTTGTGTGTGTGCCCCAGCAATGGCGGGCGCTGGTGCTGGACGTTACCGGGATCCAGAGCGTTGACAGGCGTGGCAGCAGCGACAACGCCGTGCTGTACCTGGATGCAGGCGCCAATTCCACCATTACCACGTTTGGAAACAATGTCGACATCAGCGCGTTCGGGATCAGCTGGCTGTCTGAAATCGCCATGGTATTTACCAACTCGGCGGGATTCGGCGTGATATTTATGCCGGCGCCAGGCCTGGTGAACCGGCATCCCGGTACCGGACATTATGCGGCGTTTGTCGACCTCGACGATATAAACGGGCGCTTTGACGTGGGCGGTGACGGCATCCTGCGGGTTGAATTTTATGAGCATTTGAACGACGTCACAGGGTCGGACGGCCAATGGAATAGCGGCACGGTCACGTTCGGCATCCAGGAAGCTGGGGACGCGCCCGTACCGGAACCGTCGACCGCGCTGCTGGCGGGCGCCGGACTGGCGCTGCTGGGCTGATTAGGCAAGCGACGGGAACGCAAGCTGTCGAAGAAAATTACAGAACAGATTTAAGATGTTTTTGCAACAATTATTTGTTCAACGTATTCAAGGACTTACACGCCTCGGCATATCCGGCATGGATATTGCTTACTAATAATATCAATTTGATATTCATCTCGCCGGAGGTTTCATGTCTTCACCATTCTTGCCCAAGCTGATTGCCAGCTTGTCGATTTTTGCCTGTACCTCGGCCTTCGCGGTCGTCACGCCAGTGCCGCTACAGGATGTCGACAGCGTTGGCGTATTTGGGGATCCCGGCAATACGGTGGTGACGCGCCCCTTTGCCGCCAATGCCCTTGTGACCAGTATTTCATTCGACGTCGACCTGACCGCATATGCCGGTAGCACACTGGACGATATCAGCGTGGCGATCAGCAATACCAACCTGGACGGGGTCATTTTCAGCCCGGCGGCAGGCAATGTCGATTCCAGCAATGGCCACTTCCAAGGTCTGATCGACCTGACGCTGATTGATGGGGTGTTCAATGTAGGTGCCGATGGCCTGCTGCGCTTTGAATTTTTCGAGAACATCGACAATGTCGCTGGCGCCGACGGCCGCTGGGATAGCGGCAGCTTTTCCATCGTGTATTCCCTGCCAGATGTTCCTGGTGTTCCCGCCGGCGTCCCGGAGCCTGCCACCGGCGCCCTGATGGCTGCAGGCCTCGGCATCATGGCCTATGCCGGCCGCCGCCGCAATGCGAGCCCCGCCAGCCGCACGAGCCCAACGCTGCACTAAGCAGCCACCGCTGCTCTTTCACATCTTGTGCAGGGCCTTGTCGACGCTGTTGGCCAGGTCCGACAACTCAAACGGTTTGCGCAGCACGAAGTTGTCGCCGATGACCTTGTCCACCGCTTCCATGTCGGCATACCCGGTCGAGATGATCATCGGCAGGCCCGGGTAATCGATGCTGGCGCGCCGCACCAGTTCGGCGCCGGTCATGCCAGGCATCAGGTAGTCGGTAATCATCAGGTGCGGCCTTTCGCGCTGCAGTTCGCGCAGGCCCGCTTCGCCGTCCCCCGCGGGTGTCACATGGTAGCCCAGCGCTTCGAGCGATTCCACCATCGACTGGCGCACCAGGTTGTCGTCTTCCACCACCAGGATGCGCGCGCCGGCCTGCGCCAGCCGCGGGCCGCTGCGCTGTTCCACTTCGTGCGGGCGCGCGGGAGCTTCCGCCACGCGCAGCCAGATTTCCACCGTGGTGCCCGCGCCCGGGGTGCTGGCCACCCGCGCGGTGCCACCCGATTGCTGCGCCATGCCGTAGACCTGCGACAGGCCAAGACCCGTTCCCTTGCCCACGCCCTTGGTGGTGAAAAACGGTTCGAATACCTTGGTCATGATGTCGGCGCTCATGCCTTCGCCGCTGTCGGTGACGGCAATGCGCACATATTCCCCGGCTTTCAGTTCCGCCGGCGTGGCGTCGGCGGCGATGCGCGCCGCGTGCACGGTCAGTTCGCCCCCGCCGGGCATCGCGTCGCGCGCGTTGATGGCCAGGTTGATCAGCGCCATTTCCATCTGGTTGGTATCGGCCATCACATATTGCGCACCGTCGTCGACCTCGATGGTAAACCGCACGCCCGAACCCAGCGACGTGGCCAGCAGTTCGCGTACGCCGGCCAGCATGGATTGCACGGCAGTCGGCTTCAGGTCGAGGCGCTGGTTGCGCGAAAACGCCAGCAGCTGGCTGGTCAGTTTGGCGCCTTGCTGGCACGCCTTGCGCGCCACTTCGGCGCGGCGGCGCGTGGTGTCGTCCTTCGACATCAGGAGGATCAGGTCCATGCTGCCCTGCACCACATTGAGCAGGTTATTGAAATCGTGGGCGATGCCGCCGGTCAGCTGGCCCACCGCTTCCATCTTCTGGAACTGCATCAGCGCCTGCTGGACGCGCTCGCGCTCGAACGCCTCGGTCATCAGGCGGTCGTTGGCTAGCGCCAGCGCGCGCGTGCGCTCGTCGATGCGCGACTCGAGCGTTTCGTTCAGGCGCACCAGGTCGGCCTTGCTGCGCTGCAGGCTCTCGGCCGTGCGCGACAGGTCGGTCAGCACCTCGCGCGCCGCGTACTGGCGGCGGCGCCCGCGCAGCGCCGCCAGCGTGGCGCTGTGCAGCGTTTCGGTATTGAGGGGGCGCTCGAGCATGATCACGTTGCCGAGTCGCGCCAGCAGCAGGTTCGATTCCTGGCGCGCCTTGAGGTTTTCCGACGCCACCAGCACCACGAACGGGAAGTCGGACCACGCCTCCTGCGCGTCGAGCGTCCCCACCAGCCGCGCCAGTTCAACGCTGCGCAGCGCCTCCTCGGCCAGCACGGCGGCGCCGGCGCCGGCCTCCATCGCATCGATCATGTCGGACAGGCTGGCCACGCCTTCGCATGCAACGCCCTGCGCGCCCAGCACGCGCAGGATCACATCCTGGTCGCGCCCGAACGGCGCCAGCACCAGGACGCGTTCTTCGCGGGGGGCGTTCACGTCAGACGATGGCATCGGGAGCATTGGCACTTTCACCTCCATCACGCAGCATCGGCGTATTGCCGCGGTAGGTCGGCAGGCCGGACAGCACGCCTTCGAAGCCTTCCAGTGCGGCGCCCACTTCAATGCCCGCCGCGCTGATGCGCAGTTCGTGGATCGTCAGCGCATGGTCGCTGATGCGGCTCTTGATCGCGGTAATGGCCCGGTGCAGGCGGCCGTTCGATTCGAAAAACCTTAGCAGCAACGTGGCGTCGCTCAGGTAACTCAGGTCGACATCGGCGCGAATCTCGCCAATCAAACCGTGCTGGCCGAGAATGAGCATGGTGGTCACGCCCTGCCCGTTCAGGTAGGTCAGCAGTTCATGCATCTGCAGCGTCAGGTACTGCTCGCCGGGCATGGCCTGCAGATAGGCGTTCAGGCTGTCGATGACGATGAAGCGCGCCCCCATTTCCTCGACGTCGCCGCGCAGCATGTGGGCAAATTCGCCCGGCGCCAGTTCAGCCGGATCGACATGCATGGTTTTCAACTGGCCGCTGCTGACGTACCCCCGCAGGTCCATGCCCAGCGCCGAGGTGCGCGCGTAAAACGTGCCGAGGCCTTCGTCGAACAGGTACAGCGACGCCTGGTCGCCCCGCTCCAGGGCCGCCAGCAGGCACCGGGCCGCCAGTGTGGTCTTGCCGATGCCGGACGGTCCCACCACCAGCGTATTGGTGCCTGCGGCGAGGCCGCCGCCCATCATCATGTCGACGCCCGGCATGCCGGTCGACTGGATCACCGGCGTGAAGCGCGAACCGTGGTCCGACGCCACAAGGCGGGGAAACATGACGATGCCGCCCGTGTCGAGGATGTAATCGTGAAAGCCGCCGCGAAATTTGATGCCGCGCATTTTGATGATCGACACGCGGCGCCGTTCCTTGCCAAACTCCTGGGGCAGCTGCTCGAGGCGGATCACGCCGTGGGCAATGCTGTGCAGCTGCTGGTCGGACGTCGCCGCCGAGCGGTCGTCGAGCAGCAGCACGGTGCACGCGCGCGTCGAAAAAAACTGCTTCAGCGCGAGGATCTGACGCCGGTAGCGCAGCGGATTTTGCGCCAGCAGGCGCAGCTCGGACAGGCTGTCGAACACAACGCGCGCGGGTTTCAGTTCGTCCACCCGCGCCATCACATTGCGCGCTGTTTCGCCCAATTCCACTTCCGACGAGTGAAAGATCGACTGCTGCGAGTTGGCGTCGAGTTCCGTGTCGCTGGCCAGTTCGACGATCGAAAATGCATCGGTCGACCAGCCGTGGCTGGCCGCTACCGCTTCCAGCTCGTCCTTCGTCTCCGACAGGGTGATATACAGCCCCCGCTCGCCCAGGACCACGCCTTCGAGCAGGTACTGCAGGCCAACCGTGGTCTTGCCGGTGCCAGGCGTGCCTTCGACCAGGTAGACGCGCTGCGGCGTCAGGCCGCCACCGAGGATATTGTCGAGGCCGGGAATGCCGGTCGACATACGGGAATTGGCAGGGGGCGCGGCAGGATGGGGCAGGATCTGGGTCATAAACTAGCGGCTGGTCAATAAGGCGAGCCGCGCAATTCCCGACCCGACTTTATATTACAGAAAGTCAATACTCGACGGCGCACGCCAGCGCCATGCCGCACGGTCCATTGCAGGCGAGTCAATACAGGGCCGGTCCCTTGTACACCATCAGCAATCCTTTCGGTCCGACCGCCCAGCCGCTGGTGGGAGACGCAAAGCCGACCGTATTCATCGGCGTGGCGCCCAGTTCGTGCCAGCTCAATCCAGCGTCCAGTGAATAGCCGCTGCCGGCCAGTCCCGCGGCCACGAAGGTGCGTGGCGCGCCCGGCACCGTGGCCACGACCGACATGAAACCGGCTGGCAGGATAGGCGCGGCTTGCCAGCTTGCGCCACCGTCGACGCTGCGCCCCCCGTTCTGCGCCGCCAGCTTCGGCACGCGATAATCGCCGCCCGCCACCATCCCGGTGCGGGCGTCCAGGAACGCTACTGAAAAGGCGCCGCGGCTGGGGACGCCGGCAGGAATCGGCAGCACTGCCGCCTGCCAGCTGATGCCGCCATCGGCTGAATGGAACGCCCGCGCCTCGGCAGCGCTACCGGTCACGATCCAGGCGTCGTTCTTCCCAGCGACCGACAAGCACGTCCCGCTGGCGGCAAACGCGCCTTCGCCGGCCAATGCCGCCAGGCCGCGCGCCTGGCTGGGCTGCCAGGTGGCGCCGCCGTCTTCGGTGATATACACCTGGAAGCTGCCATCGACCGGATCGCCGAACAGGATGCCGTGGCGCGCATCCCAGAACGCCATCGCGTCCCAGAAGCCGGCCGGCGCCATGTTCGTCGTCATTAACTGCCAGGTGGCGCCGCCATCAAGCGTGCGGTAGATGCGCGACGCAGCGCCCGCACCCGCGCCCATCGCCACCGCCGTATTCGCATCGACGGCGTGGATATCGCGCAGGTCGAACGCCGCGGCGTCCGGCACCGAAACGGCACGCCAGTGTGCGCCGTCGACGGTGCGGATGACCGTACCCTGCGCGCCGCTGGCCCAGGCGACCTTGCTGTCGACCACTGACAGGCCACGCAATTCGACGGTGACGCCGCTGTCCTGTGGTTGCCAGGCAAGTGTGGCCGCAGAGGCGTGGACGGCGGTGGCGAGGGCGAGGATCGAAACGAAGCGCAGTTGCATTGGGAGTGACTCGTGAAGACCGGATGCCGGCGGTGGCGCCAATATAGCAGCAGGCCTGCGCGGCACGCACGCTTCACATGGTCACGCTCCCGTCATATGGCGGGAATAATCTCGGGCTTTACAGTATGGCGGGAGAGCATCATGTTGTTGGCGAGGTATGCCCTGGCGATCATCGACAGCGAGCGCATCTGCGCGCGCCGGTATATAGAGCAAGTACGGGAACAGCTGCGGGAGCAGACGCGGGACGGTATCGACGGGTTGCGCGCTGCGCAGGTCACCGACCGCGCCGAGCGGCTCATCGCCTTTGCCGAAACGCGCCAGCGCGTGCGGCTCGACAATTGCCTGCTGCCAGCGCTGCGGGCGGCAACCGCGCTGGCCGGCGCCGCCCGCAGCCCGGTGCAGGAACTGGAACAACTGGCGGAGCAAGGTGGCGCCATGCTGCCATCGTTGCGCAACTGCTTGCGCCAGCCGGCTAATGCTTCTCTTTCTGCCTGCCTGGACGCCTACTGCAGCAACCTGGCGCTGCGGCTTGAATGCGAGGAAGCCAAATTACTGCCGCTGGCGTGCCACTGCCTGTCGGCGGAAGACTGGTTCCACGTCGGCGCGGCGTTCCTGAAGCAGGATGAAGAGTCGGGTGTCAGCAACTACGGCATCTCGGCCAAGCTGCACTAGCCGGCACAAGATTCATTGCGAACTGAAGCCGCAGCTGACAGCACAAATAGCCTCGATACCGTCGTCCCGGCGAACGCCGGGATCCATGCCGAGCTTCTGCAGAGGCAACAGCCGCGTGGTGGCAAATTCAGTATGGGCTCCGACTTTCGTCGGAGAGACGGTCTTGCAGCCGGTGGGACGGGCTTAAGCTGGGGAGACGGTCTTGCAGCTCTCGGAAGATTTCTCCAGCGTCTGCGAATAGTTATTGTTGCGCATTTACTTGCCTTTCCGCGCTCTCTCTTCCACCCTTCAGGGACCTTCTTCCCCGGTCACCGACTCCAGCCACAACTGCCCGCGCCTGGTGATTTTCGGCGGTGTGCCGGCGATGAATCCGCTCGACACCAGCCACCGTTCCACACTCCCGTCCAGCACGTTGCTGCCAGCCTGCAGCTGGGTCAGCACGGCCACGCATTTGTGCTGGAACAGTGCGCGTTCGCCCTGCTTCGACAGACTCAGCTCACCGTCGGGCTGGCGCGCCACCAGCCCGAACTCGAACAGGCGGCGCGGCATCGGCGCTTCCTTCTCCAGCGCGCCGCGCCACTGGCCTTGTTCGAGCGCCAGCAATACATCCATCTCATCCTGATTCAGCTTGCCTTGCAAATGCGTCTCGCTTCTCGGTTAGTCCATCGATACGGCAATCGGCCATGCCGGGGCTGAAGAAAATGGGGATGCGCGCCTGGTTTTCAAGCGGTCACCGCCGCCTGTTCCACATCGCGCGTCGAATACCGCGCCCGCCCGGCTTCCTTCGCAGCGTACAGCGCCGCGTCCGCCGTGGCGAGGAAATGCTCCATTGTCGCACCCTCTACCGCGCCGATGGCAATGCCGACGCTGGCGCTGATCGCCAGCGATGCATCGGAGAGGACAAACGGCGCGCGCATCGCGGCCAGGATTTTCTCCCCCATCACTTCCGGCAGGCGCGGGTCGGTCAGGTTCTCGAAGATGACGACGAACTCGTCGCCTGCCAGGCGCGCCACGGTGTCGGTGGCGCGCACGGCTTCTTTCAGGCGGGCGGCAAACTCCACCAGCACACGGTCGCCCATGCCATGGCCGAGTGTATCGTTGATGTGCTTGAAATGGTCGATGTCGAGGTAAGCCAGCGCCAGCAGCGTGTGCGTGCGATGTGCACGCGCGATGGCGATATTGAACGTTTCCTCGAACATGCGGCGGTTGTGCAGGCCGGTCAGCGCATCGGTGCGCGCCAGCGCGGCCAGCGCGGTTTCAGCCTGCGCACGCTGCCGTGACAGGCCATAAAAGGCGCGCGACAGGTCGCCGAATTCATCGCGCCGCCTCACATTGAAGACGCTGATGTCGGTGCCGCCCGCGGCCAGGTCGGCCACATGCCGGCGCAGTGCGCGCAACGGCCGCAGCAGGCGCAGCACGGTCAGCCATCCGAGCAGGCCGGCCAGCACCGCCACCGCTGCCGACGCAATGAGCGACTTGAAACGCATGTCGATGAATGGCGTCAATGCTTCCCCCAGCGGGTACACCGAGCCGACGATCCAGTTGGCCGTGCGCAGCCGTTTATAACTGAGGAGCGCAGGCGCTCCGGTGTGTCCCACGCCAGTGCCCCAGCCTTCGAACCCTTGCAAGGCCGCCAGCATCGACGGCGACGCGTACCCGCTGGCGCGGACATTCGACAGCAGGCGGCGGGTGTCCGGATGCTGCACCACCAGCCCGTCGGTGGTCACGATGAACAGGTAGCCGGTGGCGCCAGGCTTGAGCGTATTGAGCCGGCCGAAAAAGCTCGGCTGCTGGAGGTCGATGGCGCCCGCCAGCAGGTACACCAGTTTGCCATCGGCGTCATACACCGGTTCGGTGACGAGCACCGTCGGCTTGCCTGATACCTGGCTCCTGAACGGCGCCGAGGTCACGCCCCGATGCGCAGCGAGCGAGGCCTGGAAGTAATCGCGGTTGGCCACGTTGACGCTTGCGACGTTGCGGCTGCCATCCAGGTTCGCCACCAGCTTGCCGCTGGCATCGAAGGCGACGAGATTGGAGAACTCGTTGCGCAGCGTGAGGCGGCGGGCGAGCAGCGCCTGCAGGCGGCGTGCATCGTGCAGGGTCGCGTCGTCGAGCTGCTCGGCCAGGCCGGTCAGCAGTGCGCGCTTGCCGTCCAGGTCCTGGTCGATGTAGCCGGCCACGCTTGCCAGCAACGCCTGCTGCTGGTCGCCGACCACCGTGCGCATCTGGCGCTCGGCGATGTAGAGCGACGCCAGTGCAACCAGGCCAGTCGAGAGGAACACCAGGACGATGAGCAGGACAGTCACGCGTGACTTGAGGGTGCCGCTGTTGAAGTAAAACCGCATGAATGAAATCTGTGCTGCCGGGGCCGGGGCGCAAGATTAGCATAATAACCACGCAGCTCAGCATTATTGAACATGCGGAACCGGCGCTGAACCGCTGACGCGCGCGGCGATTCATGAGCATGCTGCATGATGCCATGTCAATCATGCACGCTAGTCGCGCCGGCCTGCGCCCCCTACACTCTTCAGCTGACCCCATCCGAGGACCCACATGAAATTCGATACTCCCGCCGGGATCAACCCGATCGACCGCCTGCATGTCATCGGCCAGCCGGTCGACCGCATCGACGGCCCGTTGAAAACCACCGGCACCGCGCCTTACGCCTACGAGCAACCGGTTCCACACGCGGCGTACGGCTACATCGTGGGCGCGGCCATCGCCCGCGGCCGCATCAATGCTGTCGATACACGCGCCGCGCTGGCCGCGCCTGGCGTGCTGGCCGTGGTCACGCACGAGAATGCCGGCTCCCTGGGACGCGGTGAATTTTATGTCGGGTACGCGCTGGCCGGCCCCTCGGTGGAGCACTATCACCAGGCGGTCGCCATCGTCGTGGCCGAATCGTTCGAGCAGGCGCGCGCTGCCGCGCAGCTGGTCGCGGTCGACTACGCGCCGGAGAAAGGTGCATTCAGCCTGGCGCACGAAATGGCGGCCGGCCGCGAACAGCCGTTTCCGAAAGGCCGGCCGCAGGCAACCCGGGCCGGCGACTTCGCCACTGCCTTTACCAATGCGGAGGTTACTGTCGACGCCAGCTTCAGCACGCCCGACCAGTCGCACGCGATGATGGAGCCGCATGCGGCCATTGCCGAGTGGCATGGTGAGCAGCTGACCGTGCACTGCACCATCCAGCTGCTGTCGTGGGGCACGCGCGACCTGGGTAAAACGCTGGGCATCGATCCCAAAAAAGTGCGCCTGGTGGCGCCGTACATCGGCGGCGGTTTCGGCGGCAAGGGCGCCATCCTCGCCGATGTGGTGCTGGCTGCGCTGGCGGCGCGGCACGCCGGGCGCCCGGTCAAGGTCGCCCTCGCCCGTCCGCTGATGTTCAACAACGCCACGCACCGCCCGGCCACGCTGCAGAGAATCCGCATTGGCGCCGGCCGCGACGGCAAGATCACCGCCATCGGCCACGATAGCTGGTCCGGCAACCTGGCTGGCGGCGCCGCCGAGCAATCGGTGCTGGGCACCCGTGTGCTGTACGCCGGCGCCAACCGCATGACGTCGATGCACCTGGCCCGCCTCGACCTGCCGGAAGGCCACGCCATGCGCGCGCCGGGCGAAGCGCCTGGCATGATGGCGCTGGAAATCGCGATGGACGAAATGGCGGAAAAACTCGGGCTCGATCCGGTGCAGTTCCGCGCGATGAACGATACGCAGGTCGACCCGGAAAAACCGTCGATGCCGTTCTCCCAGCGCGATTTCCTTGGCTGCCTGCATACGGGCGCCGAACAATTCGGCTGGCACGCGCGCGCTGCCCTGCCTGCCACGCGCAGGGAAGGCGACTGGCTGGTTGGCATGGGCATGGCCGGCGCGGTCCGCGGAGCGCCGGTCACCGCGTCCGGCGCGCGTGCGTCGCTCGATGCCGATGGCACCGTGACCATCGAATGCGACATGACCGACATCGGCACCGGCAGCTACACCATCATCGCGCAGACCGCTGCCGAGATGCTCGGCGTGCCGGTGGAACGGGTCGTCGTGAAACTCGGCGATACGCGCTTCCCGGTGGCAGCCGGTTCCGGCGGCCAGTGGGGCGCGGCATCGAGCACCGCCGGCGTGTACGCGGCGTGCGCAAAGCTGCGCGAGCTGGTGGCAGGCGCGCTTGACATCGATCCCGCCACCGCGGTGTTCGAAGGCGGCCAGGTCAGCGCCGCCGGGCGCGTGGCGCCGTTGACGCAGGCCGGCGTATTGACGGCGGAAGACCGGATGGAATACGGCGAGCTGTCGAAAGAATTTGCCCAGCAAACCTTTGGCGCGCATTTTTGCGAAGTGGCGGTGCACGCGCTCACTGGCGCCATTCGCGTGAAGCGCATGCTGGCGGTGTGCTCCGCCGGGCGCATCCTGAACCCGAAAACCGCGCGCAGCCAGGTCATTGGCGGCATGACGATGGGGATCGGCGCCGCGCTGATGGAAGAACTCGTCGTCGACCAGCGTCACGGCTTTTTTGTGAACCACGACCTGGCCGGCTACGAGGTGCCGGTGCATGCCGACGTGCCGCACCTGGACGTGGTGTTCCTGGACGAAGTCGATGCGACCATGACGCCGTTGAAGGCGAAAGGCGTGGGCGAGCTCGGCATCAGCGGCGCGGCAGCGGCGGTGGCGAACGCGATCTACAACGCCACCGGGGTGCGCGTGCGCGACTACCCGATCACGCTCGACAAGCTGCTGGCAGATTTGCCAGTACCGGCATAGGCCCGGTCGTGCTATGTTAACTTTCACTTAGGAAACGAAAAACATGGAAATCCGCCAGGACGATTTGACCAATCCCGCCGTGCACGCCCTGCTGGAAGAACACATGGAAGGCATGCGTGCGCTGTCGCCGCCCGAGAGCGTTTTCGCGCTCGACCTCGATGCGTTGCGCGATCCTTCGATCACCTTCTGGTCCGCATGGGAAGGCCCGCAACTGGTGGGCATCGGCGCGCTGCGTGAACTCGATGCCGGCCACGCCGAAATCAAATCGATGCGTACGCCGAACGCGTTGCGCCGGCGCGGCGCCGGCCGCGCCATGCTGGAGCACATCATCGCAGTGGCGCGTGAGCGCGGCTACCAGCGCCTGAGCCTGGAAACCGGCCCGCAGGAAGGCTTCTCCGCCGCCCACAATCTGTACCTGGCTGCCGGCTTTGTCGATACCGGCCCGTTCGGCGACTACCCGGCAAATCCATTCAGCCGTTTCCTGACCCTCGACCTTTCCATCCCATCCATTGCGATAGGTGCGCAAGCGTACAGTTCCTAATTGAAAGTTAGCCGATGATCTGATCGTTATGGTTACGAATCCGATCAGATGCTGATACGTTCCTCCCTCCCCGCCCGGATCGCCGCGATCCTGGCAGACCTGCCCGACGCCGATCCCCTCGCCGCGCTGCTGCGGCTGCACCAGAAAGGCCTGGACCAGTTGCCCCTGCCCGGCGCCGGATCCGGCGCCACGCTGGCGCGCTGGCAGTCGCTGGCCGCGGTCGGTGCGCACAGCCTCACGCTGGCCAAGCTGTACGAAGGCCACCTGGACGCAATCGCCATCCTCACCGAAGCGGGCCGGGCCGACCTGGCCGCCATCGGCGTGTGGGGCACATGGTGCGCCGAAGCGCCTGGGGCGCGCCTGCACTTTGATGCGGCCACGCAGACGCTGACCGGCCGCAAAGCCTGGTGCTCCGGCGCTGCCGACGCATCGCATGCGCTGGTCAGCTGCTGGAACGACGCGGGCGAACCATGCCTGGCGGCGGTGGCGCTGCACCAGGGTGGCGTCAGGGTCACCGATGAAGGGTGGCAAGCGGTGGGCATGGCCGGCTCGAACAGCGTCGACGTGGTGTTCGATGGCGCTGCCGCCACGCAGGTGGGCGCGCCTGGATTCTACGTTGCCCGCCCCGGCTTCTGGCATGGTGGCGCTGGCGTGGCCGCATGCTGGTATGGCGCGGCGCAGTCGCTCGCGCAGCTGCTGCATACGTCGATTGCCGAGCGTACCGCGGCCGGCCAGCCGGTCGATGCACACCGGCTGGCGCAGCTGGGCGAGATCGACGTGGCGCTGCAAACGACGGGCGCACTGCTGCGCGAAGCCGCCGCCGAGATCGATGCCGCGCCGTTCGACAACGGCATGGCGCGTGCGCTGCGCGTACGCCTAGCGGTGGAGCAATGCGCCAACACCGTGCTGCACGCGGTGGGCCGCGCGCTGGGCGCCGGACCGCTGTGCAAGGATGCGCGCGTGGCCCGCCTGTTCGCCGACCTGCCGGTGTTCCTGCGCCAGAGCCACGCCGAACGCGACCTGGAATCATTGGCCCGCGCCATCACGTCCGAGAGCGCGCCATGGCAACTGTGAACCCTGCCCTGGACACCCGCATCATCGAAGGCGCCGGCACCAGTGCCGCCGCCTGGCGCGCCGATGCAGCCGTGATGGCCGTACCAGCGATCGATTGCATGCAACTGGTGGGCGGCGCACGGCGCGTCATCATCGTGGCGCCCCATCCGGACGACGAAGTGCTGGCCTGCGGCGGCCTGCTGCAGCAACTGGCCAGCCTGCGCATCCCGGTCAGCATTGTCGCGGTCACTGACGGCGAAGCCAGCCACCCGGGCTCCAGCACCTGGACGCCAGCCCTGCTGCAAACAGTGCGGCCGGATGAAACCATGGCGGCGCTGGCAGTCCTTGGCCTGGACGAAGTCCCGGTCACGCGCCTGGAACTGCCCGACGGCGGCGTGACCGCGCACGAAGCCACGCTGGCCAGTTCGCTGCGTGGCCTGGCCGGCCCGGGCGACCTGCTGCTCACCACCTGGCGCCATGACGGCCACCCCGACCACGAAGCCACCGCGCGCGCCTGCGCAGCCGCGGTGCGCGACTGCGGCGCCACGCTGATCGAAGCGCCCATCTGGGGCTGGCACTGGAGCCGTCCCGGCGATTGCGCCATGCCGCTGGCGCACGCGCGCCGGCTGATGCTGGACGACGCCACGCTCGCGCGCAAGCGGGCCGCGCTCGACTGCTTCGAAAGCCAGCTGGTGTCCGACGCCGGTTCCGGCCACGACGCCATCCTGACGAGAAATACGCTCGAACGCCTGCAGAACCCTTTTGAGATGTACTTCATATGAGCTCCCTGGACGCGCATTTCGAAGCGCTGTACGCAGCCTCGAACGACCCATGGAACGTGCGCGACGCCTGGTACGAACAGAGGAAGCGCGGCTTGCTGCTGGCGTCCCTGCCGCGACAGCGCTACGCGTCGGCGTTCGAACCGGGCTGCGGCAATGGCGAACTGACGGCGGCGCTGGCGCAGCGGTGCGACCGCATCCTGGCGTGTGACGGTTCGGCCAGCGCCGTGGCCGCCGCCCGGGCGCGCGTGGCCGGCCAGGAGCAGGTCACCGTCGAGCAGCGCCAGCTACCGCAGGACTGGCCGGCGGCAACCGCCGCATTCGACCTGGTGGTCGTCAGCGAAATCGCGTACTACCTGCCGGCTGCCACCTGGCAAGCGCTGGTGCACAACATCGTGGCCAGCCTGGCGCCGGGTGGCCTGCTGCTGATGTGCCATTGCCGCTACCCGTATGAAGACTACGCCACCAGCGCCGACTTCGTGCATGGCGCGGCGCACGTGGCGCCTGGCTTGAAGTCGCACCTGCACCACGTGGAAAACGAATTTTTACTCGATGGCTGGCTGCGCGCCTGAGCCGGCAAAGGAATCCCATGCTTGGAATTGTTGTCCCCGCCCATAATGAAGAGGCGTACCTGCCACGCTGCCTCGCGGCCCTGCAAACCGCTGCCAGCCACCCGGCGCTGGGTGGCGAACCGGTCCTGATCCACATCGTGCTCGATGACTGCGACGACGGCTCGGAAGATATCCTGAAACGCTGGCAGATGCGCCAGCGCCTTGTGCATGTGCAGGTGACCGTGTCGTATTCGCAGATCGACAAGCGCAAGGTAGGCGCCGCGCGCGCGGCCGGCGCCGACCGCCTGGTGCGCCTGGGCGCGCGCTGGCTGGCGTTCACCGACGCCGACACCGAGGTCTCGCCCGGGTGGCTGGTCGAGCAACTGGCGCTGGAGGTGGACGTGGTCTGCGGCTCGGTCGCGGTGGACGACTGGTCGCCGCACGCAGGACACGCCGCGCTGTTGCGCACGCATTTCAGCGAGAACTACAATGACCGTGACGGCCACCGGCACATCCACGGCGCCAACCTGGGCGTGTCCGCTGCCGCCTACATCGAGGCCGGCGGCTTCGAGTCGGTGCCGTGCCATGAAGACGTGTACCTGGTGGCGGCGCTCGAGCGCATCGGCGCGCGCTTCGCGTGGAGCGCCGCGCCGCGCGTCGTCACCAGCGCCCGCACCGACGCACGCGCCCGCGGCGGCTTTGGCGACTACATGCTGGCGGTGGTGGCAGCCGCCTGATCGCCCACACGCGAGGAGTCATCATGCAATTGATCGGACTGGAAGAACACTTCGTGACCCCGGACGTGCTGGCCGCCTGGCTGGCGCTGCCGCGCGACCAGCGTGACCTTGCCGTCGATGCCTCCGACCAGGGCGAGGTGCAGCAGCGCCTGCGCGACCTGGGCCACGCGCGCCTTCGCTTCATGGACAGCGCCGGTATCGCGATGCAGGTGCTGTCGCTGACCGCACCGGGCGTGCACAGCCTGGAGCCGCAGCTGGCGTGCCGCCTCGCACGGCGTTCCAACGACCTGGTGGCCGCCACCGTCCGTGCGCATCCCGACCGGTTCCAGGGCTTTGCCACGCTGCCCACGCCGGCGCCGGAAGCGGCCGCCAGGGAGCTCGAACGATCTGTTTGCGACCTGGGCCTGCATGGTGCGATGCTGTTCGGCCGCACCGGTGAACGCAACCTCGACGATCCTGCCTTCTGGCCGATTTTTGAAACCGCCGCCGCACTGCGCGCGCCGCTGTACCTGCATCCGCAGTCGCCCGTGCCGGTCGTGCGACAGGCGTATTACAGCGGTTTTGGTGACGCGGTCGACGCGGCCTTTGCCACCCATGGCCTGGGCTGGCATGTTGAAACCGGCGTCCAGCTGCTGCGGATGATGCTTGGCGGCGTGTTCGACAAGTATCCCGGCTTGCAGATCGTCACCGGCCACTGGGGCGAAGTGGTGCTGTTCTACCTGGAGCGCATCGCGCACCTGGGCGACATCGCCAAACTTCCCCGTCCCCTGGTCGACTATTTCCGCACCAATGTCTCGGTCACGCCAAGCGGCATCTACAGCCAGCGCTACCTGCGCTGGGCCATCGAGGTCATCGGCGTGGACCGGATCATGTTCTCGGCCGACTATCCGTATGCCGGCATGGAGCCGGACGCCGCGCGCCGCTTCCTGCACGAATCTGGCCTTGCCGAGAGCGGGCAGGAACAGATCGCCAGCGGGAACTGGAACCGACTGTGCGCAGGGATTCGGCGCGACCGGGCCAGCATGAAAAGCTGAGCACAAACGACATGTGGGCACACTGCCAACACGTTTTCAAACAGACAATCAACCCCGCCAGGAGCCCTGCCCATGAACCATCCTTCTTCCGCCGACCTGCTGCGCGCAACCTATGCCGCTTTCAACGCGCGCGATATCGACGCCGCGCTGTCCATGATGACGCATGACGTGGCCTGGCCGCGCGCATTCAAGGGTGGTTTTGTCATCGGCCACGACGCGGTGCGCGCTTACTGGACCGAGCAATGGAGCGAAATTGACCCGCACGTGGAGCCGGTCGCGTTCCACGACGATGCGCCCGGCCAGGTGCTGGTCGAGGTCCACCAGGTGGTGCGCGACCTGGCCGGAGTGGTGCTTGCCGATGAGCAGGTGCGGCACCGCTTCACCATAAGCGATGGGCTGATCCGGCAAATGGAGGTCGAACCCCATTCCGCGTGATTGTTGTATAAAAAGTCTCTTGCATTCCAAAAGAACAACCCCATCGTGGGGTTTATCATTCACTTATTTGCAAGGAGTATCACCATGACCAACCATATCAATCCGGGACCCAAGCCTGAACGCAAGGATGGCAACGACGACGAACGGCATCACGTGAACCCGCCAACGGCGCCAAAGCACCCGACGCTGCCGCTTCACAATCCGCCGAAGAAGAAATAATCAAAGGATGCCTGGGTTGAGGGATTGCATGCATCCCTCGCCAGCCATCGATCGGTGGCGCAGACGCATGCTTGTCCTGAATATCTTCTCAGCCAATGTCGTAACGTATTTCGTAACGTACAGGTACGCTGCCTATCAGCTGTCCGCCCCCTGATAGCTCCGCTGCTCCGCCTCTTCCTCGCGCGCGAGCGCAATCTCGCGGATCACCGCGCCCACATCGGTCGGCGTGTCCGGCACCGCCACCACACCGGTTAGCACCACATCCGGCGTCAGCAGGCCGGCTTCGTACAGCGCCCAGATCTCCAGCCCGTACTGGCTGCCAATGAGCTGCGGCGCCACGGCCCCGAAGAAGTTCGAAAGGTTCGTCACATCGCGATCGAGCATGGAACCGGCCACTGAACTGCCGGCCGCATCGATCGCCTGCGGCAGGTCGATGATCACCGGGCCGTCGGCGTCAACGAGGATGTTGTACTCGGACAGGTCGCCGTGGATCACGCCCGCGCACAGCATCAGCACCACCTGGCGCAGCAACGCCATATGGTACGTCAGCGCCAGTTCCTCGGTCAGTGGGACATCGTTCAGGCGCGGCGCGGCGTTGCCCTCGGCGTCTACCACCAGCTCCATCAGCAGCACGCCTTCGAAGCAGATGTACGGCTTGGGCACGCGCACACCGGCCGCGGCCAGCCGGTAGAGCGCATCGACTTCGGCGTTCTGCCACGTTTCCTCGGCCATCTTGCGGCCGTACTTCGTCCCCTTCTCCATCGCGCGGGCCTGGCGGCTGTTCT
>Ga0265798_10004005_pt1 | contig 20643 bp, 14 predicted proteins | sample P3T30metagenome_FD_192430 | JGI IMG/M metagenome (GOLD analysis project Ga0265798, IMG submission 192430) | Plant litter microbial communities from East Loma Ridge, Irvine, California - P3 T30 | ecosystem: Environmental > Terrestrial > Plant litter > Unclassified | place: USA: California... | reverse complement strand
AGTAGAAGCTGCATCACCATCCGGCCGCTGTGAGTATTCCCTGCAGCTGCGACGACTACCTCTGGTGTGATGTGCACCTCGTCTGGTCTGGAGTCGAGTAGAAGCTGCATCACCATCCGGCCGCTGTAAGTATTCCCTGCAGCTGCGACGACTGCCTCTGGTGTTATGTGCACCTCGTCTGGTCTTGAGTCGAGTAGAAGCTGCATCACCATCCGGCCGCTGTGAGTATTCCCTGCAGCTGCGACAACTACTTCTGGTGTGATGTGCACCTCGTCGGGTCTGGAGTCGAGTAGAAGCTGCATCACCATCCGGCCGCTATAAGTATTCCCTGCAGCGGCGACGACGACTTCTGGTGTGATGTGCACCTCTTCTGGCCTTGATTCAAGTAGAAGCTGCATCATCATCCGGCCGCTATCGAAATTGCCAGCTGCAGCGACGACTACCTCTGGTGTGATGTGCACCTCGTCTGGTCTGGAGTCAAGTAGAAGCTGCATCACCATCCGGCCGCTGTGAGTATTCCCTGCAGCTGCGACGACTACCTCTGGTGTGATGTGCACCTCGTCTGGTCTGGAGTCGAGTAGAAGCTGCATCACCATCCGGCCGCTGTGAGTATTCCCTGCAGCTGCGACGACTACCTCTGGCGTGATGTGCACCTCGTCTGGTCTGGAGTCGAGTAGTAGCTGCATCAATTCTCCACCACTCTTGTAGTTTCCAGCAGCGGCAGCAAGAACCGTTTGCGTGATGTACATCTCATCTGGTCTCCTGTCCAGCAGTAGCTGCATCACATCTCCACCACAGTTCGCATTTCTTGCAGTAGCAGCAATGACTTCGGCTGTGATGTGTACCTCGTTTGGCCTCTCATCCAGTAGTAGCTGCATTACTTCTTTACCACTCTGGTAGTTCCCAGCAGCAGCAGCAAGAACTTCTTGCGTGATATGTACTCCGTAGATACTGTATCGTAGCAGTAGTTGAAGTGTTTCTCTCGCATTGTCGAAGTTCCCGGCTGCAGCAATCATAACCTCGGGCGGAACCTGTACCTCCTCTGGTTTTTTTTCCCGCAGTAAGTACATCACTTCTCTCCCACCACCGGCTGCAGCAACAAGAATCTCAGGCGTAACGTGGACTTCATCTGGTCTCTCCTCGAGTAATAGACGCATCACTTCCCTTCCACTTCCATGGTTTCCAGCTGCAGCGATGATGACCTCTGGCGTAACCCGTATCTCGTCTGATCTTATTTCTAACAGTAGCCGCATAAATTCTCTGCTTCTCTTGTAGCTCTTCGCTGCAGAGACAACTATCTCTGGCGTGATTCGTACCTCGTCCGGTCTTTTCTCTAGCAGTAATTGCACCACCCCCTCACTGGTGAAGTTTCCGGTTGCAGCGACGAGAACTTCAGATGTGATGCGAACTTGATCTGCCCTTTTGCTTAGCAGCAGCTGCATCACTCCTCGCCCTTTACCTGCTGCAGCTGTAAGTACCTCGGGGGTGACTTCCAGTTCATCCAGATCCTCACCCAGCAAGAGCTGCATCAGTTCTCTGCCGTGACCATCGTTGCCCGCTGCGGCAATAATGACTTCGGGCATGATGTGTACTTCGTCTCGTCTCTTCTCCAGCAGTAGCTGCATCACTTCCATTCCACTGTATACATTCCCTGCTGCAGCGATGACGATCTCCGGTATAGCGACCACGTCTTCAGGCTTATCCTGCAACAGCAGCTTCATCACTCCCTCACCGCTCCCGCTTTCTGCAGCAGCAATGACCACTTCTGGCGTGATGTGGACTTCGTTCGGTCTCTTTTCTAGCAGCATTTTCGTCAACTCACCACTTAGATGCATTCTCCCTGCTGCAGCAATGACAATCTCGGGGGTGATGTGCATTTCGTCTGAACGCTTGTGCAACAACAGCTGCATCACACCTAAATCACTGCTGTAGCTCTTTGCAGCAGCAGCGGCTACCTCCGGTGTAATGCATACTTCGTTTGGTCTCTCCTCCAGCAGTATTTGCATCGCTTCGCTGTTGGTGAAGTTTCCAGCTGCAGCGATGACAATCTCGGGCGTGATGTGTATTTCATCTGGTCTCAAATCTAGCAATAGCTTCATCACTCCCCTGCCACCCTTCGCTGCAGCTTCCAGGACCTTGGGCGTGATATGTACCTCGTCTGGCCTCTCATCAAGTAACAGCTGCATCACTTCCTTACCAATACTGAAGTTTTCGGCTGCAGCGATAACAGCGTCTGGTGTAATGCGCACTTCTTTTGGCCTTTCCCGTAATAATAGTTGCAACACTGTCTTGCCGTTGTTGTAATTGCCGGCTGTGGCGACAATGACTTCTGCTGTGATGTCCATCTCGTCTGGTCTCCTGTTCAGCAGTAGCTGCATCACATCTCCACCACAACCCGCATTCCCTGCAGCAGCAGCAATGACTTCGGCTGTGATGTGTACCTCGTTTGGCCTCTCATCCAGTAGTAGCTGCATCACTTCTTTACCACTCCCATGGTTCCCAGCAGCAGCAGCAAGAACTTCTTGCGTGATATGCACTCCGTAGGTTTTGTTTTGTAGCAGTAGCTGCATCACCTCTTTGCCACTGCTGAAGTTTTCTGCTGCACTCTCTACCATTGTCTGCATTATATTTCGTCCACGTGGGTGCCATCGTGACAACAATATTTGGAACAATCTCTTGCAATGTCCTGCGGCGAAAGCTAATACGCTGTCTCGCAGGATATCGTCGGGTGCAGCTAGCGCGCCTTCAAACACTAACTCAGCCATCCAGCCCAAGTCGTTAATGCAGATGAAAACGGAAAGATCGGTGAGATCGTAGATGGTGTCATTCATCCAGTACTTGAGATGTGACCGGGGGCTCAAGCAAGCCGGCCGACTGGCGATCGCTCGTATGGTTGGTAAACGCTCGTAACCCTCCGTTCTCGTCTCGATATATTGGTACCAGTGCTCAGATATACGTTGCAGTGGATAGCCTTTTCCGCGAGTCTGTACGTATGTCAGATCGTCAATAGGCATCAGCTTGGCTCTGAACTCACATCGGCTTTGCTGAGACTTCCCATACTCGTTTGATCTCGAACCGTACATAGGAGTAGATATTGCATGCAACAGTCGCCCAAGAAAAGTCTTGGCTCGGGCGAGATCCATCTGTCGAGAAGCTTCGCTTTCTTAACGAAGTCATGGACAGACTGGTGGATGACGAACAGCTTTCCCTCGATATTATCGATAAGGACACCAAGCTCTTGTCTGACGCTCGACCAGGAGAGCATTGGCCTTGTATCGTCCAGCTGATCGTAACTAACATAGTCCCGGGATGGATCAATGGCTGTGGCTTCCTGTAACTCGTCCAAGGACAATGGCTGCTGGGCGTATATGATCCACGCGAGTATCACCGCATTTACTCTGGCTCTTTCACTGGCAGTGATAATCAGGTTTTCAAACAAGTCGTCCAAATCGCGGGATGAGTTCTCGACCTCCGCTTTTACATCAGCGACAGTTGGATACCGCATTTGCTCAAGCTTCCTGATAGCGACGCTGGTCCACAAGAATGTAGGTCCAGAGTTCTTGCTGTCTTGAGAATCCTCGAAGTCTTTCATAAGTGCAGACCTGGCCGCTTCTCTCATTGACTCGCTGAAATTTCTCAGACCCGCAGTCCGGTTGTCAATGTATGTACGCAAGTCGTTTTCGTTAGGTCGCAACTGTCGTTCCAAGAATCCTTCCCAGGTCTTCAAGATACCTGGTTCTGGCCGGCTCGTGCACAGCAATTTCATCAGTCTGGGTGCTCCCGAATCTGAGCTACGGAATAGTGACAGGAGCTTCTGCACAAGCTCGACCATACATTCGCCATATACGTCAAGGCCGTCAATAACGCAGTAGACGTGAGAGAAAGGATGCTTCTGTATCATCAGACTCAGGATACCCCACAATTCGCCCAATGGTGCTTTTCGAAAGGTCTCCGAGTTTTCCTCGAATCTTGGAGATAGCAATGCGATGAGGTTGCCTTGGTCTTGGCAGAGCTGGACGATGAGTGCCCGAACTACCGTCTCGGCGCTGCGCTCAGAGATCGGGACTCGAATGTTGCAGAAGTAGTAAATGATCTTCTCCGTCCTGCCTGTGACTGCGTGGTTCTCCAAATGCATAGTCACGAAGTTGGACAAGACTGATTTCCCACTTCCAGCCGGTGCTGTCACAAGTAAGCAACACGATGCCGCAGAGTCTCGCCAATCTGCAAAGTCCTCGCCTGTCAACGGTTTGGCTGCCTGATCTTTGACAAGGTTGAAAGGCTCTTTCATCGTTGCGGGAACTGCGTTAATGGCAACGTCGGTAACTGTCTCTGGCTCAAGGAGCCAAAGCAGAGTCCCCTCTTCTGGGCGTACAAGCTTGTCAGATTCGCGAAAATCTGAAAAGGGGGGTCGATTGAGGTCGATCCACAGCCTTTGCTGCTCCGTAGACAAACCTTCATACAATCAGTTACTGCCCACTTCTTCGAACGGTCATGTTATTGACCTTGTATGTGAGCGTAACGACGCCTCACGACTTCAGGTGCCCTTTCAGTCTGCCTCTGGATTTTGTCCTGAAGGGAGATGTATCGAGGATCGTCGGCGTGATCGAACCGCACTAGCCCCCTGTGATTCGTGTGGGCCATTGGGAGATGCCCGTCATCGCGAATGGTGTGGCCGATGCGCTCCGCAGATCGCTCTGTCACCATCATCATAAGCTCGCCGCTCAGCTCAAACCGAGATTCTTTGTGTAGCTTAGACATCGATGTTAGCATGGTCAGTACAAGCAAAGATGTTATTTCTCACCTTTACTGTTGGACTTCGCTCGGTCTCATAGTATGAGACGATATGGAAGGGTGGGGTAACCCTCGAGCAAACTCGACTGAACTTCGCGGTAAGCTCGTTGAGGTATGGCGAAGGCGCCTCATCTTCATCTACCACAAGATCTCGAACAAACTGTTGATTCGGATTTCCTTCCACCATGGTCATCAATTGCGGATGTCTTAGCCCTAGATTGGGGACACCAAGTAGAATGAGGCCGTAGGTACTCAACACCACCTCATGGGAGTCTGCGTTCTGATTGATGTCGGCAATGGCTAGGGCCTCCTTCAGAACGACACCGCCTAAGCTGTGGCCGATGAAGCAGAGCGGACGCTGTTGTGTTTTTGTTCCGTAACGAAAACCCGCTAACGCATCCAGGAAGACTTTTGCCAGGTCGCGTATTGACTCTTTGCTCTTGTTTCTGAGCAAAGCGGTATCGTAACCGTAAGTGAGGATTCGCGCTTTTGGCAGTGTCTTCGGCAAGGCGTCTCTCAACCATACGAAAGTCCCATCAGTAGACCGGAAAGAGCCCATTGCATGACCGCCGAGCCCAGTGATAACGACGACATCGACTGCAGCGTCAGCAGGGCCGGACAGAGGGGTGATTCCAAGGAATGCGCTTTCCACTGACCAGCCATCTAGTGCAGGCTTGGGCTTCTCATACGTGGTAAGAGTCGCGCACAATCGTTGGGTACTCACTCCCGCAAGGCTGTGGCCGCCAGGCGATGCCTTTTGTAGCCATTCCTGAGCATGAAGCCTATCGCAGTTCTCGATACCTGTCACGCGCCAGAATTGTGGTTTAGGTGACATTCTGGCGGCTTGTGGTACCCGGGAGGAGCCCAGAGCATGTCGGAAAAAAAGTCCGATATACTGGAGCCACCAAAGTGTTGCTTGGACGAAAGCGACTGCGAATGAGAAAATCCAGCTAGGTTCGGCGCTAAACTTATCCGGTTTGATGTTCTCTTTCCCGCCATCCTTCTCTTCAGAGTCGGGTCTTGTAGAGGTAGCCATGTGGAGACACTCAGTGGCACGTTCGTCGCCCTCGTCGGACGATCTGACCTGGCTTTTCGTGTCGATTCTTCCTCGCTCACTCGCCGAGTTGCGATTGTGAGAGTCGTTATACCGGTATAGTCGCTGAACTGAGATCTAGAAAGAGAGTGACAGAGGTCAGACTGATGTTGATGAAGATGTTGTAACTGAGAAGTATTCCGATGTGATAATTTAAGTCAGTCACTGGATAGCTGGTGTGCGGGGAGTTGTTCAGCTGAGCACTCAGCCCGCAAGCACTCAGCCCTCGCTTAGCACTGTAGCGAAAGGCAGTACTATTCGAACGCTACCCCGCGTTACACTCTGAATACATCTATACAAGCTAGCGCCTTTCTACTAGGGGGCGTGAGTCGTGATGATGTCGAACACAATGCCTGAGCCAGACAGTTCCAGTCTCATGCTCCATACCAATGCGTATACGCGTCTTTTATCAACAAGTTCCAAAAAGTTTGTCTCAAGCGCAGGACAGTGGTGCGAGGGTGGACTGAGAGAAGGAATCGAAAGGCAGGAAAGAACGGCGGCACGAGGTCACACAATGCAATGCACCTACGGGATTGCTGCCTTTCCCGTTTGACACAGCCTTGCGGCGGAGTGCATATCATCGCCCACAAATACGGTATCAGTGATGATCGGACCACTTCAGTCAGCTATTGTTTCCTTTGCTAATTCCCAAGCTACGAGATTTGGCCTAGCAATGACTGCCTCGCTGTCCCCGCCTTTCACACAAGGCTATCAGCTCATCCCCGATCAGGATGCGACGAAACCAAATGTTCACAAGATGGAAGTGAGACCTGAATCGTTGGTGGAATCACTCCACGACGGTGACCTGCATTCTATGCACAGGTGGCTCTGGTACGCCGGCAGAAAAGGCAATATCAGCCCTTTGCATCACCAAAAAGTCATCCACAGAGACATCGTTTTGACAGAGAGAGCTCGGCTGCACCTTGTGTGGTACGGCAAAACTCTATATGTCAGGCGACTCGGTGATGAATTCTTGGACTGGGACTACTTCTCGGAGGGTTTTTGTCGCGACGAACGCACCTACCACATGGCGACAGGGTTCCTTCTTTCCTACGCGAGACTTATCGAATACCCCTCTGATCTCGATATCGCTCAGACTTCCGGGCTGATCAACAGATGTGTCACCTGGCACGACTGGCAGCACTTTCGCAGGGACGTGCTATACCACTTGGCTGGTCGCAGCGTGCACGACCGGTATGAGTATGGAGAGCTTCGCCTTGGCCGTCTCAATCAGATCTACCGCATGAAAGGCCTGGGATTGACGTACTTCAACGTCTATCGCGACTACTCCAGCTACTTTGGTGAGAACTACACGGCACTTTTTGCACTGTTCGCACTGGTGTCTGTTGCACTTTCGGCAATGCAAGTTATGACCAACATGGACGGAATACCGACAGAGACCATCATCACTTCATACCGATTCGCGATCGCGACATTGGCTGCGCTCTCTGGGAGTTGCGCCGTCTTACTTTTGTTGTACGTTGGGCTTTACGTATGGAACTGGTGCCTGATACTGGTCAGACGCGATTTTGGAAGAAGATAGAATGAGAACGAAGATGCCACTGAACTTTTCATGAGGTCTTGCGGAAAAATCGATGATTTTCGCTACTGCTCGCGGAGTTTCTGAGGCCGTTTTTCTGTCACGGCGCGTTCTTACTTCGTTGCCTCTCGCTCGATCTTTACAAACCTGTGTTGTCCCATAGCGCGTTCTACCGAGCTTAGCACTAGAATCCATGATGCTATATACGGAGTTGACATTAGCAGCCAATAATACATACAGGTTACCTGGTAAGCAGACCGTTTGATTTGTTGCCCAGCCTATAGAGTGGTGCTACGAAATTCATATCGGTTAGGATTTTTTGACATCAGACCAAGCAACGCCGTCCAAGTAACGCCGTCCAAGTGGCAAGCGTTACCAGCTCACAAGACCCTAAGGCATTTGGCTATGTTTTCACTTCAAGACTCTAGCTAGCTGATGGTTCGCACAATATTCACCGCCACAAGACGAGAGTTGCTACGACTCGACGAAGATAAGCTAACGGACACAGATATGAATCAGGCGTATCTATGGCGACGGCGGAATGACAGAGCGTAGTTTCCGATGTCTTTCCCCCCCTGCTCCAGGTAGTAGTAATCGCAGTTGTTCCCTCGCGCTCGCCAATACACCCAGTGAGGCACTAGAAGCACCAGAATATCTCATGTTAGAAATTCAACGTGAGCCAACGTCCTTGATGACGCTTGAACACTGTCTTTTCCCACAGTAGTGCTCTCATCGTCTTTGATATCCTTCGAAGAAGTGGGGGATACCGGTGACAAAAGTATGCTGATGCTTGTACCCGGGCGTGAAGAAGATCTTTCCCGACCGGCCCATTTCATGACATGACCCCCTGGAGCCTTTTCTGAGCCTTCTGCTCGGCTGTGATCGTCGATCTGAACGCCATATGCAGCTTGCACAGATGTGTTGTCGCTGCGATTCTGCGGTACGCATGCGGTTGTGGCTTGAACAGGAGGAGACTCCAAATTTTTGGTATCATCAGTGACCGGAGCGTACATCGGATGTTTTCCATTGTTCATTCTCAATTGCTGAGAGATTGCCGATGCTTCAATATGCTGACCGGTCGATGAAGCAATTTTGGGTGATCTTGGCTCGAAATCGCTATATGCTTCCTCAGAGGCCATGTCATTATGGGCTTGGGATCTATCGCAGCGATGACTGCCTTCCAAAGCTGCTGATAGGACTGCGCTGACTTTGACGCGAGAACCTGGAGATACTCTTCCCGGATTGTTCGACGTCGAAAGCGACGAGTCGTGGGGTTCTCTAGACTTGTGATGGTCGTACATTCGCGCGATTGCCATATTTATCTCGGGCACAGGAACGTTGGAAATTTCTGGGACAATCGCTGTGGAGGCTTTGAGCAGAGTGCTCTCAGCAGGTTCTTCGTTGCCTTGAAACGTGCTTTTGTCTACGAGCTTGACTGCGTGTTGCTTGAAATCCTCCGATTTCCTGTCGTGCTGCTCTTGTGACAGAAGGTCCGTAACGGGGTTTTGAGGGCGGCCGTAATCTACCACAGGCATTTAGTGCTCACTGGCCTCATTGTCTTCCGACAGCAGGTCCCGAACGTTGTCACGCTTAGCATTACCATCCTCCAGGGCACTTCCAATCTTACGCTCCTCCCACCATGCGATAAGCGTCTCGTTTGCGTCACACTTCGGTTGCCAAGATATCTCACATTGCGCACCCTCTTCTACAGGCTCATATTTTATGAGATACTGCGAACCGCTTTCCTCGAGTATAGCTCCCGCAGACCATGCTTTGTCCTCGTCCCTTCGAGTGTGCCTTCGTCACTATGTGTGAATTGTCGTGATGCCCTGCTTCATGTCTTTCCAGCATTAGTCACATATGGCCTCGTGTTGAGATTGTAATCTTCGACGCAAAGGCACACTTCCACTCTGTGTGTACCTTTGTCAGACAAACCGTCAAATAAGTCGAGCCAGTGCCAACGATACTGTACGCCGCCAAGGGCAGCTTTACTGATCTCGGCTTCGTTGACTCGTCAGGCTGAACCCATATTTGCGTGGCGCTTGGATTTGTATTCAAGATCTCGCTACTGCATCCACACCAGGTCTGCTCAATCCGCCGCACTTCTGCGAAAAACTGTTCTAGACGTGACAGGGATCTTGACCACATAGCTCAGTTCATAAGATAAATGGCTGTACCGCTCAAGATGTCGGCAGTATCCGTCAGCGTACTTGTTGCTTATCTTTACTATACAAATCACATTGTCCTGATGTCTCTGCCGCTCAAAGTAAACCTTGCAACTCTCAATCTATGACACCTCACGGTTCATCGTGCTGCTTTACAGTATCTGCGCGCAAGGTGGTGTGAGAGGGCCGTTGTGGCTGCGATAATGTGCATCAAGCCACAGCCGCAGCTGAGTGAGGGGGGTAGCTTCCAAGGTTCTAGGCCTCGGGACGTAGACAAAAGCACATCTGACCCTACTTACATGTTATCAACACTAAGAACCTCACGTCAACCTTTACGCTTCACACCCGAGTCTTGCGGAGAATATAGTTACCGGACAGCTCACCACTCACTCACAAGATCCGACTGCTAGAAACAGCTTTCTATACCAACATGGCTGCCCGGAGTGCGACTTTGATCGATAAGTTGGCCCTTGTGCCGCATGCTCTCATCGGACTATCGGTGGGGATCCTTCGTTTGGCTGCAAGACCGTTCACACACGATGCAAAACCTCCGACCGCGTTCAAGGACTTTGTCTACGCAGTACTACGCTACGTACTAGCGAACTCGACTGTCCCCCAAGAGAAATGGATGTTGCCTGCGACGGACAAGGCTTACCTCACTTGGGCTCGCGGAAAGAGTCTTCAGCCTGACACCGCATTATTGGCGAGCGGCTTGAAGATACACTGGATTGGGAAATCGTCTACCCAGAAGGTCTTTCTCTATTTTCATGGTGGCGGGTATGTTCGCCCAATGTCAATGGAACACTTGGACTGGCTTCTGGAGCTACAGACAGAATTGTCGAAGACAAAAAGCGTGGCTATCGCAGCTGTTAGCTATACTTGTGCCCCGGAAGGCCAGTATCCTCTCCAGCTTCGACAGGGCGTAGAGAGTCTCATTTGGCTGTTGAAGACACCGGGCAGGAAACCCGAAGATGTGAGAGATGCTATTTCGTCAATGAATTGCGTCACGCTGACTGTTACGCTCCGCGCAGATATTCATTGGTGGTGACTCAGCAGGTGGCAACTTGACCCTAGCTCTTTTGTCTCACATGTTGCATCCTCACCCTGATCTCGAAAACGAACTTCGCGTTGAGCTGCCTTTCCCTCTCGCGGGTGCGATCCTCACATCACCCTGGGTCAAGTTCCCCACCGATGACAGTTCCGTCGAACGCAATGAGGGCAGCGACTTTATTTGCAAGGGGGCTGTCGATCGATGGTCTACCGCCTTCCTGGGTATGTATCGCTCCTGACGTTCTGGCCGATTGATTTCGTGGCCGGTCGACGAACTCCACTGACCAAGCTCCCAGGCGCAGCATCTTTCGACAATTACAACCAGCCTCTGCTCGCACCAAAAGATTGGTTCTCTGGCCTTGACAAGTTGGTCAAAGGAGTCCTCGTTTGGGGTGGAGAGCAGGAGGTTTTGATTGACAGTATCGATGCCATCGCCCAGAGACTTAAGGTCAGCTGTCCTAACACGGACTACGTACGTTCTCAAGGGGGCGCACACGTAGGATGGCTGTCGCACAAACTCCTGATGATCAGCGGTAAAGAGGAGAGTACCCGGGCCATTGAAAGCTGGATGACTGCCAGACTATAGTCCTTGAGTCTGCTGACCACCAAGTAATCTGGTTCCCTTGCTAGAATTACCAACGATTCTCGAACACTTCCTATTTATGGCTTGATGGCTTGACTCTTTGATCAGCGTAGTAGAGAGTCCAGTTGACGGTACTGCATCTCAAGACCTGGGCGAATCGACAACAACGCGTGATGACTCAGCAAACGCGATCTTGGGCTTCGCGGAAGTTCAAAAACCCTAACCCTGAAAGCTGGGCCCGTCACCCACTGATCAGTCCGACTCACCAACAAAACCATCTACTGGGAGTCATCATGCAGTATCTTACAGCTCAGAGAATTTGGTTGCGTTTGTTGAGCTAGTTGCGACTTCCTGGTGTTGATAACACAGTCATGCTGTGGCAGGTGGTGAGAGTACTTGTAAGTCTTCCAAAAACGAAGACATTGCACCCATCACACAGACAGTAGACGCCTTAAGTGACTAGTATTGTCCGGCCCATATCTATATGCTGAATCGATAGAAGGTGTATGGAAACCCAGACGGCCATCTCAACGACCCATTCCTAAACAGCCAACGTCACGGTTCCTCCACGAATCGAATCCATAAGCCTAGTCAAAATAGCCAAGATCCGCCAGGAAATCCCTAGAAAAGCGACTTGCCTCGCTCTCGATTATGTTACGATCACCCGTGGAGTGGAGGTCGGTGTCGAGAACTTTATCCATGCCCCACATCTTACGTGTGCGGTAGTAAACGCTGGTGATGGCATCCTTGGTGCGCAGGTCGAATAAGCTAGCAAACTCGACCTCTATCTCGGACCACGAGCACTCCCGAACAATACGGTAGTACATAATGAAGAATCTCTGTTCGTCCGTGTAAGAGGGTCTAGCAGGCCAAACGACGCGCCGAGGGGACCCAGTGTATGCCGTCTGGGTCGTTGCCTGTACTCGGAGGTCGGCATCATGATCAACAGACGTGTTTGATTGGAGGACACTACCACTGGTCGAGTCGATCACATCACACGCGGCACCAAGGATCTCCGTGGTGTCGAAGTAGCTGGATGGAGAAGGCTGGGTCGCGAGTCCGAAGCCGTTGGCATATCGAGAGGGAGCAGGCTGGTGCAGAGGCAGGGGCAGAGGCAGGGTGACAGCGAGCCTAGGGCGCTCAAACTGGGGGTAATTGGCCCGAATTGGATTCGCATCTGAAGTAGAAGATGTCTTGAGTCCGCAGGATTGATGATCTTTCGTCCATGCGGTGAACGTAGAGTCTGCTTCATCGGCGTCGCAGCAAAGCGATGCCACTGTAATCTTGTGGTGACCTCGGCGTTCACCAGGAGCCATGAATGTCGGTGGTTGCGAGATAGTTGCGGTTGGAGAGTTTTGGCTGTTGCTCGTCATCTTGAAAGCTCTAAGGTGCTGAAAGTGGTCTTTGGTTATGTGTCTTTTCGTGTTTAGACACGTACACTTGGACAATGTGGACAAGATCTCGCCATCGTGAAGAGGCACACAAATCATCTGTTATACGACGCTGTTTTGCCAGCAAACCATAGTGACCTTGATTTGACGTCGCGCATCCTTGCATTTCGTGCGACCCGGGGAACTGCCTGTGGTTACACGAAGTCGCACCTTACATTTGTAGCACCTTGCTTCATTACACGTACACCGTCGCAGTGTACGGCTTGAGTTGCACGTAACGTTTGACGAGCATGCAAGGGTCTTTGTGATCTTGGTAGAACACAGTTGCTGTCGTGGCCAGGCGGCGTGCGATCTAGAATCTGGTACACAGATGCGGAACACCGAGCAAATGACCTTCTTAGTACCGAACTCATCCGTTTCCATGATTGATGGCGACGGTAGATGGAGTATGTCAAGGGGATGCGACGCAACCTTCAGGCTCCACTCGTGTCGCATGACTCAGGCCTGTCGTCCCCACCCCGGGAGTCTTCTCTAAGTACTAGCGGTAAAGTACCCAAGATGGCGGGGTGATGTCGTCGTGTTTATGGGGGGTTTGCTAGCGGAGGGTGCCCCACGTGGACTCTGAGGTCTGCGTCAGCCGCGTCGGGTGCATGATTGCCGCTTTCTCACGTTGTACGCAGCTCCTTTTTAACTTGCATCACTATGGAGTGGTCGCAGCTAGCGCGAGATCATTCAGCCCCTTGGATTTTGCCGCGTCTCCACTAGATTTTCAGTCCCATCTCACGATGACTTACAGAACCTTCCACTAATCTAGATCTGGCTTTCTTAGGCAACATATGCCTACCAGAATATCACTATCACAAATGTAGAGATAAACCATCGTCAATCTACGGATCCCAAATGTCAGGCGCAGTCTTGAACGGCATCCTATACAGAAAGCGACGCTAAGGTCAACATAGTCTATATTTTGTACGAGCTAAGATACTCTTTAGGCATCTAGACATCGCTTGCTTGTGTTCTCCGTCCATAGTCGGGTGATATGGATGCCGACGACGCCTCTTCCTCCTCTCTTATTGGTATGCCTGATCTATAGTAGGTTGATAATAGGTCGACGACAGGTGAAGACTGCTAATACGGTACTAATTAGCTAGGCGTGGTGAACAGTGACTGACCTTACTCACATCAACGCTTTGACGAAGGCTCAGAGGTTTATAGTAGTAGCTTCACGCGTGGTAGTGATGTTGTAGGTTGTTGTGCTACGTAATACTTTGCCTGAAGAACTCGTGCAGAGGCTAAGGTGCAATATATAAAGTGACCACAGTGAATTGAAATTAACGTGATTGGTTAGTACTAGACCTTCAGCTCATCTCTAATCTTCTGCCGCTTTCTCTCAATCTCGGTGGCCCTTTCTTTTGTAGCGACGATGATTGTTTCATGTTCCTTGCATGAGTTCCTTTCATCGTCGGCTTCTTTTGCAAGCCTATCTGCTCCCCTTTGACATTCCGCTGCTTCGCTCTCTGTCTTCATGAGTTCTTCTCGCAGGCGCTGCGCATGTGTGAGTAGCTCGACTTCCTTCGATCTTTGTTCACTCGCTCGGCGCTCAAGCGTGAGACATTTGCTTTGAGCCTGCTGCATTCGGAACTCTGACATTGATATGTCGTTCGTGGCAAGTTCCATTTCGGCTCTGAGGCGCCTTGCCCTCTCCAAAAGCTCCTTGTCAGCTTTGTCAGAATCCTCCCCTCCAATGCTGGACCCATTGTGTGCTTGTGGGAGCTCAGAGCCTGACCTATCGCTAGCTCTGATCGTAGGCTCAGGCTCAGCAAGCGACTGGTCCGACGGACTTGGCTGATTAACAACCTGCGCACCGCTATTGTCTTCGCGAGTACCAGTAACCGGTGTCACCGATGGTAGTTCCTCTTCCGGTCGCCATAGCAGATGACCAAAGTTTGCAGGAGATCCACTGACGTATTGCACGGCAGCCTCATGAGCGTGAGGCCCTGTAGCCGGCGATGATCGCATGGAGGGCGTTTGCGCGGGAAGGAAAGGTTCCGTCTCAAAGCTTGGAATTCGCGTATACGCATAGGTCGAACCGCCGTTATCTCCCTTAGCTGATTCCCTCTCCGCCTCGCCTGAATCATGCATGTGCTTCAATATGGTCCGAACGTTCACCTTGAGACTGTCTGTATTCGACCGCCCTGCTGCTTGCGAAGGGTTTGCCATAATTTTTTTGTATACTTCTTCTGTAGTGATTCCTGGAGCTTGGAACGGAACGTGCTCTTTCACAAGAGTCTTCAACTCGTCTTGCGCGGGCTTGAGACGCTTCGCGGGTGTAGGGGTGTGTATCGATTTCGCTTGTCTCGAATCAGTATTCGAATTCTTGACCAAATAACAGCGGTCGCCTTTAAAATCACCTTTGCGCTTCGGGGTCGGAAGCCACTGGCTCGGGCCCCCTTTGCGTACTGCTGGGAGGAGCCCGGTTGTAGTTTTGCCAGTGCTACAGATAGACGTCCAGCTGGTTCCCACCTCAATGCAATCATCTGCGACTCCCTCATCTCTTTCTAGTCTCTGGTTCATTGTCATGGCGCTGTGGACATAGTTGGTTGTAACACAGATGGTGAGGTGTACGATCACATCGATATGCTGGTAACTGACGCGTCGAATCTGCTGCCTCGCTTTGTTACACTAGCGACGCGTTTCACGGTAGCTGGCGGGTCCAGTCGGGGCATAATAGCCTGCATACGAATGTGACGCAAGAACTGTACCGTGCCTTACGGAAGCGCGGAACGTGCCGTGCCAAGGATCGAAAGCTCCAGAGAGCAAGATACAGTGGGATAACATACAGAGGAAAGGGCGAATAGCAGATAAACGGGTGAAGACGAATAGAAATTGTACATACAAAGGCTGAGCGCAGATACACAACGGAGACCATGGACAAGTCTTCGACGCTATTGTGGGATTTTCCGATGGCTCAAAGAACGGGATCTCGAATCTTTCTGCCATACTACTCATGTCAGATAGGTGGCTACGAGATGAGTCGGCACTACACCCGTCGCACGTGGCCTGCAGAAAAATACCCTGTACTCGTAGTGGTACTCGAACAGATCCATATAATAAATGTCCAATGTAGAATTGATTGGCGTGTTCTGTTTTATAGTTGTCGCGATCTCGCATCTATAAATACAAAGCAACGAGTGCTCCGACGCGTGTCTTCACGAGCGCGTCTGTTTCGTGCTCGACGAGAGGATTCGAGCCAATCATAGCGAGTTCATGGCTTTGGTGGAGAGTGGAGGTGGGCCCTTCGCCAGCGGGGGTAACACAGGCCGTTCCGACTTCTACAACGTGATTGGTCGTTCAAACGACTACACTGTAGTCGTTCGTGGGATTGGTACCCAGGTTAGGCTATCCGGAATATCCTTGACTGCGGGTAAGTAAAGGCGTTCTAGCAAGCTTGATCCGCATGTTCACCGGTTTGGATGATTGACTAACACTAATCACCCAATTCAGCGATTGGGCATTCTCTAGCGCCCTATACGTAAGTTACGCAGATGTTCTGATTCTCGCATAGTCTCTAATTTTGCTCCCACCACAGATTCGAAAAGCTGTAAAGATAGCTGCGTAGATCTTCGGGTTGATGTCCTGATTGAATCAAACAAACAAACAAACGATGGCGGGTAGCGTAAGTCGATTGTCGGTTGTCAATTTCGAGTCGACGTGGATTAGCGTCAAGCGAGATTGAAAAACATGTCGGCTATTCCCGAGGCATCCGCAGCGCTGCGATATTCGTTATATCACCAGCAAACTGTGGTGGCCGATCGCGCATTTCATCGTAATCAATGTCGCTTACCACGAGCGGCAATCAACCCGTTGTTCTGACACGGTAAGTCAGTTAAGGAATGGCAATATCAACAAATCGTATAAGAAGAAGAAAGAGACATCGTGATACAGGCTATCGAGCATTCACTGTCCATGGTAAAGCCTCGTGGCGATCGCTCGAGTGACCGACCAGTTCTTGCCAGAATCCAACCACGCTGCACCCATCACCGCTTCCAAAGTAGACGCCATGGCTGTTCTCGGCACAGCTCCATTCTGACACGGATTCTTCGTGACTTGTTTGTCAATGCCCATCGAGTGTCCGCGATTGCTGAGATTCTCATTCGATGCTAGTTCTTGACAGGTGTTCTCGCAAGCCCCTAGACATGATGTTAAGACTCTGCACAGTCAGTATGTCGGGAACTGCGTACGTCTTGACGTATCACCCTCTTCCCACCAATGATCAACAATCGCGAGTCGAAGCACCGCGTCGCCGACGAGAGCGAGGCGTTTATTAGCTGGTTTCCCCACTTCAATGGCATTACATGAGTGGTCGTTTCCTGACGTCAGAAGCGCTTCTTGAAGCAAAGCTTTGTTGGTGAAATGGTACTGGATCTTGTTTTCGAGGTCATTGATAGAGGCCATTATGTATGAGTTCTTGTATAATATCTTTCTGGATGTCGGCTTTGTTGTTTCGTCGCTGTACCCTACGAGCATTTATCTTCGTTCTCTATCTCTGACATCACGATTGCCCTCAGTCATCGAGATACTGAATATGTCATGAGTGCATCGCTACCGTGATTACCACTTCCACAATTACGAAGAGCTAAGGCGGCATCCGACTGATCCGGGCACGGTAACTTTCTAGGCGATTTGGGTTTGCCTTTCGTTTTGGGTGACGACACGGAAGAATGAGCGAAGAGGACAGACGATCATCAACATCTTTGAAGATGCTTCAACTGTGTGTGGGTTTGGATGGATTCCCTGTACTTGTATCAACACAAGTACTACTGTTTTTAGTCTTAGCCCCACTGACGTCTCCACGCTCCTTCGACAACGGTGACCCAGCCATAATTTTCCTCGTCATTCAGCTCAAGTACAGCCTTCCGAAAGCAAATGTGAAGCATTGATTCATGGAGGCGTCGCATCTCCAGAGCTAAAGCACTAGATAGGGTGTATTCATAGAAGTCTTGGTCATTACCGTGCGTTTGCGAAATGCCTAGTGATCTCACTATGCCGAACAAAAATAAATTCCAATCTGGCTTTCCAGTGAAGGTCGAGGAACTGTGGTATCAGTGTCATAGGAAGAGTGGAAGCAACGTCACAGACCATACAACGTTTGACTGTACAGAAATGAAGCAATATTGTCCATGATGTGTGACTTAGGACGATCAGGAAAGACTGTTGGAGGTTTGTCCCGTGCTTGTACCTCAAACAGAACCATACATTGACGTTGCAGTATGTGCGGACCAAATTGATTCTAATCGGAAAAGGAGGGTGAGGTAGAGCAATTTCCATTGGCAGCGCGAAAAGTGGCAGGCTACCCTAACTTTAATTCGTCTTGCGCGACACAATGTATGCTAATGGATTGTTCGCAACCAAGTCTATTAAGCGGATGTTAGCAGGAGACGCAAATATGTTTCACTTCTAGTAGGCTAAGCAATAGGTTAACGAAAGGTAGAGAGTCGAGTAACCGTGGCTCGCTAGAGAGCTCCCGTAGGTGAACAAATTATGGACGGTCTAGTGATCGCGTCAGTATCTTGGTCTTCACTTTGATAGGTTCAACCAACTGCGAAGCATGGAGGTTGATCTACTACTGGCCCGAGGGCGCTCGTGGTGAGGCACTTATGATCTAACGCACGTTGTCAACTCAGGAGGCCTAGTCTATGTCTCAGCAACTCAACCTCGGGTGCGGGGTCGTTGTAGGTCCTGGAGCCTCCCAAACCGCTGCCGTTCGCGTTTCCGTTACGGACACTAGTGGAATCAGAAATCCACTCGATTCGCGAAGTCTTATCGTGAACCTAGAACCATGCGTTGCGAAAAACCGCGCATGGGTAAGCCGGTTTAGGTGCTGCTCAAGATTCTTGATCAGCTACACTTCTGGATAAGTTGCAAAGAACAAATGGACACCAGATACATCGCTAGCATCAACCAAAATAATTAACCTATCACTGTCTGTGGTTCTCACTAGTGCGGCTGCGCATAGGTTCATATTCGTACACATGATTTCAAAACCATGCTTGTGTGAGGCGTATTACGTCACTATTTGCAGCGCTTCCCATGCAAGGCACGCGACCTCTTGTCTGTTCTGGTGATTGCATGACCATTCTAGTACTCTGTAGAGCTCGGTGTGTGCGTCAGATTAGCAGACATTCTGATAAAATATCCCACTTGTCCGTCGGCGTGTAGCGCTAACAAGAAAGTGCGAAGCTTGAAAACCGTAGCAGGCGGCCAGTCGTGAGGTTCATAGATAAGGGGGCACCTAATAAACCAAGGGGGCGTGACCTGCTGGCCACAGAGCACTAGAATCCTAATGTCACGTGTAAGGGCTGTCATCCAAAACGTAGTGCCAAGAGATCCAGTAACCGTGATTACTGGATCTCTTGGCATCACGTGAGTCGAGCGAGGTCGAGAACAAAGGCACACGCGGGTACGCAGTTCATGTATAATCGCTGTCAGGACACTTTGGTATCCTGCCAGAGTATGCTGTCAAAATGGGCAAGAACCCCGATTCAAGATCAACAGCAAAATTCAGAACAAATAATTTGATACAAATCCTAAGCTATAGAGACATCCCCATACGGAAGACTGCGCTTCAGATCTGCTGGCTCAGGCGCTCGTCAAAATCTATATTATCGAGTAACCCATCGTCCACAACCAACAAATTTTTCTTCGCTATGCTCGACTCCGCATTCGCCACGACGTCCTCCCTACCTCGAACGACTTCTGACGTGTTCATCTTGACCTCCGCTTCTCGTTCCAATAGGTGAGCTGCCGCAGGATCGCTGGACCGTTGCGTAGCATGATCTGAGACTGACCAACCAGCGAGCATAGACGACAGTCCAGCCGGCGCTGCACTAATTTCGACCTCCGGCCGCTCGAGCGCCAGCACGGTGTCAGGAAGAGACTGCCCAGCGAGTGCAAACCGCACTAGAGCGTTCATGGTCCGCCTCGCACCATCGTCCAGCCCTCTCCATGCCACATCAAGGAGACCAAGTAACGGACCAAAGTTTGCATCGGAAAGCTTCGAAACATGGCTGTCAGGAACGCACGGTGGTGGCAGAGCTAAGAAAGCACCGTCTCCGCCGAAAAGATCTCGCACTTTGAGCCATGCCCTACCCTCATTCAGTCGGTTGCGCAGTCTGAACCAGCCCTGAGACGCTGCTGGGTTGGCGTCCTTGTCTTCTGGTCTCTCAATCGTTGAGTAATTGGGAAAAATGGAGCGGAAAAGCTTGAGATTGGCATCTCTGGCCTGATTCCCGCCCACACCCTTTGGCACAAGGCTTTCGCGGTACTGTGCCATATCGGCCAAACTCACACGTTTGGTAATGGCGAAGAGCGTTTCCTTGCTTTCAAGGACGTCTACGCGCTGATAGAGGGCGGAGAAGTACGAGAGGCGGTCAGGTTGCGGTACTAGAGCGTTGCCGGCGAGTTGGGTCGTCGGACCAGGATGAGGGGCAATGAGGCTGAACTCGGACACCCGACTCTCGCTCCCTCGCTTGCCGTTCTCACGCGCATTGGACACAAAACGCCGGAGCTCCTTGATGCCTTCTTCGCTGATGAGAGACAGTGCTGTACGAACCATCTTGGTCTGCTGTTTGTGTGGGAGTGAAATGATCACGCTGTCCCTCTGAGCGGCATCCCAGACAGCACTCTTAGTGTCTTCTAACCCGGGCACCACACTTGTCTGGCGGACAATTGCGATTGTTGACGCAGGAGAGGCGGTAGTGAACGTGGGCGACGGTGTCCTTAGTCGTGGAGTTGTCTCAGGACTTGCCGGTCGTCTGGGCAAATTGCCCGTGGCTGCATCATCCTCGCTCTCACTTTCGTTGCTCCTGCTGCGCTTGTTTGGGCGGTCTCCCGGAGTCGGGCTGTCAAAAACTTCGCATGTCTCCAAAGGTCGCTTTCTTCTTTTTTCAAGATCTGCGTCGTCTTCTCCAGCCATCCTTTCCTCTCCGTCAGAACCTGTTTCTCTTACTTCCCCTTCTTTGTCAGTCACA
>Ga0265798_10004003_pt1 | contig 20646 bp, 9 predicted proteins | sample P3T30metagenome_FD_192430 | JGI IMG/M metagenome (GOLD analysis project Ga0265798, IMG submission 192430) | Plant litter microbial communities from East Loma Ridge, Irvine, California - P3 T30 | ecosystem: Environmental > Terrestrial > Plant litter > Unclassified | place: USA: California... | reverse complement strand
TGTGCCTGTTTGGGAGGTGCAGCCTCGTTGCAGCCTTTCCTCTCGATCACTTGTTTGCAGTATGCGGCATACATTGATAAGTTAACAGCAATCGAGAAAGTCATCTTCTAAACTACATGACACTACGTTTGTTCATTTACACTTGCGTTGGGCTGTTGTAGTTGGCATGAGGATGCGGATTCCGGATAATTTTCCGTGTGAACCGCACGATGCAAAGAGCAAGAAAATTGGCTCCGCGGCATCAACGCATTTCAGGGTAGTCTGCATGCAGGGAAAGCATCAAATCAGTGATTCTCTACACGAATACAGGGTTGGAATCTATGCGCGACGAAGCGATTTTGGAGGCGTGCGGTTTCGGCGTCTTCATGGATGGAGGCAAAAGCTGAACACCCTGGAGCCTGCATCAACGTCAGGTCACCTCCTTTGTTTGTGTTCATATCAATGTAGTCTGCAAACTTCTTTAGGCCTTCTCTTATATAATGTGGAACAGTCAAAAAATATTAATAAAAAGTCATGCATGCCGACTACATGACCTTAAGATAACTACAATACTCGTGCGCAGAGCCCATGTAGTCGCCTCGCCTATGCGTAGCTCGCCCACCCCATATACAGCACCGCCAAATTCCGTTCATCCGTAGCTTGCTGTATGAGCTCATTCACCGTGGCCTTGGTACTAAGCGTTTTGCTCAATTTCTTCTCTACCACACTCAGCGCCCGGCCCGCCTCACCGGCTTGTTCCTCCTTCTCCCTCTTCTTGTTATCTTCCTGCGCGACCGCTGCTGCCTCCTCGGCCGCCGATTGACCCGATGGCGCGGGTGTACCTCCCGGTGCAACGGTAGTCGAGCGCGCGGTACCGTTTGCACCCGTTTCTTGGTTGGCTTCTTGCATGCGCTTCGCTTTGGTGGGTGTGACGCTCCAGTTGACTAGAGGATCGTATCGCAGGACATTGAGGAGGGTCATGATGGACTCTCGTTCCTCACGCAGTGTGTCCATGGTAAACTCGCAGCAACGGCGGAATACACCTTCCGTCTTTGTGTATCCCATGCCGTCCACCAAATCGCGCGTTAGTCGGAATGGCACGACTTCTGGTACTGGCAAGACGCGACCAGCTTCGAAACTCACACCGAGATCGATGTGTACTACCTCGCCTGACTTCTCATCGAGGAGAATGTTGTGACAGTGCCGATCACCGAGACCAAGCACGTGTCCAAGGATGGAGATGGCGGCTGTTGAGCGCGTGTATGCCAGGCGACGATCAAACCACTCGTCAGGATCTTCGAAGCGCTCAAGTAGGAAGTAGCGCATCACGGGGTGGAAGTTGTCCGCAATCTTCTGCCATACCTTGACGCGCGTGGTGAGAGAGTCCTGCTGGCATGCGCCGATCTCTTTGCGACATTTCTCGGGCTTGTAGTCGCTTGGGTAGTACTTTTCGTGGGCTGGCATAACCCAGAGATGTAGAGGGATGGTATTCTGCACAAACTCCATAAGGCCAGAACGTGTTGAGAGTGGTAGAACTTTGTATGTGCGGATGCCGAGATTGCGAATACGCGTTGCGGTGTGGTTCTTCAGTAGTCGCGATACTTGATCGAACACTTGCTCCATGATTGCATCTTGGCGTAGGTCGTCGTTTCCGGATTTGAACAGTTGCTTGTACGGTTTGCCATCTGTGCCCTTAGCAGTGATGACCTTTGGCGCACTGAGTCCGTTCGCTATCGTCATGGTCGACTTGAAGCCTGCGATCTTTGGCAAGTCGCTGTAGTTCATGTTCGGCCGAACTTCAATCTGAAGAGTAGCCGGGGGTACGTTAAGTTTCGGCACCCTGTTCACCAGATCTCGTGACTCCTTGTACCTATCAAGGGGTAACTCACGACCTTGCTGAGTACTCTCTTTCTCGCCCTTGAACATGGCAAGATGATGATAGACCTCATTTGACTGGAAAATCGAGCTCCAATACGATCGACCCCTCTTGTCAGTACTGAGCGCCGTCGCAAGGCCGCCCGCGGCTTTCTGGCGGGACTTTGCAGATTCATCCTTGGCTCGAACGACATCTTCCCTAGAGGTGGCGGCGACCTTCATCTGAATCGCGAAGATCTGATGCATTCCTGGTGTAAGAAGTCAGTAACACATCTCACATTAGTCCATACCACTTAATACAAGGGAAAAGCTGAACACCCTGGAGCCGACGTTGACGTTGACGTTGAGCCCCTGATTTGCATGGTTTCATCTCGATGTAGGCTCCAGGGTGTGCGGTTTTCCCCTTGGATGGGGGTGGTACTGGGAATTGACTTACCATGGTATGGGTGGTCAACGCATATGCGGAAGACCAGCTCCATCAACAGGTGTTGAAAGTCGTTCTCTTCGGCTTGTAGTCGTGAGGATAGCTGGTTCATCAGCAAGGCAAACTTCCCGCTCGGTACATCCTTCAGATATGCCTTGACAGCTTGATTTGCCAGAGGCGTATCGGAATATTCCAGCCACAAGGAAAACACACGAAGCGCGTCGTGATTGTATTCGTCGCTGGCCAGAAGAGACAAGAGATAGTTTTCGAGACACTGGCGAAGGAATTGCTCGCGGCCCTTCCGCATCCTCTCATATTCCGCATTGTCGAGGTCGTACCAAGTCTTCGCGCGACGAGCGTTTCGGTGGTAAGTCTCGCGCATCCCTTTACTCTTGTCGGTCTTAGAGAGCTTCGCAAAGTCATGATACTCTTGCAACTTTCGGTCCATCACAGTCTTGATACGATTCATGTCTTCTGCCGCTTCAGGACTTTGAAGTTGCTTGTCGCAGAATAGGGCAAACTCGTGGAAGACTTGGCCTGGGCCCAAGCCCTCTTTCTGGCCTTTGAGCTCACGAATGGCAGGTTCTAGGTAGTCTTTCATGATTGCATCTGGCTTGGCGAGGCGAGCTTCAGCAAGATGGTGTCCCTGGTATTGTTAGTCGAGAGATGTATTCAGCCATTCGGTATTCTTACCAGTCGAGCAAGCAACACTGGCAAACTGAGATCAACGTTCTGCGAGTCGAAATCGGCGTTGTCGATTAGATGCTGACGCATCCTTATCGAGATCTCGGTTTCACCTTGTTCCCACAGCACATTCGCTACCTCATGCTGGGCTGTGGCTTCAATGTCAAGACCTATAGCCTTGCACTCCGGTACGATATCGGAGAGGTAGGTCACACTTGCGAGGGACTCTTGGAGTGCTCCATGCTTCCTGCAGAGACTTGATGATGACACTAGAGCCTCTACCTCCATGCCTCGCACGGTCGCAGTCCGGGTGTGTAGCGAGTCAACGAGAGCGGCATTTGTACCGAGCACGTTGAAAAGCGTCTCACGACATGATAGTAGCTGGCGCACGTCATTGAATCTAGTGATGGTAAGTATACGGTCTTGGGAAGGTTGAGTGATACTTACTCGCCAGCCCGCATCCACTTCTCTCGAGCCTTCATGCGATCCCAAATATCTAGCAAATGCTCCGAACGTTCAGCTGTAATTACTTCGTCTGCCTCTGTGAGCGCCCCTAGCGTGCGCAGGCGAGTCTTCGTTGATATCGATGACGTGTCTTTTCCGCAGAGGAAGTTCATCGTCACCTGTAGTTGGCGGTCGAAGTTCTCCTGAGCCTCTGTAGCGCTCTTCGCAAAATGCAGCCCTTGGAAGGCTTTGAACAAAGTGCTTGCCTCTGTATGGTTTACTTCCGGCGCTTTGATATCCCATTGGCCCAGTTTGCGCGCAGTATGCAGCGTACTCTCAACGACGTCGTCTCCGGTATCGCGGAACTGGTCGTTGGAGAGTAACGAGTGCGTAAGGCTGTTCATGTTCAACATGATGAGAGATTTGAGCGTTCCTCGGGAGTCTACCGCCTCAAACTCGTTGCGCCGGCGCATTTGACTGTCTAGACGAGCGCCACGAAAGAGCAGACTCTTTACTCCGTCACCCTCATAGTCGAGACGGTCTAGCACTGACAACAAACTGGAACCCCGATCGACACCGTAGAACGAATCAGGCTCATCGAGGTTCTTGTAGATAGAAAGCTGGAGCTGCAGCGGCACTTTTGGAGGGTCGACCCTAACAGACGATCTCCTGGTGCTGCTCTTGATGATTGGCTGGCCAGAAGATGTCTCCGCAAACAAAAGCGCAGTTCTGAACATGCCACAGTCGTTCGCGGCTTGTGAAGCCTCTAGATAGTCGACGTCTAACCATTTATCGCGCTCCACTCTGGTAACCTCCTTAGGGACTGGTTGGCTTCGGAGGTAGAGGATGGATTGGATAAGGATACGGACGTGCGGTATGGTATCTGGGCTGCAATCGCGGAACCAAGTGGCTATCGCCTTCGATACAATGTCATGAACATTACGCTCCGCTTCATATTCGTCAAGTAGCACGAGATGAAGTATGTAGGGCAGAAGCTTCTCCGCCATGTGGTTGATACCGCGGAGCAAGTCTGGAAGAGCCCCCAGGATCGGGTCATCGATTGCAACTCTGCATAGTGCCATTGTCAGGTCTCTAATCCAGTCAGAGACCGGCTTGACCGGTGTAGGTGAGACGGCTTCGCGAAGACCATCTGTCACAGGATGCGAGGTAGTATCTGGCTCCGGGGGCTTGTACAAAAGGGCTTTGCCGATGGCCTCTGGAATAACTCGGTGCATCTCGCTCATGTACTGCGAATCGGGCACCAAGCGAGAAATCAGGCGTCGTACAGCATCCTCCGCAAGGCTGACCTCATTTCGTTCGTCGCTGTAAAAGAGATCGATAACCTCGTTAACAATAGCTTCTCGTGATGACTTTCCAGGAACCGATTTGGAAGTCTGCACTGACGATGCCCATGGCCGAGCCTGCGCAGAGCTCTGCTTCACTTCTCCATAGGCGCTATATGCTCGTCCTAGGACCCGTGCGGTCCATAACAAGTAACCGTCGCCGACCTTGCTTCTGCGACACGACTCCCAGACAAGGGGTGCATACTCTGCAGCATCGTGATCCAAGCCGAGAACGTCATCTCGGGCGTTTGGAGCTGGTTCAAAGTTCTGGCAAAGCAAGTCCAATGCGACATCGCGTGACGTTTTGTTCAATAACTTGCGTCCTGACTTCGCGTCGTCCAGTATCTCAAGAAGAAGCTTGCTCTCTTCACTGCCTCGCAATGAGTTGCCTTCGGCGTTGACTTGAGCAGCGGTCGCGGTGATGAGCTTGAATGCTTTGATGGCGGAAGAGCGTTCTACACCAGAAATAGCCTGCGCGTGGGCCTTGAGGTACTCAGTAAGCCAAGTATGAAATCTGTTGGCTGCATTCATAGTCGCTAGATGCTGGGACTGTTGGGTGGTGCTATCCTGAGAGGAGCCCAGGAATACCCGAAGAGAGATGAGAATCGAGAGGCCGATACCTGTAACGAAACTGAGCTGTTGACGGAGATACTGAGCGCCGTGTTCAAAAAGATATTGCATAATACCAACTGTGTCTTCAGCACATTGCATATCGGTGAGGAAAGGGCGTAGAGACTGCAGCGTCATTTGCAGTGGGTAACCCTCATGTGCCACGGGTCCAGCTAGCGCAACTATAACTCGGATCTTCCTGATCATTGAGCGGGCATACAGCGAGCCGAGAGCAGGGTGGATACGGTCGAGCAGGGAGCGCATCACATATGTATATGTGCTCGGTGACCAGAAGCCAGCCGGTCTATCGCCCGTCCGCCTACACAAGCGTTCCAGCTGATCGGGCAGGTAGAAGGCGGAGAACGACGGCTCAATACCTATGTTGAGGCCTTGTGCAGATTGGCCAATTTCGGCAATCTCGGCTAGAACTGCAGCAGCGGGATTGAAGGCTGGTTTCTTCTCCAGCGACTTGGGTAAACGTTCTTCGTGATCGATGGTTTGGAACATGTGGCCCAACACCTGAGGGAAATGCTTCTGCACTAGGCCGTAGTATTTGTCGCCACCAACCATGTCCTTCAGCAAATTGCCGAAGCTGGAATCGGCTTTGTTACGGGCAGAGCCCCTGCAAGTGTCCCAGGCAATTGTATATGCGGCAGCTTTACCGATATTTCTCGACAGCATCTCTTGTGCTGACATGTCTAGGTGATCAGCAAGAAACTCCACCTCATCTTTACGCCCGAACATTATGGCCTGGCCCACCACTTCGGCTTCAATGTCACGAAGAAGGTCGGAAAGCGATGCGTAACCGAAGATCGTGAAAGGGATACGGCCGACCTTTTGGCCTCGGTCGAGCCAGGTGAAGATGACTTGTGGTGCAAAAAGCCGGAATAGGCTTTGTGAATCACCGAGACCTCTTGACTGCGCCACGTTCAAGATGCATCGTTCGGCGTGGTAGCTAGCGCCTGCGATAGTTCCTGCCGTGGCGAAGATTCGATATACGCTGTGACGCAGCAGCGTATGCCACTTGGATGCCAGTCGTGACAGGACGAGCAACCGAACCGCTATACCCTCAAGACCCTCGTCATCTCCAGGCAAGCTGCTATCGACATCTTGCAAAATCTTGTCGTGTTCGGAGAGAACGAAATCTTCGAACATCCTTGGCAAGTGCTCAGCGATGTGATATTTGACGGTCATTTCACCTGTTGACAGCAGCTCGAAAAGGCTAGTCCGTACTGATGGAACCTTGCGATTTTGCGCAAAATCGGGATGATGCTTCAGTAGACCATGTAGGAAGACTGCTATCGTTGTCTGCAAGTTTGCTGAACGCCTGACCCCTCCTTTGGATTTCTCCATCTCTTTGACGTAGTAGACATACAGGGCTTCTACGTTGTCGTAGAGATCCTGAGCCTCGCGATCGGCCGCATCAGGAAGCCAAACGAGCGTGGTTCCAATCAGAACCTCGACAAGCATGCCGTTGGCGACTTCGGAAGTGTTGTATTCACGAGCACGAGGATCGATAAGAGCTTCGCTGAATCGTTCGAGAAGATTGAGGCAGTCGTTCCTGGATATCTTCAGGTTGCTGTTCCATACAGAACGGAGAAATTGACGCGAACGAATAAGGTCGTTCTCCGAGAGAGAGACGAGGTAATCGACGAAATCCGGGGGTACAGCTCCAGCTTCTAGCTCAGTGCGTTTGGCCAGAGACGAAATAAACTGCAAGTGTGCTAGACAACATGCACGCAGAGCAGATAGGTCGGTTTCTGCCTGAACATCATGTCGAGGTACGTCGTTATCGGGAACTGTGGCTCCAGCAGTCATCTGTGAGTCAGGCTCGTCGTCCACATCCATGAAGTCATCTTCATCCGCGTAGAAAGATTGTTTGACCTCTTTACGTTGCTGGAGAGCCCGGGGTAGATGCTGAGCCAGCTGGTCCATACCTATCAACTCGTATACGCCGGAGCTCACTCGCTTTGAAGAGCTGATATCAGGAAGACCTTTTGCACAGGTCTCGAGGACTGCGTCGACTTTGTATTGTTCCATCTGAGGCTTAGCCAGTGTAGCGGCAAAAGACTCGATCAGGGCAGCTGCGGACAATCGAAGAGTACGCACACGGCGGTTGTCAGGATCGCTCAGAGCAGCAACAGCTGGCGCAACGATGCACAGATTTGTGACGATACGCATCATATCTGAAGTAATGCCTTGTATGTTTGACGTAGCCATATCCTTCCAACGGTGCTGGGCTCGTTCGAGCTCGGATACGCAAAAATCAAGGATCCTGCTTCCAAGTTGTGTGGAGGATAGTTCGCCCGTGGGCTCATCGGAGGAGAGACGCGGTCCTTGTTCCATCTTGGCTACAAAATCTTTCACGGGTCGGAGAAGCAGGAGATAATGTGCGAGGTCTTTGTAACGCGCCATTTGCGTTCGAGCTTGCCCGATAGGTCCAAGTACTAGATAAGAGGCCGGCTCCGGCGGGCTGTAGGGTGCGTCCAGGCACGTGTAGAGTACGCGCAGTACATCACGAGCGTTGCAGTGGTGAGCATTCAGCGCCGAGTATGTCCGTTCAGACCATAGACCTGCATGATGTCAATTCAGCTTCAGGAAAGGCTGGATAGCGCTTACTGGGAGTCCATTTAGTGAGGAGCCAGTTAAGGATCCGCTCAGCTGTCGAACTGAAATGTGTCGGGTTTTCTTTGATTCGCTCCTGAAGAATGGTAGTGAGTAGCGATGAACTGCTCTCTGTGAGTAGAGCCGGCCCGCTTAGTTCTATCGACAATAGCAGAGATTGGACAGTCTCAGACACTGCTGAGAAGGGAACGATGTTCAGTCGTAGGAGAACGTCCATGAGATGACATGCCGCGCGGGATATGGATACGGAAGTGACTGCGCGAGATGCGCTTTGCCATGCAGAGATCCAATAGGGAAGAAGTGTTGAGTGGGATGCTGATTGTTGAAGTGCGGCTCTGCGCAAACGTCAGCTACGTCCGCTGCATATGATGTTATAATATGCCTACCCTGCCAAACCTATCATTGCCCACACCGAATGTACTGGGTTCTCATCTGAGATGCATGAAGTGAGCTTCTCCAACAGCGATTGAAGTTCCTCCTCGTCAAATGGTCCTTCCTGAACCATGAATGAAACGACCTGTAGAGCTGCTCGCTTGGCATTCGACCTGGGCTCAGACACATGACGAAGATATTCAGGGAATAATTGAGTAATGCGAACGCGTTTGCTAAAGCTTTCTTCGCTGTCGCTACGGTCGTGGGCGATGGACATCCTTCGCTCATCAAGCATAAATGAAAACCGCGCAATGGTGGATACTGTAGACCATAATCCTTCATATCGCTGATGTTCAGTCTCCATGGAGAATGCGCATGTGTTCAGGGGATGAGTCTCATTGCGAGCAGGCCCCAAGTGTCGAAAACAGAGATGATCCTCTTCAAGATATTGGTGCGCGGTAGTTTCTTGCCTGCGTCGGTAGTCGCCATACATGGTCTCAACGAGGCCTTCCAGGTCAGAGCTGGTGGTTTCGTCATCTGGGTCAGTGAGAAGGCTCGCAATGTGTGCCTCAGTGTATATCAGACTGATCATAATCTCATCTCGTAGGATAGCCTCGGACCACATAAGCTTGAGGAGCGGGAGCAATGTTTGCACCGTACGCTTGGTCAACTCGACAGATTGCAACGTGATGCGTGCGAGGACCGCGTTGACAGCGGCCAGGGCAGCCACGCCCGTACTTCCACGGGTAGTCCTCTGTTGCAAGAACTTTAGTAAGACAGCCAGAACGGCGTCAGCCTTGTCTAGCAATGGCGCATTGGAAGCCTTGACGAGATGATGCAGGCAATGGACAAAGTCTTCTGTTGCGCGAACGTGCTCTGGAGGGGTTGACTTGGTCTTGGTCACTGGCAAGCGTGGAGAGGCTCTAGAGGACGTGAAGTCGGCTTCAAGGGGAGTGCGGGCGCGGCTTGAAACATTAGTGCTCCAGCTGTTCTGTGGCTCACCTTCGGCGGGCGACTCTTGGAAGAAGCCGGCCAGAGTTTCGATGCAGAAATCGACGGCAGCATCCCAGCACTCCTTTGACAGGCGCTCAACGTGGGGCTGGTACTCTAAGAGGGATCGCAGCGTTTTTGGGAGGGCTTCCAGAAGCGGCTCAACCAGACCAGTCGTCGCGGGAAGCACCTCGATTATCGTGTCTATTATCATCTCGACCGTAGAGCTCTTGATGGTCCGCACGCCCGAGGCAATGACGTGACGCAGGGCCGATGCCGAGAGGGGAAGGAGGGCCGCAGTAGAACCAGCCTTCGTCGCCTTGGTCTTACCGTGGAAGAAGGCGGTGCGCCCATCGTGTAGGCACTGGAAAAGCGTCTCGCATAGCGCCAGGTATGATTTGTTCCCAAGAGCCTCCAGACTAGGCTTCCCGCGATTGTGCTTGAGGATGTGGATGAGGTCTTTGAGACCGCTCGTTCGGTCGACTACCCGTGAGGACTCGATCAGGACTGTCAAGCGTTAGTATAAGGCTTATGCGAAGTTCGTTTGTATAGACTGTGACAAAAAGCCGAACACTCTGGAGCCTACATCAACATGAGAACATGCAAAGTAGGTGACCTAACGTCGATGTAGGCTCCAGGGTGTTCGATTTTTCCCCAGGTTGGCTTGCGAGTGCTGCAGTCGGGAGGTGCTCAGTAGATTCTGAGTTAGTAGATGTGAACGCAACAGGTCGCGACTACCTCCCGCCTTCATCGTATGGTTCCTCCAAGGACTTACGCTTTGCATCCTGGATATTGGTCGCCCCCATGGCCAAATACTTATACGCGTAACATGTCGCGGCAACTACGCGACGAATATGGAGGCGGAACGCTTTTACATGGAGTAGGTGTAGGTCCTACGGTTGCGGAGTTATGGCGGAGGTGAGTCGTGACGGGAAAGCGCGTCGCAGGGTTTACGTCCGTGCGCTTTCGCGTTCTGCGAAAGTCAAGCAAGCAAGCTCTCGCTCCATTGTTGAGAAAACAACACCCAAACACACGGAACACGACAGCCCACCCGCCGCAATTCCCCGGCGCATAATGCGCACGACGACCTCACGAATCTCCCATGGCTGAAGAAGACAGCCTCGCCGCCCTCCAGGGCCTACACCGCGACTTGTGCGCGCACATCGACCTGCAGTTGCCAGTATTGGAGCGACTGCTGCTGAACCTAGAGGCGCATCTGGAAGAGCTGAAGACGCTATTGGACAAGAAGCCGAAGAACGATGCGAGCAGACAGGCGCTAAGCTCTGGTATTACATAAACAGAGGTGTAGACAAGGAAGGTGCTAACAGCGCCAGGCAAGATCAAGATCGACGACAACGAGTATGAGGTCAACGACGACTTCAAGCAGAAGGCCCTCGAACTCGCCGACGCCCTCAATCTCGACGAGCTCGACGCCGCTGCCCTCTTCCTGGGCGCCGAAAGCGAAGCCCAGGAGCTCGACCGACCCCAGCTTCAGACCGCCGTGATCCGCTTCCACCGACGCCGCGAATATGTTCTGCTTTGCGTGCGCATTCTGATGAAGACTGCGCTGGACAATGGCGACTCGGAAGTGGAGGGCCTGCCTGTCCTGCAGGAGGCTGCCCAGATGATAGTCGGGGTACATGGCACAACCAATCTGTCCAACGCATACGGCTTCTGGACCAAGTGCTTGACCAGCATGGAGGCCGTCGAGAAGTGGCTGCAGTCCGTCGCCGAGCGCGTCCAGAGCACCCAGGTCGTTGGACAAGTGCCCCTCCCTGGCTTTGTCGAGATTATGGATTACCAGCGCCAGAGTCTCACACGACAGCACGAGAACCTCGCCGCGATATGCACGCATATGATCAAGCCCGGATACGTCAATCTCGACAACTACAAGGCCTTGCTTACCCGAGCCAAGTCTCTCGACCGACACGACCTCATTACCATCCACTACGTCCCGATACTCCTCCGTCTCACATCCTGGGTTGCTTCCGAGGGCAACAACGTCATGCTGAGGGAAGCGCGCGCTCTTCACGACTCGCTCATGGCTGGACGGGAAAATGACAATTGGGCGCTGAGGAATCTGCATTCGGCGACATTGACTTGGTGGCTGGCGGAGTACAGCGGGCGGTACATGGACCCCAACACCCAAGACGCTGCTTTGCAGGGCATCAACTTTGAGGAGGAGGCCAACACCCGATCGGAGATCTTCCTGAAAGCACTCGGCGACGGCGCATTCCATTTCATGCTATCGGTCAGTCAGGATGTGCGCCCCACGCGCTGGTACGACCCTCAGAAGACCAGCATGTTATCTACGCTGTTGCAGGACACCGCAGTCCTGAGCAGAGACTCGCCGCAGCCTGAGGACTTCTTCAAGGAGCTTCTCATGGAGCAATTACAGACGTTCGTGGACTCATTCATTACTCACATGCCAGACACTCTACGCAAACTAAAAGCCGAGGAGGACGACCAGCGACGACAATTACAACTTCATTTCCAACGCTCAACTGGAGAGTACCCGCTACATCTCGAACGGTTCATGGTCATTGTCGCATATGCTTTCGACGGGTTCCCAGACGCAGCGGAAGACTTCTGGAGCGACAAAGAGAGCAATCTCTACGGATTCCTGCAATGGGCAGCCAAGCGCCAACCCACTCCCCGGATAGCCATGTTCTGCGAGATGTTACGGGCCATTGGTTCTGGAGAGGCAAATGCCGAAGCGGCGCATCGCTTCCTGCTAGAAGAGGGGGCATCCGCTTCAGGAAAGATCCGACGGACGAGTTCGCTCAGCTACACGACGATTTTCAATGAGCTGCGCGAGTTCGAAAACGACATACACGAGCCGAAGAAGCCTATCCAAAGCGGCGTCTATGCCCAGACTATGAACCCAATCGACCAGATCGTGGAACCAGAGAGCGCAACTATGCTGGAAAGCTACCTAAGACTTATTGCACACATTTGCCGACAAAGTTCTTCTGCGCGGATGTGGATCCTGGATCTCAAAGAGTATTCCTTTGCTGGCATCTGCTTTGGTCTATGCACCGACAAAGTTGAGAGCGGGCTTCGAGCAGCCGCCTACGACGCTCTGTCGGCTCTACTTGTGGGCAAGGACTTCACTCGTGCAGATGCCATGTGGAGTCTCTTGGATGAGTGGACGGTCAATGGCTTCTATACTGGATCCAGACAAAACAACGCCTTGGGTGCTACACCCAGAGATGACTTGTGGCCAACGCTCGCCGACGGGTACGACGAGTCCATCGCCCTAGTTCGTTTCCTTCACTCGCTCGTAGAGCCATATCCGGAGAACGAAGGCTTGAACGACAGTCTACCATTCCCTGAAGGCCTGGGATCGTCGCGCAGGATGCCGGGTATTGAAAGCTACATTGACTTCGTCATGCAGCAGGTGTTTGCAGAACGTTCCCTGGACGTGCTTGATCCGCTACAACGTAGCGTCATGCAATGGACATGCTTGCGCTTCATGGTCACATGTCTTTCCACCTTCAATGAGAATCTCGTCGTGTTCGCGAACAAGTCTAGCATACCTGTTGATTCGGTCATTGACCCCACATCACTTGCTGTGTACGTTGCGCTTCACCCATTTGCACGCGTCATGGAGTGGCTCTTCAACGACAAGGTGTTGAAAGCTCTTTTTGTTGCATCGCACCACGACGTGACCGAGGTCGACGCTGCTCCATCCGACTCTCCATTGATCCAATCCCTGATGCTTAGCATCGAGGTGATGGATCTTGTGATGAAGCTCCAGGCGACATACCTGGATATCGTCAAGCCAGTTCTCAAGCAACAAACGTCGTTCCAGCATTCTCCCGTGTCGAACCTGTCGCTTGCATCTTTCGAGGATGCGATTTTGAACAACCTGCAGGTTATCGTAGACCTGGGACTCTATTGTGGTACCGGCCACGAAGCTTTGACCATTGCCTCTCTTCAATTGCTAGAGAAGATGGCGTCTTCGCGGAAACTTGCAGTCTCGCCTGCGGGCTTCGGACAACGATCAGGGCGAAGCAAGATTGTTGGCATACTAGAGAAAGACAATGAAGCCGAGCGCATCGGCCGGTCCCTCTCAGGCCTAATGCGTTTCAGCGCCGAAGAGCTCGAAGCTGGCGAGGATGCTTCAGGATATGTTGTCAAGCTGCGCGTTTTGGACTTCTTGAACAGCTGTCTAGCTGCCGTGTCCCTCCGGCCGACCATAGCGCATATCCTTCTCGGCTTCTCATGTGGACCCAACACTGTCCGCGTTGGAGAGAACAGCCTCTGGTCAAACGGACAAGCCTTATTCCACAGCATACTCCTTCTTGGGGTTCAGTATCCTGACAATGACGGCGAACAGTTCATAGCTTGGCGGTCTGCTCTTAAGACCCGATGCTGGGATGTTTTGCAGAAGCTCTGGCGGTCACCGCTGACAAGCGCGCTTGTGATGGAAGAGCTCCGTGACAACGAGCTGCTCTTTGTGGAGGCCCCCCAACTAACTCCCATTACCCTTGAGATACCCTGGGACGGAATGTCACTTGCGCAAGGGCTCGAGGTCACGCCTAACGATTACTCTCCATTCTTCTCAGGACCACCAGCATTCGCCCTCCAGAGCTTCCTTCAAAGACGCGCTGCTTTCCTCGACTATGAGTCGAGAGAGCTGCGCTTGACAGTGAAAGAGAGCATGCCGACTATGAAGTCTAGGATTCAATCTGTCCTTCTCGGTACCACGATCCGGCCCGGCGAGGACGCAATGCCAAACCCGAACATCTTCGATCTTTTTGACTTCATCGAGCTGACCTATCCTGAGCGCGCTCTGCCAGATCAACACAAGTTCTTCGAAGGTGTCAATCTGACCTCATGTCAGGAGGAAAAAGAGGGTAGCACTCTCTATTCTTTGCCACTCTTGGAACAAGTCATCCGTCTCAAGATGAAGTACTGGCGGAAAGAGGGCATATTGACTGATCAGGAGCAAGAAGAGCAACTTGTTGAGCAAGCAGAATTGCTCATGGCTATCTTCGTGGACTGGAACCGTCGCACGCAACTTCTCCGCTACCACAAGGACATTCTACAGTCGTGGGTTCAAGTCGTCATGGTCGCGGTACACAGCTGCGATTTCGAGAACGGCGCGCGCAGTTCGTTCATCATGCAGACGCTACAAGTCATCTTACCCAAGCTTGAGCAGTCATACTCCTCCGACATCTTCACGGCTCTCCAACTCGCCAGCCTAGCAGAGGCTCTCATTCAAAAGGTCGACTTTGAATCAACCGCATTCGACAAGACAGGCGACTTCGCAAACGACCGCCTCTCTCAACTCTTCCGCGCGGCGCTCATCGGCATATACAGCCCCGTGTCCACCGCCGAACTACGGGAATACTGCTACCAGATCTGCTTCCGCTACATCCACGGCACCTTCAATAAAGCAACACCCAACTCGCTCCTCGGCCGCCACACCCTCAGCGCCATCAAGAACTGCGGCACCAACATGCTCGAAGTGATCTGCGATGACGCCTACAGCGGCCAAGGTACCTGCAAAGTCTCCGCGCTCCTCCTCCTTAACGCCTTTGTCTCAGCCGCAACACGCCAATCCTCAAAATACATCCTCGACAGCTTCGTCTCCCTCAACTTCGTTGGCGTCCTCGTCGACAACATCAAGCACATACCCGAAGAACTCTCCGCCGCCGCCGCACCGCTCGTCCCCGTCCTCCTCTCCTACTACGATGCCAGTCTCGCTCTCCTTCTTCGCGTATGCCAGTCCCGTCTCGGCGCCGCACACGTCCTCAACGCCGGTCTCTTCCCTGCTATACGCGACTCGCAACTTTTTTCCGTAGACCCAGATATTGGTCTTGAGTTCGACGACCCGAATGCGCTGCGCAAGTACTACGAGCTTATGCTCGCTGTGCTGCGTGTTATCAATGCCGCAGTGATCGCGCGAGGACGGCAAAACGACCAGACGGTATTCCAGGCGAGAGAGTTCTTGAAGGATAACAGGCACAGTATGGTCAGTATTTTTAAGAGGAGTGTTAATGTTGGTGTGGGCATGGGCGAGGAGCTGCAGCAGGATATTGTGGATTTGGTGGATTGTTGGACCGTTTTGGTGGATGTTACCGGGTTTTTGCAGGTAAGACTTCTTGACATGAAAGGCGACGAGGATATTGATGCTAACATTTTGCAGTATGAGGACCAGTCGAGCGCGAAGAAGGTTAGGGTGAATATGTTCTCTTGATGAACATCACGCTTGGATGAATGAAGGTGGAATGAGCAACCTCTGGTGCGCTTCCAAGGTTGTTGGAATTGTGGAAATATTTAGTAATAGAAGAATCGTTTTGAACTATTGCCGATTCGTCCCTGCCATGCTTGCAGTATTGGTGTGGATTTGCAGCTCAATGATGACGTCGTAATTAAACTAATGTTAAATGTGATTCATCTAGATACGGACCCACGAGACCTGGTCGGAACCCGAGTTCGGATTCAACAGGACGTTGGTGTTGTGTGTTGCTTGGCATACTGTCCAAATCGGGAAAGTGTCCGATAGCTGTCGATTGCGGGTGTCTGCATTGTTACCACAGGTCCTCCGAGCGGTATCCCACCCGAAAATATGTTGCACTCACACTTGTATCCCGAACTTTCGTAACACTGGCCGAGAGCTACATCAGACTTGGACACCTTTGAGCCGTACTCACTTTCTTGTGTCCAGATCATACTGCACGATGCGGCGCCCGCTGCAAAGGCCACCTCGCCGGTCCTTCTGATCGTACCGTGGTTGACTGACGCTGCGCTACCGACTAGGCAACAATGCCACGTATCTCGCGTTGTGTCGTCGAATGTGAAATTATAACACAGACCTTGCTCCCTCACAATCGGCACAGTACGTAAATCTGCTCAGTCGCACCCTCTCACGTCACCGACCCCAGCTAAGCTCGACAATGGCACAAAACACACCTGTCGAATGCACGCGCGTTCGCCCTGTGGACACGACTACCGCTGACCCTACCGGTACCCCGCTGCCTGCTCTTCTCCGCCTACCCCGCGAACTCCGCGACCTGATCTATGAGGAGTATGTCCGCGTGGACGGTGGGTACATATACAACCCCGAAACAAACAGACTTGCGCAGGCAGATGGCTCCTCGATAGATTTGTCGCTACGCCTCGTGTGTCGACAACTCGCGTCGGAATTTCAGGGCCTTGCGCTGAAGTTAAATACTATCACGTTCGAGACATGCTTTTCGGAGACTTCACGGGAAGACGCAGGGATGTACCACGCCATGATTAAGAGGATTGCGTGGCGCAAGCGGGAAGTGGTGAGGACATTTGCTCCGCAACTCTTTACACCCAGAATGGCCAAAGTAGTGGCGGATACCTATCCACGGCTCTCGCCAGTCTTGGAGGGCTGGAGTAGAAGATCAGAACCTGAACTTGAGGTCTTGGCCACACCGGATGTAGACTGCGGTGAAGTTCCTTCGATTTGGCGCGACTGTCTCAGTGCTGTGCTGAGTCAGATCTCAGAACATTCAGATTTCGATGCGACTGTACTGGAAGAAGGCAAGGCCAGACCACGTTGGATTCCAAGCAATAGTCGACACATGTCCGAACTCATCAACGCAAGCCCAGTACTCTGGCATATACCCAGCAGGGCTGAACGCAATGAGCTAGCAGCTGTCGCCAAAGTTGAACCAAGCTATCCTTTCTACAAACAACGGACGAAATACACCTATTCCGCAGCCTCGTTAGCACTTCGCTTCCTACAGTCACTTCCCGACACAGCGCTTGCGGCGATTCGTAGTATCCGTCTGCTGGAGAGTCATGAAACTGTGGCACATCCGGAATGCCACGGCCGCGGCTTTATCAAAATATGCCAAGAATACCCAAGTATCTGTATTCAACGCTTCGCTAGTCTTTGGAAGGCTGTTTTTGACGTTGAGCTCGAGAGCCGACTCAACTATAGCTCTTTCAACGAAGATGGAGTGGATAGTTTCATGTTTGAGAGAGACCGATTAGCTGCCAGCGACATTACATACGCAGTGGGTACATGGGTGACCGAAGCACTGACTTTGCCCTCCCTTGGGATGCCGCATGGATGCTTCACGCTTATCCTTGATGGCAATCCGACACCTGATTACATGACCGAAATCTTTGATGTCGTGCAGCGAGACGTGGCTTTCCAGGCCGCACTCGACGTTGCATATGCTACTGGCTCGTTACCCGCACCGACATGGGTCGCTCGGAGACGTTGTACTGGCTACATGTTCGACGTTCTGCCGGCATTCATCCAAACGCTCTCGACAGATAGCCCACTCGTACGCTGTAACTTTGATCCCGGCCAAACTCACGACGCTAACAAGATCGCGGATGAACGTCGAGAATGGACTCCTCGGGATTGGAAAGAATCTTGGGACAGGCATTCTCCACGCGAGTTCCAAACCAAGGCTCCACTACCTCCATGGCATGAGCTACGATGGCAGTATGTGATAGTATAATAGCGGTTCAAGCAATCGAACTACGGCGTGCAATCACGATATGGGGAGAAGCGATAATCGTGCGTTCGTAATCCCTGGGTTCTCAACATTTTTATGTACCTAGCTTTGCTTGATAGTTTCAAACCCCTAGTGTTCAACGACCTTTCAGAACATAGCATGGTTACGAGAGAACCTGTTCAAGAACATACTCATAACACTTCGAATACATGTTCCAGCCCATCAGTATATCCCAGACCTTCAACTTCCACCGGCACTGAGTGGTGACATCGAACACGACAGTCGCATCTCAGAGGACTAGCCTCAAGTCAGCATATTAGACATACTCTTCACGAGTAGTGAACTCACAATTTGTCGGCAGGCATCGACATGATCGCTGATATCTTCGGAGTCATATCGTAATCGAGAGTCCTCCGCGATACGGCCAGGATATCTTCCCATGTTTCTAGATTGCTCTGCTTGAAGTAACCAGAGAAGGTCACCTTTGGCACATTCCTCAGGCGATCGAACGCCAACACGAAGAACAGATCAACGAACTTCCTCTGACAGGAAGCTGTCTTGCGAAACACATCGTGAACATGGCGCCACGGGTCGTTGATACTGAAAGTCTCGTCGCTGAATGGAGCTTTGGGGATCTGGAAGTCGAAATGCAAGTGGTCAAGATTCAGGTTGGTGAGAACGTCGAGGGTAACTTCTCTAGAAGAAGTGCAAGGCTTGAAGCCACGCTTCCAACTGCTTCGGAAACCTAAAAGACGAAAAAACTGGCTATTGCTCATGCTGAGTGCTACTCGTCTGAGGGTGTTGAAGCCGGTTGTGAATTTCACCGACTGAAGTAGCGGGATAGATGCGCCCATAGTATGGAGACGGGTGTAGCGCTTGACGGTGGACTCCCAGAGCATCTTCTGGAACTCGAAGTTGAACTGCCGGCTGATCAGGAGTAGGCTCCTCATCCAATGTGCATTTTTTCTTGACAGCTCATCAGTGGAAAACGCATCAGGTCCCAGCTGATGCGGCTTGCGGCAACCGTACGTGGGTTTGGTGACTTCGTAGGGTATATCTATTCCGATAGTCTTGGGCCAGGCAGCGGTTTGAAAGGCAAGACTTGCTAGTCCTCGAGGCTCGTTCTCCAGGGGTTTGACGTGAATGCACCTTTCGGACTTTTCGATTTCACTCTCACTCATGAGTGCGGGAAGTGGGTCGTCTTCCGAATCATAAATGACAGTCTCGTCGTCGATGGTACTACGCTCTCCTTGTGAATCCAGCAGCGCGTAGCATGACTCGCTGCTGTTATCGTCGATATAGCAGTTGCGGCACTCAACTTTAGCTCGTGGCCAGATAGCTGGTCCGATCAAAGCCTCGAGCACCGCGAATCGCAGTTCGGTGGGAAGTCTCATGTAGTCGAAAGACTGCGTCATTAGACTTGTACTCTAAAGATAGAGGTGGTACTAAAACATACTTGCAAAGGTGTGAGCTCTTCAAGGGACACATCTCTAACTGAGTAACTTCGAGGCGCATAGCGCTTGTCCCAAGTCTCATCCCATCCCAAGTATATGACGTTGGCCATGCTCCGTCGCTTTTCGTGTTCGCCATCCTGAGAAAGGAGGCAAGAGGCACACTGCAGATCTGCAGACATGGCTGTTGAGAATATATTGAGATTTAAAGTGTGGAATTCAAAACCAGTCTGGGCTTAAATATCAAGAAGAAGCGGGAGAGATTGTGAATGAAAGAGATCGACAATGAGTGAGGTGCCTGGCAAGAAGTAAACGCCCGTTCAAGAGCTCGCATTGAATACAGTGCAATGTTAGCAATTCACAGCAGTGCCACCGGATAGTATTCGCGTCTGTGCTGTCTGGGAAAGGGGAGTCATCGCCTCGAGAGGTATGCCATCTACAGGTCCGCGAGTGAACTATACCAGATCCGGTATGGCGGCATGATCGAGATAGTACTGAGATGGTCAGCTACCGCGCAAAAAGCCACAAGCCGTCGCTCGTACACATCGACCTTTTAGCATATGCAGCGAAAAGAGTGAATATTCATCACTGGTTGATGCGCGAGCATTCATGAAACCATGATGTACCGAGGTAAGCCGTCGAAGGCTTGTGCGCGATGACGCTAGGTATGGGTTGCGAAAAGCCGCGGCGGGTTCCCGCTGGGAACTTCACCTCGTCACCACCCGATCGTGGGTACCTCATCGTCTGTTCGCGTTGCATTCGCGCTTGCCCAACACGGTCTTACGAGACGACAACCTGCTGGACTGTTACGTGGCCACCAAGTCGCAAAAGCTGTCGCATCACTCCGCGTAACACCGGCGCTCGATGCAGGGTCGCGACAGTCTTCTTAGCATCCACAACGCATCTGCAGTTGATGCAACTCCTCATCCTCGATGATTCAGCCAAGACAAGCGGCCGCTACGGAAGGTGCAGCCCAGCCCAGCTCCAAGGATGATGTCCAACCGCCCAACTCAACTGTACGGCCTGCCATCCTCCGTCTGCCACGTGAGCTTCGGGATCTCATTTATGAATATTACATTCGCATCGAAGGCGGTTACACCTACGACTATGCATCGAACAAACTCCGAGAAACCGATGGTCGCCCTGTCTCTATCGCCCTTACCGCGTCCTGTCGACAAATTGCTTCCGAGCTTCGTGGCCTTCCCTTCAGCTACAATGCAATCACGTTCTCTACGTATTTCTCGGAGTCAACAAATAAAGATGCGCGCGTCTTTCATAGCACTGTGGAAAGCATCTCACTCGCGAAAAGAGGGTTGATACGGCATTTGATACCACTTCTGCTTACAGAAGACATGGCACAGGAAGCTAGTCAAGCTTTTCCACAATTTGAACAA
>Ga0265798_10004002_pt1 | contig 20653 bp, 14 predicted proteins | sample P3T30metagenome_FD_192430 | JGI IMG/M metagenome (GOLD analysis project Ga0265798, IMG submission 192430) | Plant litter microbial communities from East Loma Ridge, Irvine, California - P3 T30 | ecosystem: Environmental > Terrestrial > Plant litter > Unclassified | place: USA: California... | reverse complement strand
CGATTCGTTCATCTCGGCCGCATCGTTCCAGGAAACCACCCGCGTGCTGACCGAAGCGGCGATCATGGGCAAGCGCGACGGTCTGCGCGGCCTGAAAGAGAACGTCATCGTCGGTCGCCTGATCCCTGGCGGTACGGGTCTGGCATTCCACCGCGCCCGCAAAGAGAAGGAAGTGTGGGAAGCGGAAGAGCGCCAGGCACTGCTGCAGCAAGAGAAGGCCAATATGGCTGCCGAGCTGCAAGCGATGGAAGACCAGCAGGTTGCGTCGGCTTCGGTCGAGCAGCATAACGACGGCGAGTAATCGTCTGCGTTGAAAGCGAAACGGCACCCTGCGGGGTGCCGTTTTTTTTCGTCTGAATTTTAAGTACGAGTCGTCAGCAAATACTGCCGCCAATGCCTTTGCCGCAAGCCGGTGTCAGGTCTGACATTCGGACACGATCTCAGCCTTGGCTGCCAATCAGGCTGCCAATTTCTCCGGTTGGGTTGCCTGATGTGTTTGCTATCCTGAGCAAGTCACCTCGTTCTGAAAGCGCCCGCTATGCCCCAGCCCCCAGCCCTGATCATCATCGATATGCAGCAGGGCATGCAATTTAAAACGCTGCCACTGCGTAATAACCCCGCCGCGGAGGACACGATCGCCCGCCTGCATGCCGCCTGGCGCCGGGCAGGCCACCCCGTTGTCAGCGTCCGCCACATCAGCCGTTCGCCTGCGTCCGTGTTCGCGCCGGGACAGCCAGGCGTCGACTTCCAGCCCCGCTTCGCGCCGCTCGAACATGAGCATGTGGTTGAAAAGAATGTGCCGGACGCCTTCATCCAAACCGGGCTTGAGCGCTGGTTGCATGTGCACGGCATCACGACCCTCGTGATCGTCGGCGTCAGCACGAACAACTCGGTCGAGTCCAGTGCGCGCACGGCGGGCAATCTGGGCTTTACCACCATCGTCGTGTCGGATGCGACGTTTGCCTTTGACAAGGTGGATTTCGGCGGCACGCATCGCGGCGCCGAGGAAGTTCATTTGATGGCGTTGGCAAATCTGCATGGCGAATATGCCACGGTCATGTCGTGCGACGAGGTGCTGCACCACTTCAAAGTGGTCGATGACACGGCGTCAAAAAGCACCTGACCGAAGTTATTGGCGTGTCCGGCCTCACATTGCTGAACCAGGTCAGCCGAACATCTCATCCACATGAAATGGTCTACACTAACTTGTCTTTTCAATATCCCGAAAATTTTGCCAAGGAGTGAACCATGAACAAAAAATGGATGAGTGCCGTCCTGTTCGGCGCCGTGTGCGCTTCCGCCAGCGCTGCTGACATGTCGGTCACCCTGAAAATGGCCACCGACAAAGGCGAGGGTGCCAGCATCGGCAACGTCGCGATCACTGAGACGAAATATGGCGTCGTGTTCACTCCCGAGCTCAAGGACCTGACCCCGGGCCTGCATGGCTTCCACGTGCACGCCAATGGCAGTTGCGCCCCGAACCAGGCGGACGGCAAGACCGTCCCTGCAGGCGCCGCGGGCGGTCACCTTGACCCGGCCAACACCAAGAAACACGGTACGCCATGGGGCGATGGCCACCTGGGCGACTTGCCAGGCCTGACCGTCGATGCCAAGGGCATGGCGACCAATCCAGTGCTGGCCCCGCGCCTGAAAATGGCTGATCTCAAGGGCAAGGCCCTGATGGTCCACGTCGGTGGCGATAACCACTCCGACCATCCGGCACCATTGGGTGGTGGCGGCGGCCGCATGGCTTGTGGCGTGATCCAGTAAGCTGGTAGTTCAGTAAGCACCTCACACGCTGGCCGATCGCTTGTACAAGCGATCGGCCAGCATCGTTTCACCCATCGCTGGCCTGCTCCCTCAACCACGCCAACGCCGACGCCGCACTGTTCAACACCGAGATATGCCCATCATCCGGCCGCTGCCACAGCCGCGCCGAGCGGCAGCTGCGCGCCAGCCACTCGCTGTGCGCGCACGGCACCACCCGGTCCTGCGCCCCATGCACCAGCAGCACCGGCTGCACGATGCGCGCGCAATCGAAGCCCCACGGCGCGACATACGCCAGATCGTCGTCGATGAGACCACCCGGCCCGTCGCTCAGCGCCGGCCTGACCACGCTGTCGAACCACGACCACGTCCCGGACAGCTCCGCCCAATCCTCGGGCGTGAACATCTCGCGATCGAATGCCTGATTCTGCGCCTCGTGCTGCGCCTTGGCCGCATGCCCCTGCGCGGCCGCCCGCAGCGACGCCGTGCCTGATTCCGTCATCCCCTTGAACCAGTCCAGTTCTGACGCATCGAACGGCGCCATGCCGGCAATGCTCACAGCCGCGATCACCCGCTTGGGTAGCAGCGCCGCGCAAGCCAGCGCGTGCGGTCCGCCGCCCGAATGCCCCATTACGGCAAAGTGCTCGAGCCCGAGCTGGTCGGCGATGCGCGCGACATCCTCGGCGCTCGAGGCGACATTGCGGCCGCTCCTTGCGTTCGAGCCGCCGTAGCCGGGCCGGTCGTAGCCGATCCAGCGGATGCCCATCTCGCTTGCGGCGGCGAACAGCGGTGCCGGCGGCTTGCCGATGTTCGGCGTGCCGTGGTGCCAGAACACGGTCAGCTCGGGTTCGTCGAACTCCGGCTGCCAGTCGTAGTAGTGCAGCACCCGGCCATCGACCAGCGTCAGTTCGTTCTCCTGCATGTGGTGCCTTTTGCGGTGGTGGATACGCAGATGCTACAACGGGCCGGGAGACGATGGCGTTCGTCTGTCCCGGCCCGCCTCGTTTTACTTGGATCCCCGCCTTCGCGGGGACGACGTTATCAAGCGTAGAGCTGCTCGTCTGCTCCTGCTTTATTTGGCAGTCACGCGCGCCTTGCCGAATGGATCGCCTGCTTTCCATGTCGGCATCTTCGGCGCATCGGCCACCGCGCGGCCCAGGTTCAGCGTGAACTGCGCCTGCTGCACCATGCCCGACAGATCCCAGCTCGGATCGTATTCGTCGCCCACCTGGTGATAACGCGCGCGATACAGCTTGGCCTTGGCGTTGTTTGCCTCGACGTCTTTCACCCAGCTGCTGCCGGCACCGACCGAGAAGGCCGGCACGCCGGCCTTGGCGAAGCTGAAGTGGTCGCTGCGGAAGTAGCCGCCGCCCAGGTCTGGCTTGGCGGGTGCAATGGCCAGGCCCATCGACTTGGCGACGGTCGCCGCCATCGCGCCCAGTTCGGTGCGATCGCTGCCCGGCACGCTGACGTCCTTGACCAGGCCAACCCAGTTCAGGCTATCGAGGTTCAGGTTGGCGGCGGTCTTCGCGATCGGCCACAGTGGCGCGGTCACGTAGGCGGCGCTGCCCAGCAAGCCTTGCTCTTCGGCGCCCACCCACAGGAACATCTGGCTGCGCTTGGCCGGGTGCTTCACCGCTTCGGCGGCCATCGCCAGCAGCGCGCCGGTGCCCGATGCGTTGTCGACGGCGCCGTTGAAGATGGTGTCACCCTCGGTGCCCTGCTTGCCCATGTGATCCCAGTGCGCCGTGTAGATCACCACTTCGTCTTTCAGCTTTGGATCCGTGCCCGGCACGACGCCGGCCACGTTGAACTCTTCCAGCGAGCGCACCTGCGCGCGCGCCTCGCCCTTGACGCGGGCATTGAGCGCGACCGGCTTGAAGTTCTTGTCTTCGGCCGCCGCGCGCAGTTTATCCAGGTCCTGGCCGCCGGCAGCGAACACCTTGCGCGCAGCGTCGTCGGTCATCCAGCCCTGCAGGCCGCTGCCTACTTTGCCTTCGGTGAGCTGGAAGCGCTCGGCACTGGCCCAGCTGTTCTGGATCACGCTCCAGCCATACGAGGCCGATGCATCGGTGTGGATCAACAGCACGCCGGCTGCACCCTGGCGCGCCGCTTCTTCAAATTTATAGGTCCAGCGGCCGTTGTAGGTCAGGCCCGCGCCGTTGAATCGATTCGGTTCAGCGGCGGTGGGCGCCGGATCGTTCACCATCATCACGACCACTTTGCCCTTGACGTCCATGCCCTTGAAGTCGTCCCACTGTTCTTCCGGCGCCACGATGCCGTAGCCCACAAAAACCATCTCGGCGTCGAGCGTGTGATCGGCCTTGCCGTCGCCCGGGCCCCAGACCCAGTCCGCGCCGAACTGCAGCGGCACCGCCTTGCCGTTGGCCTGGACACCGACATTGCTTTTCTCTGGCAGGGAGCGCACACCCGCGATCTTGACTGCCTGGCGGTAGCTCTTGCCGTTGCCCGGTTTCAGACCCACGGCGGCTGCTTGCGTTTCAAGATAGGTGACGGTCAGCTCGCCGCCACGCTGGCCGGTCCCGCGGCCTTCAAGCGCGTCGGATGACAGGAACGCCATGTGCGCGCGCAGCGGCGCTTCCTGCACGGTGGCTTTGGACTTGGTCTGGGCGTGGGCCGGGTAGGCCAGCGCCAGGCTGCCGGCGAGGGCGGAGAGGACGAGGGTAGAGACGATCTTGTGCATGGATTCCTGCTGCGAAGTGAATGCTGCGAAGTTGACGCTGCATAGTTAATCAAGCCATTCATCGGGAAGGGCACACTCGTGGCGTGCGCCGGCCATTTTATGACAACTTGTCAGTAGAACCGCAGGATATCGGTCGACACCGTCCGGCCTAGCTGCGGCGCCACGCCCGGTGCGCCCGCTGGCAAGAGATGGCGGGGCAGGCCGGGCAGGTGCTCTTGTACCGTGATGGCGAAGATCTCCTTCGGCGCGCTTTCGATCTCGACCTGCAGCACGCGGTCTTCCATCCCGTACAGCGACAGCGACCATGCGCTCTCGGTTGCACTGAGCGTCACGCCGTCGACGCGCGAGCGCAGCGCCCTGGCGCCGTGCATGGCCAACGCGATATGCGGCGCGCGGTTCGCCGAGCGCACGGTGAATCTGGCCAGCCGCACCTTCCCGACCCGGTTTTGCAGGATGAAGCACTCGGGGAACGCGATCGCATCGTCGCGCGGCGCCACGGCATACCACTGCGGCGCGCTGCGCAGGCCAAAGACCTCGACGAATGCAGTCGGTCTTGCGCGGTCCGGGAACAGGTCGCGGCGCCAGTCGTCCAGCGGCTGCTGCGGCAGCAGCCAGTAGCCACGCCACGTATTCATGTCCTTGTAATAGACCAGCTGCTCGATGCTTGCGGGTTCTGCCGACCGTGCTTCCTTCGCCGCTACGCCACCCGGCAGTGCCAGGCAGGCGGCAAGCATCAGCGCCAGCGCGCCGGCAACGGCGGGCCCGATGCGCAGCATCAGCAGGGGGCTGGCGAAGCACAGCATGGGCAGCGCCATCAGCATCGGCGGGACATACATGCGGCCAGGCGCGAGCAAGAGCCAGGCATCGCGCAGCGCCGGAGGAAGCAGGCACGCTGCCGGCGCCAGGCCGGCCAGCAGCACCAGCAGGCGCACCGTAAAACCCTGGCGTTCGCCCCAGCGCGTATGCAGCAGCGTGAAGGCGCCCAGCACCGCCGCTAGTGGCCAGGCCAGTAGCGTGGCGATCGACGGCAGGAACACGGCGGCGGGAATCAGCAACAGCAGCGGCCAGGCCAGCGCGCCGAGCACCGTGGCGGCCGTGCCGACACTGCGGCGCAGCAGGTACAAGCCGCCCATGAACACGCAAGCCGTGACGACGGACACCAACAGCGGCAGGCGGTGGTCACGCGCCACGCCGGCGGCGGCCAATTCATGGCCCCAGCTCCAGGTGCCCACGCGCACCACGAGCAGCAGGAAGCACACGCCGAAAGCGCCCTGCGCTGCTTCGGGCACGCCGTCCTGGCCGAACTGCCGGCGCCAGGCGCCGGCAAGCATCAGGCAGGACAGGATCGCCGGCGCCCACACGAGCCACGCCGCATGGTGGACGGGGCCGACGACCGGCAGCGAGAAGTAGACGTGCGCCGTCTGCCTGCCACGCGCCAGCGGCGCTGCGCCATACGCGTGGGCGAGGCGCAGCATGGCGTCGCCCAGCTGACGCGGCGCGGCGCCAGTTGCGCGTGGCTCGCCGCCCGCGAACAGCAGCACCGGCGCATCGAGCCGGGTGAGCGGGCCGATGTGGGGCGCGTCGCCCAGCAGCCACGCCAGCGTCGCGTTTGCGGAAGCGCCGCGCAGCTCGGGCGCAGCCCCCATCCAGCCCGCCAGGCCTGCCTTGCCCGCGCCACTGGCCTCCAGCATGCGCAATGGGCCGTCGACGGCGCCATCGAACTTGAGCGCCATGCCGATGCGCCCTGCCAGCGGGTGCTGTTCGACAAACGCTTGTGTCCCCAGCGCGCCGACACGCTCGCCGTCGGCAAACAGCATCACGATATCGTTAACAGGCGCGTTGGTCGGCGCGTTCGCCCGCGAGGCGGCGCGCAATGCGCGTGCGGTTTCAAGCAGGGCGCTGGCGGTGGCGGCGCCTGGCAGCGCATCACGCGGCGCGGCGCCGCTGTCGTAGTGCGTGGCCAGCAGCACGGCGGGGCGCTGCGCAGCATCGGGCGCGGCGCCGGGAATCGTGACGACGACGTTATGCACCACGCCGATCGTGTGGTGGATGCCGCCAAAGAACCGGGTAACCGACTTGCGCACGGTGGCGCGCTGCACCATGGGCGCCAGGCCCATCGCGCGCAGTTGCGTCATGAGATAGGCGCGGGCGCGTGCATTGTCGCTGCCAGCAATCGAGCGCGGACTTGCCGCCAGCACCCGCTGGTGCTCGATCGCGCGCGCATCCCAGGCAGTGAAGGCGATCGATGGGCCAGGCGCCGGCACGCCGGGCGGCGCCAGCGCCAGCCAGGCCAGGACGGCGAGCAGTGCAAGTACGGCTGCGCCGCCAAGGGCGTGCACGAATCCGGTGACGTTGATGACTGGTGCAAAAGCGCGTGCGGCATCCATAGGTCGATCTCTCCATGCACAAGACATAGGGGCGAAAAAAAGCCCGCCGAATGGAGAGGGGCGGGCGAAAGAGGGTCGGTCTTGACTACTCGAGCGTCCAGACATAGGCCAGCTGTGCCCACCCGGCTTCGGCGGTGCCGCCGTTCATCGCGGGCTGGAACTTGCACATGCTCAGGGCATTGACGGCGGCGCGATCGAGATCCCGCGAGCCGCTCGACGACTGGATGCGCGAATCCTGTACCCGGCCATCGGCGCCGACCAGCAGGGCCAGCGTCACGGTGCCCGTTTCGCCGTTGCGCGCGGCGCGCACCGGATAGTCAGGCTTGGCGCAGCCGTTGGCGTCGGCCAGCACGGCGCTGCGCATCTGGCCGCTGTTGGCCGACGGCTGGGCGCTCGGCGCCGGTGGCGCTTCGGACTGCATCGGCGGGGCAGGTTCCGGCGCCGGCTCGGTGCTGGCCTGGACGGTGGGTTCGGGCGGCGGCGCGGCCACGTCGACTTCGACCTTGGGCACCACGACCTCGGGCGGCGCAGTCTTGACTTGCGGCTTGGGCGGTTCGGGCGGTGGCGAGGGCGGCGGAACCTCCGGCTGCATCCACACCATGGTCTCGTCAAACATGGCGGGTAGCGAGATCGACTTCGCGTTCATCACGTTGATGACACCCACCGCGACCAGCACGTGCAGGCCGGCGACCAGGGCGAACTTGCCGGCCTTGCCGCCGGCGCCATCGTGGCGTTGAGAAAAATGCATGGAACCTCCTTGTTCGAGTTCAAACCGTTGAAGGGTGCACATCTACCGCTGATGGAATCAATATATGCTAGGTGCTAGCAATTTGCAAATCCATATTGAAGTAAATTTACTTCCATATGAAAGAGCGTAGGGTTGGCGGCTTCGCCGCCGACGCGTCCAACCGCCCCATGCACATCACGCTCTCGTGCCAGCCACGCCCCTTTACCCATCGCTTCATGGCCCGTTGTATGAAATAATTCCCTTCTATTCCGAGGCCCATCGCCCCGGCCGTGCACGCAGCAATCGAACCATGCACGCGCAACACAGGCCCCCGCGCCAGGAGAACAAAGTGGCAGAACAGAACAAACCCATCCGCGTCATGCTGGCCGACGATCACCCTATCGTCATGACCGGTTTCGCCATGTCGCTCGAAGCGGCGGGCATGCAGGTGGTGGGCCAGGCCAAGACCCCGAGCGAAGCCACGGCCCTGTACGCGGCCGAGCAGCCCGACGTCGCCGTGCTCGACATGCGCTTCGGCACCGAGCTGACCGGCATGGATGCGGCCCAGGCCATCCTCAAGTCCGACCCCGCGGCCAAGATCGTTTTCCTGAGCCAGTTTGACCAGGACAGCCTGATCAAGGAAACCTACCGCCTCGGCGCCCACGCCTTTGTCACCAAGGATTGCGACCCGGCCGACCTCGCCACCGCCGTGCGTCACGCGCACGAGGGCAAGCTGTACTTCCTGCCGCACATCGCGTCGCGCCTGGCCAGCATGGCCGTGCGCGGCGAAGTCACGCCGCAGTCGCAGCTCGACGAGCGTGGCCTGGAGATCTTCAAGTTCATGGCCGAGGGCATGACCAATGCCGAAATCGCCGAGCGGCTCGATTTGTCGACCAAGACCATCAGCAATATCAGCCAGTCGATCAAGGAAAAGCTGGGCGTGCACCGCCAGGCCAGCATCACCCTGCTGGCCGTCAAGCACGGCCTGATCGAGCCGTAAGCGATGGCCAGTCTCCTGCACCGCATGCAGAGCGGTTCACGCGCGCGTTCGCTGGCGCCGGTCATCGCATTGAGCCTGTTGCTGGCTGCCGCCGGCGCCCACGCTGCCCAAGCCCAGCAAACGGAACGCGAGCGCGAAGAGGTGCAGGGCTACCGCTTCCAGATCATTACCGGCGACGACAGCGCAGTCACGCACCGCATCGTCGACGACCTGTACAAGCGCGTGGCGCCGACCTTCGCCGCGTTTCGCAACGAGCTCGCGCAAAAGCGCCGCATGCTGTACATCGCCATTGGCCCGACCGCGCTGCGCGATGCGCTGTCGCGCCGCTGCGATTGCGTCGTCATCTCGGCCTATACCTCGAGCCAGGTGTGGCGCGGCCTGACGGCGCGGCTGCCCAAGCCCCGCCGCACGGCCATCACGGCGGTGTATGCCGAGCCGGCGCCGGACGATCAGATGCGCCTGGCCGAACTGCTGTATGGCCGCCCGGTTCGCGTCGGCGTGCTGCTCGGCCCCGACACCGCCTTCCTGCGCCCGGTGCTGCACGACGCCGCCGAGATCCAGATGTACACGCCGGGCGACGACCTGAATCACACGCTGGGCAGCATGACGCGCGCCGAGACGCTGCTGGCGCTGCCCGACAGCGACATCTACAACGCCGAGAACGTGCGCAACATCCTGCTCTCGACCTACCGCCGCAAGCAGGGCGTGATCGGCTTCTCGGCCGACATGGTCAAGGTGGGCGCGCTGGCCACGACGTATTCGGAAGTCGAGGAAATCAACGCCCAGGTGGCCGAGATGGCGGCCGATTTCGTGCGCACCGGTGAACTGGCCGCGCCGCAGTTCCCGCGCTACTTCCGCACCATCATCAACGAAGGCGTGGCCAGCTCGCTCGACCTGCGGCTGACGGACGCCGCGCGCAATTTCGCCCGCCCAGCGCCGGCGCCGGTGGCGCGATGAACCTGCGTTTCTGGCGCGGCTGGGGTGTCGGGCGGCGCATGGCCGTCATCACGATGCTGCCGGTGATCCTGCTGTTTACGTCCTTTGTCTGGTATTCGTGGTACGCGCACCGCGCCCAGGTGGCCGAAGAACTGGCCGAGCGTGGCCGCATCCTGGCACGCGCGCTGTCCGAGACGTCCGAGTACAACGTCATCTCGGGCAACCTGTCCGACCTGCGCCTGACGATCAATGGCCTGGTGCAGTCCGACCGCAGCATCTATCGCGTCGATGTCATCGACGGCAGCGGCCGCGCTGCCGTACGCGTGGTGTCCGAGTCGGCCAACGACGCCCAGTCGCACTACTACGAAGCCCCGATCCGCAAGCAGGTCGTGTGGATCAACCTGTTCTCCGACAACGGCACGCCGCACGTGTCGGCCTCGAGCGATTCGCGCCCGCCCACGCTCACCACCGAAGTGGTGGGCTGGGTACGGGTGACGATGTCGCCGGCGAACATGATGGCCAAGCAGACCGACCGCTTTCAGATCGAGCTGTCGATGGCCGCGCTGGCGCTGGCCGCCAGCGGCATCCTGGCCTGGGTGCTGGCGCGCTCGCTGATCGTGCCGCTGCGCGAAGCGATCGGCACGCTGCGCCAGATCCGGGGCGGTAACTTTCGCGTCCATCCGCCGGTGACCACCGGCGGCGAGATCGGCGAGCTGCAATCGTCCATTGGCGAGATGTCCCTCGCACTGGGCGAATCGAAGCGCGACCTCGAGAACAAGGTGGCCGAGCGCACGCGCGACCTGCTCGCCTCGCGCAACGAAGCGCTGCGCGCCGACGCCGACAAGCGCAAACTGATCCAGAAGGTCAATGAGATCATCGAGGATGAACGCAAGAGCATCGCGGTCGAGATCCACGACGAACTCAATGCATCGTTGATCGCGGCGCGCCTGGAAGCGCAGGCGATCGGCCTGCTGGCCGCGAAAGCGCCGCCCGGCGCCGAGGTCGTCGAGATCAAGCGCAAGTCCGAAGCCATCACCAAGCTCGCGCTCGACCTGTACGCCAACGGCCGGCGCCTGGTGCGCCGCCTGCGCCCCGAGGTGCTCGACATGCTCGGCCTGCACGGCGCGGTCGAAGAGATGGTGCGCCACTACGACACCACGTCAGGCTGCCGCTTCGACCTGCACAGCGAAGGCGACTTCGCGCGCCTGTCGAACGAGCTGGCCATCTCGGCCTACCGCATCGTGCAAGAGGCGCTGTCGAACGTCATGAAGCACGCCGCCGCGCGCTCGGCGCACGTGAGCCTGCTGCTCGACGAAGGCAAGGGCATGCTGCGCATCCGCGTGGTCGACGACGGCGCCGGCTTCGACACCGCCAGCGCCTCGGAAGGCATCGGCATCATCGGCATGCGCGAGCGCGCCTACGCGCTGCACGGCACGATCGAGGTGCGCTCGAGTCCCGGCGAAGGCACCGACGTCGCGATCGCCCTGCCATTGACCCTGGCGCCGCCGGCGCCGAGCGCGCCCGTCGCAACCCCAAGCGTCATTCTGTAAGCTCTACTCTCACAAGCGAAGACCACCATGGCCACCGAACTGCTCACGCCCTACGAACAGGGTAACCTCAACCAGACCACCACCTGGGCCGACTGCATCGCCTGGTACGAAGCCCTGGCGCGCCAGTATCCCGCGGTGCTGCGCTTCGAGAAGATCGGTGTCTCGGATGCGGGCGTGCCGATCCACGCTGGTGTGGTCAGCAGCGACGGCGTGTTCGACCGCGAAGCGATCAAGGCCGCGGGCCGCGCCATCTTCTTCAATAACAACGGCATCCACCCGGGCGAGCCGGAAGGCGTCGATGGCTGCATGGCGCTGGTGCGCGACTTTTGCCTTGAGCCTGAACGTCTTACTGCGCTGGGCACGACCGTGTTCCTGTTCGTCCCGCTGTACAACGTCGACGGCGCCTTCAATCGCGCCAACACCTCGCGCGTGAACCAGGACGGACCGGAGCAGTTCGGCTTTCGCGGTAACAGCCGCCACCTGGATCTGAACCGCGACTTCGTCAAGTGCGACACCCTGACCGCACGCGTGTTCAACGAATTGTTCACGGCCTGGGATCCGGACGTGATGGTCGACACCCACACGTCCAACGGCGCCGACTACAGCTACACGATGACGCTGATTCACACCCAGGCCGACAAGCTCGGTGGCGGCCTGGGCGAATTCCTGCGTGCCGACATGCTGCCCGCGATGTACGCCGGGATGGAAGCGCGCGGCTGGCCAACGTGCCCGTACGTGAACCCGGTGCAGGACAGCCCGGACCACGGCATCGCCGAATTCCTGGAAACCGCGCGCTTCTCGACCGGCTACGCGGCGCTGCACCACACGATCGGCTTCATGCCCGAGACCCACATGCTCAAGCCGTTCAAGGACCGCTACGAGTCGATGCGCGCGCTCGTCGACGTCGCGCTGGCGTTCACCGTGCAGAACGCCGCGCGCATCCAGCAACTGCGCCGCGCGGCAAAGGAAGCAGGGCGCACGCGCGCCGAGTGGCCGGTGCGCTGGAAGATGGATGAAGCCAATCCGTCGAGCTTCCGGTTCAAGGGGTATGAGGCCAGGTACAAGAAGAGCGCGCTGGGCGACTATGCGCGGCTGTACTACGACCGCAGCAGCGTCTGGGAGCGCGATATCGCCTACTACAACAGCTTCCCGGTCGAGCAGGCCGTGCCGGCGCCGCAGGCATACGTGGTGCCGCAGCAGTGGCGCGAGGCGATCGAACGGCTGCAGTGGAATGGCGTGCGCATGGAACGCGTCGAGGCCGACCGCGTGCAGCACGTGGCCTACTATCACATCGACTGGGTGACGTCGCGCCCGACGGCCTATGAAGGCCACATGTTCCATGACGACGTGGTGCTCGAACGGCGCCACGGCAGCGTGCAACTGCGCGCCGGGGATTACCTGGTGCCGCTGGACCAGGACAACGCGCGCTACGCGGTCGAAACGCTCGAGCCGCTGGCGCACGACAGCTTCTTCCGCTGGGGCTTCTTCAACAGCGTGCTGGAGAAAAAAGAAGCGTATTCGGAATACGTGTTCGAGGACGAGGCCGAGAAGCTGCTGGTGCAAGAGCCGGCGCTGGCGGCGAAGTTCGAGCTGTGGAAGGAAGAGAATCCTGGTTTGCTGACGAACCAGGAGGCGGTGCTTGACTTCATCTTCGCCAACTGCGCGAAGTACCGCGAGCCGGAGTGGCGGCGGTATCCGGTGTTCATGATTGAACGTTAAGCGAGTCTGAACCTTCGGCCCGCACCATAAAAACGTCGTTCCCGCCCTCGCCGGGCGCCTTGGCGGGAACCCAAGTTCTCCCGCGCTGGCCACAAACGCAATAGTGGCCTGCGAAAGACTTGGGTTCCCGCCTCCGCGGGAACGACGTTGTTTGAGGGAGCGTTACTTCGACGCCGCAATCCAGCGATCCAACTTCGCCTCCAGCACCGCCAGCGGCAGTGTGCCTTCATCGAGCACCACCTTGTGGAATGCCGGCAGGCTGAATTTGTCACCCATCGCCGCCTGCGCACGCTGACGCAGTTCCATGATCTTGAGCGAACCGATCTTGTACGCCAGCGCCTGGCCCGGCATCACCATATAGCGCTCGATCTGCGCGCGCGCTTCCAGCTCCGAGTACCCCAGCGTCTCGCGGAAGTAGGTGATCGCCTGATCCCGGCTCCAGCCCTTGGTATGCATCCCGGTATCGACCACCAGACGCGCCGCACGCAGCATCTCGTCGTTCAGGTGGCCGAAATAATCTTCCGGCTTGTCGAACAGGCCCATCTCCTTGCCCAGCGTCTCGGCGTATAGCGCCCAGCCCTCGGTGAACGCCGTATTGCCGCCGAATTTGCGGAAGTTCGGCAGCCCCAGTTCCTGATTCAGCGCGATGTGGAAGTGGTGGCCCGGCTGGCCTTCGTGCAGGTACAGCGTGACCATGCCAGTGCTGCCGTATTTGGTCGGATCGTTCACTACCGACCAGAACACGCCCGGGCGCGAGCCATCCGCCGCCGGTGACGAGTAGTGGTCCGACGCTGTCTCACGGGTCAGTTCCGGCTCCAGGCGCACTTCAAGCGGCGCCTTCGGCATCAGCGAAAACAGTTTCGGCAGCTTGGTGCGTACGTCGGCGTCGATCTTCTCGAACACTGCGATCACCTGTTGATCGGACGTGAATGGCTTGTACTTCGGCTGCTCCGACACCCAGCGCGGCAGGCCGGCGGCGGGGCCCGTGTACCCCATCTTCGGGCCGATCTTGCCGTATTCGCCCTGGATACGCGCTACTTCCTTCTGGCCGATCTCGTGGATCTGCTCGGGCGTCAAGGACGTGGTGGTCATCGCCGCCACGCGCGCCTTGTACCACTCGGCGCCGTTCGGCAGTGCGCCCCAGCCGGCCGTCGTGCGGGTGGCCGGCAGGTAGTCCTTCTCGACATACGTCGCCAGGCGCGCCAGCGCCGGATTGAGTTTATCCGCGATGGTCTTGCGGTACGACGCGGTCAATTTGCTCTTGTCGGCACTTGAAAAGCCGGCCGGCAGCGCCTTGATCGGGCTATAGAAGATGCTCGCTTCCGGCGTGGCCGCGACCAGCGCCTTCAGTTGCGGCAGCAGCGACAGCATCGGCTCGCGCGGATGCACGACGCCGCGCGTGACGCCTTCGCGCATATTGGCGATCGTCTGGTCGATGTACGCGACCATCTGGTCCAGGCGGCTCAGGAAATTGCGGTAATCCTGCGGCGTGACGAGCGGTTGCGCGCCCTGGCCACCGGCGTAGTTGGCCATGAAGACCGGCATGTTGAACATCTGGTCCACCGGCAGCAGGTGCTCGGGGAACGAACCCAGGCGCAGCGCGGTGTCGAGCTCGAACTTGATGATGTCGTAGCTGGCCTGGTCGCGCGGGTTGAGACGCTCGCGCGGAATCGCACCCAGGCGTTTCAGGTAGCCGCGATACAGCGCGAACTGTGCATCGCGCTTCTTCGGCGCGATCGCCAGGCCAAGCTGGTCATCGAAGCGGCCGTCGCCCGACTCGGTCGCCCAGACCGGCTCGAAGCGCGCGTAGGCATCGTAATACTCGTCGACCAGTTTGTTGATCGCCTTGCCGGCCTGGACGTCGGCAGTCGATGCCGTCGCAGGCGTCGCCTGGGCAGCCGGCGCGGCGCCGGCGCCGGCGCACGTGAGCAGGGCGGCCGTGGCCAGTGCGCCAAGTTTGAAGAATGGGTTCATCTTGATCGAAATCCTCATGGGGAATCAGTAGCTTGCCAGCGGCGTCAGGGCGCCGTTCTTGAACGTGTATACGGTGACGGCCGTTTTCTTCAGGTTGCCCTTGGCGTCATAGCCGTAGTTGCCGACCACGCCCTGGTAGCTGATCGTGTGCATCGCGGCGCCGACCGCTTTCGCGTCGACCGTCTTGGCGGTCTGGATCGCCTGCGCGATGAACTTGGTCTGGTCGTAGAACGATGGCGCGTACACGTCCGGGTCGCGCCCGAAGCGCTTCTTGTAGCCGGCCAAAAAGGCCGCGCCGCCCGGTTGCCTGGCGACGATCGCGCCGGCCTGCGCGCAGCGCACGTTCTCGCCGACGGCGCCGCCGCCCAGGCGTGCCATCTCGGGGCTGCACAGGGTGTCGCCGCCCAGCAGCGGCACGTTCAGGCCGAGCTGCTTCATCTGGCGCACCATCGGCGCGGCCTGCGGCGCGTAGCCGCCGTAGAAGATCGCATCGACTTTTTTCGCGCGCAGCGAGGTGAGGATCGCGGCGAAGTCACTGGCCTTGTCGTTGGTGAACTCATGGCCTGCAATCTTGATGCCGGCCTGCTGCGCCTGGCGCTTGAACTCCATCGCGATGCCCTGCCCAAACGCAGTGCGGTCGTCAATCACGCCGATGTTCTTGATTTTCAGTTCCTTGGCCGCGTAGCCCGCGACCGAGGCGCCCACCTGCGTGTCGCTGGCGACGATGCGAAACACGGTTGGATAGCCGCTGGTGGTGATCTTGGGATTGGTGCCAACGGTCGACATCAGGATGCCGCTGTCGTTGTAGACGCGCGAGGCCGGAATCGCCACGCCCGAGTTGTAAGGCCCCAGCACGAACTTGACGCCGGCGTCGGCGAATTTCTGGGCCACGGTCACGCCCTGTTTCGGGTCGCCCGCGTCGTCTTCGGATTGCAGCACGAAGCGCAGCACATTGGCGCCGACCTGAATCTTCTGTGCGTTGAGTTCTTCGATGGCCAGGCGGACACCGTTCTCATTGTCCTTGCCGGCGAACGCGTTGGCGCCCGACAGTGGACCGCTGACGCCGATCTTGACGACCTGCTCGGCGGCGTGCGCTTGCACGCCGATGGTGGCAAACAGTGCCGCAAGCGCCAGCGGCGCCATGGTGAATGTCGATCGCATTGACTGAGTCTCCCGTTGATGTGGACGGGCGCCATCATCGCACGATTCAGGCACGCACAGAAAGCGCCGAACGCCTGTAAAGACTCAGGTTGGCGTGCCGTGCGAGATCAGTTCGAGGGGCAGGGCGGTGGTCGACTTGATCTGTTCCATCGAGAAGGCCGACGACACGCCGGTCAGGCGCGCGGTCTTGATCAGCTTCTTGTAGAAGCGGTCGTAGCCGGCGATATCGGTGGTGACGACCTTGAGCAGGTAATCGACGTCGCCGCTCATGCGATGGAATTCCAGCACTTCGGGCAGCGCAACGACGGCGTCGGCAAAGCGCGCCAGCCATTTTTCATCGTGTTCGGTGGTCTTGACGCTCACGAACACCGTGACCGGCAAGCCGACCTTTTCGCGGTTGACGATGCTGACGCGGCTTTCGATGAAGCCTTCTTCTTCCAGGCGCTTGACCCGTTTCCAGCAGGGGGTGCTGGACAAACCGACCTTTTCGCTCAGGCCTGAAATGGAGAGGGTGGCATCCGCCTGCAGCGCAGCGAGGATGGCGCAATCAAACTTGTCGAGTGAATTCATATTCCGCATTGCTGATTTTAAGAATAATTACCCTACTGTTTGATTGGAAACCAGAAAGTTTAGGACGTATTGACCGTCTTTAGGTCGTACCATATTACTGGACAATAACATGTTGTGCGACACCTTTTTTATATTCCTGACACCTATTCATGCAGACCGAAATCTACCTCGACACCAACGCTACATCACCCGTGCTGCCCGCTGCAGCCGCCGCGGCGATGGCCGCCATGCAGGACGGCTTCGGCAATCCAAGCAGCAGCCACGCGACCGGCCTGCGTGCACGGGCGCTGCGCGAAGGGGTGCGCGCCAGTGCGGGCCGGGTCGTCGGCGCCGGTGACGGTAGATTGATGTTCAACAGTGGCGCCACCGAAGGCATCCAGACGGCCGTACTCTCCGCCCTGTGCGCGGTGCGCGAGCGGCGCGCGCGCGGTGAGCCCTGCGGCGACGTGGTCCTGATTGGCGCGACCGAACACAAGGCCGTGCCCGAAAGCCTGGCGCACTGGAACCGCCTGCTCGGCACGGGCCTCGAGCTGCGCGTGCTGCCGGTCGATGGCGATGGCCGTCACCGGCTCGACGTACTGCGCGCGCTGGCGCCACGCGTGGCGATGGTGTGCACGATGGCGGCGAACAATGAAACCGGCGTGGTGTCCGACCTGCGCGGCATCGAAGCCGTGCTGCGCGAGACTGGCAGCGACGCGTTGTGGCTGGTCGATTGCGTGCAGGCGCTGGGCAAGCTGCCGCTCGACCTCGCCGCGAGCCGCATCGATTACGCGCCGTTTTCGGGTCACAAGCTGTATGCGCCGAAAGGCATCGGCATGCTGTACGTGCGCCAGGGCGCGCCGTACACGCCGCTGATGTGCGGCGGCGGCCAGGAAGACGGCCAGCGCTCCGGCACCGAAAACATGGCCGGCATCGCGGCCCTGGGCGCGGTATTCGCGGCGCTGGAACGGGGCGACACGTTCCGTAACGCGGCGGCGCTGGCGGCGTGCCGCGCGCGCCTGATGACGGCGCTCGAAGCGGCCTTGCCCGGCATCGTGTTCAATGCGCCGCTGGCGCAGTCGCTTCCGACGACCATCAACTTCTCGGTGCCGGACGTGTCCAGCGCCACGCTGCTCGACCTGTTCGACGCCGCCGGCATGCGGGTCAGCGCCGGCTCGGCGTGTTCGGCGGGGAAGGCCGCGTCAAGCTATGTGCTCGACGCGATGGGCGTGCCGGCCTGGCGCAGCGCCGCGGCGGTGCGCCTGTCGTTTGGCGCGTTGCTCGACGATGCCTCGCTCGACCTGGCGTGCGAGCGCATCGCACGCTGCGGCGCCGTGCTGGCCACGCCGATGCCGGCGCCTGGCGCCGAGCTGGCGCATGACAGTACGACCAGCGGCGCGACCGATACAACAGTGCTGGTGGCCGCCGATGCCGCCCGTGACTGGCTCGCCGCGCATCCGGATGCGCTCGTGATCGACGTGCGCGACCTGCGTGAACACAGCGTCGCAGGCGACGTACGTCTGCACGGCCGCGCCGTGCAGAACGTGCCGCTGGCCTGCTTTGCCGAGCAGGCGCCTGTATGGCTGGGCGTGACTGCGCCACTGCTGTTCGTCTGCCGCAGCGGCGCGCGCAGCGCGCGTGCCGCGCATGCCTTGCGCGCCATGGGCCATCCAGGCGCCTGGTCGCTGGTGGGCGGGTTCGCGCTCGCCACTTGATCCTCGGGGCTTGTTTCACCGACGCCGATTTCACCGACGCCAATCCCGCGCGTCGGTGGGGTGTGTTCGCCAGCGCACAGTAACGACGCCGCTCTTTGCCTAGCATGGGGTAAGCCGTGCGCGCCCAGCGTTTCCTGCCCTGATCCGCCCCGGACGCCACTGTGCTCCAGCGGTCTGCCGCGCACGCTCAGTCCCGAGGCCCCCGTTGAACGTCAAGAACCACAACCTGCCCGCCGGGGAGCGCGCGCCGCACGATGCGCCGCGCGCAACCGGCGACGATGCGCCCTGGCGCGCAGCACCAGCCAGCGCGCTCCAGCGCGCGGAACACGCACGCCAGTTGGCGGCGCGTCATGCAGTCCACAACACTATGGCCGGCAAGGGTGGCGCCCAGGCTCTGCGCGCGCTGCTGGCCACGAATGCCGATGCCATCGATGCAGCGTGCGACGCGCTCGATCATGCCGCGCGCGCCGGCTTTGCGGTGCCGCCCGCCGGCGCGCGCCTGCTCGACCAGCATCACCTGCTCGACGCCCAGGTGCGCCTGGCGCGTGCCGGCTTGCGGCCCGGCGCCGTCACCTTGCCGACACTGGCGCCCGATGGCGCGGTGCGCGCCTGGCGCCTGGTGCTCGACGTGGTCGCGCATGGCGACGGCCGCGTCGACGCCGATGAACTGGCGCTGTTCGTCGCCGCGTACCACGAGGGCGCGCCGCTGCGCATCGCCGAACTGGATGCGCTGCCGGCGCTCCTGCGCCTGGCCTTGATCGACAACCTGCGGCGCCTGGCCGCGCGTGCGGCGCGCGCCTGCGCCGCGCATGAACAAGCCGCCGCCTGGGCAGTGCGCCTGCTCGACACCGCCGAGACACGGCCCGGTGACCTCATCCTGCTCGTGGCCGACATGATGCGCAGCGTGGAGGCGAACGACCACTTCATCGCCGAACTGGCGCGGCGCCTGCATGGCCGCGGCGGCGCCGTGACCCAGGTACTGGACTGGCTCGACGCGCGCTTGGCCGATGGCGACAGCAGCATTGCGCAGCAAACGCAGCGCGAACACAGCGAACAGGCCGAGGATGCCATCTCGGCCGGCAACACCTTGGCCAGCCTGCGTCTGCTTGGCGGCATCGACTGGCGCGCCTTCGCCGAAACCCATGGCGCGGTCGACGCACTGCTGCGGACCGATCCCGATGGCAGTTACGAACACATGGACGGCGCCACGCGCGACAGCTACCGGCACGCAATCGCGCGCCAGGCGCTGGCCGGCAAGGTCGACGAGGTCGACGTCGCGCACGCCGCGCTGACGCTGGCCGGCACGCACCGCGCACCGGGCGAAGGTGGCCTGGACGTGCGCAAGCGCCACGTCGGTCATTACCTGCCAGCCCTTGCCAACAAAGCGCCGGTCGCGCTGCGCATTGGCGCGACCGCGCTGCTCACGTTGTCGTTTGTCGTCGCGATCGTCGTCCACGCCCGCCAGGGCGATGCCGGCGCGTGGCTGCTGGCGTTGATTGCCGTGCTGGCGCTGCCTGGCGCGAGCGAACTGGCGCTGTCCTTCGTGCGCATGATGGAACGCTGGCGCGCCGTGCCGGCCACCACGCCGCGCATGGACTTCAGCGCCGGCATCCCCGACACATGCCGAACCGTGGTCGCCGTCTGCGCGCAAGCATGCGACGCCGCCGCCATCGAACCGCTGCGCGAAGCGCTCGAAGTACGCTACCTCGGCAACCGCGACCCCAACCTGCGCTTTTGCCTGCTGCTCGATTTGCCCGATGCCGCCAGCGAAACATTGCCGACGGATGACGCCTTGCTGGCGCAGGCCCGCGTCGCCATCGAGGGCTTGAATGGCCGGTACCACCAGGCCCCATTCATGCTGCTGGTGCGGCCACGTACCTGGAGCGTCGACCAGCAAGCCTGGATCGGCCAGGAACGCCAGCGCGGCCAGATCGCCGATCTGAACGCCTGGCTGTGCGGCGCGCGCTCGCGCTTTCTGCTCGCCGCCGGCAACACCGGCGCGGGCGCCGCGATGCGCTACGTGATTGCAATCGACGCCAATGCCGGCTTGCCGCGCGACGCTGCGCGCAGCCTGGTGGCCGCGATGGCGCATCCGCTGCACTTGCCGGTGCAGGACGACAGCGGGCGCGTGCTCGAAGGCCACGGCATGCTGCTGCCGGCGCGTGGCGCCGCGCCCCCAAGTCACCGCGCGCCGCGCCTGGCCCGCCTGGGCGGCGCCGCGCAGGATGCAGGCCACGGCTGGGTGGCGATCCATGACGTCGATGCATGGCGCCGTGCCTGCGGCGACACGCTTCACGACGAGGGACGCGCGTTGCCGGGCCCCGCCGAACAGGATCGTCTGCGCGCCGGCCGCGTGGCCGACGTGCGCGTGGACGCGCTGCGCCCGGCCACCTACGGTGAACACATGCTGCGCCGGCACCGCGCCGTGCGCGCGGCCTGGCAATCGGCGCACCGGCTCGGGCGC